>Ga0075421_100002179_pt1 | contig 23249 bp, 22 predicted proteins | sample SoiMetdeltSBSDD5_FD_75292 | JGI IMG/M metagenome (GOLD analysis project Ga0075421, IMG submission 75292) | Bulk soil microbial communities from a Populus tree surrounding site in Tennessee, USA - Soil MetaG P. deltoides SBSDD5 | ecosystem: Environmental > Terrestrial > Soil > Tree plantation...
GGCCGTGCGCGAGCGCTGGCTCGAGCTCGCGGACGGACGCGGCGAGCGCGTGACCGTGGACGGCGTGACCGGCGTGATCGTCGATCTCGACGGCGACGGCGCGCTGGTCCTCGAGGACCGCGGCGTACGGCACCGCGTGATCGCGGGCGAGGTGCGAGAGGAGGCGGCGCATGCTGCTCGTGGCTGACGTCGGCAACACCAGCACCGTGCTCGGCGTTTTCGATGGCGATCGTCTCGTCGTGTCCTGGCGCCTGACGAGCCGGCGCGAGCAGACGGCCGACGAATACGGGGTCTTCATCCAGACGCTCCTGCGCACGCGCGGGCTCCAGCCGAGCGACGTGACGGCGGTGGCGATCTCGAACGTGGTGCCGCCCGTGCAGCAGACGCTGGAGTGGATGTGCGAGAAGTACTTCGACGTTCCCGCTTTCTTCGTGGAGCCCGGTGTCAACACGTCGATCCCGCTCGACGTGGACAACCCGCGCGAGGTGGGTCCCGATCGGATCGCCAACGCCGTGGCGGCGGCGGCGATCTACGGGCCACCGCTCATCGTCGTCGACTTCGGCACCGCCACCAACTTCGACTGCGTGGACGATCGGGGCGCCTTCGTGGGCGGCGCCATCGCCCCCGGCCTCCAGACGTCGGTCGACGCGCTGCTGAACCGGGCCGCCCGGCTCTTCCGCGTCGAGCTGATCCGCCCCAAGGAAGCGATCGGACGTAACACCGTCACCAACATCCAGTCGGGGGTGGTCTACGGCTACGCCGGGCTCGTGGACGGGATCGTGGAGCGCATGAAGGCGGAGCTGGCGGGGGGGCCCAAGGTGATCGCCACGGGGGGTCTCGCCCGGCTGATCGCCGGGGTGGCGCGGTCGATCGACTCGGTGGACCCCGATCTGACCCTGAAGGGGCTCCGGCTGATCTACGAGCGCGCCACCGCCCGTTGACACGCCGCGGCCCGGCCGCTATACTGCACCAAATCTAGTAGCAAGCGCGAGGGCGATCCCTATATTTAGGGGATCAGCGGATGTCAACCGCAAGGGGGAGACGGAGGCCACGGATGGGAATGTGGGTGGGGAGAGGCCGTAAGGCGCGGGCGGCGTACGGGTTCGACGACATCGCACTCGTCCCGGGCGCAGTGACCATCAACCCCAACGAAGTGGACATCTCCTGGGAGCTGTGCGGCCGGCGGTTCGACATCCCGATCATCGCCGCCGCCATGGACGGAGTCGTCAGCCCCGGTCTCGCGGTCGAAATGGGCCGCCTGGGCGGCTTGGCCGTCCTCAACCTGGAAGGCATCTTCTCCCGCTACGAGAACCCCTCCGACGTCCTGGACCGCATCGTGTCGGCGAGCCAGGACGAGGCGACCAAGATCATCCAGTCGATCTACGGAGAGCCGATCAAGGAAGAGCTGATCCACCGGCGGATCACCGAGATCAAGAAGGGCGGCGGACCCGCGGTCGTCTCGTCGATCCCCCAGCGCGCCGAGCGCTTCGCCCAGATTGCGCAGGAGGCGGGCGCGGACATCTTCGTCGTCCAGTCCACCGTCACCACCGCCCGTCACATCGCCACCGAGTACACGCCCGTCGATCTCCGGAAGCTGAAGAAGCAGCTCGCCATCCCGCTCATCGTCGGCAACGTCGTGACCTACGAGGCGTGCCTCGAGCTCATGGATTGCGGCGTGGATGCGCTGCTCATCGGCGTGGGGCCGGGCGCTGCCTGTACCAGCCGCGAGGTGCTCGGCCTCGGCGTGCCGCAGGTGACGGCGACGGCGGATTCCGCCGCCGCGCGCGACTTCCACTACAAGCAGACCGGTCGCTACGTCCCGATCATCACCGACGGCGGCATGACCACGGGCGGCGACGTGTGCAAGGCGCTCGCTTCCGGCGCCGACGCCGTGATGATCGGCTCCGCGTTCGCGCGCGCCACCGAAGCGCCCGGCCGCGGCTATCACTGGGGCATGGCCACGCCGCACTCGAACCTCCCGCGCGGCACCCGCATTCGCGTCGGCATCGCGGGCTCGCTCGAGCAGATCCTCTTCGGGCCGGCGTTCACCGAAACGGGCACGCTCAACCTGGTGGGCGCCATCCGGACCTGCATGGGTTCCGTCGGTGCGCCGGACATCCGCGCGCTCCAGCTCACGGAGCTGATCATCGCGCCCGCGATCAAGACGGAGGGCAAGGTCTTTCAGCAGGCTCAGAAGCTGGGGCGTCCGCGCTAGGCCCCGGCGGACGATGGTGAACGCGGCCGACAAGATCGCGGTCCTCGATTTCGGAGCGCAGTACACGCAGCTGATCGCCCGGCGTATCCGGGAGATGTCCGTCTACTCGGAAATCGTTCCGTGCACGGCGCGCATCGATACCCTCCGCGCCGGCGGCTACAAAGGCCTCGTGCTCTCCGGCGGCCCCTCCAGCGTCTACGACGACGGCGCCCCGCTTCCGGATCGCGAGGTGTTCAAGCTCGGTATCCCGGTCCTCGGCATCTGCTACGGCATGCAGGCGATGGGGTTTCTCTTGGGAGGGCAGGTGGTGCCCTCCGATCATCGCGAGTACGGGAAGACCGACGTGAAGCTCCAGGGCACCATGTCGCTCTTCGAGGGTGTGAAGGCCGACGAGCAGGGCCGCATGCCGGTGTGGATGAGCCACGGCGATTCGGTGGTGCGACCGCCGGCGGGGTTCACGGCGGCAGCCTCCACGCCGAGCTGTCCGGTGGCGGCGATGGCGGATGAGCGGCGCCACCTCTACGGCGTGCAGTTTCATCCCGAGGTCGTGCACACGCCGCAGGGCAACCTCATCCTCGAGAACTTTCTCAAGATTTGCGGCGCCGAGCGTACCTGGTCGATGGGCTCGTTCATCGATGAGACGGTCGCCGCCATCCGCGCCACCGTGGGCAAGGACCGTGTGTTGTGCGCGCTCTCGGGGGGCGTGGATTCCTCCGTCGTTGCCGTGCTCGTCCATCGCGCCATCGGGGATCAGCTCACGTGCATGTTCGTGGACAACGGCGTGCTGCGCAAAGGTGAGGCGCAGGCGGTGGCGCACACGTTTCGTGACGCGTTCAAGATCAACCTCGTGCACGTGGATGCGAGCCGGCGCTTCCTGGACGCCTTGCGCGGTGTCACGGACCCCGAGCTGAAGCGCAAGCGCATCGGTGCCGAGTTCATCACGGTCTTCGAGGAAGAAGCGCGCAAGCTCGGCCACATCCCGTGGCTGGCGCAGGGCACGCTCTATCCCGACGTCATCGAGTCCGTGTCGCACAAGGGGCCGTCGGCGACGATCAAGACCCACCACAACGTGGGCGGGCTCCCCGCGAAGATGCAGTTCAGGCTCATCGAGCCGCTGCGCGAGCTGTTCAAGGACGAGGTCCGCCACCTGGGGCGATTGCTCGGGCTGCCGCCGGAGATCATCTGGCGGCAACCGTTCCCCGGTCCCGGGCTCGCCATCCGCGTGCTCGGCGAAGTGACGGCCGAGCGTCTCGACGTGCTCCGCGAGGCGGACGCGATCGTCCAGGAAGAGGTGCGGGCGGCGGGCCTCGAGCGCGAGCTGTGGCAAGCGTTCGCGGTCCTGCTCCCCGTGCACACCGTCGGCGTCATGGGCGACTTCCGGACGTACGCGCAGGTCATCGCGCTCCGCGCCGTGATGAGCCAGGACGCGATGACCGCGGACTGGGCGCGCTTGCCGTACGATCTCCTCGAACGCATCAGCAACCGCATCAGCAACGAGGTGAAAGGTGTGAATCGGGTGGTGTTCGACATCTCCTCGAAACCCCCGTCCACCATCGAGTGGGAGTAGCTTCGCCGCCCATGCATCACGCCGAGTTCGTCCACCTGCACGTGCACTCCGAGTACAGCCTCCTCGACGGCGCCGCGCAGCTCGAGAAGCTCGTGGCGAAAGCGAAGGCGCTGAAGTTCCCCGCCATCGCGCTCACGGATCACGGCAACCTCTTCGGCGCCATCGACTTCTACCTCGCCGCGCAGAAGGCCGGCATCAAGCCGATCCTCGGCTGCGAGCTCTACGTGGCGCCGGGAGGACGGAAGGAGCGAGCGTCGAGCGAGGGCGGCTACGAGGGCGCGAACCACCTCACCGTGCTCGTGCGCGACGTCACCGGCTACAAGAACCTCATCAAGCTCGTGTCCAAGGCGTACCTGGAAGGCTTCTATTACAAGCCCCGCGTGGACAAGGAGCTGCTCGCTCAGCATGCGGATGGCCTGCTCGTCCTGTCCGGATGTCTGAACTCCGAGGTTTCGCGCCACCTCTCCGCCGGTGACACCGAGAAGGCGCGGCAGACCGCGGGCTGGTACCAGGACGTCTTCGGCAAGGACCACTACTTCATGGAGGTGCAGGCGCACGGCCTCCCCGAGCAGGTGCGGGTCACCGCGGAGACGCTGAAGATCGCGCGCGCGCTCAACGCGCCCGTCGCCGGCACCAACGACTCGCACTATCTCGAAGGCACCCATGGCCGCGCGCACGAGGCGCTCCTCTGCATCCAGACGGGATCGACGCTGAACGATCCCGACCGCTGGCGATTCTCGACGCAGGAGTTCTACGTGAAATCGGCGGAGGAGATGGCGGTCGTCTTCGCCGAGATTCCCGACGCCTGTCGCAACACGCTCACGGTGGCGGAGCGCTGCAATCTCGAGCTCGGTTTCGGGAAGTTCCACCTGCCGCGCTACGTCGTGCCCGACGCCCACACGCTGGAGAGCTATCTGCACGAGCTCGCGCGTACGGGGCTACGCAAGCGCTATGGCGCCAATCCCGGGGACGCCGTGGAGGCGCGGCTGGCCCACGAGCTGGCCGTCATCGAGAAGATGGGCTTCGCCGGCTACTTCCTGGTGGTGTGGGACTTCATCCACTACGCGCGCCAGCACGGGATCGCGGTGGGGCCGGGTCGCGGCTCCTCGGCAGGATCGCTCGTCGCCTACTGTCTCGGCATCACCAACGTCGATCCCATGCGCTATGGGCTCCTCTTCGAGCGCTTCCTCAATCCGGAACGCATCTCGATGCCCGATATGGACATCGACTTCGCGGACGACCGCCGCGACGAAGTGATCCGCTACGTCGCCGACCGCTACGGTCGCGACCGCGTCGCCCACATCATCACGTTCGGGACGCTGGGCGCGAAGGCCGCCATCCGCGACGTCGGGCGGGTGCTCGGCATGAGCTATGCGGACGTCGATCGCATCGCGAAGCTGGTGCCGAACTTCCCGCTCAACATCACGCTCGACGACGCCGCCCAGAAGTCGCTGCCGCTCGCGGAGCTGGTACGGACGCAGGCGCCCGTCAAGGAGCTGTGGGACATCGCGCGCACGCTCGAAGGCTGTACCCGCCACGCCTCTGTGCACGCCTCGGCGGTGGTCATCGCGGACGATCCTCTCGACGAGTACATCCCGCTCTACAAGGACCCCAAGCGGCCGGAGCTCATCACCGGTTACGCCATGGGCCCCATCGAGAAGCTCGGCCTCCTCAAGATGGACTTCCTCGGGCTGCGCACGCTCACCGTGCTCGCGAACACCGCCGCCCTCATCAAGCAGTCGCGCGGGATCGACATCGACTTCGACGCCTTGCCGCTCGACGATGCCAAGACGTACGCGATGCTCACGGACGCGAAGACGTTCGGCGTGTTCCAGCTCGAGTCCGCGGGAATGCGCGATGCGCTCAGAGGTCTCAAGCCCGAGCGACTCGAAGATCTCATCGCCATGGTCTCGCTCTACCGGCCGGGACCGATGGAGCTGATCCCCGACTTCATCAACAGGAAGCACGGCCGGGCCAAGATCAAGTACGAGCATCCCGCCATGGAGACGTTCACGCGGGAGACGTACGGGATCATGGTGTACCAGGAGCAGATCATGCAGATCGCCTCGGAGATGGCGGGCTTCACCATGGGTGAGGCCGACATCCTCCGGCGCGCCATGGGCAAGAAGGACCGCGACCTCATGGCGAAGCAGCGCGAGAAGTTCCTCGCCGGCTGTGCCGAGCGCGGCATCGCTGCCGCCAAGGCCGACCGCGTGTGGGAGCTGATGGAGAAGTTCGCCGGCTACGGCTTCAACAAGTCGCACGCGGCCGCCTACGCGCTCGTCGCCTACCAGACCGGGTACTTCAAGGCCAACTATCCGGTCGAGTTCATGGCGGCGCTGCTCACGTCGGAAATGGGCGACACCGACAAGATCGTGAAGTACACCGACGAGTGCCGCGCCATGGGGATCCAGGTGCAGCCGCCCGACGTGAACGTGTCCGCCGTCCAGTTCAGCGTCTCCGGCGACACCATCCGCTTCGGCCTCGCCGCCATCAAGAACGTGGGCGAGGCGGCGATGGAATCGATCCTCGAGACGCGCGCGGAGCAGGGGTCGTTCAAGACCCTCGACGATTTCTGCGCGCGCGTCGATCTCCGCCTCGTCAACCGGCGCGTGATCGAGAGCCTCATCAAGGCCGGAGCCTTCGACTCCCTCGGCCTCACGCGCCGTCACCTCCTGGAGGCGACCGACGCCGCGCTCGAGGCCGGTCAACGCGATCAGCGTGACCGCGCCGAAGGGCAAGGCTCGTTCTTCGATCTGCTGCCGCCGGCGCCCGCTCCTCGCACGATCGAGCCGTCAGTGGCGACGCCGGAATGGGACGAGGATCAGCGCCTGGCGTTCGAGAAAGAGGTGCTCGGGTTCTACATCTCCGGCCACCCACTTGCGCGCTTCGCGCCGGTGGTGGAGTCGATGGGCGTCACGCGCTCGTCGGAGCTGCCGACGCGGTCTGCGGGCGCGCGCGTGCTGCTGCTCGGGCAGGTGAGCCAGCTCAAGGAGACGTCCACCAAGAGCGGGAACCGGATGGCGTTCTTCACGCTCGAAGACATGGACGGAACGGTCGAGGTCACGGTGTTCCCGGAGCCGTTCAAGGCGGGGGCGGCGGTGCTGCGCGCGCGCGACCCGGTGCTCGTGCGCGGCCGCATCGATGACGGTGACAAGGGACGAGTCGTCCTCGCCGAGGACGTCCGCGCCCTCGAGAGCGCGCTCGCCGCCCAGGCGCCGCGCGCCGGCGGCGACGCGGCGGCGACGCCGAACGCGTGCCGGGTGAGAGTGCAGGCCACCGGCGATGCCGCGGCAGCGATCGCCTCCCTCCGGCAGGTCCTCGCCGAGCACCCGGGCTCGGTGCCTGTCTTCGTGCACGTGGTTCTGCCCGGCCACGAGGTCGTCGTGCGCGCGCGCGGCATCACGATCGAGCCCGGTCCGGACCTGGTCGGCAAGCTCGACGCGCTCCTCGGCCCGGGCGCGCTCACGGTGGAGCATGCCGGACGCGCTTGACTTCGAGCAGCCCCTGATCGATCTCGAGACACGCATCACCGCCCTCCAGGAGGGCGAGGATCCCGCGCAGGCCCGCGAGGAAATCGCCCGGCTCGAAGAGCGGCTGGCCCGGCTGCGCCAGCGGACGTACGCGAGCCTCACCGCGTGGCAGCGGACGCAGATCGCCCGTCATCCCAAGCGTCCGCACACGCGCGACTTCTGCCGCCTCCTCTTCGACGACTTCGTCGAGCTGCACGGCGACCGGCTCTACGGCGACGACGCCGCCATCGTGGGTGGGCTCGCGCGCTTCGAGGGCTACGGCGTGGTCGTCATCGGCCATCAGAAGGGGCGTGACACGCGCGAGAAGATCGCGCGCAACTTCGGGATGCCGCATCCCGAGGGCTACCGCAAGGCGCTTCGCTTCATGCAGCTCGCGGAGCGCTTCGGCAAGCCGGTGATCACGTTCATCGACACCCCCGGCGCGTTTCCCGGCATCGCCGCCGAGGAACGCGGCCAGGCGGAGGCGATCGCGCGCAATCTGCGCGCCATGGCGGCGCTGCGCACGCCGCTGGTGGCGATCGTCACCGGCGAAGGGGGGAGCGGCGGCGCACTCGCGATCGGCATGGGCAACCGCGTGCTGATGCTGCAATACGCGGTGTACTCGGTCATCTCACCGGAGGGCTGCGCGGCGATCCTGTGGGGCGACGCCGCGAAGGCGCCCGAGGCCGCCGACCTCATGCGAATCACCGCCCCGGATCTCCTCCGTCTCGGCGTGATCGACGGCATCGTCGAAGAGCCGGTGGGCGGCGCCCACCGCGACTGGGACGCGACCGCCGCCACCCTGCGCGGCGTCCTCCGCAACGTCCTCGCCGACCTCCGGACGAAGCCGCTGGACGCGGTGGTGGCGGAACGTCACGAGAAGTTCCGCCGCATGGGCGTGTTCGAGGAAGCGGCAGTGCCTCTGCGCCGCTGACGTCCGCCCCGCTCACGCTCTCGCGGTATCCGCCCGCCGGCGATGCAGCCTTCCGACGATCCGGAACAGCCCGTCTGCGGCTGGCTGATGGAGAGGGTGGCATTTGGCCTGTGGAGTACTCTTGCCGGCCGCCCGAATGCTGACGCATGGCGGGCCATCCCCGGCGCCGCTCCCGTTTCGCACCAGACGCGCGACGGCCGAGCGCTCCGCGGCTACAGAATTTCGGCGGAGAGCACGTGGGATGCGAGCCGCCGCGCGTCCGCCTTTCTGCTCTTCGCGCAGGGGAACGCGATGCTGGCCGACCGCCTGCTGCCTGACTTGAAACGCTTTGCGCAGCCGGGGACGGATGTCTTCGTCTACGACTATCGTGGCTACGGGCAATCGGACGGGAAGCCGCGATTGAAAGCGATCGTCAGCGATTATCGCGAGATCTTCGATGCCCTGAGCACGAGAGGGGCGGGGCAGCGGCAGTACCTGTACGGTATTTCGTTCGGAGGTCTTGTTGTCGCGAACGTCATCGGCGCCGGGGCGCCGTTCGACCGGGCGGTGATCGATTCGACCCCGAGTCGCGTCTCCCACCTCGGGTGCCCCGAGCGGTATGATCCCGTCCGTAACGTTCCCGCGAATGGATCAAAGGTCATGGTGATCAGCGGCGCCAGGGACAGCGTGGTGACGGCGTCGGAGCAAGCAGAGCTCCGTGCGGTGGCGACGTCGCGCGGCGCGCGCGTCGTGATGTCCGATGAATTCGCGCATCCGTTCATGGACCAGGATCCCGCCATACATCGCAGGCGACAGGATCTGATCAGATCATTCCTGTTCTCCCCGGGTGCAAGGTCGGGCCACCCATGAAGACGGCACGAGCGCTCGGCGTCACATCCCACCGTGGCTCTCGAGCTCGGTCGAGCGCTTAGTCGGCGAGGAGCGCGGTGGCGGCGTCCTCGTCGGTGACGAGGACGTTCATGAAGCGGCCGCGCAGCGCGCCGCGCACGGGTTCGACCTTCGGTTTCCCGCCCGCGACCGCGATGACGTAGCGGTTGTCCTGGCGTGAGAGCGCGCGGAGCCGGTCGCCGTCCACGGACAGGATGCGCCGCGCGAGCGCGCGCAGCTCCGGCCGGTCCACGATCGCGCCCGCCTCGTCGAACGGCTGGTAGTTGATCTCGCCCACCACGCCGAGCTGGCGCAGCCGCTTCACGCTCACCCCGTAGGATTCCGCGAGCGCGCAGAAGCCGGGTGTCTGTTCGCCGATGACACCGATGCCGACGAGCGCGATGTCGACGCTTTGGGCCGCCTCGTAGATGCTCCGCACTTCCGCGTCGCGCAGGAGCCGGCGGCGCGCGCGGTCGATCTCGCGCAGCGAGAGCAGGTGCTGCACGGGGAGCGCGTACGCCTTCACGTGCGGCCGATACTTGGCGGCCATCATCCCCACCAGCGTGTTCGGGAAGAGGTCGACGAGGGTGAGCGTGCTCTCGCCGGCGAGGGGATAGAGGGCGAGATCACGGAAGCGGTGTTCATGGAGCGCGCGAATCGTCTGGTACAGCGTGAAGCCGCAGGAGAGACCCACGCGCATGCCGTTGGCGGCGACCTTCTCGAAGTACTCGGCGGCGGCCACGCCGAGCTCGGCCTTCACGTCGCCCCGGCCGCCGGCGGCGACGACCACGGCGTCGCGGAGCCCGTAGCGCTCGACCAGCCGCGTTTCCAGTTCCGGCGTCCGCGGAAGGTCGAGTTCCACGCGCACGAACCCCTCGTCGAACGCGCGCTTGAGCAGGCGTGAGACGGTGGCGGCGGACACGCCCAGCGCCTGCGCGATGTCCTTCTGGCTCTGGGCGTGACGGTAGTAGAGCTCGAGGCACTGCACCATCAAACGGAGCTCGGGAGCGCGGTGAGAAATTAATTTCATGTCGCTAAAGTTCTTGCTTGACGCCCTCAGTGTACGTCGCTATCCTTCCCGCGTCACCGGAATTCGTTCTTCATCCCGAATACATCCCCAGCGGAGGAGCGGCAATGGCAGCCAGGCGCTACGGGCCCTCGAAGGGGCAGACCGGCGTTCCCATGTCCGAATATCACCAATCCCGCGAGGAGCTCGCGGGTCTGCCCATCACCGTCTCCGAGAAGATTCCCGTCACCAATACCCCGAACATCTTTTCGTACAAGTCGTACGTCTTCGCCAAGAACCCCGCCCTCGTCCAGCGCTTCATCAAGGCCACCAAGGCGGACGTGGGGGGCGTGGGCGGCCACGTGGTGGCGGCGGACGAGGTCAAGTCGGTGGTGGCGAAGTTCGTGCTCGAGAACAATAGCTACCGGGGAGAGCCGATCTTTACCTCACTGATCGTGACCCACACCGGTGACGACGTCGCGCTGACCGGCATCATGACGGAATCCGTGGACATGAGCGTGGTGGACGAGCTGATGTGGGACGCCCTTCAGGAGGGCGCCAGCAAGGCCGCCGAGCTTGGCCTCTACGGCCCGGGACAGGACCTGGTCGCGGACGCCTTCACGGGCAACCTCCGCGGTGCCGGCCCCGCCACCGTGGCGTTGCCGTTCCCGGTCCGGAAGGACAACGCGTCACAGACGGTCGTGCTCTCGTTCGCGGATAAGACGGAGCCGATGGCGTTCAACTACTTCGCCACCGGCGCCTATCTCCTCCCGCGTTTCAACACCGGCCTCGTCATCGCGGCGTCCAAGATGAAGCGCGGCTACATCATGGACATCGTCGATCTCGATACGAAGGCGCAGGCGGTGGAAGCGGGCGCGCATCCCCGCGATCCGCGCGCCCTCGACGGCAAGATGGAGGAGCTCGCCAAGGGCCTCCAGGAGAAGGTGATCCGGTTGCGCGCGCCCGAGGACCTCTTCGACATCGAGGGCCTCTGCCGGTCTTCACGCTTCGTCATCGCACGCATCTGGAGCCGGAACGAGAACGGGGAGGCGGATCAGCTCGGCTACGTGGTTTCCGCCGAGCGGCTGCACAACATCAAGACGAAGAAAGGCTTCACGTACGGCGGCAAGGACGATCCGGTGCTCCTCGCCTTCGCGCAGGGCGACTGGCCGGCGCCGGGCGAGATCACGTCACCGTGGGCGGCGGCCCCGATGGTGGCCGGCGATTGCCGCGGCAGCCACAACCTCCACATCCTGCCCATGCCGATCAACTCGCAGACGTCGTTCTGGTCGGGACCGATCCTGTCGTGCATCACGCTGTCCTGCAACATCCACACGGGGCGCATCGGCGCCATCTCCGACCAGTTTGCGCTCGGCACGCCGTGGGACGAAGTGCGCCGCCGCGCCTCCGAGCTCGCCATCCAGTTCCGGGCCGCGCACGGGATCAAGCAGCCGGCGACGCTCCACGAGGACGAGCTCGAGTACCAGGAGGGTTGGAAGGAGCGCCGCGCGCGCCTGGAGAGGCAGTTCGAGGTGAAGCCGCCGTTGACCTTCGGCAGCAACGGACACGGTGGCAACGGGAGTAGCGGCACGCCGGTTTCGGCGGCGCGCGCCGGACGCCCCGAGGACATCGACTGACCGATCGGGCGGCGGCGGGTCGTCGAGGCTGCCCGCCGCCGCCCGAATTCCCCCGCCTAGGTCTTTGGTCCTGCTTTGCGGCTCGTGGTTTGACTTCACCGGAGCCGGATGCTACGGTCGATTGCAACGAACCGCAAAATCCTCATTCATATGACTAAACTCCATTTGATCACATACGGCTGCCAGATGAACGAGTACGACTCCGAGCGCGTGGCGGGGTTACTCCAGGCCCACGCGTACGAGCTCACCGACTCCGAGGCCGACGCCGACGTGATCCTGCTCAATACCTGCGCCATCCGCGAGCGCGCGGAAGACAAGGTCTTCTCCAAGCTGGGCCAGCTGCGCGAGCTGAAGGCGCGCAAGCCGGATGTCGTCCTCGGCGTGATGGGGTGCATGGCCCCGCTTCACGGCGCCGAGATCCAGCGGCGGGCATCGCACGTCGATCTCGTCTTCGGCTCCACCGCCATCGCTCGCGTCGCCGAGCTCGTGCAGCAGGCGCGCGAGCATCGGGGACCGGTGCTGGAGACCCGCGAGGCGCCGCTCGTGAAGATCACCGCGCGACCGCGGGCGCGCCTCCGCGCGTACGTAACCGTCATGGAAGGCTGCGAGAAGCACTGCACGTTCTGCGTGGTTCCGGTGACGCGCGGCCGCGAGCGCAGCCATTCGCCGGAGACGATCCTCGCCGAGGTGCGCGGGCTGGCGGCGGAAGGGTGCCGCGAGGTCACGCTCCTCGGCCAGACCGTCAACGCGTACGGTCGTGATCTCACGCCTCCGACCGACCTCGCGGCCCTCATGGAGCTTATCAACGAGGTGGAGGGCATCGAGCGCATCCGCTTCACCACGTCGAATCCGTACAACCTGACGCCGCGCCTGATCGACGCCATTCGCGACATCCCGAAGGTCGTCGAATATTTCCACCTGCCGCTCCAGTCGGGATCCAACGACGTGCTCACGCGCATGAATCGGGGATACACGCGCGAGCACTACCTGGAGTTGATCGAGGCGCTGCGGGCGGCGGTGCCGGACATCGCGCTCTCCACCGACGTGATCGTCGGCTTCCCCGGCGAGCGGGAGGAGGACTTCGCGGCCACCATCGACATGGTGGAGCGCGTCGGCTACGACAACGTCTTCGCGTTCCGGTACTCCCGGCGCCCCGGGACGCCGGCGGCGACGATGCCCGATCAGGTGCCGGACGCCGTGAAAGCGTCGCGCAACACCCTCGTGCTGGAGGCGGCGGCGCGCGCGGCCGCCGCGCGCAGCCGCCGCCTTGCCCACCGCACGGTGGACGTGCTCGTGGACGGAGTGTCCAGGAGAGATCCAGGAGAGCTGGCGGGACGCACCCGCTGCAATCGCGTTGTGAACTTCGCGGGGCAGGGGCGGGTGCGAGTGGGCGACATCGCCCACGTCCGCATCACCGACGTGCTGCCGCACAGCCTGCGCGGAGCGCTCGTCTCGACACCGGAGGATGCCGCATGTTTGTCGAAATGAAGGTCCGCGGCCTCGCGCTCGATCCTGTCTCGAACATGCCCATCATCATCCTCCGCGACGAGGAGGACAAACGCTCGCTTCCCATCTGGGTGGGGATCTTCGAGGCCAACGCCATCGCCCTCGAGCTGGAAAAGATCGCGACCCCGCGCCCGATGACGCACGATCTGATCAAGAACATCCTCGAAACGATCGAGGCCCGCGTGCTGAAGGTGGTGGTGACCGACCTCAAGGAGAACACCTTCTTCGCGGTGCTGCACCTCCAGATGGGCGAGGCCGAGTTCACGGTTGACTCGCGCCCCTCCGACGCCATCGCGCTCGCCCTCCGGGTGGCGGCGCCGATCTACGTCGATGAAGAGGTCGTGCGCAAGGCGAAGAGTCTCGAGGTCACGAAGGAAGGCGCGCCCGTGAAGGCCGACGACCCCGAGCGGCTCCGCGAGTGGCTCGAGAACATCAAGCCGGAGGACTTCGGCAAGTTCAACAAAGAGTAGCGAGCGACCCGCGTGCGCGTCGCGCTCTTCACGAACAACTATCTGCCCTTTTGCGGCGGCGTCACCATCTCGGTGGAGACACTCCGTCGCGGCCTCGCCGCCCGTGGTCATGAGTCCTGGGTCTTCGCCCCGCGCTTTGCCGGCGCCGTCGATGCCGATCCCCGCGTCGTGCGCTACCCGTCGTTGCCGGCCGCGACGTATCCCGACTTCGCGGTCGCGATCCCGTTCTCGCCCCGCATCGCCCGCCGGGCGCGCGCGCTTGCCTTCGACGTGTTTCACGCGCACCACCCGTTCCTGCTCGGTCCCGCCGCCCGCCGCCTCGCGCGCCGCGGGCGTCGCCCGCTCGTGTTCACGTACCACACGCACTACGAGAAGTACGCGCATTACGTGCCCGTGCGGCGGCGGCTGGTGGAGGCGGCGGCGGTGCGCCTCAGCACGCGCTTCGCGGCCGATGCGGACGCCGTCATCGCGCCCTCGACGGTGGTGCGCGACGACCTCCGCGCGCGCGGCGTGGCGGCGCCCATCGCGGTGATTCCCACCGGCGTCGAGCTCCAGGCGTTTACGCCCGGGGATCGGACGGCGGCGCGCCGGGCGCTCGGCCTCGGCGTGGACGATCCGCTCGTCCTCTACGTGGGGCGGCTCGATCGCGAGAAGAGCGTGGAGCGCGTGCTCCTCGCCTTCGATCGCATCGCGAGCACGGTGGCGGCGGCGCGGCTCGCGCTCGTCGGTCGGGGAACGGAGGCGGAGCGCCTCGCACGGCTTGCGCAGCGCCTCGGCGCCGGAAGCCGGATCCTCTTCGCCGGCAGCCGGCCGCACGACGCCCTGCCCGTGTGGTACCAGGCCGCCGATCTATTCCTGTTCGCCTCCGAGACCGAGACCCAGGGGCTGGTGCTGGCAGAAGCGGCGGCGTGCGGGCTGCCCGCGGTGGCGGTGAGCGCGCCCGGATGCGACGAGGTCATTCGCGACGGCGAGACCGGCCTCCTCACCAAGGGCGATCCCACCGCGCTCGCCGAGGCGGCCATCGGCCTCCTCCTCGATGCCGAGCGGCGCACGACGATGGGGCGGCGCGCACGGGAGATCGCCGTGCGCGTGTTCGGGGTGAGCCTCCAGATCGACCGCACGCTCGCCGTCTACGCGGCGGCGGCGCAGCGGGCGGGATGACGGCGGCGATCACGACCCGCACTCAGGCGCCGTGAGCTCGACACCGCGCGGGATCCGGATCGTGTGCCGCAGTCCTTGGGCACCGCCGGCAGGGAGCGGGCTGCTCGCTCCTGACGCCCGCGCGCGTACCCTCCGCAAGGTGTTGGTGACGTATCCGCACGTCCGGCATATCCAGCCCTGTGTGATCAGCGTCGAATCCGGCGCCGACAGCAAGGTGATCGAGAGCATGGTGCGCTTTCTCGAGCGGCAGAGCTGGCTCGTGAAGTCGGTGATCGTCGAATGAAACGCCGGGGCGAGGCTCTGGAGCGCCTCCAGCGCGAGATCGTCGGTGAGAAGGCCGCCGCCCTCGGCCGTGCCGGTGAGCGGCTCGAGCAGGCGCTCATGGAGGAGCGGGAGCTCGCCGCCGCGCTCCTGCGTGCTCGCGGCACCGCCGATGCCGAGCGCATCGCCCGCGAGCACGCCGCCGCCCGCCAGCGCGCGCGTCAGGCGCGTCAGGCCCTCATCATCCAGCGTGAAGCGCTCGGCCTTCGTCACCACGCGGTGGTGGACCAGGAGTTTCCGGAGCCGCGCGCGCCGTGATGTGGAGCGAGGCGGAGCGGCAATCGCGCGACGCGCGCGCCGCGGTGCAGCTGACGCGCCTGCGTGACACCGTGGCCCGGGCCGCCGCGCGCGTTCCGTTCTACGCCGGCCTCGCGGACGCTCACGTGCGCTCGCTCGACGATCTCGCGATGCTGCCGTTCACGCGAAAGACCGACCTCCGCGCTCACTACCCGTTCGGCCTCTTCGCCGTGGAGCGCCGCGAGCTCGCCCGCATCCACGCGTCGTCGGGCACGAAGGGCAAACCGACCGTGGTCGGTTACACCTTGGGTGATCTCGAGGTGTGGCGCGAGGTCATGGCGCGCGCGATGGTCGCGGCGGGCGCGCGTCGCGGTGATCTCCTCCACCTCGCGTTCGGCTACGGCCTCTTCACGGGCGGGCTCGGCTTCCACGACGGCGCGGAGCGGATCGGAATGACCGTCGTGCCGGCCTCCTCCGGCAATACCGCGCGCCACCAGCTTCTCATGACCGACTTCCGGCCGACGGGCATCGCCGCCACCCCATCGTTCGCGCTGCACATCGCGGAGACGATGCGGGAGCAGGGAAGCGCGCCGGAAACACTGGGGATCCGCTACGGAATGTTCGGCGCCGAGCCATGGACGGAAGGCATGCGGGCGGCCCTCGAGCGCGCGTGGGGCTGTCCCGCCTACGACATCTACGGGCTCTCCGAGATCATCGGTCCCGGCGTCGCGGGTGAGTGCGAACGGCGCGCCGGCCTGCACATCGCGGACGATCACTTCCTGCCGGAGGTCGTGGATCCGAGCTCGGGAACGCCGCTACCGCCGGGCCAGGAGGGCGAGCTCGTCCTCACCACGCTCACCAAGCGCGCCATGCCGATGATCCGTTATCGCACCGGAGACATCACCACGCTGAGCCTCGAGCCCTGCCCCTGCGGCCGGACGTCCGCGCGGATGGCGCGGGTGAAAGGGCGCGCGGACGACATGCTCGTCGTCAAGGGCGTGAACGTGTATCCGTCCGAAGTGGAAGCGACGCTGCTGGCCGTCGGCGACCTGGAGCCGCACTATCAACTGGTGGTCGATCGCAGCGGCACCCTGGCCCGCCTCGAGGTCCAGGTGGAGCCGGCGCCCGCGCTCATCGAGCGATGTGGCGGCTTCGACCCCAGCCACCCGATGGTCGTGGCGCTGCGGGCTGACATCGGGGCCCGGCTCCGCGCCGCGCTCGGGCTCTCCGTCGAGGCGGCCATCGTCGCGCCGCGGACGCTGCCGCGCTCGGAGGGCAAGGCCGTGCGCGTGGTGGAGCGTGGCGGAGGGGGTTGAGCGCCGCTATCATGGACGGGAGGAGACCGGCATGACGGATTCGGAGATGCTGACGAAGATCGAGAGTGGCACGCGGCTCGAGTCCGCAGGCGAGATGACGGCCCCGTACCGTGATGCGCTCGTCCATCTGATGACGATGCAGGCGGACTCGGAGCTGGCCGGCGGCTACGGCTACGTCCCGTGGATCACCAAGGCGCCCACCGTGGAGGAGAAGCACGTCGTCGCCCAGATCGTGAAGGACGAGCTCCGCCACGCCGCGGTCATGTACGGGCTGCTCGCCGATCTCGGCGTCGACGTCGATACCCACGTGAACGCCCACGACCAGATTTTCACGATGCGCATCGAGCCGGACGCCGACATCGGCACCAGCCGCATCACCGCCGACAAGCGGGTGAACATCTTCTACTACCCGATCGACACCTGGGCCGACTTCATCTTCTTCAACTTCTGCATGGACCGCGGCGCCGGTCACCAGCTCGAGGACGTCCGCCAGTGCTCGTACGGTCCGTGGGTCCGCGCCATCGAGGGCATCTTCAAGGAGGAGAAGTTCCACATCCGCCACGGCGAGTACTGGGTGAAGAAGCTCGCCGAGGATCCGGCCACCAAGCCCGAAGCTCAGGCGACGTTCAACAAGTGGTACATCCGGACGATGAACATCTTCGGCCGCCCGGGATCCCCGAAGAATCAGGTCTATCGACGCTTTCGCCTCAAGCTGCGTGACAACGACGAGGTCCGCCAGGCCTTCGCCACCGAGGTCGCCGGCCTCTGCGCCAAGTTCGGCCTCGAGGTGCCCGCGTGGAAGCCGGTGTGGGAGCAGCTCCCGGAAGAAGCCCACATCCCGGGATAACGTCGCGCTGGCGCATCCCGCCGTTGGCCGCCGCGTGGCCAACGCCTTCTCTCCGTAGGGACCGCTTCGTCGCCGTACTGACTATCGCTACCGACGACGGCGCCCGGTTCTGATCGGTGGGGAAGTGACCGTCCCGACGATCCGCCCCTGAGGTTCGCTCCGGCGCTGCTGCGCTCAGCCGTTTTAGTGGCAAGCCGTTTAGTTGACATAATGCGCCTTATCGGTCTTCAGCCGGAACGGAACGACCGCGAGCGTGGCTGTGCCTGACCCGAGCTGCCGGCGACCGCGTTACGGAGCGACGCCGAGGGATGCGAGCCGGAGACGCACATCGTCCGCGCGCCTACTTTTCGGGACTTCCTTGAGGAATCGCCGGTAAGTTGCGACGGCGTCGTCTTTCTGACCAGCGGCTTCCTGGACGCGGGCGAGGTCGAGAATGAGTTGCTCGAACAGGAAATCGCCGGGCTTGACGTCGCTGGCGGCCTCGCGGAACGTCTCCGCCGCCTTCGCGTAATTCTTCTCGGCCTCCCACGTGTACGCGCTGCCGGCCCGGGCAAGCGTGCGCAGCGTGGGCGACGTCGCCCGGACGGCCGCCACCTCGTAGGCCCCCCGGGCTCCGGAGTAATCTCGGTTGGCAAAGCGGACGTTGGCGAGCTCGTAGGCCGCCTGGGCGGCGAGCGGGGCCGACGGATACTGCGCCAGCGTCGCCTCGAGCTCCCGCACGGCAGCCGCCCGTGCTTCCGGCGACGCCGGCGCGGCCGGGCTCGACTGGAGTCTGACGAAAGCGGCCGTATAGGCCACTTCTGCCTGGCGATTTTGCGCGGAACGCCAGAACCAGACGCCAACGACGAGACCGACGATCACGAGCAGGGCTGCGCTGGCGGTCACCACGACCTGCCAGGACAGCGAGGTCAGCGCGGAGAGCCGACTCAGCGGAGCTTCAGACCGCGGCGGTACTGACGACCACAACCGTGACATCGCTTCCATCCCTTGATGACCCGACGAACGAGACGTCCGCAGTGGGGACAACGCTGATACACTCGCCAGCCATAGAACAGTCCGAAACCGGATACGAGTGCGATGCCAACCGCGATCGGCTTCGGGACCCAGAGCACGGCATCCACGACCTCATGCTAGAGAGCGGCTCCGGGGGTGTCAAGAAAACGTCGGAAAGAATTTCACTCTCGTCGCAAAAGTTCTGCACGTTGTGTGGCGTGAAGTGACGCTGCACCGTCGGCGATTGCTGCAGTAGCGGTTGTTTGCGCTGCTCGCTTCTCGGGGCATATTGATTGCAATCCCGACAGGGCCAGGAGGCGAAAGTATGCACAGTGATCGGACCGAACAGCTGACGGTCGAAGTTCAGCTCTTGGCCGACCCGTCTCTGTGGTGCTGGGAGATCAAGGATCAAGCGCGCGGCCAGGTCCTCGAGAACAGCTGGACCCGTGAGTGGACCGCCTATGAATCCCCCGAGGCGGCGTACCGAGCCGCCCAGGAGCGCTTGAACTCTCTCACCGACCGCTGAAGTCGTGTTCGCGCCGGGAGGGGCGCCGCCGCCCGTCCCGGCGACGCGCGTTCCCTACGGCAACTCCACGAGAATCGCGCCTTCTGCCACCGTCACCGGGTAGCACGCGACCTTGACGGCCGGGTTGTTGACGTTCGCCCCCGTGCCGACATCCCAGGACCAGGCATGCCACGGGCACCGCACGGTGCGGCCGTCCAGATCGCCCTCCCCCAGGGGACCGCCGCGATGCGGGCAGGTGTTGTCCACGGCGTAGTAGACGCCATCGACGTTGAACAGCGCGAGGGCCTTCCCGGCCGCCTCCACCACCCGTCCCTCACCAAGGGGAACATCCCCGACCCGACCAACCTCCACCCGTGCGCCCATCAGCGGCGCAGCAGACACACCGCCTCGGGCGTCACGGTTTGCGCGGCCACCGTCTCCACGCAAAAGAGCTGGATGGTGTTGCGGTCTTGCGAGTGATAACCGACGCTCAGATCGCCGCCGACGGTCAGCACGAAATCACCGCCCCGTCCCGAGAAGAGCGCACCCGCCTCGCGCATCACGAGCGACCGGTGGACCTCCGACACGACGCTTTTCAGATGGCGCGCGGTGGGATAGCCGCCGTCCGCCATCGCGTGGAGATAGGCGAAGTAGCCGGTCGGGGGCAGCACGACCTCGTACGGCCCCCCGACCCCGAGCGCGTCGAGCGTCTCCACCGCCTGCAGCACATCGTTGAGGACCTGCTCGCCCTTGGACCAGTCGTGCACGGTGATGCTCGGTGATCCCGGCGCCGTGAGAAACCCGCTGCCGATCGGATCACCGTAGAAGGCGAGACGATCCTCGGCGAGCCCCGCCTCGCGCGCGGCCGCTTCCACCGTGTTGGTGTCGAGCGCGGGCGCGCCACGCTCGAACACCTCGATGGCCGTCCACGGCATGCTGAAATCCACGCGGATCTCGGCGAGCAGCACGACCTCCGGCACGCACACGGCGGCCTTGCCCTCCTGGACTCGACAGGGCGTCATGGTGCCCAGGCGCGCCGCCACGAACTCCCAGCCGCGCGGGCCGTCGAAGGTCGCGATGCGGCGCGCCGCCATGACGTGCCGCGCCGCCTGCGCCGCCGCCTCGTCGATGGCCTTCCAGACGCGCCCGGGGAGAGGCGCGGAATCGCGTCGCAGGTAATCCATCAGCGGGTCCTCCTCAGCGAGCCGATCGTCGTTCCCGGCACCGTGTCCGCGGCGGCGCCGCCGCCGTTACGTCCCTCCACCTCCGCTTCGCGCCCGACGATCGAGGTTTCCGTGAACAGATACTCGCGAAGCTTCGCGTCGAAGTTCGAATCGTGACGGCGGATCCACTCCAGCACCATTGCCGCGTGTTCCTGTTCCTCGTCGCGGTTGTGACGGAGGATGTCACGGAGCTCGGCGTTGTGCGTGGCATCCATGCGCTGCTGGTACCAGTCGATCGCCTCGAGCTCTTCCTGGAGGCTCACGATTGCGCGGTGCATGTCCTTCGTGGCGGGCGTGAGGACTTCTTCGGACTCGTGGAACGTCGTCGACGATTGTGGCATACGTGCCTCTCCGTGGTTCGACGTGAGCGTCACTGATCAGTGTACGCCCCGCGGGAAGCCCTCTTTGGCCGCGTCGTCAGCGGAGGCGACTGACGTCCGCGCGACGGAAGCAGTCGCGCGTGTGATCGTTGACGAGTCCGGCCGCCTGCATGAAGGCGTAGCAGATCGTCGGTCCCACGAAGGCGAACCCGCGCGCGCGGAGATCGCGACTGAGCGCGCGCGACGTCTCCGTTTCCGCCGGCACCTCCCGCATGCTGCGCCACGGTTGCTGGAGGGGCCGCCCGCCCACGAAGCGCCACACGTAGACATCGAAGCTCCCCTGCTCGCGCTGCACCGCGAGAAAGGCCCGCGCGTTCGTGATGACGGCCTCCACTTTCCCCTGGTGGCGAATGATCCCGGGGTCTTGCATCAGGCGCCGCACGCGGCGAGGGGTATAGCGCGCGATCTTGACGACGTCGAAGTGGTCGAAGGCGCGGCGGTAGCCCTCGCGGCGCGCGAGGACGGTGGCCCAGCTGAGGCCGGCCTGCGCGCCTTCGAGGATCAGCAGCTCGAACAGCGCGCGGTCGTCGTGGAGGGGCACGCCCCATTCCTCGTCGTGATAGCGCGTCATCGCCTCCCCCTGCGCCCACGCGCAGCGCCGCTTGTCGGGCGCGGCGGCGCGGCGCTCGCGCTCGGGGCCGCTCATCGGCGGTTGAAGCGCCATCGCTGAAACGTGAAGCCGCTCGCGGGCGCGATGCGCCCCTCCCCTACCAGCTCCGCCCCCGCCTCCGCGAAATCGAAGATCTTCAAGACGCCCTCGTGGCGTGACTCGTCGATCTCGACGTCGGTGACGGTGAGAAAGACTTCATCGAGGAGGCCCGCGGCGTGAAGCGCGCGGAGAATGGTGTCGCCGCCTTCACAGGCGAGGTAGCGCACGCCGCGATCCGCGAAGAGTCGCTCGTGGGCACGGCGCAGCCCGCCCGCGTCGAGCATCGGTTCCACGATGAGCGGAATCCCGCGCGGACCGGCACCGCGGATGGCGAGCTCGCCGGCCCCGACTTCCGTGGTGACCACGATGGTCCCCAGGCCGGGCGTGTTGAAGACGGGATGGTCGAGTTCCAGGCGGCCATAGAGCGAATAGATGATGTTCCGGGGATGATAGGGCAAGCCGTGCTCGAGGCGGAAGCGGTAGAGCTCGGGCACCGGTTCATCGCCCGGCTCCTGCGGAGTTTGCACGAGCCGCGGCTGCTCGCGGTTCGTTTGCGCGCCGATGCCGGCGTCGCCGAACGAGCGATAGAAACGCATCTGGCGGCGGTCGGCGATACGCTCCGGGCGCGATTCGTCGCCGCCGAGAACGGTCAGGACGGGATCGTCGCTGGCGTCGCTCCGCTTCCACGCCACGACGCCGTTCGCGGACGCCACCATGACGCCGTAGATCCAGGGCCGCTCCGGCCACGGCGGTGGGAAGCCGATCGGTTCCCAGCGGTCGGGGTCGGGCGACGTCCGGCCGAACGGATAGCGTCCCTCGAGATTCCGGTGCCAGTGGACTCGGGTGCGGGCGGTCATGCCAACGTCACGATCTCGGGCGCCAGCTTCTTCCTGCGCACGCGGATGCGCGCGACCGCGATCGGCAGTGTGAACCGCCGGGGACCCGCACTGCCGGGATTCAAGAAGAGCACACCGTCACGCCATCTGAATTGAGGGCGGTGCGAGTGACCGGCGATGACGGCGTGGATCCCGGCGCCACCGGGATCGAGCGCGAGCGTTTTCACGTCGTGGAGGACATAGAGGCGGAACCCCGCCACCTCGACGTCTTGCACATCCGGCAGCGATCGCGCCCACGCTCCCGTATCGTTGTTGCCGCGCACGGCGATCACGGGTGCAATTGCCCGAAGCTGGTCCAGCACGTCGGTGCCCCCGATATCACCGGCGTGGACGATGACGGTGGAGCCGGCGAGGGCCGCCAGCGCTTCGGGACGGACGAGACCATGCGTGTCGGAGATGACGCCGATAATGGTCGGCACGTCAGCGGCCGAACACGAGGCGGGCGGCGAGCCCGAGGGCGCCGCCCGCCGCGATGAGCCACGCGGAGTTGAGGTGGACGCGCACGAGCAGGAGCACCGCCGCGACCGCGAGGATTGCGGTGAATGGATCGACGATGGCGGCGCGCGCCAGCGTCACCGTCACGCCCGCCATGAGGGCGAGGGCGGCGACGTTGACGCCGTCCAGCGCGGGCGCCGTCCAGGGCGACGCGCGCAGCCGCGGGACGAGCGGGCGGCTCAACGCGACGAAGACGAACGACGGGAGAAAGATCGCGACGGTGGCGAGGAGTGCGCCCGCCCACCCGGCGACGACATACCCGATGAAGGTCGCCGTCGTGAACACCGGGCCCGGCGTGAACTGTCCGACGGAGACGGCATCGAGAAGCTGCCGATCGCTCAGCCATCCCAAACGGCTCACGAAATCGTTGCGCAGGAATGCGAGCAACACGTAGCCGCTGCCGTACAGCACGGACCCGATCTTGAGGAACGTGAGAAAGAGCGTGGTCAAGGACGCGCTCGCCGCGGCGCTGGTTGCGGGCGCAGCGGGCGCCGCGACCGCCGCCGTACCGA
>Ga0075421_100002182_pt1 | contig 23238 bp, 18 predicted proteins | sample SoiMetdeltSBSDD5_FD_75292 | JGI IMG/M metagenome (GOLD analysis project Ga0075421, IMG submission 75292) | Bulk soil microbial communities from a Populus tree surrounding site in Tennessee, USA - Soil MetaG P. deltoides SBSDD5 | ecosystem: Environmental > Terrestrial > Soil > Tree plantation...
TGGCTGCCCAGGAACACGACCTCGGTCGCGACGGGCTCGCCCGTGCGCAGCGAGACCCCCTGCACCTTCATCTTCGTCCACACCACGCCGGCCAGCGGGTAGTCGCTCGCGAAGCTGCCCTTCTCGAGGATCCGCACCTGGGCGGCCTCGCTGTTGATGGTCATCAGCTCGGACAGCGTCAGAGCCTTGATGGCGGCCGGCGAAGGCACGGCCAGCACCGCCGCGCCGAGGACGGCCACGGCAAGCTTGGTGAACCGCATGGGTGGACTCCGGGATTCGGATCGTCGCGGCCGAGTCGAAGCGTGGTCGACCGCATGTCCGTCCATGCGTCGTATCCCGGCACAGCCGGACATCCCTTCCCGGGATTGTGTCTGAATCCGCCGGTTCGTGGAGCGGGTCTGCCCGCCGGCGGGCCCGGGGCCTCCACGCCCGGAAGCACCTCTCCAGCCGCCTCGGCAGCCCTGGAAGGGCCGCGCGAGTCGTCGCCGGTCCACCGGTCCGGCCCGGGTGCCGCGCCGGCCGCGCGACGCGGCGCAACTCCCTCCAGGGCGCCATCCGGGCACGACAAGGCGGCCCGGAACGCGCGGGGCCCGCCCCTCCTTTGCGGGAGGGACGGGCCCCGACGTGACGGCGGGATCGACCCACCCGTCAACTCACGGCGTGATGCACTTCAGGCCGTTGCTCGCCGACATTCCGAAGCTCGCGAGCGGATCCAGGCTCCAGAACTGCAGCACGAAGCTCAGCGAGGGCGTCCCCGCCGGAATCGCCGCGGGCACCACCACCTTGCTGAAGACGTCGACGTTGAAGGTGAGCGCCGTGACGATGGGCACCGGGTAGAACGTGCCGCCCTTGAAGGGCAAGGCACCCTGCGAGAGCGAGACGAACAGCGTCGCCGGCTGCAGCGGGTAGGAGTTGGACAGCGTGAGCGTGAAACCCGTGGTGCTGCCGGCCGACAGGTCGCCGACACCGGTGAGCTTCACGACGCCCAGCGTGCCGTTCTTGCCCGGTCCGAGATCCACGAAGCTGCCCTCGTCGATGTACTCGAAGCCGTTGGTGACCGTGCTGCTGCCGTTGCCGACGGCCGTCACGTTCACGAGACCGATGGCATGGGCCGGCGTGATCACGGTGAGCTCGGTCGCGCTCACGATGTCGAGGCCGGTCCCGGACACGCCGCCGAAGGTCACGTCCGACACGCCCACCACCGACGGGCCCGTGATCGTGACGACGGTGCCACCGGGGATTCCGCCGGTGCCCGGTTCCACGTCAGTGATCGACGGCGCCGGATTGAAGGAGTAGACGAACGCATCGGGCAGGGTCGAGACACCCTCGGGATCCGACACGCTCACGTCCGCCGCACTGAACAGCGCGCCGCCCGGCGTGACCGCCGTGATGGTCGTGCCATTCAGCACCTGGAAGCTCAGCGCCGGCACGCCCTCGAACAGCACGGACGTGGCGCCGCTGAGGCCGGAGCCGCTGATGGTCACCTCGGTGAAGCCACCCGCCGGGCCCGACATGGGCAGGATGCTCGCCACGAACGGCGGATCACCCGCCGGGTCGCCGATGTCCAGCGGCCAGGCATTGGAGAGCATCTCGCCGCCCGTGCCGGCCTTGACCAGCACGTCGCCGTCCATGATCCCGGCCGGGATCGTGACGTCGATCTGCGTGCCGCCATTCAGGCTGTTGACGCCCGTCACCTTGACCGGGACGCCGTCGCCGTTGGCCTTGGTGAACCACACCTCGTTGCCCGTCGCGGCGAAGTTGGTGCCGTTGATGGTCAGCGTCTGGGCGATGTCCAAGGCCCCGGACAGCGAGCCGATGTGCGGCTTGGTGGCCGACTTCACGCCGTAGATCGCCTGAATGCCGTTGATGTCGTCGGTCTCGATGCTGCGCTGGGGGTTGCCCGTGCCGCTGATCGAGGGGAACATCGTCGCGCCGCTGGTGCCGGTGTGGTCGAGGCCGAGGCTGTGCCCGATCTCGTGGCAGGCCACGCCCTGCAGGTCGATGTTCGACGAGACCGTGCCCGGCCCGTCCGCCCAGGTCCAGCCGCTGTAGTACAGGATGCGCCAGCCGTCGCTGATGGGCGTCTCCGTGAAGGCCAGCACGCCGCCGTTGCTGCCGTCCAGCTCGCTGTGGATGTTCTGGTTGGTGGTGCCGGCCGACGTGGCGGTGCCCTGGAAGGTGGTGTCGAAGTTGGCGCCGCCGCTGCCCAGCACGGGATTGGTCGACGAGCCGTCGCCCAGGCCCGTGCCCGCATAGGGCTCGCTGGCCCACTCGGTCTCGCCCTTCCAGATGGCCATCACCGCGCCGGTCTGGCCGGGGAAGAGCGCGCTCGGCGTGGTGTTGTTGTTGGCCGCGGCGTCGGTGAAGTTGTTCCATACGCGGAAGTCACGCTGCGCCGTGCCGAGGCTGCCGCCGATGAGGCCATAGGCGGCCGTCTGCACGGGCTGCGAGAGAGAGGCCACGAGCGCGACGCCGCCAGCGAGGCCGGCCGCCGCGAAGATCCTGATGATGGTCTTCATGTCGACCTCCTTCACTTGCCCGCGCCGGCCTGCGCGGCCAGCTCGAGGTGCGTCGTGCGGATGCGCTCGGAGGCCTCCGAGAGCTTGATGTTCTCGGCGAAGGCGAAGCCCTCGCCCTTGCCCACGACCACCGGCTCGCCGAAGCCCTTCTCGATGCGGTAGACGGTCGAGAGGTCCGAGGCGACGTTGAGCTTGGCGGGCATGGCCTCGTCGCGGTACCAGAACATGATCGCGTCGGCGCCGACGCGCGTGTCCTGCAGCGTGGGCATCTCGCTCGTGCCGTAGCCGTCCTGCGGCTCATGGCTGCCCAGGAACACGACCTCGGTCGCGACGGGCTCGCCCGTGCGCAGGGACGTGCCCTGCACCTTCATCTTCGTCCAGACCACGCCGGCCAGCGGATAGTCGCTGGTGAAGGTGGTCTTCTCGAGGATGCGCACCTGCGCCGCCTCGCTGTTGAGGGTCATGAGCTCGGACAGCGTCAGCGCCTTGATGGCGGCCGTGGTCGGCACGGCCAGCATCGCCGCGCCGAGAGCCGCCGCGGCGAACTTCGGGAACCGCATGGAAGGACTCCGGGGATCGGGTCGGGGATTTCGGGGAGACACGGAGGACAACGGACAGGGACCCGCCGCGAGGCGCGCGGGCACGAATGGAGGAACCGTTCGGGGAGATTCGCTCAGGGAGTGATGACCTTCAGGCCGTTGGAGGCCGACGAGCCCTTCACCGCAGCCGGGTCGCTGATCCAGTACTGCACGACGAACGACGTGCCGGAGGGCGTGCCCACCGGGATGGCGGCGGGCAGCGAGACCTGGCCGAAGGCGTCGGTGAAGAGGTTGAACTGCAGCAGGATGGGCAGCGGGTAGAACGTGCCGCCCTTGAAGTTCGCCGCCGCCTGGCTGAGGCTCACGAACATGATCGCGACGGCCGACCGGTTGGCGTTGCTCAGGTCGAGCGTGAAGCCCGTGAGGCTGCCGGGCGACAGGTCGCCCTGGCCCGTGAGCAGCGGCACGCCGCTGAAGCCCGCGAGGCCGGGGCCGATGTCGATGAAGGCGCCGGCATCCACGTAGGTGTAGCCGTTCACGATCGTGTCGGTGCCGCCGTTCACCGTGACGTTCACCGCGCCGGCCGCGTGCGCCGGCGTCGTGACCACGACCTCGGTAGCCGAGACGATCTCGACCTCCGTGCCGGGCACGCCGCCGAACTCGACGCTGGTGATGCCCAGCACCGAGGGCCCGCTGACCGTGACGGGCGCGCCGCCCACGGCCGGCCCGCTGGACGGCGCGACCGTGGTCACGTCGATGGCCGGGTTGAACGAGTAGAAGAATGCCGTCGGCAGCGTCGAGCTGCCGTCCGGGTCGGACACCGTCACGTCCACGAAGGAGAACAGCGGCGCCGGCGGAGCGATCGCGGTGATCGACGCGTTCGAGTCCACCGAGAAGGACACGGCCTCCTGCGTGCCGAACTTCACCGACGTGGTGTCGTCGAAGCCGATGCCCGAGAAGACCACGGACGTGAAGCCGCCCGCGGGGCCGCTGGCCGGATTGATGCTCGTGATGAGCGGCGGATTGCCCGTGCCCGCGCCGATGTCGATGGGGAAGGCATTCGACAGGTCGTCGTTGCCGCTGCTGCTGTTCTTCACCATGACCTCGCCGTCCTCGATGCCGTTCGGCACCGTCACCGAGATGGACGTGCCGCCGCCGGTGCTGCCCACGCCCGTCACCTTGACCGGCACGCCGTCGCTGGACAGCTTGGTGAACCACACCTCGTTGCCCGAGGTGTCGAAGTTGGAGCCGCTGATCACGAGCGTCTGGCCGATGGTCTTGCTGCCCGACAGCGAGGCGATGTGCGGCTTGTTCGCCGACTTCACGCCGTAGATCGACTGCACGCCGGCGATGTCGTCGGCTTCGATGCTGCGCTGGCCCGTGCCCGTGCCGCTGATGGACGGCTGCATCGTGGCCCCGCCCACGCCCGTGTGATCCAGGCCGAGGCTGTGCCCGATCTCGTGGCACGCCACGCCCTGCAGGTCGACTCCGCTGCTCACGGAGTTCGGGCCGTCCTGCCAGTTCCAGGTGCTGTAGTACTTGATGGTCCAGCCGTCGCTGATCGGCCCCTGCATGAAGGCCAGCACGCTGCCGCTGCTGCCCGCCAGCTCGCTGTGGATGTTCGAGCTGTTGCCGCCGGCCGAGGTGGCCGGGCCCTGGAAGATGTTGTCGAAGTTGGCGCCGCCGCTGCCGAGCACCGCATTGCTCGACAGGCCGTCGCCCAGGCCGTTGCCGGCGTAGGGCTCGCTGGCCCACTCCACGTGGCCCTTCCAGATGGCCATGATCGCGCCCGTCTGGCCGGGGAAGTTCACGTGCGGCGTGGTGTTGTTGTTCGCATTCGTGTCGGTGAAGTTGTTGAAAACGCGGAAGTCGCGCTGGGCCTGGCCGAGGCTTCCGCCCAGCAGGTTGAAGGCGGCGGTGTCGACCGGCCGGGACAGGGCGGCGACGCCGAGGGAGGCGGCCAGCAGGCCGGTGGTCGCGACGAGGGTGCGCAGGGTCTTCATGGCGTCCTCCTTCACTTTCCGGCCGCGGCCTGCTTGGCCTGCAGATCGAGGTGCGCCTGGCGGACCTGCGTGCCCGCGTCGGCCAGCTTGACGTTCTCGCTCCACGCGAAGCCCTCGCCCTTGCCGATCACGACCGGCGCGCCGAAGGCCTGCTCCACGCGATAGACGCCGGACAGGTCGAAGACGCGGTGCGCGCCTCCGGCCAGCTCCGGGTCGTCCCACCAGAAGACGACGGCCTCGCCGCCCGTGCGCGTGTCCTGCAGCGTGGGCATCTCGCTGATGGTGAAGCGGTCGGCCGCGTCGTGGCTGCCGAGGAACATGAGGTCGGTCTTCACCGCCGCGCCGGTGCGCAGCGACTCGCCCTCCACGGCGAGCTTCGTCCACACCACGCCCTCGTACGGGTAGTCCAGGTGCACGGTGCTGCGCGCCGTGATGTGCACGTGCGCTGTGTCCGTGGTGATCTCCATCAGCTCGCTGAGCGTCAGCGCCTTCACAGCGGCGACGGACACCGCGGCCATCAAAGCGAGCGGGAGCGCAACGCGTGGAACGATTCGCATGGATCAAGACCTCGAATCGGAGGCGGGGGAGTGCGACGGGTCGGGGGAGGACGGTGAGCCGGGGCGCTCCACCGGAAGGACTCGGCTGGCAGGAATCCGGTCCTGTTCGGGGAAGACCGGAAGCCGAGCCCGCGGGAGAGAGACGGGGACTCGCGGGATCCAAGTATAAGGCTTGCCCCATCGCCACGCCTAGCGCCGGCTGAAGCTTTCCCGGGGAGTCATCCTGGCTGCCCGCGGATCTCCCGGTGGATGACAGCCAGGATCTCCCATCCGGGGCCCGGCAGGGCCCTCCGCGGCCCTGGAAGGGCCCGCAGCGCCCCCTGCTGCCTCGTGGCATCCCGCCCCGCCGACGGGCCTCCAGACCGCTCCGCCCGGGGCGGGCGGCGGTCAGCGGGTCACGAGACCCATGAACTCGGCGCGCGTCTCGTGCCGGGTCTTGAAGGTGCCGCGCACGGCCGACGTGACCATGACCGAGCCCGGCTTGCGCACGCCGCGCATGGTCATGCACGTGTGCGTGGCTTCCATGACGACTCCGACACCCTCCGGGGCCAGTTGCTCCCAAAGCGTGTCCGCGACCTGCGAGGTGAGGCGCTCCTGCACCTGCAGCCGCCGCGCGAACTCCTCGACCACGCGCGCGATCTTCGAGAGACCGACGATGCGCCCGTTGGGCACGTAGGCCACGTGCGCCTTGCCGTGGAAGGGCATGAGGTGGTGCTCGCACAACGACTCGAACGGGATGTCCTTGACGACCACCATCTCGTGGTGGTCCTCGGCGAACGTCGTGCGCAGGTGTCGCGCGGGGTCCGCCCTCGTGCCGGACAGGATCTCGGCGTACATCCGCGCCACGCGCGCGGGCGTGCCGCGCAGGCCCTCGCGGCCCGGCTTCTCGCCCACCGCCTCCAGCAGCTCGGTCACCGCGCGCTCGATGCGCCCCGCGTCCACGCCGCGGCCCGGCGCACCGTTGTCGGTCGGGCCGGACGGGGACACGCGCGCGGGCACTGTCTTCTTGCGGGTCATCGGCCGGGCACCTCCAGGAAATCGACGAACTGCTGCACCGTGAAGGTGGGCTCATAGCCCATGGCGCGCAGCACCTCGCCGTCGGGGGACATGAGCACGTAGTACGGCAGGGTGGTCGAGCCGAGCTCCACCATGAGCCCCCTGTTCGCCTCGTCCGCCTTCTTCACCTCGGGCGACGACTGCCGGTCGGTGTACAGGCGCACCGGCACCACGCGCTGCGCCGCCGCGTCTGCGAACGAATCGTCCACGAAGATGGTCTTCTCGACCTTGCGGCAGTTGTTGCAGGTGACGCCGGTGAAGTCGATGAAGAGCGGCCGGCTGGCGGCGCGGGCCTCGGCCTTCGCGGCCTGCAGGTCGTCGCGCCACGAGATCAGCTCGGGCCGCGCCTCGGCGCCGGCGTAGCCCGACGGCGGCAGGAAGGCCTCGGTCCACGAGTCGAGCGTGCGGCCCGTGAGCCCGCGCGCGAAGTACAGCGCGCAGAGCAGCGAGAGAAGCGCCACGAGCGTGCGGCCCGACAGGGCGCGCCGGCGCGTCAGCGCGTCGTGCGGCAGGCGGAAGACGCCGAGCAGGTAGAGCGCCAGGGCCGCGAGCAGCAGCACGGCGAGCAGCAGCAGCGTCGGGCGCGACAGCAGCTGCAGGTTCCACACCAGGTCCGCGGCCGACAGGAACTTGAGCGCCGCGATGAGCTCGATGAAGCCCATGACGACCTTGACCGTGATCATCCAGCCGCCCGCGCCGGGAAGGCCCTGCACCGCGCCGGGGAACACCGCGAGCAGCACGAAGGGCAGCGCGAAGGCCAGCGAGTACACCAGCATGCCCATCACGATGAGCGGCAGCGACCCGCCCGCGGTGAGCGTGGCCAGCAGCATGCCCACGATGGGCGCCGTGCACGTGAAGGCCGTCACCGTGAACACGAAGCCCATGAGCAGCACCGGCAGGTACCCCGGCCGCGCCGGCGCCCCGCCCGCCTCCGCGCGCCGCGCGAGGAAGGCCGGCGGCCGCAGGTCGTAGAAGCCCATGAGCGACAGCCCGAAGAACACGAACAGCGCGCCGATGGCCAGGTTGATCCACGGGTTCGTGGCCACGCTCTGCAGGCTGCTCGCGCCCAGCGCCGCGGCCATTCCCACGCCGAAGCCGGTGTACGTGGCCACGATGCCCGCGCCGTAGGCCAGCGCGTAGCTCACGCCGCGCCCGCCCTCGGTCTCGCCGCGCTTGCTGAAGAACGAGACCGTGATGGGGATCATCGGGAACACGCAGGGCGTCAGCAGCGACACGAAGGCCAGCGCCACGCACAGCCAGAGGAAGGTGCCCACGGCTCCGTCGCGCAGCGCCACGCCGAAGCGGTCCTGCAGCGACGCCTCGCGCGGGCCGCCCGCGGCCGGCGCCGCGCCCAGCGCCTCGCCGGGCCGGGCCTCGCGCACCTCGAAGGAGGCTTCGACCACCTGCTGCGCCGGGAACTGGCACTCCTGGTCCGTGCAGGCCTGGTAGTCGATCTGGAGCTTCGCCTTCGCCGGGCCCGCCGGGTGCTCCTTGGCGACGTGCAGCGACGCCACCACCTTCGCGCGGCCCTCGAGCAGGCGCAGCGTCTCGCCGGTCGCCGGGTCCACGCGCACCACGCTGGCCGGGGGGTACTGCACGTCCGCGAGCAGGAGGCCGGGCGCCGGGTCGAGACTCAGGTCGATGGGCGTGCCCGTGCCGTCGAAGTCGTGCGCGTACAGGTGCCACGGCGCGCGCACCGACAGGGTCAGCGTCACGCTCGCCATCCCGCCCGCGGGCACGGGCTCGGCCGGCCCGGCGACGGTGATCGTCAGCGGGTCCTCGTCCCCGAGGAGTCCCTTGCCCTGCGCCCGCGCCGCCCCCGCCAGGGCCGCGAGCAGCAGCAGGGCGGACGCGACGACACGTGCGGGACTCACGGAGCCGTCGGCTCCACGGCCGGCGCGCCTTCCGCCGCCTCGCGCTCCAGCACCGCGATCTCCTCGATGAGCGCGTCCACGATCTGGTCCTCGCGCACCTTGCGCACGGTCCTGCCCTTGCGGAACAGGAGGCCCTCGCCCTTGCCGCCGGCGATGCCGATGTCCGCCTCGCGCGCCTCGCCCGGCCCGTTCACGGCGCAGCCGAGCACCGAGATCTTGACCGGCAGCGTGCACTTGCCCAGCTTCTGCTTCACCTCGGCCACGATCTTCTCGAGGTCGATGTCGATGCGCCCGCAGGTGGGGCAGGCGATGATCTCGGGCGACACCACCCGTACGCCGGTGCACTTGAGGATGTCGTAGGCCACCGGGATCTCGAGCAGCGGGTCGGCCGTGAGCGAGACGCGGATGGTGTCGCCGATGCCGCGCAGCAGCAGCGCGCCAATGCCCGCCGCCGACTTGACCGGGCCGTAGCTCATGTCGCCGGCCTCGGTGATGCCCACGTGCAGCGGCACGTCGCTGCGCTCCGCGAACAGCGTGTTGGCCTCGACGCAGCTCTGCACGTCGGTGCTCTTGATGGACACGATGATCTTCTCGACGGCGTACTTGCGCGCGAAGGCCACGTGCCGCACGGCGCTCTCGGCCAGCGCCTCGGGCGACGGCCAGCCGTGCTTGTCGAGCAGGTCCTTCTCCAGGCTGCCGCTGTTCACGCCGATGCGCACGGCCGTGCCCTTGTCGCGCGCGGCCGTCATGACCTCGGCCACCTTCTTCTCGCTGCCGATGTTGCCGGGGTTGATGCGCACCTTGTGCACGCCCGCCGCGATGGCGGCCAGCGCCATCCTGTGGTTGAAGTGGATGTCGGCGATGAAGGGCACGTCCATGGCAGCCAGGAACTGCGGGATGTTGGAGGCGCTCACCTCATCCGGGATGGTCACGCGCACCAGCTCGCAGCCGGCCTCCTCCAGCGCGCGGATCTGGGCGATCGTGGCCGCCGCGTCGCGCGTGTCCGTGTTGGTCATGGACTGGACGCGCACCTTGTGACCGCTGCCGATGAGCAGTCGGCCCACGGGCACCGTGATGGTCGGGCGGCGGCTGGGGGTCCTGAGCATGAAGTCCCGCGGGCTGGCCGCGCTCCCTAGTTCTCGCCGACCTTGCCCTCGAGCTTCGCCTGCAGCACCAGCGTGGTGCCGTCGCGCAGCACGCCGATGCTGACGACGTCGCCGGGCTTGTGGCTGAAGAGCAGCACCGAGTAGTCCTCGAGGTTTTTCACGGGCTTGCCGTCGAACGTGACGATCAGGTCGCCCTTGCGCAGCCCCGCGCGCTTGGCCGGCGTGCCCTCGCGCACCGAGGCCAGCTTCACGCCGTCCTCCTGCTGGTAGGTCATGTCGGGCGAGGTGCCGAGGACCACGCCGTAGGCCTGCACCGGCTGGTCGCCGGCGCCCGGCCCGCCCGCATGCGGGTCGGCCGGCGCCGCGGCCGCGACGGCGGCCCCGCCGCCCGGGCGGCTGAACTCCGGCCGCTGCGCCGCGCTCGCCAGCGTGGCCACCACCTGCCCCGCCAGGCTCGCGATGCGCGCGCCGGCGTCGGCGTTGATCTTGTCCGCGTCGTCCGTGGGCATGTGGTAGTCGTCGTGCAGCCCGGTGAAGAAGGCCAGCACGGGCACGCCCGCCTCGAAGAAGGGCCACTGGTCGCTGTTGTTGCTGGGCTTGTCGGCCAGGTGCAGGTCGAGGCCGAGGTGCAGCTCGTCGTGCGCCTCCACCACCAGGTCGCGGAAGACGGGCGACGAGCCCACGCCCTCGATGGCCACGTAGCCGTCCTTGCTGCGGCCGATCATGTCCATGTTGATCATGGCCACGAGGTCGTCGAGCGGCCGCGCCGGGTGCTTGACGTAGTGCACGCTGCCGAGCAGGCCCTTCTCCTCGGCGCTCCAGGCCGCGAACAGCACGCCGCGCCGCAGATCGCCGCGCCGCGCGCCGAGCACGCGCGCCACGCCCACCAGGCCCGCCGTGCCGCTGGCGTTGTCGTCCGCGCCGTTGTGCACCTGGCCGCGCGCCTCGCGCCCGCCGCGGCCGCCGCGGCCCTCGCCCAGGCCCACGTGGTCCATGTGCGCGCCGATCACCACGTGCTCGCCGGCCAGCGCCGGATCGGTGCCAGGCAGCCAGCCCAGCACGTTGGCGGCGGCGATCGTCTGCAGCTCGCTGCGCACCTCGAGCGCCGCCTCCACGCCGTCCAGCACCCGGCCACCCGCGCGCCAGGCGCCGTCCACGTCGCTCCGCAGCGCCAGCAGGTCCACGCCGTGGCCCGCCAGCGCCTCCTGCGCGGCGGCGGCCGTGATGGACGCGGCCGGCAGCGAGGCGGCGAGGTCACCGCCCTCGGGGTCGCCAAGGCCCAGCGGCATGTAGCGCTGCGGCCGGTCGGACTCGGGCTCGTCGCCGGCGCGGGCGGGCGCCGGCACGTTGACCACGAGCAGCGCTGCCGCGCCGTGCCGGTAGGCCGCATTGATCTTGGCCGCGAAGCTGATGTGGCGGCGCGCGTCCTCGCCCTCGGCGTAGCGCGTGCCCGCCTCCTCCGAGCGCGGGCCCCGGCGCAGCACGAGCACGATCCTGCCCGTCACGTCGAGCCCGGCGTAGTCGTCCCAGCCGCCCTCGGGGTCGCTGATGCCGTAGCCCGCGAAGACCACCGGCGCCTGCGCCGAGCCGGTGATGGCCGTCTGCAGTGGGTTCCAGTCGCTCGCGAGGCGCAGCTCGCGGCCGCCGAGCACCAGCTGGTTGCCGTCGAGCAGGCGGCGGTTGCCCTTCACCTCGAAGCGCTGCTCCCAGCCGCCGTCGTCGCCGGCCGGTTCCAGGCCGGCGGCCTCGAACTGCGCGATGACCCAGCGCGACGCCTCGGCCAGGCCTTCGGAGCCGGTGTCACGCCCCTGCCGAGCGTCGTCGGCCAGCCAGGTCACGTCGGCGAGGTAGGCGTCGGCCGGCACGAGCCGGTCCTGGGCGGCGCACGCCGCGACGAGCAGCAGGACCAGGGCGGCGAACAGGGGGCGGCGACGCATGGCAACCCTCGACGGGCGGGCGGCGGGCAAGAGGCGGATTGTAGCCGCGGCACGCGGCCGGCCGCGAGGCGCAGGCGTGGCGACCGACCGGCGGGAACCGGTCAGTCGCCCTTCATGCCCCGCAGCACCTCCAGCACGGCCTCCTTCATGCGCTCGCCGCGCGGGTTCCGCGGCCCTGCCACCGCCGCCGGGGATCCTGCCATCGTGCCGCCGGAATTGGGAACCGGCGGCCCGACGGCCGCCCGAGGAGGAGAAACCCTGGTGCCCTGCGTCCGCGCACTCGTCCTGTCTTCGCTGCTCGCCGCGCCGACCGCGGCGTCCATCGCCAATCCCGCCAGCGGCTTCCACTTCGAGCTGGTCCTCGGCAAGAGCGCAACCATCAAGCTCGACAATGCCATGGGCTGCGAGTTCAGCGACACCGCGGAGACGGACCATCCCGAGTTCCTCGATGTCTCGCGCGGCCTGCCACGAACGAGGCGCTCGACAACGGCCGGCTGCTCGTGAGCGGCCGGGCGTCGTCGGCCCTGACGGGCGACTTCGAGTTCTCGCTCACCTGGGAGGTCCTCGGCGAGCTGCCCGTGGTGCAGACCCAGACGCCCGACGTCACCGACGACGACGGGTCGGCCGATTTCTCCGGTCTCAGCGTGGGCGCCTACACGCCCAGGACCCGCTCCATGAAGGATGCCCACGAAGTCGCGGTGCTGCTGAACATTCCGGCACCGTTCGACGACGAATAGGCGACCCGGGCGCCGCGGCTCAGCGGGAAGCGGCCACGGCCTCGGGCAGCGCCGCGAGGAAGCGGTCCACGTCCTCGTCGCTGTTGTAGACGGCCACGCTCGCGCGCAGCGTCGGGCCACAGCCGAGGTGCCGCTCGAGCAGCGGCTGCGCGCAGTGCCAGCCGGCGCGCACGGCCACGCCGGCCAGGTCGAGCACGGTCGCGGCCACGGTCACGTCGCCGCCGTCGATCGTGAGCGACACGGCGCCACTGCGCTCGGCGGCCGTCGGCGGACCGGCCACGCGCACGCCCTCGATGCCCGCGAGCCCTTCGAGCAGCCGCTCGAGCAGCACGAGCTCGTGCGTGCGGATGGCCGGCAGGCCGAGGCCCTCGACGAACTCCACCGCCGCCGCCAGGCCAGCCGCCTGGGCGATGGGCGGCGTGCCGGCCTCGAAGCGCAGCGGCGGATCCTGCCACTCGGCGCCCTCGGGCCGCACGCTGCTCACCATCTCGCCGCCGAAGCTCACGGGCTCCATCTCGGCCAGCCGCGCCGCGTGGCCGCGCAGCACGCCGAGCCCCGTGGGCCCGTACAGCTTGTGCGCCGAGAGCGCCACGAAGTCGGCCGCGCGGCTGCCCTCGTCGGGCGGCAGGTGCCCCGCGGCCTGCGCGAGGTCGAGCAGCACGGCCGCGCCGCGCGCGTGGGCCAGCGCCACGAGCGCGGTCGTGTCCACCACCGTGCCCAGTGCGTTGCTCACGCGCGTCGCGGCCACGATCCGCGTGCGCTCGGGCAGCGTGGCGGGCACCGGGAGCCGGCCGCGCGCATCGCACGGCAGCACCACCAGCTCGGCGCCCGTGCGGCGGCAGACCTGCTGCCACGGCACCAGGTTGCTGTGGTGCTCGAGCGCCGTGATGACCACGTGGTCGCCGCGTGCGAGGCGCGGCTGGGCCCAGCCCCGCGCTACAAGGTTCATGGCCTCGGTGGCGTTGCGCGTGAACACCACCTCCTTCGGCTCGGCGCCGAGGAAGCGGGCCACGGCGGCCCGCGCGCCTTCGTAGGCCGCGGTCGCGGCGCGCGCGCGGCGGTGCGTGGCGCGGTGCACGTTGGCGCAGGCCTCCACGTCGTGCCGGCGCAGCGCGTCCAGCACGGCCAGCGGCTTGTGCGTGGTGGCGGCGTTGTCCAGCTCGACCAGGCCGGCGGCCAGCGCCGGGAACTGCGCGCGGACCTCGCCCGGGGCGAGCGGGCCCGGCGTCACGTCAGCCGCGAGCCGACGATGCGGCTCACCGCGCCGCCTTCCGCGCGCCCGGCCAGCCGCGCCATGCTCTCCTTGATGACGCGCCCCATGGCAGCCTTGCCCTGCGCGCCCGTCTCGGCGATGACTGCGTCGACCACGCGCGCGATCTCGTCCTCGCCCGCCGCCGCCGGCAGGTAGCGCTGCACCACCGAGACCTGGAAGCGCTCGCGGTCGGCGAGATCCTTGCGGCCGCCCTTGTCGAAGTGCTCGATGGACTCGGCCCGCGTCTTCACCGCCTTCTGCAGCACCTTGAGCATGACCTCGTCGGTCACGTCGTTGCTGGCCGCGCCGGCGTCGATGGCCACCTGCTGGGCGTCCGACAGGAGGACGCGCAGGACCTCGAGGTCCTCCCTGCGGCCGGCCTTCATGGCGGCCTTCACGTCCTCCCGAATCCGGTCCTGCAGCGTGGCCATCGGAATCTCCTGCTGGCCGCGCAAGTATACTCGCGGCCCATGCGCGGTTGCCGGAGTCTGGTCGCGGCGTGCATGGTGCTGCTCCTCACCGGGGCGGCCCGCGCGCAGACGCCCATGCCGCGGGCCGACCTCCTCACGGACCTGGCCGACGACGGCTCGCTGGTCGCCGGGCTCTCGAGCGACGACGCACGCCTGCGGCTGGTGGCGGCGCGTGCGCTGTCGCGGCTGCACGTCCCCGAGCAGGCCTCGGACGCGCTGCTGCAGCGCGCCGCCGTGGAGACCGACGCCGCGGTGCTGCGCGAGATCCTCTTCGCCCTCGGAGCGCGCCGGCACGCGGCTGCCGCCGCCTTGCTCGCCAGCGTGCTCGACGTGGACACGGGCCACGCCGACCCGCTCGTGCGCGCCGCCGCCTGCGACGCGATCGGACGCCTCGCCGACGATGCCGCCGCCATGCCGCTCGTCCTGCGCCTGTCCGACAACGACGCCCGCGTGCGCGGCGCCGCCGCGCTGGCCCTGGCCGCGCTCGACAGCCGCCGCCTCGCGCACGAGCGCCACGCGCCCGAGGCCCTGCTGGCGCGTCGCGACTCCGAGCTCGCCTCCGTCGCGCGGAACGACCCGGACCCGGACGTGCGCTGGCGCGCGGTGTACGCGCTGGCCGGCGTGCGCGGGCGGCGCGGCTTCGCGACGGCGCTGAAGATCGCCCTGCGCGACGGCGAGCCGCTCTCGCGCGTGTTCGCGCTGCGCGGCCTGGCTGCGCTCCAGCGCGAGGAGCTGGGCACGCCCTTCGACCCGCGGCCCTTCTTCGACGACCCGGACGAGCGCGTGGCCGTCGAGGCGGCGCGCGCCGCGGCCGTGCTGGGAGCGCCGCTCGAGACCGCGCCCGCGCTCCTGCACCTGCTGACGTCGCACGCGAACGGCCTCGTGCGCGCCAGCGCGGCCGAGTCGCTGGGCGCGCTCCTCTCCGCGCCGGCGCTGGACCAGGACGAGCGGCGCGGGCTGTCCGACGCGCTGGCCGACGCCGGGCGGCACGACCCCTCGCCCATGGTGCGCCGCGCCGCCGCCGCCGCGCTGGTGGCCGCGGCCGACGAGGGCCGCGCGCTGTGGTTCCTGCACACGCTGTCGCGCGGCGCCGACCGGCGCGACCGCGAGCGCGCGGCGACGCTGCTGAAGGACGGACCCTGGCGCGACGCCGGCACGCTGCTGGACCTGCTGGCCGACGACGATCCCACCGTGGCCGGCGCCGCGCTGGGCGCGCTGCTGACGAAGAACCCGCAGGACGTGCCGCTCTTCGACCTGCCGCGCGACACGGTGGTCAGCCAGCTCCTCGCCGCGCTCGCCGCCGACGATCCGGCGCCGCGCGTGGCCGCCGCCGAGGCCGTGCAGCCCGAGGCGCAGGCCGGCACCGCCGACCCGCGGCTGGTGCACGCCTGCGCCGTCTCCCTGCTCTCGGCCACGGGCCCCGAGATGAAGGAGGCCGCGCAGGTGCTGCGGCGCGCGCTGGGGCTGCCGCCCGACAGCGAGGCGCCCGCCGACCCGGCCGCGGGCCGGCTGCTCGACCGCCTGGCCGCGCAGGACGCGGCCGCGCACGAGGACAGCCACCCGCGGGTGCGGCTGGTCACCACGCGCGGCGAGGTGCTGCTCGAGCTCGACCGCGTGACGGCGCCCGTGCACGTGGCCTCGTTCCTCGAGCTGGTGGAGCTCGGCTGCTACGACGGCCTCGACTTCCACCGCGTGGTGCCCAACTTCGTGGTGCAGGGGCTCGACCCGCGCGGCGACGGCTTCGGCACCGGCGGCCGCCGACTGCCCGACGAGTTCTCGCCGGAGCCGTTCCTGACGGGCTCGCTCGGCATGCCCAACGCCGGCGAGCCCGACACGGGCGGCTGCCAGATCTTCCTCACGCACGTGCCGACGCCGCACCTCGACGGCCACTACACGCTGTTCGGGCGCGTGATCGAGGGCCTCGACGTCGTTCAGCGGCTGGAGATCGGGGACCGCATGGTGCGGGCGGCGCGCGAGTAGCGGGTCGGCGGCTGCACGGCCGGCTTGTCTGGCCGAGTGCCTGCGCGGCCACCTCCGCGCGCTCGTTGATCGCGCACACTGACAAGCAGCGACGCGGCCGACTTGACGGATCCTTGCGCCGGGATGAGACTCGTGGTTCGGGAACGCGCCGTGGCTCTCACTCGAGGAGGCCTGCGATGCCCACACGTGCGGTCGAGACGTTCCTCGTCGCGGTCACGATCCTGACCCCGTTCGGATGTCCGCGGCTCGCGGCCCAAGTCGTTCCGGAGTTCCGCGTACCAGCCTTCCCGCTCGACTCTTCGGCCGAGGAGCTGGTCCGGGGCGACTTCAACGAGGACGGACTTGCAGACGTGGCGGCGGCGGAGTTCGACACCGTCGCGGTGCTGCTGGGTGACCCGCAGCAAGTGCTCGCCGCGCAACCATCCCTATCCGCCCCGGCGGATGTGAACAACATCGTCGTGGGCGATTTCAACGGCGATGGCCGCGAGGACCTGGCGGCGGCCACGCTCAACCCGGCTGGCATCGCGGTCTTCCTCGGGGCGGGAGACGGCAGCTTCGTGGCTGCACCTATCGCAGCGCAAGGCCACATCTTGAACGACCTCGCAGTCGGCGACATCGATGGAGATGGAAAGGACGATCTGGTCGGTGTCACGAGCTCGCCCGACACGGCCATCGTGTTCCGCGGCTACGGCGACGGTACCTTTGACGCCGGCCTCTCCACGTCAGTCGCTCTGCATCCTTACAGTGTCGCCGTGGCGGACTTCGACGAGGATGGTCACGACGACGCTGCCGTGACGTCCTTCTCGTACAAGACCGTCGATGTTCTCATGGGCAAGCCGGATGGATCTCTGGCACTCGACAGCACGCTCAGCGCCTCGCTCGCCCTGAGATCGGCCCTGGCCGCGGACGTCGACGGCGATGCCCATCAGGACATCGTGCTTCTGGCCAACACTTCCCTCCTCTACGTGCGGCTCGGCGCGGGCGACGGCACGTTTGGCGACGCCATTGCCGTCGGTGCCGGTGGCGTGCCGCAATTCGTTGCTACTGGCGACCTCGACGAGGATGGAACCCTCGATCTCGCCCTGACGGATACGAGTTCAGACGGGGCATCCACGCTGCTCGGCCTTGGTGATGGGGATTTTGTGAGTCTCGGGCCGTGGACGGCTTGCGGCTCGCCCGGTCCCGTCATGCTCGGAGATGTCGATGGCGACGGGCACGAGGACCTCGTGGCTGGAGACGGCCTCTACGCCAATGCCCTGGTGTTGCGCGGCGACGGGACCGGAGCCGTGACAACGAACGGATCCGCGCCCGCCTCGGCGGGAGGCAACGGGGTACTGCTCGTCGACGCCACAGGCGACGGAATCCTGGACGTCATCGAGACGGTCTACTTCAGCAAGGCCACCCTCCCGCCCTCGCCTGACGTACAGTTCGTGGAACTCCAGGTCGGCGACGGGACCGGCTCCTTCACGTTGACGACGGTGACCGATTTGACTGGCTCGCCTTCCGGCGTGGCCGCGGCGGACTTCGACGCCGATGGCGACGCCGACCTCGTGGTGTCCCAATCCTCCAAGGGCACGGTCAGCTTCCTCCCGAATCTCGCCGGCGCCTACCCAGTGGCGAGCAATCCGGTTCCCGTCGGCCCGAGTGACAGTTCCCCAACGGGAGTCGTGGCGGGAGATCTGGACGGCGATGGCGACGCCGACTTCGCGACGTCGAATTACTACAAGTCCAGCGCGACCATCGGTCTCAACCTCGGCACAGGCGCCTTCGACACGAGTGGCATGGCGACCGTCGGAGGAGAACCGCTCGACATCGCTTCTGGCGACTTCGACGAGGACGGTGATCTGGATCTCGCCGTCGCGAACGGGCCCGTGGGAGGGATCGGGATCCTGTCCGCCACCGGACCTGGTGACTTCTCGCTGGAGACCTCGGTCTTCGCAGGGGGTCAACCGGCGAAGGTGCTGGTGCGCGACCTCGATGCTGACGGGCACCAGGACCTGGTCTTTCTGAATGATGGGAGCATCGGCTTCGCAGAGGGCGATGGATCTGGCGGCTTCGATCTGGCTCCCGCGACATTGGCCGCCGTTTGGGCAACCTCGCTGGCCTGCGCCGATCTCGACGGAGATTCCAAGCTGGATATCGTGTCGGACACCTATGCCGGAAACCTCGTGAGCGTCTATCAGGGCGATGGCATGGGCACCCCGGACTTCGTCGGGTCGTGGGTGACCGGCAAGTGGCCGGCTGCGATCGACGCGGGCGATCTCGACGGCGACGGGCGGACCGATCTCGTCACCTCGCACGTCGACCTGGACATTCTCTCGATCCTTCTGCAGGTGGCACCGCTTCCGGCGGGATCCTGGACGGATCTGGGCTACGCGCTCAGCGGAAGCGCCGGCGAGCCGCTCTTGCAGGGCGCGGGTCCGCTCAGCGTTGGCTCGTCGGGTGCGCTGTTCCTGAGCCAGGCCCAGCCACTGGCGGCGGCGCTGCTCTTCCTGTCGACATCCGCTGCGACGTCGCCTTTCAAGGGCGGAACGCTCGTGCCCCAGCCTGCGCAGGACCTGATTCTCGCGGCGGTCTCGCCGACGGGAACGATTTCGCTCACGTGGGACACGTGGCCCGCGGGCATGTCGGGCTTGGACCTGTTCATGCAATTCGCCATCCAGGACGACGGCGCCGTACAAGGGGTGGCGCTGAGCAACGCGCTGCAAGCCTCGGTTCCCTGAACGCCTCGCTGCACGCCGGGGACCACCCGCCTTATGCTGGTCGGCCCCGCGTGTCTCTCCCCTGGTGCTCGCCATGCCCGCCCTCGACCTCTTCCGTCTCGACGACCAGGTCGCCATCGTCACCGGCGCCGGCCGCGGCCTCGGGCGCGCGATGGCCGAGGCGCTCGCGCAGGCCGGCGCCGACTGCGTGCTGGTCGCGCGCCGCCAGGACGAACTGCAGCAGACGCAACGCGCCCTGCAGGCCGCGGGCCGCAGGGCGTTCGTCGTGGCCGGCGACGTGACCGACCCCGACGTCGCGCCGCGCGCGGTGGACGCCGCGCTCCGCGAGCGCGGCCGCGTCGACATCCTCGTGAACAATGCCGGCCTCTACCACATGCAGGACATCGAGCAGACGTCCCTCACGGACTGGTCGCGCGTGCTCGAGGTGAACCTGGTGGGCAGCTTCCTGTTCGCGAAGGCCGTCGCCCCGCACTTCAAGAAGCAGAAGCGCGGCAAGGTGGTGAACGTCTCGTCGGTGCTGGGCCGCATCGGCGTGGGCGGCGCGACGGCCTACTGCGCGGCCAAGGGCGGCGTGATCCTGTTCACGCGCAGCCTGGCGGTGGAGTGGGCGCCCTTCGGGATCAACGTGAACGGCATCGCGCCGGGGCTGTTCGAGACCGACATGTCGAAGGGGGTCTTCGACAACCCGGACTTCTACGCGCGGGTCATGGCCGGCGTGCCGCGCGGCAAGCACGGCATGCCGGCCGACCTGGCGGGCACGGTGGTCTTCCTGTGCAGCGCCGCCTCCGACCACATGGTCGGGCAGATGCTGCACGTGGACGGCGGGTCGAGCATCGCCTGAGCGCGGTGACGCCGGCCCCGTCGCGGGCGCGGCGACGGTGGCGGCCGTGTCACGGACCTCGCCGGCGAAGCGCGCTAGAGTGCGGGCCGGCGCCACGGCGGCGCCGCGGAGGTTCCGCCATGTCGGCCAATCCGGTTCCCGTCGAGCCCGAGTGCCTCTCGCGCGCCGTCGATCGTCTCACCGCCTCCGGCTACACGCACGAGCTGCGCGCCGAGGCCACGGGCCTGCGCGACGTCACCAGCGGCCGCATCGTCCTCCCCGAGGACCTGGTCGTGGACGAGATCGTGCGCATCGAAGGCGTCTCGGACCCCGGGGACGAGGCGATCGTGCTCGCCGTGCGCGATCACTGCGGCAAGCTGCGCGGAACGTACGTGGCCGCGTTCGGCTCCGCTGCGTCGATGGCCGACGCGGCCATCCTGCCCCGGCTCTCGGCCGCGTCCGGCGGCCTTGCCCGCCACCCGTCGCGCCCGGGATGATGAGCCGCGCGCGCGACCCCCACGGGCTCCGCGCGCCGTGCGCCCGTAGCTCAGCGGATAGAGCACTGGTTTCCTAAACCGGGGGCCGCAGGTTCGACTCCTGCCGGGCGTACCAAGGCTCGCTTGAACAGCACCGTCTGGTACCGCGGGCTCGACGTCGATCGTCTGCGTGCCCGGGAGGGATGACCATCAAGTTCGCCCATCTCGCCGAAACCAGGACGAACGTGGTTCGATTCGTTCGCGACAGGGGTGTCTCGCTCGCGCTGATCGTGCTGGTCTTGTACTTCGTCTCGCTGATGCAGGAAGCGGTTACCTACACCCTGGTTCTCGGCCGGTTGAGCAGCGGGCAATCGCAGGATCTCCACCTGGTGGCCGCCGTCCTCACCGCCGTCCGAAGTGTCTTCCTCCTGTCGATGATCGGGCTGTGGCTGTTCAGCCGGCGACGCGCCCTGATGCGGGTCATCGTCATCGCCAACGCGTTGTTCACGGCGGGCCTGCTGGCCCACACGGCTTTCCTCCTGGAAGTGCTGGCCGGCCTGTCCTCGAGCGCAGCGAACGAGCTGATCACCGATGTCGCGCTCATGGCCGCGGCGAACATCTTCATCTTCTCCATCTGGTACTGGATCATCGACCCCCCGGGAGTGATCGAGTCCGAACCCGATCCGCGGCCGTGGGCCTTCCTCTTTCCGCAGCGTGGCAGCGCTCTGCCTGGCTACGAGGCATGGCATCCCCGCTATGCCGACTATCTCTTCCTTGGCTTCACGACCAGCTTCGCGTTCAGCCCCACCGATACGGCACCGCTCAATCGAACCGCCAAGATCCTGATGGTGCTGCAGTCGGCCATTTCGGTGGTCACCCTGACCGGCATCGCAAGCAGCGCGATCAATGTCCTCGGCGGGGCCGGTTGACGCAGGGAACCTGCTTGCAGAGCGCAGCATCGCAAGGCTGCTCGCCATCAGGCCACTCGGAACGACCACGTCGTGCCCCTCGGCATCCCGCAGGATGGTGTAGCCGAGCGAGACCGTCTGCACCGTCGCCGTGACGAGCCCCTTCGGAGTGTTGATCTGGATGCTCTCCCCGACGCGCACCGGTCGATAGAGCACGAGGGAGAGCCCGGCGACGAGGTTGCCGAGCGTGTTCTGCGCCGCCAGGCCCACCACCACGGAGATCACGCCGGCCCCCGTCAGCACCGCCGTGCCCAGAGCGCGACATCGTCCTCCTCGCGTCGACTGGGCGGCCACGCCGGAGACAACCGCCGAGGCCTCGGAGTCTGCACGTGCGCTGCAACCTCGTGTCTGTCCACGGGCTCCAGCATAGGGGATCGCTGCACATGGTTACGTTGCCGCAGCGCCGTCACGCGCTCCGCCTTCGCCGTGTCGCTGCACGAGCAGCGCCGGCGATCCTGCCGGAGCCGTTCGTTGGGGCGTGAGCGTGCGCGTGGTGTGGAGAACGGAGCGTCCGGCAGGGACCTGATGGGGAGGCTCCGGCCCGCAGCGACGAGGACGCGCCCCAGGGGCCGGTCGGCAGGTTCGCGGGCAACGGTCGAGTGGCGTACACTGGGTGGGTCATCTGGTCCATCCCCCCGGGCGCTGACCCGCGATGTCGCGACGATCGTCCCCGGGGTCCTCGCTGTCCGGAGTCCCCGCGCCATCGGCGCGCTCCCCCTGAAGGGGAAGACCCATGAGTGTCGCCGCGGATACTCCCAGAGCCGAACGACGCAAGCAGGGAAGGGCCCTGCGCGAGAAGTGCCCGCGCGGCTCGCATGCCGAATGGAAGTCGCGGCCGAAGTCGCGCGACCCGATCCAATGGCTCGAGGAATCCGACGTCGACCGGATTCCCGCGCTGATCCCGGTCAAGTATCAGCGCATGGCCGAATCGCCGTTCAAGTTCTTCCGGGGCGCCGCCGTCATCCAGGCGCGGGATCTCGCGAACGCACGGGTCTCGGGAATCACCGTTCAGGCGTGCGGCGATTGCCACCTGTCGAACTTCGGCGGATTCGCCTCGCCCGAGCGAACGCTGGTCTTCGACATCAACGACTTCGACGAGACGTTTCCCGGCGCGTGGGAATGGGACGTGAAGCGGCTGGGCGCCAGCCTGGTCCTCGCGGCGAGGGACCGGCGTTTTCCCCGGTCGGTTGGAGAGCATGCGGTGCTGGCAGCCGCGTCATCCTATCGGGAGCGGACGGCCGAGTTCGCCGACATGGGCGTGCTCGCCACGTGGTATGCCCAAATCAGCATCGACGACATCAGGCACCGCTTCCGGAAGGACAGGGACACGACCGCCCGGCTCGTGAATGCCGAGAAGGTGGCGCATTCGCGCACCTCCGAGGCCGTGGTTCCCAAGCTGACCGAGGTCGTGAATGGGCGCCGGAGGATCAAGGACGAGCCGCCGGTCCTCTTCCACTTCAAGCTCTCGGCAGCGGAGTTCGCGAAGCACTCGCTGAACCACCTGAAGCAGTATCGGCAGACGTTGTCGGCCGACCGATGCGAGTTGTTCGACCGATTCCGCTTCGAAGACGGGGTGGTGAAGGTCGTCGGCGTCGGCAGCGTGGGCACGCGTTGCTATCTTGGGCTGTTCGTCGCCGCCTCCGAAGAACCGCTGTTCCTGCAGCTCAAGGAAGCGCGCCGATCGGTGCTGGAGTCGCCGCGTGGCAAGAGCCGCTTCGAGCACCAGGGCGCGCGCGTCGTGTACGGCCAGCGGCTCCTGCAGGCGGCCAGCGACATCTTCCTAGGATGGTTCCGCTCCGCGCACGGGCACGACTTCTACGTCCGCCAGTTCCGCGACATGAAGGTGTCCGCCGAGCTCGAGACGTTCAAGCCGAGCACGCTGGTGGCGTACGCGACGCTCTGCGGCTGGGCCCTGGCGCGGGCGCACGCCAAGTCCGGCTATCCGGCGCTCCTTTCGGGATACCTGGGATCGTCCGACCGGTTCGACGTCGCCCTGTCGAAATACTCGCGCGCCTATGCAGACCAGGTGGAACGCGACTTCGAACTGTTCCAGGGCGCCATCCGTACCGGCCGCCTGCAGACCGAGCCCGCCAAGGGAAGCGGCCTCGACTTCCTCGTCTAGGGCGCGGTAGGCGCTGCCTCACGGCGCGTCGAAGGCCTTGCGATGGAAGGGCTCGGCCGCTGGGTCCAGCTTGCGTCAGCGGCCGACGCGAGGTCCAGA
>Ga0075421_100002186_pt1 | contig 23216 bp, 25 predicted proteins | sample SoiMetdeltSBSDD5_FD_75292 | JGI IMG/M metagenome (GOLD analysis project Ga0075421, IMG submission 75292) | Bulk soil microbial communities from a Populus tree surrounding site in Tennessee, USA - Soil MetaG P. deltoides SBSDD5 | ecosystem: Environmental > Terrestrial > Soil > Tree plantation...
AACGCGGCGAAATTGCCCGCGAGTTGCTCCAGATCGGAACCGTGCTGGAAGAAACTCTCAAAAGAGCGATCGGCGACGATTGGGATGCGCAAGTTCCGAAATTCGAAGACGATGCGAAACATGCGGCGTGCTCCTTTTGCGGCAAGAGCCAAAAGGAAGTGCGCAAGCTCGTTGCCGGCCCCTCGGTGCATATTTGCGATGAATGCATCGAGCTTTGCAAGAATATCCTCGTTGAAGAGCTCGATAGCGGCGGCCGTAAGGGCAAATCCGCGAAAGCGACTGTGAGCGAGAACCGGCTTTGCGGCATCTGCATGGAGGAGCGTGAAAGCGATGAGTTGATCTTCTTGCCCCACGCGGCGTACATGTGCGCGGGGTGTTTAGAGGATATTCAAGCGGTACGGGATAAACAGGGCGAAAAATAATCATTGACAAGGCCAGACAGGAAATAGGCTTGGCTCGTCGTCGAAAATTGCCGCAAAGCTGATGCCCTGGCGTTGAAGATTCTGCGGGCGGGGCAGAAATCGCGGATCGGCGATGGTCACGGTGGCCGAGGATGCAAGCGGTGAGGAGGTTCTTGGTTGCTGTAGCCGGCGCGTTGCTTGGGGCGGTAGCGGGATATTTCATCGGCGTTCATGTGGCATGCGACTGGCTGTATCCGACCAGCAACCTATGCGGAATCTACGGGGTTTTTATCACGGCTCCTATCGGATTGGCGTGCGGAGCGGTCAGTGGCTGGGTCATGGGGTGGCCGCGATCCGGTGACGAAGCGCAATAACAGCTTTGCTACCAAAAACAACGAACACGAAAAAACTGAGACCTGCGGCCCGTGAGCCGCCACGAGACCGCAAATCATCCAATTACTCCCGCTTGCGTGTGAACCGGCCACGACCCAGGCGCTGACGTCCCCGCGGCGCAGATAGAAAAATGTGCCGGTGGACAAAAACCCGCAAAGGTTTATACAATCCCCAGATCATGGCGCAAAAACCTGACGATGATACGCGGCCGCTTGCGGTTGTTTCCCCGGGCTTTGCCGCGGAACCCATGGCGCGATCGATTCCCGCGCGATTCGAGGACATCGTGCGGCGATATCCGGATCGGCTCGCGGTCAAGATGGCTGGCCGAGAGTTGTCCTATGCGCAGCTGAATCGAGAGGCCAATCGCATTGCATGGGCGATCTTCGAACGTCGAGGTGCAGCCAAAGAATCGGTAGCGCTGCTGTTCGATCATGGCATCGACGTGATCGCCGCCCTCTTGGGCGCTCTCAAGGCAGGTAAATTCTATGTCGTCTTGGAGCCTTCGAATCCATCTCAACGTCTCGGCTACATCTTGGAGGAATCTCAGTCAGCTTTGCTGCTCACGAGCAAACAGCATTTGGGATTGGCGCGTCAGTTGAAAACGGATGATTCTTGCTTACTCGATATCGATGACTTCGACCGCTCGAGACAATTGGAGAATTTGCACCTGGCCATTGCGCCAGGGGATTTCGCAAATATTATTTATACGTCGGGTTCGACCGGCGAGCCCAAAGGAGTGGTTGCCACGCATCTGAACATACTGGATAGCCACATGGTCAATCCGGATGCGATAACCATTCTGCCGAATGATCGATTGAGCCTGCTCCATTCCCTGAGCTTCCACTCCGCGCACGGCCACCTATTTCAGTCCCTACTCAATGGCGCAGCGCTTTTTCCTTTCGATGTTAAGTCCGTGGGCGCGCACCGCTTGGCGGAATGGTTGAGAGTCGAGCAGATTACGATGTGCCATCTGCCCAATTCCGTTTTCCGGCAGCTTGCCGAGACCTTATCCGGTCACGCGTCGCTGCCCAATTTGCGCCTTATTCATCTCTCCGGCGCGCCGATGACGGCGTTGGATTTCCATTTGTACAAGGAGAAATTTCCTAGTGAAACTCAATTCGAAGTGTCCATGGGTTCCACGGAAACCACCGGTATTTGCTCCGCCGTCATTGACCGTAGCTTTTCTTTCCCGCTCGAAGGCTGCCCGGTGGGTTATCCTCGTCGAAACAAGAAAGTGTTATTACTCGATGAAAATGGTCACATGGTATTACCCGGTCAGATTGGCGAGATTGCGGTAAAGACCCGCAATATGAAACCGGGTTATTGGCGGCGACCGGAACTTACCCAGGCGAAATTTCGATATGATACTCCTGGCGATGATGAGGGAATCTATCTAACGGGCGACTTGGGAAAGATGCTGCCCGACGGCTTCTTAATACACTTGGGGCGCAAGGACTCCCTCGTTAAGATTCGCGGAAATCGCATTGACCTAGGTGAAATCGAAAGGCCGCTCTTAGCGCATCCGCAGCTCGCGGACGCCGGCGTCGTTCCATGGGAGCGACAGGACGGAGAGACGTGTCTGGCGGCCTATATTGTGGCACGAAGCGAACCGGTTCCTCGGGTGGATGAACTCAGAAGTTATCTTGGCGAGAAGCTGCCGGATTACATGATACCCGCGTCGTTCGTGTTCATGAAAAGCCTCCCCTCAGTCAACGGCAAGTTGAACCGTAAGGAATTGCCCCGGCCCGATGGCAGGCGGCCGGCGCTTAAACAGCCTTATGTCGAACCTACGACGGACGTAGAGCGCCAGTTGGCAGAGATATGGGAAGAAGTGCTCGGTGTGCGGCCGATTGGGATTCATGACAATTTCTTTGACCTCGGGGGACACTCTTTGGCCGCGACCCGCGTGGTCAGTAGAGTTTTGAAAAAGTTTCAATCGGATCTGCCCGTCAACACTCTTTTCCACTCTCCCGCGATAGCCGAAATGGCGCTTGTGGTCGCCGCGCACCGTTGGAAACAACTTGACGAGGCGGCTTTGCAAGCGGTTTTGGATGAACTGGATTCGTTGACCGATGCCGACGCTCAAAAATTTGCGGCGGAGCACGGATCGGGAATGTCAAAAAAATAGACCGGAACGAGGCGCGCGACCAAACAAGGGCCTATCAAGGCCAGTTCGCCATTTTAGCAGACGCACAGAAAGCGCCCCTCCGCTAATCCTAACGATACTGGAGAATCGCTATGCCCTATGATTGCTGGCGGGGGATGGTCGGGATGATCAAACCGACAAAGGGTTCCGGATCGCTGGTGGAGCTGATCAAGATGCTCCCCGACGGGATCGGCGTGATCCCGCTATTCAACAATGTGCGGCACGGGAAGCTAGAAGAGTTTCAAGCTGCGATTCCGGCATATGAAGAAAAGATCGCGGAATTGGCCGAAGATCAGGTCGATCTCATTCATCCGGCGGGAACGCCGCCGTTTATGCTGCTTGGCTACAAAGGCGAGGCGGAGATCGTTGCCAAATGGGAAAAGCAGTTCGGCATCCCGATTTTCACATCGGGCACGAATCAAGTTGCCGCGATGAAAGCGCTCGGAATCAAGAAATTTGTCGGCATCGGTTACGACTTCGACGACACCAGCATTGTCGCGCGCTATTTCACCGACGCAGGCTTTAACGTCCTGGAGTTGGAAAAACTTCCCGGACCTTGGGAAGAGGTCGGCCGGCTATCGTCGAAGGACATCTATTATCAGGCGCGAAATCTGTTTTTGCGTCACCGCGATGCCGACGGAATTTATTTTCAGGGCGGCAAGCTGCGTATTCTCGATATCATCGGGCCGCTCGAGCAGGATCTCGGCGTGCCGGTGATCCACCCCGGCGTGACGCAGTGTTGGGAAATACAGAAACGCTTGCGCGTCAGGCAGCCGCAGCAGGGGTACGGGCGGCTGCTGGCGGAAATGCCTTAGATAGTGGCTAGAAAACCCCTTGAGCTATAGACTCAGAGCCGGAGTCAATTCCAAGCCCCCCGCGTTATTCCGTCGGGAAGATTCTTTTTCCCGTCTCTTCTTCTTCGAGAATGATTGCTTTGGTCGGGCAGATCTTCGCCGTAAGCAAGATCTTTTCGTCGGTGTCGGCTTTGGGGTCGATCACTTCGGCAATCATTTTGGCGTCCAGCTTGAAGACTTTGGGCGCTGCTTGGACGCACTTGGCATAGCCGTCGCACTTGGTTCTGTCGATGGTGATTTTCATAAAGTCTCCTTGAATATTCGAGTCAGTCGGCTAAGCGATAAAGCCTGGCGGTATTCTCTCGATTCAATTTCCGCTTGAGGGTCGGATCCACTCCGACGCAGTTTCTGTCGACGGTCGCGGCCGAGTTCGGCCATGTCGTTACGCCGTGCGGGTAGTCGCTGGCCCAGAGAAAATTGTCTTCGCCGAAAACGGATGCCGTCAGCACCCCGGCGCGGTCGTCCTGGTAGGTGAAGAAAGCATTTGTTTTGAAATACTCGCTGGGCGGGAGTTTGTTGATATTCTTTTCCGCGTCGAAGGTGCTGGCGCGGCCAAACCAGTAGTCGACCTGCTGCACGAGATTGGCGACCCAGCCGACGTCGAACTCGGCGCAGACGACTTTGAGCCCGGGATGGCGGTCGAAGACGCCGGACAGAATCAGATTGCCGAGAAATTGTTGTGCCGGCGCTTGTTTGGTAGCGAAGCCGAGGCTTTGTTTTTTTGGATCGACATCGCGCGGCCCCTCGTAATGCGTGCGCGCGACGCCTTGGGTGGCGCTCGTGTGCACGTTGACGACCATGCCGCTTTCTTCCAGCGCCGCCCACATGGGCTCGAATTTCGGTTCGTAGTAGCCGCTGTCGCGGATCCGTGTGGGAATTTGTACGCCGCGAAAACCGAGCCGGGCGTAGCCCTGAATGTCCGCCACCGTGTGTTCGATATTCAGGATCGACAGCGTCGCCAAGCCAATGAGTCTCTGCGGACTGAAACTGCAAAATTCATGGAGCCAGTCGTTATAGGAGTGAAAGATGGCGCGCTGAAAGGGCTCGTCGGTGATGCTGTAAAGCTGGCGCACGGCGCTGGAAAAAAGAATCTCCGCGTCAATACCGTCGGTATCCTGATCGTTGATGCGCGCCGAGGGCTCCCAACCGCCGGGGTAATCTTCGTAGCGGAAGGTTTCGTTAAAGCGGATGGTTTCGAAGTGTTTCTCCTGTTCGACCTCGGCGATGCCCTGGTTCTTGCCGACGACGAGGCCCTTCGAGTAATGCGATAAGCCGACCGGCGGCAAGCCGTCGATGAGCAGCCAGATACCCTTGGGCACGCCCGCCGGATCTTTGACGACTTTCGGCGCCCGTTCGCCCCATGCCTTCTGCACGCGCTCCCAGGCGGCGGGCGGTTCGTTGACATGGCTGTCAGCCGATATGAGTTTGAAGTCCGGCATAACTTTCTCCGTACTCGGTCAAGCGCCGCGAAATGAATTTTTGTCGGCGACGAAAGTGGTTTCGAAGCTGGCGTCGGCGCCTCGGAGAATGTCGCGCAGCGCGAAGAATTCCGGCTCACGGCACGGCGCCAACGGGCGCGCCGGCATCAGATCGCCGCAAAGCGCCAGCCTTATTCCGCCACGTTCAACGTCGTAGAGCATCGCAAAGTAGAGATAGAGTTTTTAAAGGGATTCCGTTGCCGACCATAGGAGAGCTTTACTGTGGTTGTCAAGTTTGCGTCATTACCGGGCCGCGGCAAATTTTGATTGACATGACAAAGCTATCCGAGCGTATGCTTGGCGCGATGGTTAGGGAATGAAGGAGAATCCAATGATCCGTCTACACCGCGCGTACCGATCTTTGCCCGTATTGATTGTCGTAGCGATGCTGCCGCCGGTTGGGTCCGCTCTCGGCGCCGGCGCGGAGCGCGACCGTGTCCTGGAGGGCGCAAAAAAGGAAGGCCGGCTGGTCCTTTACGCCGGCATGGAAGCAGAAGAAGCGACGCTTTTTACGAACGCATTCTCGAAAAAGTACCCGTTCATAAAAGCTGAAATCTTTCGCTCCAGCGGCGAAAAAATCCAGGCGCGTTTTCTCGTCGAGCACCGCGCTAATACGCACACGGCGGACGTTTTTCAGGCAAGCATCGTTCAAGTCTATCAGCTGAGGAACCTCAAGTTACTGGCGCGATACGTTTCCGAAGAAGCGGGCGCTTATCGGGACGGTTTTAAAGATCCGCAGGGATACTGGACCGCGCTCTATCAAATTCCCTACGTCATCGGCTACAACACGCGGCTGGTGGCGCCAAAGGATGCGCCGGCGAGTTACGAGGATCTGCTAAATCCCAGATGGAGGGGATGGATCGCTTTGGAAACCGAGGAGTATCAGTGGTTTTACCACTGGATGCAGCTTCTGGGTCGAGACAAGGGCCTGGACTACATGAAAAAATTTGCCGGGCAAAATCTCCAGATGCGCGCAGGCCACACGCTGCTGGCGCAGCTCGTGGCGGCCGGCGAGGTCGCCCTGGCGACGGTGGTTTACTCGAACCGCGTCGAGCGGATGAAGGCGAACGGCGCGCCGATCGATTGGGTAAGGTTCACGGGGCCGACAATTACGGCGATCAACGCCATTGGGATACCGGAAAAATCTCCGCATCCTAACGCGGCCAAACTGTTTGTCGATTTTGCGCTGTCGAACGAGGGGCAGAGTTTGCTGCGCGGCTTGCGCCGCATCCCGGCGCGCCCCGAAGTCTTGCCGGATCCGCCGACGCTTACGAAAGGATTGAAGCTCTATCCGGCGCGCCCGGAAGGGATGATCGAGAGTTACAACGACACGGTCGCGCGTTTCAACGAGATATTCAACAAAGCCAAGTGACGTGTAGCCGAAAATCTGCACGCGTCACGAACACTCAAAGAGACCACGGTGCAATCACGCAATGATCTGGCTGCCGTTCTGAACGGCAGTGGAGCGCTTCGGCAGAGGGCTATTTGAGGATCTCTTTGAGCTTGGCGATGAGCGGGGGTTCGACTTTGAAGATCTCCCGAACATTCTGTTCGAGCTCGGCGCCGTCGAGGGGATTGATGTCGAGGTTTGCTTTCTTTGCTTCCGCTAAGAGTTCCGGGTCAGTCATCGCCGCCATGAACGCTTTGCGCAGGATCTGCACCCGCTCCTCGGGCGTACCCGGTGGCGCCATGAAAGGACGGACCGTGGGGCTATTGGCGCGCAAGACTGTCGCCATCAGGATCCTAGCTTCGTCGGTTTTTGCCATTTCGTAGGAGACGGGAATATTCTTCAACTCCGGGTGAGACTTGAGATTTGCCTGCAGGACGACCCTGAGCATGCCGGCATTAAGCTCATTTTTCCACGTGGATTTCGTCGACTCCCAGGCGTTGCTGGTCGCCTGGACTTCGCCGTTGTTAAACGCCAAGCGCGTGTCCGCTGTTCCTTTGTAGCCGGAAACCACTTGGGCGGGAAGGTTGATCGTGGCCGCCAAGATTTTTGGAATATCATCGCTTCCCGCGCCTGGACCTATGCCGCCGAACTTCACCATCTGCTTGGACGCGATCCAGGCGTTGACTTCGGTGATGCCCGTCGACTTGTGCACGCCGATGATGAAATTATCCTGCGCCGGCACGCCGATGTATCTGAACCTGCGAGCGTCGAATTCGATACCGGATTTACCGAGCAGTTGCTGCAGGGCGATGCCGCCGAGATAGTGTCCAATGGTCAGGCCATCCGGCTTGGCGATCTTGTATAGATAATTCGCCGCGATAATGCTTCCCGCGCCGGTCATGTTATCGACGACGACGGCGGGATTCCCCGCAATATGCTTGCCGAGGTGACGGGCAAGTGTCCGCGCGTAAAGATCGTAGCCACCGCCGGCTGCCAAGCCAACGATGATACGTACGGTTTTGCTTTCGTAGAAGCTGGCTTGGGCGAGAGCCGCAGTTTTTGCGCCGCCGAGCAGCAGAAAGAAAACCATAAGACTCATTCGACCCATCACTCTCATCTGCGTCTTTCTCCTCTCGGCTTTCGCGAATAAGCTATTTCAATATTTCCTTGAGCTTGGCGATCAAAGCCGGCTCCAGCTTCAAGATCTCTTTGACGTTCTGTTCGAGGGTTGCGCCGTCGTCGGGGTTGATGTCGAGATTGGCCTTCTTCGCTTCGGCGAGGAACTCCGGATCTTTCATCGTGTCCATGAACGCTTTGCGAATGATCTGCACCCGGTCCTTCGGCGTGTTGGGCGGCAAAACGTACGGCCGCACCGTCGGTCCGTGTACGCGCGCGACAGTCGAGATCAGCGTTTTCGCTTCATCGGTCTTGGCGTAGCCGAGCGCCATCGGCAACTTGGGAAATTCGGGATGCGGTTTGAGTGTTGCCTGGAGGACTAACTTGAGGTCGCCGCTTTCCAGTTCTTTGCGCCAAGTGGATTTGGTCGACTCCCAGGAATTGCTGAGGCCGGCCACTTCGCCGCTGTTGAATGCCAGGCGCACGTCGGCGGTGCCCTTGTAACCCGAGACTAGTTGGATCGGAAGCCCAAGAGTCGCCTTCAGTATGTTGGGCACGTCGTCCGAGCCCGAACCGGAAGCCACGCCGCCGAATTTGACTACCTGTTTCGAAGCCATCCAGGACTCCACATCGGTGATGCCGGCGGACTTGGCGACGCCAATCACGAAATTATCCTGGCCTGGGACGCCGACGTATTGAAACTTACCGGCGTCGAATTCGATACCCGGTTTGCCCAAGAGTTGCTGTAGGAAGAGTCCGCCAATGAAATGGCCAATGGTCAAACCATCGGGTCTCGCCGCTTTGAAGGTGTAGTTCGCCGAAATCATGCTGCCGGCGCCGGGCATGTTTTCCACCAGGATCGCCGGATTGCCGGGGATATGTTTGCCCATGTGGCGGCCGATCGTCCGCGTGTAGGCGTCGTATCCGCCGCCGGGCGTGAAACCGACGATCATGCGAATCGTTTTGCCTTCGTAAAAGTTGGTTTGAGCCCAGGTGGGCTCACTGCCGGAAACCACCGCGCTTAATATGACCAACGCGACCGACATCATAAACTTTTTCATAGAGTCTTTCCTTTTGGGTATCACTGGTTTTGACGCTGGCGCCTTAGCTCGGATTCAAAATGCTTTTGAGTTTTACCGCCAACGCGGGATCGAGCTTAAAAATCCCGGCGACGAGACGTTCCATCTCCTGACCGGTAATCGGCTCGATGTCGAGATTCGCCTTTTTTGCATCCGCTAAAAACTCAGGGTCTTTCATGGTGGCCTCGAATGCCTGACGCAAGATCTCGACGCGCTGCTTCGGAGTGAGTGGCGGTGCAACGTAGGGGCGATAAAAGTCGGCGGGGTCTTGGACACCGGCCTGAAGCAGCTTGCGTGCTTCATCCGATTTCGCGAGGCTCTGAGCGAGTGGCACGTTGGGTAGGTCGGGATGCGGTTTAGACACCGCTTGAAGCACGACGATGGCTTCACCGGATTGTATCGCCTTGCTCCACGTCGCGCGAATCGAATCCCAAGTCCAGCAACCGCCGGCGAGCTCGCCACTCTCGGCGGCCAGGCGAATCTCCGCCGTGCCTTTGTAACCGCTGACCAGTTGGATCGGCAAAGCCGTCGTCGCCGCGAGCATGCGCGCCATGTCGTCGGGCGCTCCGCCGCCTATGCCGCCTATTTTTACCGGCGTCTTCGATGCGAGCCAGCGTTCCACGCTGGTGATGCCGCTGGCTTTGGTAAACGCGCAGGCGCGGCTTTCCTTGATCGGCGAGCCGATGAACTCGAATTGGGTTGCGTCGAACTCGATGCCGGGGCGTTTGAACAATTGATAGAGAAACCAGCCGCCGTGAAAATGACCGATGGTCAAGCCGTCCGGTTTGGCGACTTTGTACATGTGGTTGGCGCCGATCAGATGGCCGGCGCCGGGCATGTTTTCGACCTGGATCGTGGGTTGGCCGGGAACATGTCTGCCCAAGTGGCGCGCTATGGTGCGCGTGTAGGTGTCGAAGCCGCCGCCGGCCGAAGTGCCGACAATTATGCGTATGGTCTTGCCCTTGTAGAAGGATTCTTGCGCGAAGCTCGATGTCGAGCCATAGAGCAGCACGCCGATCAAAGCGAAACCCAACGAGACGCAGCGCATTTTCATTATTCGGGCTCTCCTATCTCGCGAAGCTGCGCGAATCTAAGGAAAAGGCTCTTTTGTGTCAAGCTGAATGTAGAGGAACTGAGCCCCTACCCAATTTTATACGACTTGCGAAAAAAGCCGGCCCTTCGCTTCGTTCAGGGCGAGCAACTCCCGACTCGGCTGTCGGGAGTTGCTCGTTTGACAGGGTAGTCGTAGCGCTGTAAATTTTCAGCGATCAGACGTGAGGATTACCATGATTAAACCGCTAGCGCTCTCAACAACGCACATGGAATGCCGTCATTTGCGGGATTCCATGGCGGTCATGATCGACTTGCTGGCATTCGAGAAGCTCTCCGAAAAGCCCGGCGAGGCCACCCTCAAGCATCCCAATTCGCCTTGGATCCTGGTACTACACGAAGCCGGTCCCGATGCTCCCGCCAAGCCCATGCACAATCACTGGGGTGTGCGCGTGACGACCAAGGAGGAGGTCGATAAAGCCTACGAGTACCTGACGGCGCACAAGGAGCAATACAAGCTCGGCGCCATCGGCAAGCCCACCTGGAGCCACGGTTCCTATTCCTGTTATTTCGTCGAGCCCGGCACCAACGGCTGGGAGATCGAGTGCTACGAAGATTTCGCGCGCAAGGAAGTGACGGCGCAAAAATTCGGCGGTGTGAAGAAATCGTATTGGGAAGATGTCTATCCGGAAGCGCGCTTTCCCGGCCGCGGCTACGTGCCTCAGGCTTTCACCCACGGAACTCTCGTGTCGCTCGATATGGAAGTGAGTAAAAGCTTTTATATGAATGTGTTGAATCTCGAAGTTCATCGATTCAGCGGTCACGTCATCTACGTGAAGCATCCGGGCACGAAAACTTTCATTGTCTGCGCCCTGCGCGAAAATCCAAAAGTCTTTTCGCCGAACTTTCGCAACACGTTAACCGTGGAGTCAAAAGGAGCCGTCAAGGCAGCCTATGATGAGTTCAGCCGAACGGGAGCATCTTTGGGCGTCACGGACTTGTTTCCGCTGCAAGAACACAACGGCGCCGCTTCATTCTGCTTCAGGGATCCCGGCACCAACTGCTGGGAAATTGCTTCACCGAATTGAGGTGCTATGACCGAAAAACCGCTTGAACAAATGGGCCTGCGCGAACTGCGCGAGATCATGCGCCAGCGGGTGCCGGCCGAAGCCTGGCAACACTTCAACGGCGCGGCCGAAACCAAAGCAACTTTCCATCGCAACCCGCGCGCCTTTCGCCAATATCTTTTTCGGCAGAAAATTTTTCATGACGTGAGCGAGCCCGATATTTCCATCGACCTTTTCGGCCATACGTTGCCTATTCCCGCGATCACCGCGCCGGTGGGAAGCTTCAGCCTGATCGGCAAGGACACTGAGCGCGAAGTTGCCGAGGGCACCGAGCGGGCCGGCGCGATGATGTTTACCAGCCAGGCCGCCAAATTCGATCCCAAGGGTTGGCGCGCCGCGGCGAAATCGCCGCTCGTATTCATGGCTTACATGAATCGCGGCAGGGAAGAAGTCTCGGAGTACGCCAAGACGGCGGCGGATCTCGGCTTTGCCGCAGTCGGCATCACCATGGACACGGTCAAGCCGGTGAAGATCGGCGACGAAGTGCCGCTGTCGACTAAAGACGGCAAGCCGCGCAAGGGACATAAATCAACCCCGAAAGATATCGAATGGATGAAGCAGCAGGTGAGTTTGCCGGTGGTGGTCAAGGGGATCATGGGCGCCGACGATGCGCGCGCCGCAATTAATTCCGGCGCCGACGCGCTGGTGGTATCCAACCACGGCGGTCGCATACTCGATTTTAACCGCTCGGCGCTCGAGGCGTTGCCGGAAGTCGTCGACGCTGCCAACGGCAGGGTGCCGGTGCTGCTCGACAGCGGCATTCGCAGCGGCGGCGATATCGTCAAGGCGATGGCGCTCGGCGCCAAGGCGGTCCTCGCTGGAAGGCCGGTTGCCTGGGGCGCCGGCGCGTTCGGCGCGCGCGGCGTAGAACGCGTGTATGCGATTTTCGCCGAAGAAATGCAGCGCGTTTTGACGATGACCGGCGTCGCCCGTGTGCGCGACGTGACCCAGGCGATTTTGTTTCGCGAAGCGACGGGAGGATTGCGCGGCTTATGATCTTCATTATCTGGGCCATCATCTTCGTGCTCGGCATCTGGATTATTTCGACCTACAACGCGCTCACGGCGCTGCGCTTGAGAATTCAAAACGCCTGGCGGCAGATCGACGTGCAGCTCAAGCGGCGCTACGATCTGATTCCGAACCTGGTCGAAACCGTCAAAGGTTATATGCAGCACGAGCAGGATACTTTGCAGAAAGTCATCGAAGCGCGCAGCCAGGCGATGGTCTCCAAGGGAGCAAAAGAAGCGGCCGAAGCGGAGAATATTCTCAATCGATCGCTGGGCAAGATTTTCGCATTGATGGAAAATTATCCGGACCTCAAGGCCAATAAAAATGTCCTGGACCTGCAGGAAGAGCTTACAACCACCGAGAATCAGATCACCTTCGCGCGCCAGTACTACAATGACCTGGTGACGCAGTACAACACCAAGCAGCAGGTCTTTCCGTCGAACATGCTCGCGGGATTTTTCGGTTTTAAGCCGAGCGAGCTATTCGAAGTCGCGGAGGCCGAGAAAGCAGTGCCGCGCGTCAACCTTTCGCTGACCCGTTAGGCCGGGGCCGCCGCTGGACACGCCGCAAGTCTTGGACTTTGTCGCCAGGCAGGCGCACAACCAGCGCTGGAGCGCCGTGCTGGTGGCGCTCTTCATCTTGTTTTTCCTCTTCATCGGCGCCGCCATCGATTATCTCTACTTCGATGCTTTCACGCCGGCGGGACCGGTATTTCCCATCGCGACGATTTTTTCCCTGGGATTCGCGGCGCTGTCGACCTTGACAGCCTACTACGGCGGCAGCGACATCATTCTTTCGTCTCTCGGCGCCGAGAAGCTCAATTTGCAGATTCCCGAGCACCGCGAATTGCACAACGTCGTGACCGAGATGGCGTTGGCGTCGGGTTCGGCGATGCCGCGGCTTTACGTTATTTTTGATCCCGCGCCCAATGCGCTCGCTACCGGGACTAACGAAAAGAACGCGGCGGTCTGCGTGACGACCGGCTTGCTGACGCTCCTGGATCGAGAGGAAACTCAAGGCGTGGTGGCGCACGAGATTTCGCATATTCGCAACGAGGATATTTTGTTGATGACGCTCGTGAGTATTCTTTTGGGCGGCATCGCGATCCTCGCCGACTGGGGACGGCGCGGTTTCTACAGCGCGCGCACGGGCCGGCATCTGAGCAAGAAGAATCCAGTGGTGTTTATTCCCTTGCTGCTGTTGATTGCGCTGTCGCCGTTGATCGGGCGCCTCCTGGCTATGGCCGTGTCGCGCCAGCGCGAGTATCTGGCGGATGCCACCGCAGCCCAGTACACGCGCAATCCGGGCGGCCTGGCTCAGGCGCTGGAAAAAATTCGCGATGCGTCGATGCCTTTTCACAAAGCGACGCGCGGCACGGCGCATTTGTTTTTTGTCAATCCGCTGCGCCGGCGCATAGATGAAAGCGACAGCAAACTGTCCGACTTGCTCGCGAGCCATCCGCCGATCGCTCGCCGCATTGGACTTCTCTATCAAATGGCCGGCATGCCGCAGAAGCTCGTGCAAGCACCGCGAGCACTGGCTCAATGACCGGGAGCTTGAATGCTGCAGTGTCCGCAATGCAACCGTGAAATGGCCGAGGTGGCGGCGAAAGCGGCTCCCGGGTCGTTGATTCAACTGGACCAATGCGGCAAATGCGGCGGCATCTGGTGTGACAAGTGGGAGCTGTTCCCGGTGGACGGCGATGAAGCGGGCCGATTGGACCCGCTTGACGAAAATTTATTGCGCGACAATATTGCGCTGCAGAAAAAAACTCTCTACTGCCCGCGCTGCGCGGACGCGCTGGAGATTTTCGCCGACCCGATTCTGCCCAAGGAAATCCAACTGCAGCGCTGCCGTCACTGCGACGGCTTGTGGCTCAATCGCGGCCAGTTTCGACGCTACAAGGAATACCAGAAAAGCACCCGGCTCAAGCGAATGAGCGGCGAGAAAATCGTCGCGAAATTGCCGCAGGTCTATGCCGACCCCAAGTCGTGGGTGATGACCGGCACCAAGGGGATTTTCGCCTATCCGCGCGGCGCGGAGGAGGATGACGAGCTCGTGCATCAGAGCCTCAAGGGCGCGGCGAAACTGGTGCTGCAAAGCTTGGCTCGAATGGTTCTGGGTATTTGATTTCTGCGCCTGCGCAATCGCCGAATGAGGGGCAATAGGAAAGATTGCCCGCTTCGCTCGAAATGACAGTTCAATGGCCCCGATTCAAGCCAGCGCGATCAAATCGATTTCGACCAGCGCGCCGCGCGGCAGATCCGCTACCGCAACCGTAGAGCGGGCGGGTTTGGCGGCCCCGAGATATTCCGCGTAGACTTCGTTCATAGCCGCAAAATCGCCGATGTTTTTGAGAAACACGGTAGTCTTGACGACGCGATCGAGCGACGAGCCGGCGGCTTCGAGCACGGCTTTTAGATTTTCCATGGCCCGGCGGGTCTGGATTTGAATGTCGCCCTCGACAACATTGCCGGTTTTCGGGTCAAGAGGTATTTGGCCGGAGGCGTAAACGAAGTCGCCGACCTTGATCGCCTGCTCATAAGGGCCGATCGCCTTGGGGGCATTGGCTGTGCTGATGACCTCTTTGTTCATTTTTCGGGGTGCTCCTTTGGAGGGTGCTGTAGGAAACCCTATACCAGGATCTTGTCGGGTCGCAATGTGTGGATTCAATACGGGTCCGTCAAAGATACCTTGCTCGAAATGACAACCCAGTGACCGATTTGTCATCTCGAACGAAGTGAGAGATCTTTTTCAAGCTCGCGGTCGGCTTGCGCCCGGCGCGCAGGCTATGGTTGACTAGGTATGAACGGCAATGAAACTCATCACCGCGCACAAAATATTGATGGCGAGCGCGACAATTTTCTTTGTCTTCTTTGGCCTGTGGGAGCTGAATAGATATTCCCACAGCCACGACGCTTGGGCGATGGCGCGGAGCGGTTTATATTTTTTGGTCGCGCTCGGTTTTGGTATTTACCTCAAGAATTTGAAACGTTGGTACAAGTAGTCAATTCTGCCCGTGGAACGATTGCCATTTTTAGTCGATGTTTCAGAGGCGCAGATTCGCCGCGAGCGGCAAAAGGCGCGCGCGCTGCGCGCCAGCCCATGGTGGAAACGCAAACGCGCGGCCGGAATCTGCCACCACTGCGGCGAGAAATTCATTCCGGCGGACCTCACGATGGATCATCTGATTCCCGTCATTCGAGGCGGCAAGTCGACAAAAGGAAATCTCGTGCCGAGCTGCAAAAAGTGCAATTCCGAGCGCCAGCACCGGCTGCCCTTCGAGCAGGCGGGCGATTGATCGCGCTTGCGCGATTTCCTGGCGTTCACTAAGATCGACCCGATCGGAGGTAGGAGCATGGCAATCGACACTTATTTGATGCGCACGATGTCCGACACGGTCGAGACGGACATCCAGCGGGTCTTGACGATCGCCAACGGGCTTTTGCAGCGTTACAATCTGCCGGCGCTCAGTTTCGAGCGGCTTAGAAAAATCGCCGACGGTCCTTTCGACCTTTTCCTGGTGCCGCTGATTTTCGCCCAAGAATATGAGAAGGATCGCAGCCTGACGTTCAATGAGGCGAAACGCGGCGAGATTCGGAAATACGCCCTGGAAATCGCGCGAAAACATCGCTACGACATCGAGCCGCCTAATTTCATTGCCGGAATCGAAAAATCGCTACGGGAGACCAAAGAAGCGGGGCTCAAAAATATTCTGCTCACGACCGGCGGGCGGCGCTACAAACACGAGGCCATGGAAAAAGCCGGTATCGGCGGCTATTTCGAGGAAATCGTCGATCGAGATCAAACCTACTATGCCAAGGAGCAGGGAATTTACTCTTTGTATCGGAAGCACAGACCCCAGCATATGCGGGTTATCTTGCTGAGCGGCACGGCGAGTTATTTAAAAGCGGGCCACAACGCGCATGGCTGCAAGGTTGGTGACACGTTTTTAGAAGTCATTCCGATCGCGTTCGCGACCGAGCATGCCTACAACGACGAGGAAACTTTGGCGGCGGCCAAGCCCAAGGCGATCATTCACAGCTTCGACGAGTTACTGCCGGCGTTAAAAGAGTTGGCGCCCTTGGGTTGAGATTCGGCAGAGGAAGCCTTTTTCTAACCGGGGCAACACCTAGAATCTTGACGGAGCATGCGGCGTCGTTAAAGCCACTTGGCTTGGCGAAAACGGTAGAAAAGATAGAGGTCGATTCCCACCATCAGCAGCAGGGCGAAGGGGTAGCCCCAGAGCCAACCTAATTCTGGCATATTTTGAAAGTTCATGCCGTAAACACCTGCGATCAAGGTCGGTACGGTGACGAGCGCGCCGTAGGACGCCAACCGCTTGGTCACGGCGTTTTCCTGAATCGAAATTAACGAGATGGTGGCTGAGATTCCAGTGGCTATCATGTCGCGTAAGCTGTCGATGGCCTGGTTGAGTCTCAATAAATGATCGTAAACGTCGCGAAAGTAATCCTGCAAGGCCACGCAGAGCTGGGGCACGCGGCCGCCGAACAGTTTCGCGCTGGCTTCGAGTAGAGGTTCGGTGGCATGTTTGAGAATCATGAGCTTGCGCTTAGCGGAGTACAGAGTTTTGATTTGTTCGCGGTCGGGTTGATCGGCGAAAATACGCTCTTCGATGTCTTCAATGGCGGACTCGATGCTATCCAGGACCGGAAAATAGCGATCGACTACCGCATCCATGAGCGCATAGAGCACGTAGCCGGTGCCGTGGCGCAAAAGCTCGGGTTCCTGTTCGCACCGCGCGCGCACGTCGGAGAAGCCGCGCAGGGCGCGCGACCGCACCGAGAGCACATACTTCGTGCCGGCAAAAATCGCTACTTCGCCGACGTTGATCTCGCCGTCGTTGAGCTCGATCAGATGGAGCACGATGAATAGTTCGTGTTCATATTCTTCTATTTTCGGCCGCTGGTGGCCGTGTTGCGCGTCTTCAACCGCAAGCTCATGCAGACCGAACTCCTGCTGCATCGCCTCAAGCTCCGCCGGCTCTGGATCCGCGAGCGCGACCCAGACGAAACAGTCCGGGCGGGCGACATAGGAACTGATTTCGCTTACGGGGATGTCGGCGAGCTTTCGGCCATTCTGGTAGGCCACGCAGTTGATCAGCATTGGTGCCTCGCTTATTTAAGATAGCGCCGGTACTTTCACTTGAACTTCGCATTCGAGTCAAGGGAAATGATCGCTGCGCCCGCTGAGAAACGGACATCGTTTGGGTGTGCGAATCGTGGGTTAACACCCGTTACGTTTTTCGATAAGTTGCGTTGAAGCGAGCACTACTCGCGATAATAGACCCTGACGCGAAAGGCGATCGGAGATACCATGAAACCATTGCCAAGTTTTCTCAACCGCCGGGTGACGGTTAAGGTCGGCGATATTACCCAAGAAAATTGCGATGCTATCGTGAACGCCGCCAACGGTACACTGCTGGGTGGCGGCGGTGTCGACGGGGCGATTCATCGGGCCGGCGGGCGCGCGATCTTGGATGCTTGCAAGGAAATTCGCCGTGGTCAGTATCCTGATGGCTTGCCTACCGGCGAGGCGGTGATCACCACCGGGGGCAACCTGACAGCCAAATACGTGATTCACACGGTCGGATCCGTGTATGGGGGCGGCGGGCAAGACAAGGCGAAGTTGCTGGCCGGGTGTTATCGCAATTCGCTGGCGTTGGCGGTGGCGCAGGGGCTTACGACGATTGCCTTTCCTGCGATCTCCACCGGCGTTTACGGCTACCCGCAGAATGAGGCTGCGGACGTGGCTTCGCGAGCAATCGAGCAATTTCTAAACAATGATCACACAATTGACGAGGTTCGTTTGGTATTTTTTGCCAGCGGCGATGCCGAGGTGTTCTTGAAACATCATGCTTTTACAGAGTAGTAATGTTCGGAGACGGCACAACTATAAGATATCGATTTCGGACGAAAGCTCGAGAGGAAACTTAGAAAGAGTGTCTAATCCAATCAAACCTGTGCGCGTCGGCATTGAAGGGGTTTCGTATTCGTTGACCCACGTGCCGGACCTCGTTCGCTATGGCTCGAAACCGTTGCGCGAGATCCGCGCCCGCCCTCTCCTCGGGCAGCAATTAGCTGAACGTCTGCGTGATTTCAATGCGGCTACCGCCTATGCGCCGCATCAAGTTTACATCGGCAATATTGCTCCGGAACAATTGCGCGAGCTCGCGAAGCCCTGGTACGAAAAGCTCATCGAAGGCGCCACGGCCGAAGGGCGCTTTGGTGACCTCGTCCAACAAGACAGATTTTACGCACAACTTGGCGGTTCGGACCATTTCGAACTTGTGAAGTTCGAAGAGCAATGGTTTCGCGAGCACGCGGCTCAACATTGGTCAGGCCGCGAACCGCGGCTGGGCTCGTTGACGGAGGTCGAAGCGCGCTGCGCCAAAGGCGCGTTGGCGCTCTATTCCGCGCGGCGACTGGTCGGCGCCTTCGAGCAGGGACACGAGGAAGATGCCAGCCTCGTCGCCGAAATCTTATTGGAGAATCTTGCTGCAAAAGTTACGGCTGCTCATTCGCTGCGCGCGTTGCTAAGCACGCTTAAAATGGATCACGGCGAAATCGATTATGTGATCAGCTGTTCCGAGGAGGCGGTCGGCGACCGGTATAACCGCGGCGGCGGAAATCTGGCCAAAGCGATCGCTGAAGACGTCGGGTGTCAAAATGCTTCCGGCTCGGATACCAAAGCGTTCTGCGCCGGGCCGATGTACGCGATGGTGCACGGCGCTAGCTTGATTCAATCCGGAATTGCCAACAAGGTTGCGGTGGTGGCCGGCGGGTCGCTGGCCAAGCTCGGCATGAAATTCGAATCGCATCTGAAAAAGAACATGCCGATTCTCGAAGATGTGCTCGGCAGCTTTGCGGCGATCTTGGCGCCGGCCAAGGCCGGACAGCCGTCCATTCGCCTCGACTCTGTTGCATTTCATCCGGTCCGTGCCGGAACATCGCCCCAAGCAATGGCGGAATCGCTGGCCGAAAGGCCTTTGGCCAAATTAGGTCTCAAATTGACCGATGTCGACCGCTACGGCGTCGAGCTGCACAATCCCGAGATCACCACGCCTTCCGGCAGCGGTGATGTGCCGCGCACGAATTATTTGACGCTGGCCGCGCTGGCTGTGATGCGCGGGCAAATCCAAAAGAGCGAGATGGAAGATTTCGTTCGCGCTCGCGGCATGTTAGGCTATGCGCCGACGCAAGGGCATATCCCGTCGGCAATCGTTTACTTAGGCCACGCGCTGGAAAATCTGCGTGCGGGCAAGATTCGCCGAGCCCTGTTGATCGCGAAAGGCAGTTTGTTTCTCGGCCGCATGACGCAATTGTCGGACGGTTGTTCTTTTCTGGTAGATTGTAACGATGTTTAGCGGGGGTCGAATGCAAAAAGGAAAAAAAATCATCGCCATCGGCGAGCGCGACGGCGTGCCCGGCCCGGTCATCGCCGAATGCCTCGAGGGCGCGGGCTACGAAGTCGTCTTTCAAGTGACCGAGTGCTTTGTCTGAACCGCCGCAGGCGCGATGAACTTCGAAAACCAAGGAGTCATCAAACGCCTGGCGGACCAGTATGGTCCGGAAAATTTGACGGTGGTGCTGGGCAACGGCGAAGCCAACGGCGTGGAAGTCTTCGCCGAGACGGTGACGGAGGGCGATCCGAGTTATGCCGGTCCGCTCGCAGGCGTCGCGCTTAAAATTCCCGTATACCACGTCCTCGAAGAGGAAGTGCTCTCAGAGGTGCCGAATCCATTGCGCGAAGAAAAATTGCAATTGTCTTCGTTGGTCATCGATGTCGAGTCCATGCACCAGGTGCTGCAAGCGGCGCGCGACAAAATCTAAAAGCGTTCAAGCCGTTCAATATATTCAAATCGTTCAAACCGTTTTCGTTCAGATGTTTTTCCGTATTTTCTGACGATTTGAACGGCTTGAACGCTTTGAACGATTTGAACCCAGATCTTGGCGGCGATTCAGTCACCGAGTTTATTTCCGCGACAGATTCTTAATAAATCCCGAATCTTCGAGTTCTTTGATAAAGCGCGTGTCGATGTAGTCTTTGACGTTGGCCTGCGCTGCTTTGGGATTTTTCTCCGCCATATCCTGAAGCACGAGCTGGTAGCCTTCCGCCGGCGCGTACGGGGCATCCGGCATAAATTTGGTGTGCCAGTCCCAGGCTTCTTCGAGAATCTTCCGGTCATCGAGGCGGGAATATTTGCGCATGATTTTCAGCGTGTCTTCTTTATGCGTCTTGTAGTAGTGAATCGCTTCGACGTAGGCCCGCAGGTATCGGCGGACGAAATCCGGATTCTCCCGCGTCAATTTTGTCGACGTGTAAATGCCGTTCTGCGGAAAAGGAATCTGCAGCGTCACCATATCGACGACCGTGGGGTAGCCGAGCCGCTCCGCCATCGCCTTGCCCGCTTCCGTGACGACGGTAAAGTTGACGATGCCTTTTTGCAGCGCCACCATGCGCTCGATGGCGCCGCCGATGACCCGCAGGTTCACGTCCTTCAGCGGGTCGAGACCAATTCTTTTCAGCCCCACTTTTAGGGCAAACTCGGCGGTGGTTCCCGCGATATGGGTGCCGCCGACCTTACCGCGCAAGTCCTCATGTTTTTTGATGCTCGGCTGGGACACGAGGTAGTACGGCAATACGTTGACGTTGCCGGCAATCGCGATGACGTCGCCACCGGCGAGCCGGGCGCTCGCCAGTCCGGGCCCGCCGCCTTCGCCAATGGCAATCTCGCCGGCGAGAATCGACTGAATACCGCGCACGCTGCCGGAAATAAATATCACCGTGGCATCGATGCCATGCTTATCGAAGATCCTGGCCTCCTTAGCGACCCAGAGGACCGAGGAGGAACCCGGTGTCGTCGAGATGTACGAAGTATTCAGTTTATCGGCGGCTGGAGCGCTTTGCGCCGCCAGCCACGTAAAAACGATGGCGAGGAGAAAAACGCGGTTACTTTGTTTCTGCTTCATCGGTGGACCTCCGCATAAAATTTCGGGCGCCGTCGCGCTACGTTACACAACTCGGCGGGCTCGCGCAAAGATCCATCCCGCGTCACCGAAACGGATTTCTCGACGCGCTTGCTCACGCTGCGTTGACTTAGCTCTGGATTTCAATTTCAATCAATCCCTATGAAAAGGCGCGTGGATCTCATCATGTTCGACCTGGATGGAACGCTGGCGGACACGGGCGCCGATCTTGCCGATTCGGTCAATTTTACGCGCGCGCATTTCGATCTGGCGCCGCTCGCGGCGCAGCGTATCTATACCAATGTGGGCCGGGGCGTCGAGCACTTGATCAGAAATTCCTTGCCGATCGGAAATCCCGATCAATTTAATGAAGTCATGCGCATTTTCCTTGAATATTACGAAACGCATTTGCTCGATAAGACAGTTCTCTACCCCGGCGTGCATGACGCGCTGGACCATTTTCGCGATAAGCGGCGCGTCGTCGTCAGCAACAAGATACAGCGGTTTTCCGAAGCGGTCGTGCGCGGTCTCGGCGTGGAGGATTGCTTTGATCTGATCTTAGGCGGCGATAGTGCGGCGGAGAAAAAACCACACCCGGCGCTTCTTGCTCTGGCTATGGAGCGGTTTAAAACGGCGCCGTCGAGCGCGTTGATGGTCGGCGACGGCGATATCGACGTCGAGGCGGGAAAGCGCGCCGGCGTGATCACCTGCGGCGTCACCTACGGATTGGGAAACAAAGACGATTTGATGGCGGCCGAACCGGATTTTCTAATCGATGATCTGGGCCGATTGGTCGAATATTTTTCCTGACACAACGCCAGTTCTGCTGGCAGAAAGCGAGAGATGGCATGACAATCCCTGAAACGTTCAAGGACCTTTTCGACAAGAAGGCATTTGCTCATCTGGCGACACTGATGAAAGACGGCAGCCCGCAGGTGACCCCCGTTTGGTTCGATTTCGACGGCGTGCTGTTCTGGGTCAACTCGGCCAAAGGTCGCGTCAAGGACAAAAACATGCGGCGCGACAAACGCGTCGGGTTGTCGATCCAAGACCCGGATAATGCGTATCGGTACTTGGCCATTCAAGGGGATATCGTCGAGATCACAGAAGCGGGCGCCGACGCTCACATCGATCGGCTCGCGAAAAAGTACTTGGGGAAAGATCGCTATCCTAACCGCGCTTCGGGCGAGGTGCGGGTGATCTACAAAATTCGTCCCGACAAAATTTCCACGATGGGGTAAGCGACTCCCGATCGGAAAATGCCTAGACTTGAGATGGCGCGATTCCGCACACCGGCGCGTCGTTGCTGGTAAATTTGTTGAGCGCAGCCAGAGCGGCGACTTTGTAACATTCCGCCAGCGTCGGGTAATTGAAAACCGCGTCGACAAAGTAGTCCAGTTTGCCGTGGTGGGCGATCACCGCCTGGCCGATATGGACTAGTTCCGTCGCGCCTTCGCCGATCACGTGAACGCCCAGTAGCTCTCTGCTCTCGCTATGGAAGAGCAGTTTCAGCATGCCCACGGTGTCGCCGATGATTTGGCCGCGCGCGATCTCGCGGTAGCGGGCAACGCCGATTTCGTAGGGAATGCCATCGCGCGTGAGATCGTCTTCGTTGCGACCGACCATGGAGATCTCCGGGATCGTAAAGATGCCGTAGGGAAGTAAATGGGTCGCGGTCTCGCAGGCGAGGCCGAAGGCATGACAGGCGGCATGGCGGCCTTGCTGCATGGACGTCGATGCCAGGGCGGGGAATCCCACCACGTCGCCGACGGCGTAAATGTGCGGCACCGCGGTCTGAAAATCGCCGTTCACTTTCAGCCGGCCGCGCTCGTCGGCCTCTATGCCGATCTTCTCAAGGCCGAGGCCCTTCGTGGCGCCGCCCCGCCCCGCCGAATACATCAGCAAGGGCGCGCGAATTTGCTTGCCGCTCTTGAGCTGGAGTACTGCTGCATTGTCGCCAGCTTTGACAACCCCGACCACTTCTTCGTTGAGACGCAGCGTCACGCCGATGTTGCGCATCTGATATTGCAGCGATTCGATAATCTCGCTGTCGACGAATTCGAGCAGGCGAGGGCGCCGCTCGACCAGCACGACCGGAATCCCCAGCGTGGCTAGGATACAGGCATACTCGCAACCAATGACCCCGCCGCCAACGATCGTGAGGGACTTGGGCAACTGTTTGAG
>Ga0075421_100002188_pt1 | contig 23212 bp, 23 predicted proteins | sample SoiMetdeltSBSDD5_FD_75292 | JGI IMG/M metagenome (GOLD analysis project Ga0075421, IMG submission 75292) | Bulk soil microbial communities from a Populus tree surrounding site in Tennessee, USA - Soil MetaG P. deltoides SBSDD5 | ecosystem: Environmental > Terrestrial > Soil > Tree plantation...
CCCAAACTACAACAGATCAGATGCGTCGATGCCGCGTGCCGAGAGCAACGCGCGCAGCTTGCGGAGGCCGGCGGCTTCGATCTGACGCACGCGCTCGCGGCTCACCTTGAGCCGCTGACCGATCGCCTCCAGCGTCTCCGGCGGGTCGCCTTCGAGCCCGAAGCGTCGACGCAACACCGTGCGCTCGTTCGCGGCCAGATCGTCGAGCACCGAGACGAGCTCGGTCCTGTCTTGAAACAGCGACACGAACGAGTCGGCGGGATCCGCGGTGCGGTCCGCGATCATGTCACCGAGCGTCGACTGGCGCTCTTCGCCCACCGGCGCGTCGAGGGAGACCGGGCGCTGGCGCACTGCGTCGAGCTCTTCCACCTCGTCCTCGGTGATGCCGAGGCCGGCCGCCAGCTCCGCGATCGTCGGTGGGCGCCCCAGCACCTGCGTGAGGCGACGCTGCTCGCGCATGTAGCGTGACAGCAGCAGCTCCACGTGAACCGGGAGGCGGATGGTCCGCGCCTGGTTGGCGAGCGCACGCACGACGGCCTGGCGGATCCACCACGTGGCATAGGTCGAGAAGCGCGTGCCGCGATCGGGATCGAATTTCGCCACCGCGCGGAGCAGGCCGAGGTTGCCTTCCTCGATGAGATCGGGCAGCGGCAGGCCGCGATTCAGATAGCGGCGCGCGATCTGCACGACCAGCCGGAGATTCGCCTCCACCATCCGCTGCTTCGCGGCCTCGTCGCCCGCTCGCACGCGGGCCGCCAACGCGTGCTCCGCCTCACGCGAGAGGAGCGGGATGCGCGCGATCTCGCCGAGGTAGACGCCGAGGTTGGCGCGGCTCTGCTCGCGCGTCTCGTCGCGAACGTCCTCGTCGACCTCGTCGAGCAGCGGCTCGAGCGGCTCGTCGGGGACGGCCTCCTCGGCCTCGCGACTACTCATGGCCTTCTTCCTCTTCGGCGTCCTCGACGTGCGCGACCCGCGCGGGCAATGGCAGCATGTACAACGGATTGTAGACCCGGCCGTCGCGACGGATCTCGAAGTGCAGATGGTCGCGGGTGGCGCGTCCGGTGCGACCAATGCTGCCGATGCGCTGGCCCGTGACGACCCGGTCGCCCACGGCGACGAAGTTGTCGTCGTTGTGCGCGTACACGGTGGTGAAGTTGTGCTCGTGCTCGATCTTCACCACTCGACCGTACCGCGGCTCGAGCCCGCTGACGATCACGACGCCCGGCGCCGCCGCGAGGATCGGATCGCCGCGCTCGCCCTTGATGTCGATGCCGCGGTGCCAACCCAGCCGGCGCCGGCCGAACGGCGACGTGACGGCGCCTTCCGTCGGCCAGATGAACGCGGTCAAGGCATCGGCGAAATCGGGCACCGCGAAGAAGAAGTCGACCGGTGCCCGCGCGGCCGTCGCCCGCGGCGAGGCGGCGCCCACCTTCCTCACTCCGCGCACGGACACGGGCGCCGTGTCACCGCCGGCGGTGGCGGCTCCCGGGGGAATGACGAGGCGCTGGCCCACCTTCAGCGTCGCGCGCTCGCTCGGCAGCCGGTTGGCGGCGACGAGGGCGGCGACCGTCACGCGATAGCGGCGGGCGAGCGATGAGAGGCTGTCGCCGCGGCTCACCTCGTGCACGCGTGGCGCGCTCGGCGGAGCCGGTGGCGCGGCGGCGGCGGTCACGACCAGCAGGCTGCACAGCGCGACGCCGGCCAGTGGCCGCGCACGCCGGATCAAGACTCGAAGCTCGAGTACCGGATCTCGAAGCCGACGAACCGATTCGTCGGCGGCAGCCATCGCACGCTGACGCTCTCGATGCCCGACAGTGGGGGGCCTTTCTCCAGCGCGCGCACGAACTCCTCGATGACTCGGCGCGAGCCCTCGACGCGCGCCCGCACGCGGCCGTCCTTGAGATTCATCACGTACCCGACGAGGCCCGCGAGCTCGGCGCGACGCTGGGCATAATTGCGGTAGCCGACGCCCTGCACCCGTCCCTCGATGATGATGTCGGCTGCCGAGTTCTTCACGAGCCCGACGACGTCGCCGCGCCGCCGGCCGGAAGAGGCCGGCCGGCGGGCGGCGGAAGAAATGGTCGGGGCGAGAGGATTTGAACCTCCGACTTCACGGTCCCGAACCGTGCGCGCTACCAGGCTGCGCTACGCCCCGATCCGACCGGCCTATTGTACATACCTCCGCTCACGAGTCCCAGGCGTACTTTCCCACCAGCTTCACGAACTTGCACTCGCCCGCCGCCTCCTTGCGGATCTCGCCGCCGACGCGTTCGACGACGGTGAGGATCTGATCCTCGGGGCTGCCCACGGGCAGCACCATCCGTCCACCCTCGGCAAGCTGCGCGATCAATGGTGGTGGAATCGATGGACCGCCGGCGGCGACGAGAATGCGATCGAACGGCGCCTGGTCGGGCCAGCCGAGCGCGCCGTTCCCGACGCGCACCCACACGTTGTCGACGCCGAGCGCCTCCAGCGTGGTGCGGGCGCGATCGGCGAGCCGCGGCAGCCGCTCGATCGAGCACACACGCCGCGCGAGCGCGCCGAGCACGGCCGTCTGATAGCCGGAGCCGGTGCCGACCTCCAGCACCTTCTCCTGTCCCGTGAGCCGCAGCAGCTGGGACATGAGCCCGACGATGTACGGCTGCGAGATCGTCTGCTCCTCGCCGATCGGGAGGGGGTGATCGCCGTACGCGCTGTGGGCCAGTCCCTCGTCGACAAAGCGATGGCGCGGAATGCGCCGCATGGCGGCGAGCACGCGCGGATCGGTGATGCCGCGCCGCGCGAGCTGCTCGTCCACCATGCGCTCGCGCTCGCGGGCCAGCCGCCCCTCGAAGCCGCCCTCCACTCAGCGCCTCCGCGACGTCTTGCGCCGCGTCGAGGCCTGGCTCGGCCGCGCGCGAAGGCCGGCGTTGAGCGCGGGCTCCCACTCGGCCATCTGCGCGAGGGCGCGGTGATGGGTGAGGTCGAGATGCAGCGGGGTCACGGCGGCGAAGCCCTCGTGAACCGCGCCCATGTCCGTGCCCTCGAGCGCCTCCCAGGCCGGCGGGCCGGCGCCGATCCAGTAGTGCGCGCGCCCGCGCGGATCCGCCTGCTCGACGATCTTGCCGGAATACACGCGGTGGCCGAGCCGCGTGAGGCGGATGCCCTTGAGCTCGCCGTGCGGCACGTTGACGTTCAGCAGCGTCTTCGGCGGCAGCCCGCTCACGAGAACGCGCATCGCCACCTGCTTGGCCACGCGCGCGGCCGCCGCGAAATCGGCGCCGTCCGCCAGCGAGACAGCGAGCGACGGCACGCCGAGCAGCGTGCCTTCCATGGCTGCCGACACGGTGCCGGAGTACGTCACGTCGTCGCCGAGGTTCGAGCCGTGATTGATACCGGAGGCGATGAGGACCGGGCGCTCGGGCAGAAAGCCGAGCACGCCGAGGTTGACGCAGTCCGACGGCGTGCCGTTGACCGACCAGCGCCGCTCGCCCCAGCCGTGCGTGCGGAGCGGCCGGTGCAGCGTCAAGGCGTGCCCGCACGCGCTCTGCTCCCGCTCGGGCGCGATCACGTGGACTTCACCAAGCTCCGCGAGCGCGCCGGCCAGGGCGGCCAGGCCCGCGGCGTGAACGCCATCGTCGTTGGTGACCAGCAGCAGCGCCATGCCCGTTGAATACTACGCGCGTTTTGAGGTCGAGGCAGCGCGGCGCTATCGGAGCAGGCGCTTGTCGTCGACCGGAATGACCGCCCAGCCGCCCTCGCGGAGCTGATCGGAGACGTTGCGCCGGCGACGCTCGGCGTGCCGCCGCTCCACTGGCTGCGCGGCGTCACTGCGCCGGCGATCGCGATAGCGGCGGTCGATGATGACGGCCACCAGCGACGCCAGCCCGCTGAACTCCTCGCGCAGATGCGCGGCCACCGGCGCCAGATCGCGGCGGATGATCACCGCGATGGAGACGGATTCGCGCGGCGGCTTCTTCGCCTCGCCGTCACCGAAAGCGGGTCCGCCCGACTCCATGGTCATTCTTATAGCGACTTCACGCGCGCCACGCGCATCTTTTTCGACGCGCCCAAACGCGCGACGGCCGCGGGCACACGGCTCGCGGCCGTCGCAGGAAGAGTGGTCGGGGCGACTGGATTTGAACCAGCGACCACCGGACCCCCAGTCCGGTGCGCTACCGGGCTGCGCTACGCCCCGACTCGCAACGGTGAAGTGTCGCAGAAACGCCGCGACGCTTCAAGGCGCGAGTCGAGACCGCAAGGTTGAGAGGCGCTCGCGGATCCGGCGCAGCGTGTCGGCATAGGTGGCCTCGCGGATGCCGAGCTCCAGCTGGGCCGTCGTCTTGCCGCGCGACTCGGCGATCAGCCGCTTGCGGGCGCCCTCGAGCGTGAGACGCTCCTCGTAGAGCAGCGACTTGATCCGCTGCACCAGCTCGAGATCGCGGCGGCGATAGAGCCGCTGCCCGGCCGGGTTCTTCTTCGGGCGGAGGAGCTTGAACTCGGACTCCCAGTAGCGGAGCACGTACGCCGGCACGCCGGCGATCTCCTCCACCTCGCCGATCCGGTAATAGAGCTTCTCGGCGACGTCCAGTGCCACGCGTCAGACCGACGGCGTCGTGCTGTTGATGCGCTGCTTCAAGCCCTTGCTGGGCTTGAACGTCAGCACCTTGCGCGCGGTGATCTCGATCGAATCGCCGGTCTGCGGATTGCGGCCGCGCCGCGACGCCTTGCGCCGGATCCGGAAGTGCCCGAAGCCGACGATCTTCACGTCCTCACTCTTCTCGAAGCAGCGGAAGATGATGTCGAAGACCGATTCGACCACCGAAGACGATTGCCGCTTGGAGAGCCCGTGGGCCGCCACGGCATTGACAAGGTCGTTCTTGGTCACGGTGAGACCTCACCTCCTCGTGAGAAACGGCTTGTAGCCCTTCGCCTCCAGCTCCTTCAGCGCGGCCACGGCCGTGGCGCGATCGGCGAAGCCGCCCACGCTCACGCGATGGAGCGAATCGCCACCGGCGGACGCGGTGGCCTTCGGCGTGGACGTCGTGCTGCCGCCCGCGCGTCGCACCTGGACCTTCAGCCCGTCGACCGCGAGGTCCTTGGACAGCGCCACCGCGTCGCGCAGCGGAAGGCTCGGCTTCACCACCGCGCCGTTGGCGACCGGCTCCGCCGTGAGGCCCTTCGCGGCCAGCCGCTTGTTGATCTCCTCCGCCGACTGCCCGGTGATGATGACGTCGTACTGATCGCTGCCACCGCCGGACGGTGCCGCCGAGGCCGTCGTGGCCTTGGCGACGGTGGCGGTGCGTGCGCTGCGCCGCGACTCCTCGACGGTGTAGCTCTCCTCGCGGAGCTTGGTGGCGACCCTCTGCGCCGTGCCGGCGTCCTTGAACGCGCCGACCTGGACGAACCACTGTCCGCTCGGCTTCGGCGCCTTGACCGCGGTCGTCGCCGCGGCCGGCTTCGTCTTCGGCTCGGGCTTCGGCGTGTCAGCCGGCGTCGTGGCGGCGACCATCACGTCCTTCGTCTCGGCCGGCTTGTCGGTCTGCGTCGGTGGCGTTGGTGGTGGGGTCGCGGCGGCGGTGACCGGTGGCGTGGCGGTCACCGCGCTCGGTGGCGTCGCCTCGGTCGGTGGCGTCGCCGGTGTCGCGGTTGCCGGCCCCGGTGGCGCGCTCGGCGGTGGCAGCGGGGTGACCGCAACCGGCGCCGGTGGCGCCGAAGGCTTGCCCGGCGGCGGCATCGGCGTGGGCAGCTTGGCCGTCGTGCCCGGCTTGGGTGCGTTCATCGCGTCGAGGATGTACGGCACCGCGACAGCACCGATGACGCCCAGGACGATGAGCACGAGAACGGCGCGGAACCACGTCGCAGCGAAGATGGAGCGTGGCGCAGTCTCGTCGAACAGATCGTGCTCCGAACCCTGATAACGGTCGTTGGTGTCGGCCATGCGGGCTATCGTAGCACGATGCTTGGGATTTCAGCCCTTCCTGTCGGCGTCCGGGAGAAGAAAAGGTCGCCGACGAAGGCCTCCGCCTCCGTCCGGGTGTCGTTGGAGTCGATCATGACCGCCACCTTGCCGACCCGCGGCACTGGCTTGCCGAACAGCGCGACGTAGTCGTCGGCGATATTCCGCTCGTAGCGCTGCCAGCGATCCAGCGCCGTGGGGCCGGATTCGACGACGATGACGCGCACGTTGCTCGCCTTCGGATGAGTGACGTGCGTGCCGACCGGCGCGCGACCATCCCAGACGTAGCCCAGCACATCGCTGGCCGTACGCGGCGACGGCCAGCGCGGAAATACGACGTAGATCTGGGCGGCCTGATCGTCGCGGGCGCTGTCGCGGACGTCACCGGCGCTGGGCAGCTGCGTGACCTTCCACGACCAGGTCAGGTACGGAAAGGTCTTCGGATCCACGACGACGTCGCGGTGGAGCGCAAACGAGGCCTGGTCGCTGCGCAGTCGCATGGCGACGCGCCCGTCGTTCCGCACAACCTCGACGGCCGCCTGCCCCGAGAACTCCTTCAGCTGCCAGCCGCGCGGCGCGCCTTCGGCGGGCAAGCGGCCGGGCACGGGGTCGGCGATCGCGACGCGGATCAGGTTGGCCGGCTCGGATGCCGCCGCACCGTCGCCGTCGGCCGCTGTGCCTCGGGCCACCGCGACCGGCGCGGCCGGCGGCTTCGGACTCAGGAGCATCACGCCGCCGCCGCCGGCGACGACGATGGCGGCGCCCATGATCACCCACAGAAGCGGCTGCGACTGCCGGCGTACGGGCGTCACCGCCGCGCTCGGGGCGCGGTCGCCTTCATCCGACCGGCCTTGCGGAACGACAGTCGCAGCGGCGAGCCCTCGAAGCCGAAGGCGAAGCGGATCGATTTCGCCAGATAGCGCTCGTACGAGAAGTGAATGCCATCCGGCCGGTTGACGCGCACCGCGAACGTCGGCGGCGAGATCGCGACCTGCGAGGCCGATTGGATCATGATCGGGACGCCGCGGAACGAGATCGGACGGCGGTCGAGCGCCTGCTGAAGCACCGTCGTGACTTCGGCCGCTCCCACCCGCCGGCGCCCCTGCACCGCGACGCGGTCGATCGTCTCGAACAGCTCGCGCATCCCCTCGCCCGCCGTGGCCGAGGTGAAGCACACCGGCGCGTAGTCGAGGAACGAGAGGCGCTCGCGCAGCTGATCCACCACCTCCGCCTTGCGGACCATCCCCGGCGGGACCAGATCCCACTTGTTCACCACGACCACGATGGCGCGGCCGGCCTCGTGCGCGTACCCCGCGATATGCGCGTCCTGGGCCGACAGCCCCTCGGAGGCATCGAGCACGAGCAGCGCGACCTCGCAGCGCTCGAGGCTCTTCAGCGCCATGACCACCGCGAGCTTCTCCAGCGGCTCGGTGACGCGGCCCTTCCGTCGAATGCCGGCCGTGTCGACGAGCACGTAGGGGCGCCCTTCGTACGTGAACGGCGTGTCGACGGCATCACGCGTCGTCCCCGGCTGATCGTGGACGAGCACACGGTCCGTGCCCGTCATGGCGTTGACGAGCGAGGACTTGCCGACGTTGGGTCGCCCGATCACCGCGATCGCCACCGGCCGCCCGCCGCCACGGGGCGCCGCCGGCGTCGGCGTCCGGTCGCGCAGCGCCTCCAGCATCTCCGCCACCGCGCGGCCGTGCTCGGCCGAGACACCCAGCGGGTCGCCGAAGCCGAGCGCATAGAGCTCGGCGAGCGCGGGCTCCTGAGCGCGGTCGTCGACCTTGTTCGCCACCAGCACCACGGGCTTGTTCGCCTTCCTCAAGATTCGCGCGATCTCGAGATCGAGGGCGGTAGCGCCGGCGCGCGCGTCCACCACGAACGCGATGAGGTCCGCTTCCTCGACGGCGGTCAGCACCTGCCGGCGCACGCCCTCGATCAGCGGCTCGGTGGCGCCGGGATCGAAGCCGCCCGTGTCGACGACGGTGGCCTGCCAGCGCTCGAAGTGAACCTGGCCATAGAGGCGGTCACGCGTCACGCCGGGAACGTCGCGCACGAGCGCCTGCCGCCGGCCCACCAGCCGATTGAACAGGGTGGACTTGCCGACGTTCGGCCGTCCGACGATGGCGATGATCGGTCGCAGCACTCGGCTATCCCGGATAGAGCCAGCGCAGCAGTGCGCGCGGGTCCGGCTCGATCACCCGGAGCCGCACGCCGAGCTGGCGCGCGAGGTCCGCGGGCGTGACGTCATCGAGGAAGACGCCGTCGCGCACGGCGACGGCCGGGACCAGCACGGCCTCTCCCAGGTCACCGAGCGTGGCCAGGTGCCCCTGGATGTCGCCGCCCGTCAGCAGGCCGGCGACGGAGACGCTGCCGCCGAAGTGGCGGTTCGGCACGGCCGCGACGCTGGCGCAGGCGGCGGGCAGCGCCGCGAGCAGCCGCGCCAGCCGCGGCGCGTACAGCGTGCCGCTGACGACGGTGACGCGCGCGGGCGCCCCGGCGCGTGGCCGCCGCGCGGCGCGCACGAAGGCGTCCTCGAAGCGCCGCACGAGGCCGATGCCGTCCTCGGCGACGAGGAAGTCCTCGTAGGCGGCCGCCTCGGGCACCGGCGCGCCCGCCTGCAAGTACACCTCGTCACCGAGGAACACGAAGCGACTGCCGAGTCGCGCCAGGAAATCCGCCTGCCAGCCGTGGACGGTTTCGACCAGCGCGCGCGCCTCGACGTCCGTCAGCGTGCGCAGCGACGGGAGCCGCTCGCGATGCGCGCTGAGGCCGACCGGCACGATCGCCGTCGTCGCCACGTGCGGATGGAGCGGAGCGAGCTCGTGGACCGTTCGCGCGAGCTGGGCGCCGTCGTTCCAGTCGGGGCACAGCACGATCTGCGCGTGCATGCGGATCCCGCTCTTCGCCAGGCGCTCGAGACGCGGCAGGATCTCCGCCGACGCCCGCGGACGACCGAGCAGCTGCCAGCGCAGGGCGGGATCGGTCGCGTGCACGGAGACGTAGAGCGGCGACAAGCGCTGCGCCTCGATGCGCCGGAGCTCGTCCTCGGCCAGATCGGTCAACGTGATGTAGTTGCCGTGAAGGAAGGACAGACGGAAGTCGTCGTCCTTCACGTAGAGGCTCTTGCGCATGCCTTTCGGCAGCTGATGGATGAAGCAGAACACGCACTTGTTCGCGCACGTCGAGATCTCGCCCGGTCGCGGCGCCTCGAGCTCCACGCCGACCGGTCCGGCCCCGCAGACGACGCGGACGGCGCGCGGCGCGCCCGCGCGCTCGACCGTCAGCGCGAGCCGATCGTCGTCGGTGTGGAACTGGAAGTCGATGGCGTCCCGGACGGCGTGGCCGTTGACGCTCAGGATGCGGTCGCCGGCCAGCAGCCCCGCGTCCGCCGCCGGCGTGCGCGCGCGGACGGCGGCCACGACGACGCCGTCAGCGCAGGAGCGAGGCTTCATCGGCTTCACCCTCGGTGACGGGCGCGGCGTTGAGAAAACGCATCCCCTGCACGATGTACTGCAGGCCCGACACGATGGTGAAGCCCGCCGCCAGCCACATGAAGACGCCCGCGCCCAGCTCCACGCGCAGGAAGCGCCCCGTCAGTCCCGCCAGGATGGTCAGGACCTGGAAAAACGTCGCCGCCTTGCCGGCCCACGTCGGCCGCGGATAGATTCGTCCGCCGGCCATGTGAATGGCCAGCGCCCCCACCACCAGGATGATGTCGCGGCTGATCACGACGGCGGCGATCCAGAAGGGCAGCGCCTTGAGCCAGGTGAGCGTCACGAACGAGGAGATCAGGAGCAGCTTGTCCGCCATCGGATCGAGGAAGGCGCCGAGGCGGCTCTGGATGCCGCGATGGCGCGCGACGTAGCCATCGAGGAGGTCCGTGAGGGCCGCCGCGGCAAAGACGACCAGCGCGATTCCGGGCCTTCGGTAGACGAGCAGCGACACGAAGACGGGAATCAACAGGATGCGCAGGACCGTGAGCCAGTTCGCCAACCCCATACTGGAAGGCTTCAGTCTAGCACGCGCGCGACGGCTCCTTCGTTGGCCCGGTAGGCCTGTAACGACGCGAGCACCGGTCCCGGCAGCTCGACCTCGAGCGCCACGTGCTCGGGACGATCGGTCCGCGTGAGGACGCGTCCGCGCTCGTAGCAGAGCGCGAGGGCGGCGCCGTCGCCGTGCGGAATGTGCAGCGTGACCGGACCGCCGGTCGGCAGCGCCGCCTCGATGACGTCGAGCAGCGCGTCGACGCCGGCGCCGCTCGCCGCCGACACCGCCACCGCATCGCGTCGTCCGGCAAGGGCCGCGGTGGCCGCGCCGTTCTCGAGCCGATCCATCTTGTTGAGCGCCAGCACGGTGGGGCGATCGGCGACCTCCAGCTCGCGCAGCAGCGCATCGACCGCCGCCAGATGCTCCTCGAGCGCCGGGTGCGAGGCATCGACGACGTGGACGAGGACATCGGCCTCGGCCAGCTCCTCGAGCGTGGCGCGAAAGGCGGCGACCAGCTCGTGCGGCAGCTTGCGAATGAAGCCGACGGTGTCGGTCAGGATGAAGGGGCGCCGGCCCGGCGGCGTCGCCAGGCGCGCGGCGGGATCGAGGGTGACGAACAGCTGGTCGGCGGCCGTGAAATGGGCGCCGGTGAGGCGGTTGAGCAGCGTGGTCTTGCCCGCGTTCGTGTAGCCGACGAGCGCGACGATCGGCGTGCCCGCGCGCTTGCGACCCTGCCGCATCAGCCGGCGATGCGCCTGCACGCCCTCGAGCTCGCGCCGGAGCTGCATCACCCGCCGGCGGATCACGCGCCGGTCGGATTCGAGCTGTGTCTCACCAGGGCCCCTGGTGCCGATGCCGCCGCCCAGCCGCTCGAGGTGCTTCCACTGGCCGACGAGGCGCGGCAGCAGATACGTCAGCTGCGCCAGCTCGACCTGCAGCTTGCCTTCGGCGGTGCGCGCGCGCTGCGCGAAGATGTCGAGAATGAGCGCGGTCCGATCGATCACGTGGATGCCGAGCGCCTCGGTGAGATTGCGCTCCTGGATCGGCGTCAGCGCGTCGTCGGAGATGAACAGGTTCATCCCGCCCGCGCGTGCGGCCTCGGCCATCTCCTCGACCTTGCCGCGCCCGAAGTAGAGCGACGGCGTCGGCGCCTGGCGCTCCTGCACGACGCGGTCACCGACGGCCGCGCCGGCGGCGGCCGCGAGCCCCGCCAGCTCCTCGAGCGATTCCTCGACGTCCGCGCGCCGCTGCGACGGCCGCTTCACCGCCGCCAGCATGGCACGCTCCCGCGCGTGCCGTCGCACCTCGTGACCGTTGCCATTGCCGTTGCGACTCACCCGATACGTCCCTCCTGCTTGAGCTTCGCCTCGATGGCCGCCGCCACGGCCGCGGCGTCCCCGTCGAACGCGTCGACGTCGAGCCACGCGAGCGCCGGCTCGCGCGCGAACCACGTGCGCTGCCGCCGCGCGTAGCGGACCGTATCGCGCTGCATCAGCCGCAGCGCCTCGCCGCGGTCGAGCTCGCCGTCCACGACGGCGACGAACTCACGGTAGCCGATGGACGAGAGCGCCCGGAGCTGCCGATCGTATCCTCTCGCCAGCAGCGCACGCACCTCGTCCTCGAGCCCCGCGGCCACCATCCGCGCCGCCCGCGCGCGGAGCCGCCCGGCCAGCGAGGCCCGGTCCATCGTGAGCCCGACGTACGACACGTCCCACTCGGCCTCCGCCGTCGCCCACCGCGTCTGGGCGCCGGCGCTGCCGCCCCGGACCCGCTCGAGGGCCCGGATGACGCGCACGTGATCGTGCGGATGCAGGCGCTGGGCCAGCGCGGGCGCCACCGCCGCCAGCCGGGCGTGCAGCGCCGGGCGGCCTTCGCGGGCGGCGAGCACCGTCAGCTCCCTGCGGTAGCCCGGATCAGCCGGCACGGCTGGATCGAGCCCGCGCAGCAACGCGCGGATGTACAACCCGGTCCCGCCGACGACGGCGGGCAGACGGCCGCGCGCACGAATGTCCGCGATGAGCGCGCGGGCAGAGATCGCGAAGCGCGCGGCATCGAATCGCTCGTCGGGGTCGACGACGTCGATCAGATGGTGCGGGACGGCGGCGCGCTCGGCGGCCGTCGGCTTGCCGGTGGCGACGTCCATGCCGCGGTAGACCTGGCGTGAGTCGGCACTGATCACCTCCAGCGGGACGCGAGCGCCGAGGGCCACCGCCGCCGCCGTCTTGCCGACGCCGGTCGGCCCGGCGATGACGAGCAACGGGTTACGGCTGTCGCGCCTGTCTACTGTCGCGACGAGTGGGCGTCCCGCTTGAGCCGCGGGTGGGCTGGTGTGAGATGGTTGATGGCTGCGTTGCCGCATCGCTTCGAGTCTACGCTCCCGGTCTACCATGTGCGCTTCAGCTCGCGGCGGATGTCGTGCATCGACACGCGGCTCACGATGGGCCGGCCGTGCGGACAGAAGTAGGGCGTGCGTGTCTGCGCGAGATCGGCGACGAGCCGCTCCATCTCCTCGCGCGCGAGGGGCGTGTCGGCCTTGACGGCGGCGCGGCAGGCGACGAAGGCCAGCGCGCGGTCGACCGCCGGCGCGGCGGCGTTCGCCCCGCCCAGCTCATCCACGGCGGCTTCGAGCAGGCGCCGGGGCTCGTCGCCCTTGAGCAACGTCGGCACCGCGGTGACGACGACGCCACCCGCCGCGCCGCTGTCGAAGGCGAAGCCGAGGCGCTCGAGCGGCGCGCGCCAGCGCTCGAGCAGCGCGCGGGCGGCGGGCGGGAGATCGATGGGCTCCGGAAACAGCAGCGCCTGCGAGGGCGCACCGCCGGAGGCGAGCTCCGACTCCAGGCGCTCGAAGAGCACGCGCTCGTGAACCACATGCTGGTCGAGGAAGAAGACCTCGTCGTCGGTGGTGGCCACGATGAACGTGTCCTGCACCTGCCCGAGCACGCGCCCGAACCGCACCGCCTTCGTGTACGGCGCGGCCGTCTCGGCGAACAGCGCGCTCTGCGTGCCGGGCGCGAGGGCGGCCGCGCCGGGCGGCCGCGCCTCGGTCGTCCAGTCCACGGCGGCGGCGACGGCGGTCGGGCGCTGCAGCGCGTCGTGCAGCGCCGCCACGACCATCTCCTGCACGAGCCGCGGATGACGGAAGCGCACCCACGCCTTGGTGGGATGGACGTTCGCGTCGACGTCGGCGGGCGCCAGCTCGACGGCGAGCACCACCAGTGGGAACCGGTCGCGCGCGAGGATCGGCCGGTAGGCCGCGAGCACCGCCTGCAGCAGCGCAGGGTCGCGGACCGGGCGGCCATTGACGATGACGATCACGTCGTCGCGACCGCCGCGCGTGACGTCCGGCGGGCTCGCGTGCCCGTGCACGCGCACGCCGTGCTCGTCGCGGCCCACCGTCAGCAGGCGGCCCGCCAGGTCCCAGCCCCACAGCGCGCCGATGCGCTCCTTCAGCGTGGCCGCCGCCGGAGCCGTGAGCACGGGGCGCCCGTTGTTCGTCACGCGCAGCTGCACCTCTGGATGCGCGAGGGCCAGCTGCGTGAGCGCGCGCAGCGTCGCCGACAGCTCGGTCGCGGGCGACTTCAAGAACTTGAGCCGCGCCGGCGTGTTGAAGAACAGATCACGCACCTCGATCGTGGTCCCCGCGTCGCAGGGCACGCCGATCCGCTGGATCACGGCGCCGCCCTCGCCGCCGAGCCGGAGCCCGTCGTCGGGGCCGCCGCGCGCGCGGCTGGTGACCGTGAAGCGCGAGACCGCACAGATGGCGGCCAGCGCCTCTCCCCGGAAGCCGAGGGTGGCGATGGCGTCGAGGTCCTCGTCCGTGGCGAGCTTCGAGGTGGCGTGGCGCTCGAGCGACAGCGGGAGCTCCTCCGCGCTCATGCCGACGCCGTCGTCGCTCACGCGCACAAGCGCGGCGCCTCCGTCCCGCAGCTCGACCGTGATGCTGGTGGCGCCGGCGTCGAGGGCGTTCTCGACGAGCTCCTTCACCGCCGACGCCGGCCGTTCGACGACCTCACCGGCGGCGATCTTGTTGACGAGCGCATCGGGCAGGCGCCGGATGCGCGTCACCGGCCACGCTCCTGCTGCCATTTCACGAGCAGGTTCAGCGCCTCGATGGGCGTGACGTGGGTCAGATCCAGCGCGGCCAGCTCCTGCGCGAGCGGGTCGGCGGCCGGCGTGAAGAGACCGAGCTGCACCGCGTCGCTCACGTCCGCCGTCGCCTGCCCCTGCTCCTCGAACCGCGCAAGCAGCGCCTTCGCCCGCGCGATCACGGGCAACGGCAGCCCGGCCAGCCGCGCCACCTGGATTCCGTACGAGCGATCGGTGCCGCCGGGCCGGACCTTGTGCAGGAAGACGATCTCGTCGTTCCACTCGCGCACGGCCACGTGGAAGTTCCTGACGCCGTCGAGCCGCCCGGCCAGCTGGGTCAGTTCATGGAAGTGCGTGGCGAAGAGCACCTTCGCGCCCGGGGCGCGGTCGTGAAGATCCTCGACGACGGCCCACGCGATGGCGAGGCCGTCGAACGTCGAGGTGCCGCGGCCGACCTCGTCGAGCAGCACGAGGCTCCGCGCGGTCACGTTGTTCAGGATGCTCGCCGTCTCCACCATCTCGACGAGGAACGTCGACTGGCCACGGGCGAGGTTGTCCTGCGCGCCCACGCGGGTGAACAGCCGATCGACGACGCCGACGTGGGCGGCGCGCGCCGGCACGAAGGCGCCGAGCTGAGCCAGGATCACGATGTGGCCGGTCTGGCGCAGGTACACCGACTTGCCCGCCATGTTCGGCCCGGTGAGGATGACGATCCGCGCGGCGGCATCGAGGGCCACGTCGTTGGGCGTCACCGACGCCGCGGCGCGCGCCTCCAGCACGGGATGGCGCCCCTCCACGATCTCGAGGACGTCGCTCTCGTCGACGGTGGGGCGCACGTGGCCCCGCACGTGCGCCACCTCCGCCAGCCCTGCCAGCACGTCGAGCAGGGCCAGCGCGCGCGCGGTGGCGAGCAGTGGCCCCGCCTCGGCCGCCACCCGGCCGCGCACGTCCTCGAAGAGCTGCTGCTCGAGCCGCCGGCGGCGCTCTTCGGCGCCGAGGACCTTCGTCTCGTACTCCTTCAGCTCGGCGGTCACGTACCGCTCGGCACCGGTGAGCGTCTGACGCCGGACGTAGTCGTCGGGCACGCGGGGGGACTGCGCGTGGCTCACCTCGATGCCGTAGCCGAACACGCGATTGAAGCGCACGCGCAGGCTCGACAGCCCGGTCCGCGCGCGCTCGCGCTCCTCGAGTCCGGCGAGGAAGCGCCGCGCCTCGGCGGCGTCGCCGACGAGCGTGGCCAGCGCCTCGCTCCAGCTCTCGCGGATGACGCCGCCGTCGCTGAGGGTGGCGGGCGGCTCGTCGACGAGCGCCGCGCTCAGCAGCTCCCGTACGGCCGTGAGGTCGGCCACCGCTGCCCCCGCGTCCGTCAGCAGCGTCGCCTGGAGCTCCGCGGCCATCGCCCGCACGGCGTCGAGCGGTGCCAGGCACCCGCGCAGCGCCACGAGGTCGCGCGCGTGGGCCACGCCGAGGGCGGCGCGACTGGCCAGTCGCTCGAGATCGCCGACGCCGCGCAGCAGCGCACGCAGCCGCGCGCGCGTCTCCGGCGCCTCGACGAGGCGCTCGATCGCGTCCTGCCGCTCGGCGATGCGCGCCGGGTCGCGCAGCGGCTGGAGCAGCCACTGGCGCAGCAGTCGCGCGCCCATGGGCGTCACCGTCTCGTTCACGGTGGCGAAGAGGCCGTCGCGGCCCCCTTCGGCGCCCGTCAGCAGCTCGAGCGTCGTCAGGGCGGTCTCGTCGAGGGTCAGGCAGTTGGCGGCGATCAGCCGCGACAGGCGCGTCAGGTGGCCGAGACGCTCGCCCTGCGTTGCGCGAACGTAGGCGAGTGCGGCGGCGGCCGCCGAGAGACCGGCCGGGAGGTCGCCGACACCGAAGGCGTCCAGCGACGCCACGCCGAACTGCGCGCAGAGATCCGCGGCCGCGCGACGAGCGCTCCAGACCGACGGGTCGCCGAACGTCAAGGCCGCCCCCGTGGCCTGCAGGCGTGTCAGCAGCTCGCCGCCGCCGCGCAGCGTGTCCGGCAGGAGGATCTCGCTCGGCCGTCGGAGCAGCGCGGCCGGCAGCACGCCGCCGTCGCCGTCGGCGTCCTCGCCGACGCAGAACTCGCCCGTGGAGACGTCGAGCAGCGCCACGCCGAGCGCGGCGCCCACCGGCGCCAGCGCGAGCAGATAGTTGTTGGCGCCGCCGGCGAGATAGGCGGTGTCGGTCAGCGTTCCCGGCGTGACGACGCGCACGACGTCACGGCGCAGGAGCTTCTTGCCCTTGCCCGGCGCTTCCATCTGCTCGCAGATGGCGATCTTCTGGCCTGCCTGCACGAGGCGCGCGATGTAGGCTTCCGCGGCGTGGTGCGGGATGCCGGCCATCGGGACCGATTGCCGCGCGGTGAGCGTGATCGACAGCAGGCGCGCGCCGAGCTCGGCGTCCTCGGCGAACAGCTCGTAGAAGTCGCCGAGCCGGAACAGCAACAGGTGGTCCGGGTATCGTCGCTTCAGCTCCCGGTATTGCTGCATCATCGGGGTGGCGGCGCCGGCGCCGCCGTCAGTCATGCACGCGCCCTCGGAGTCGCTCCCACGTCGTGGTGAGGTCCTCGGGCAGTACGCGAACCTCGCCGAGCACGCTCATGAAGTTGTGATCGCCGCTCCACCGAGGGACCACGTGGACGTGGAGGTGATCGACGATGCCGGCTCCGGCCACGCGCCCTTGGTTCAGTCCGATGTTGAACGCCTCCGCGCGGTACTCGGCGGTCAGCACGAGCACCGCCCGCTGCGCGAGCTGCATCGCCTCCGTGAGCTCCTCCGGGCGCGCGTCCACGAACGATCCCACGTGACGGTTGAGCACGGCCATGAGATGCCCCGGTGCGTAGGGAAAGGCGTTGAGGATCAGGAATGCGTGCTGACCGCGGACGAGAACGAGGGATGCGCGATCGTCACCGGCATCGCGAGCCAGACAGAAGACGCAGCCGTCGACCCGCGCGGCCCCTCGTATGTACGGCATGCGCCACGGCGCCCAGAGGCGCGTGCTGGCGCCGGGCTCCGCGTCACGCGTTGACGAGCTCTCGCAGTCGCTTGCCGACTTTGAAGAACGGAACCCGCTTCTGCGGCACGTCGACGGCGGAGCCGGTCTTGGGGTTCCGGCCCTTGCGGGAGTTCCGGTGGCGGATCCGGAAGCTGCCGAATCCTCGCAACTCGACCTTGTCGCCCTTGGCCAGGGCATCGGTGATGTTGTCGAAGATGGTGTTGACGATGGTCTCGGTCTCTTTCTTGGTCAGATTCGAGAGCTTCGAGACTTCGTCAATGAGGTCGGCTTTCGTCATCGTCGTCGATCCCCCGCTGGCGAAACTAGCATGCTCACGAGAAGAATGTCAACGCGGTTAAGGGGTTAGCGACCACGCGGCCTCCGCGGGCGACCGGACCGAAAACCACAAGCGTTGCGCCGACTTGCGGTCATATCCTTCGGTGAAGACCGAAAAAATAAACGATGATTAACGCTGAAGATTTAATATTTTACGACACTGGACATAATGGAACACTGGAATGATAGCCGATTGCGTCACGGCTCAGTCCATGAGGTAGAGCGGCGTCTTGAACACCGGCAGGTGACTCGGAAGGAGCATGCTCGGCACCGTCAGGCCGAGCTCGTTGCGAATCAGGTCGATGAGCGAAAAACGGCGTCGCGCGCGCTCGACCGGGGGCGGCGTGGGGAGCTTCGCCAGCTTGGCGGCGGCCTCGATAGCATCGTCGAGGCCGCCGAGGGCGTCGACCATCTTGAGCCCCAGCGCTTGCGTGCCGGAGAAGACGCGGCCGTCGGCGAACTGGACGACCGCCGTCCGGTCGAGCTTCCGGCCCTTGACGACCGCCTCGATGAACTGCGCGTGCACGTCGTCCAGCAGCGCCTGGATGACGCGGCGCTCCTCGGGCGTCATCGGTCGCGAGAAATTGCCGAGGTCCTTGAACTGCCCGGCCTTGACGACCACGTAGTCCACGCCCACCTTCTTCATGAGGGCGTCGACGTTGGCCATCTGCATGATCACGCCGATGGAGCCGGTGAGCGAGCCGGGGTTGGCGTAGATCTGATCCGCGGCGACGGCGACGTAGTAGCCGCCCGAGGCCGCCACCGATCCGAGCGACGCGACCACGGGCTTGCCGGCCTGCCTCAGGCGCAGCAACGCATCGTGGACTTCCTGCGTCGGCGCCACGACCCCGCCCGGGCTGTTGATGCGGATCACCACTGCCCGGACGCTCGGGTTGTCGCGATGGTGACGGAGTTCGCGGACGAGGTCGTCGGTCTCCGCGATGAGCCCCTCGAGCTCCACCACGGCCACGCGGGGGCCGAAGAGCGGCGCGCCGTCACCTCCCCGCCCCATCGACGTGCCGAACAGCAAGAACAGCGCGGTCACGCCGATGAAGACCAGCACGGTGGCCACCACGACCGTCAGCCGGCGGCCCATCTATCTATTCCTCGTCGTCGTAGTCGTAGTCCCGACTCTTGCCGCGCTTAGCCTTCCGGCCACCACCGCGGGGATCCTCGACTTCCGGCGGCGGGGCGATCGCGTGGGCGAGCTCCTTCAAGCTGAGCCCGATGCGCCGCTCGTGCGGGTCGACGCGGATGACCAGAAGCGTCAGCTCGTCGCCCACGTTGACCATCTCGGCGGGACTGCCGATCGGCCGATGCGACATCTGTGAAATGTGTAGCAGCCCGTCGACCCCCGGCTCCAGCTCGACGAACGCCCCGAAGTCGGTGAGCCGGACGACCTTGCCGGTCACCCGCGAGCCCATCGGGTACCGCTGCGAGACCGTCGTCCACGGATCGGGCTGGATCTGCTTCAGGCCCAGGGAAATTCGCTTGTTCTCGCGGTCGAGGTTCAGGATCTGGGTATCGAGATCTTGCCCCTTCTTCAGAACCTCCGAAGGGTGTCCGACATTCCGGGTCCACGACATGTCAGAGATGTGCAGCAGGCCATCCACGCCCGGCTCGAGCTCGATGAAGGCGCCGAAGTCGGTGAGGTTGCGCACCTTGCCGGACACGCGGGTCCCGGGCTTGTAGCGTTCCTCGATGGTCGCCCACGGATCCGGCTCCACCTGCTTCATGCCGAGCGAGATCCGCTTGGCCGCCCGGTTCACGTCCAGCACGATCACGTCGACCTCGTCGCCGACGTTCACGAGCTTCGACGGATGGCGCACGCGGCGCGTCCACGACATCTCCGAGACGTGCACGAGCCCCTCCACGCCCGGCTCGAGCTCGACGAAGGCGCCGTAGTTGGTGAGGCTCACCACGCGCCCGCGGGTCTTGGTGCCCGGCGCGAACCGCGTCTCCACCGTCTCCCAGGGATCGTTCGACTTCTGCTTGTAGCCCAGTGAGACGCGGCCGCTCTCGCGGTCGAAGTGGAGCACGACGACTTCGACTTGATCGCCCACCTGGAAGATCTCCGACGGGTGACCGACGCGGCCCCAGGACATATCGGTGACGTGGAGAAGGCCGTCGATGCCGCCGAGGTCGATGAAGGCGCCATAGTCCGTGATGTTCTTCACGGTGCCGGTCAACACCATGCCTTCGCTCAGCACCTCGAGCGTGTGCTTCTTCTTTTCCTCGCGCTCCTCCTCGAGCACGGAGCGGCGGGAGAGCACCACGTTGCCGCGCCGCCGGTTCAGCTTGATGACCTTGGCGCGGATCATCTGGCCGACCATCGAGCCGAGGTTCTTCACGGGACGCAGATCGACCTGCGAGCCCGGCAAGAATGCCTTCACGCCGACGTCGACGGCCAGACCGCCCTTCACGACCTCGACCACGCGGCCCTCGACCGGCTGCGCCTTCTCATAGGCCTGCGTGATGGCGTCCCAGACCTTGATCTTGTCGGCCTTGTCTTTCGAGAGAACGATCAGGCCTTCGGAGTCCTCCTTGGCCTCGAGGTAGACCTCGATCTCCTCGCCGACCTTCGGCAGGCCGCCGTGGCGGTGGAACTCCTCGATCGGGATCGCGCCCTCGCTCTTGTAGCCGACGTCGACCAGCACCTCGCTGGTGCCGACGTGGACGACGCGGCCGCGGACGACTTCGCCCTCCTCGAATTCACTGGTCGTGGTTCCTTCCTTGAACCAGTCCTCCATGCGTTCCTCCGGTTCTGCGCCCTCCATGCGCGAACCGCCGAGGTGTCGTCGTTCATCCTTCGCCATAACCGCCAGGTCCTCCCCTCAGTGATTTTGCAGCTGCGCGATGGCCGCCATCATGTCGCGGCTCACCGAGTCGTAATAGTCCTTTCGATCACCGCCCGCCGGGCGCGGAAAGCGGAGCGACGGCCCGAATGCCACCTTAACCTTAGCAGGCCTCGGCAATCGCCGCCCGCGCGGCCACGCCCGTCCGCTGCCACGCACGAAGACCGGCACCACCGGCGCGCCGCTGAGCACGGCGAGCAGCGCCGCGCCCGGCTTCGGCTCGCGCAGCTGCCCTTCCGGCCCGCGCGTGCCTTCGGGAAACACGAGGAGCGCCCCGCCCTGCTCGAGCACGCGCAGCGCCACACGCAGCGCGGCGGCGTCGGCACCCTCGCGCCGGACGGGACGCGCGTTGAGCGCGTGGATCAGCCGGCCGAGCCCGGGCACGTCGAACAGCTCGGCCTTCGCGAGAAATGTCAGCTGGCGCGGGCACGCGCCGCCGACGAGCGGTGGATCGAGCAGGCTCGAATGATTGGACACCAGCAGCACCCGCCCGCGCACGGGCACGTGCTCGGTCCCCGTCGCCTCCAGGCCGAACATGGCCCGCATGATGGCGACCGCCAGCGTGCGCATGGCCGCGTAGAACCGGCTGCGCGGCGGGGTCGCCTGCCGCGCCTCGATGGCGGCGCGCATGCGCTCGACGACCTGCTCGATGGTCAGATCGCTGGTGTCGATCTCGAGCGCGTCGGGCGCCTTCACGAGCGGCGCCAGCGCGCGCGTCGTGTCCTGCCGATCGCGATCCTTGATTTCGTCCCGCACGACGTCGAGGTCGGCGCCGATGCCTTGGGCGGCCAGCTCCGCGTGCCGCCGGCGGGCGCGGCTCTCGAGCGACGCCGTCACGAAGAACTTCACGTCGGCCTGCGGGCACACGACCGTGCCCGTGTCGCGCCCCTCGAGCACCACGCCGCCCGGCTCGGCCCCGAGGCGCTGGAGCGGCGTGACCTTGTCGCGGATCTCTCGACGCATCGACAGCGTGGAGGTGGCGTCGGCGACCGCCTGCGTGCGGATCTCGCGCGTGATGTCCTCGCCATCCAGCAGCACGCGCCCGTGGCTGAGCCGCACGTCGATGGGCGCCAGGTGACGCGCGAGTGCCGCCGAGTCGTCCGCGGACACGCCGGCGCGCAGGATGCTGAGCGCGAGCGCGCGATACATCGCGCCGGTCGGGATCAGCTCGTAGCCGAGGCGGTCGGCGAGCAGCCGCGCCACCGTCGTCTTGCCCGCGCCAGCCGGGCCGTCGATGGTGATCACGAGGCCGCGCGGACCCATCAGGCGCTCACCGTCACCGCCGGGCCGCCGGCCAGCGTGTTCACGAGATCCACGAATGTCGGGAACGACGTCTGCACGCACGCCACGTCCTCGACCACGGTCTCGCCGTCGGCCACGAGTCCGGCCACCGCCAGCGCCATCGCCATCCGGTGGTCCCCACCGCTGTCGACCTGCGCGGCGCGGAACGACTGCCCGCCGGCGATCACCATCCCGTCCGGCCGCGGATCGATGCGGATGCCCATCTTGCCGAGCTCCCGCGTGACGGCGGCGATGCGGTCGGACTCCTTCACGCGCAGCTCGGCGGCGTCGCGGATCTCGGTGGCCCCACACGCGGTGGCCGCGAGCACCGCCAGCACCGGTACCTCGTCGATGAGGCGCGGAATCAGCGGCCCTGCCACCGTGGTCGCCACCGGCGCGGCGGTTGCCACGCTCAGCGCGGCGAGGCGCTCGCCGTCGCCGGCGGCGTCGACGGGCGTCCGGGTCACGCCGACGCCCATCGCGGCCAGGGCGTCGAGGAGCCCGGTCCGCGTGGGATTCACGCCGACGCCGGCCACGGTGACGCGCGCGTCCGGCACGATGGCGCCGGCCACCAGCAGAAACGCCGCCGACGAGATATCACCGGGCACCTGCACGGCGGCGCCTCGCAGCGGCCCCGGGTGGAGCGTGACGCGACGCTCGCCTCGCTCGAGACGCGCGCCGAACGCCCGCAGCATGACCTCCGAGTGATCCCGGGACGGCGCCGGCTCGGTCACGGTGACCGGACCGTCGGCGCGCAGTCCCGCGAGCAGGATGGCCGACTTCACCTGCGCCGATGCGACCGGGCTCTCGTAGGCGATCGCCCGCGGGCGGTCCGCGCCGCGCACCGCCAGCGGCAAGCGCTCGCCGCCGGCGCGGCCGACGATCGTCGCGCCCATGCGCGCGAGCGGCTCCACCACGCGCTTCATCGGACGACGGCGGAGGGAGTCGTCACCGGTGAGCAGCGTCCAGAACGGCTGCCCAGCCAGGAGGCCGATGAGCAGGCGCGCCGTCGTCCCGGAGTTGCCGCAGTCGACGATGTCGCTCGGCTCTGTGAGGCCGTGCAGACCGACGCCCGCGATCCGGTAGTGTCCGGGCCCTTTCTTGGTGACCTCCACGCCCATCAGCTGGATGGCCGTCAGCGTGCGCAGGCAGTCCTCGCCCTCGAGATAGCCCTGCACCTCGGTGACGCCATCCGCCAGGGCGCCGAGCAGCGCCGCGCGATGCGAGATGGATTTGTCCCCGGGCACCTCGACGGTGCCCGCGAGCCGCCGCACGGGTCGCACGCGGAAGTTCACGCGAGCCTCTCCCGCTGTGTCTTCAGCCGCGCGAGCTCTTCCGCGATGCCGCGACGGTCGCCGGCGACGACGAGCCGCTCGAGCTCGTCGAGCACGCCGCGGAAGGCGGCGAGGCCGGCGACGATGGCCTCGCGATTGCCGAGCAGGATCTCCGTCCACATCGCCGGATCGGCGGCCGCGATGCGCGTGGTGTCCTTGAAGCCGCGCGCGGCGAACGGGAACGCGGCCGGCTCGAAGCGAGCCACCGCGTCCACGAGTGCCCACGCGGCGACGTGCGGCAGATGGCTGATGGCGGCCACGATCCGATCGTGGGAGTCGGGATCGAGCGCGCTCACGCGGCCCCCGACCGCTTCCCAGAACGTCGTGACCGTCTTCACCGCCGCCGGATCCGAGGCGTCGGTCGGGGTGACGAT
>Ga0075421_100002190_pt1 | contig 23205 bp, 23 predicted proteins | sample SoiMetdeltSBSDD5_FD_75292 | JGI IMG/M metagenome (GOLD analysis project Ga0075421, IMG submission 75292) | Bulk soil microbial communities from a Populus tree surrounding site in Tennessee, USA - Soil MetaG P. deltoides SBSDD5 | ecosystem: Environmental > Terrestrial > Soil > Tree plantation...
ATCTCGGCGAAATAGGCAAGCCCGAGGAACTCCTGCATCAGCGAGATGCCGGGACCCGAGGTCGCCGTGAAGGCGCGCGCGCCGTTCCAGCCCGCCCCGATCACCATGCCGATCGAGGCAAGCTCGTCCTCGGCCTGGATGATGGCGAAGCGGTTCTTCTTGTTGCCGTCGGAGCGGTAGCGCGCGCAGTGGCGCTGGAACGCCTCCGCGACCGAGGAGGACGGCGTGATCGGATACCAGGCGCACACCGTCGCGCCGCCATAGACGGCGCCGAGCGCGACCGCGCTGTTGCCTTCGAGCAGGATGCGATCGCCGATCGCGTTCGCCTTCTTCAGCCGCAACCCGATCGGGTGGTCGAGGTTCATCGTCACGTAGTCGCGGCCGAGGTGCAACGCGTGCACGTTCGGCTCGATCAGCGTGTCCTTGGAGCGGAACTGCTCGGCGATCAGCTTCTCGATCGCGCCGATGTCCATGTCGAGCAGCGCCGCGAGCGCTCCCACATAGATGATGTTCTTGAACAGCTGGCGCTGGCGCGGATCGATGTATTCGCGATTGCAGATCGCGGTGAGGGGGACGCCGATCACCGTGATGTCGTCGCGCACGCGCGAGGCCGGAACCGGCTTGGTCGAATCGTAGAACAGGTAGCCGCCCTTCTCGATCGAGGCGACGTCCTTGTCGAAGGTCTGCGGGTTCATCGCGACCATCAGGTCGACGCCGCCGCGCGCGCCGAGGTGCCCGGCTTCCGAGATGCGAACCTCGTACCAGGTCGGTAGGCCTTGGATGTTGGAGGGGAAAATATTGCGCGGCGCGACCGGAATGCCCATGCGCAGCACCGAGCGCGCGAACAGCTCGTTGGCGCTGGCGGAGCCCGAGCCGTTGACGTTGGCGAACCGGACGACGAAGTCGTTTACGCTGCTGATCGGGCTGCTACTTGGCATTTGTCATTCGCGTGAGTCATGTCGATGAGATATTTTTGCATGTCCCAGGCGCCGGTCGGACAGCGCTCCGCGCATAATCCACAGTGCAGGCAGACGTCCTCGTCCTTCACCATGACGCGGCCGGTCTTGAGATCGTTGGCGACGTAGAGGTCCTGGGTGAGGTTCTTGGCGGGTGCCCTCAGTCGCGTTCGCAAATCGGCTTCCTCGCCGTTTTCGGTGAACGTGATGCAGTCCATCGGACAGATGTCGACGCAGGCGTCGCATTCGATGCAGAGCGAGGAGGTGAACACGGTCTGCACGTCGCAATTGAGGCAGCGGTGCGCCTCCTTGAGGGCGAGGTCGGGGTCGTAGCCGAGCTCGACTTCGGTCTTGATATCGCGCAACGCCACGACCTTGTCGCGCAACGGTACGCGGTAGCGCCGGTCCGGGGCGATGTCGTTGTCGTAGCTCCACTCGTGGAGCCCCATCTTCTGGCTGACGATCTCGACCATCGGGAGAGGACGGTCGTTGAGGTCGCCGCCCGAGCACAGCTTGTCGATCGACAGCGCCGCGTCGTGCCCATGCGCCACCGCCCAGATGATGTTCTTCGGCCCGAAGGCGGAATCGCCGCCGAAGAACACGCGCGGGTGGGTTGATGCCATGGTCTTCGGATCGACTTTCGGCATGTCCCACTTGTCGAACTCGATACCGATGTCGCGCTCGATCCAAGGGAAAGCGTTTTCCTGGCCGACCGCGACCAGCACGTCGTCGCAAGGGAAGTGCTGATCCGGCTCGCCGGTGGGAACGAGGTTGCGACGGCCCTTGGCGTCGTATTCGGCCTTCACTTTCTCGAACAGCACGCCGGTGAGGCGGCCGTTCTCGTGCGTGAATTCTTTCGGCACGAGGAAATTGAGGATGGGAATGTCCTCGTGCATGGCGTCCTCCTTTTCCCAGGGGGACGCTTTCATTTCCTGGAATCCCGAGCGGACGATCACCTTGACGTCCTCGCCCCCGAGCCGGCGCGAGGAGCGGCAGCAGTCCATGGCCGTGTTGCCGCCGCCGAGCACGATGACACGCTTGCCGATCTTGTTGATGTGGCCGAAGGAGACCGAGGAGAGCCAATCGATGCCGATGTGGACGTTGGCCACCGCTTCCTTACGGCCGGGAATCTCGAGGTCACGCCCGCGCGGCGCGCCGCACCCCACGAACACAGCATCCCAACCCTCTGCCAGCAGCGCCTTGAGGCTGTCGACGCGCTTGCTGCCGCAAAATTCGATGCCGAGGTTGAGGATGTAATCGCATTCCTCGTCGATGATGGATTCGGGCAAGCGGAAGCGCGGGATCTGCGTGCGGATCATGCCGCCCGGGTTTGGATCCTGATCGAATATGACGCAGTGATAGCCGAGCGGGGCGAGGTCGCGCGCGACCGTGAGCGAGGCGGGGCCGCCGCCCACCAGCGCAATGCGCTTACCGTTCTTGACCGTGCTCGGCTTGGGCAGGCGGGCGCGGATATCGTCCTTGAAGTCGGCGGCGACGCGTTTGAGGCGGCAGATCGCCACCGGCTCGTTCTCCACCCGCACGCGCCGGCAGGCCGGCTCGCAGGGCCGGTCGCAAGTGCGCCCGAGAATTCCGGGGAAGACGTTGGACTTCCAATTGACCATGTAGGCGTCGCTATAGCGGCCCGCGGCGATCAAGCGGATATATTCGGGCACCGGCGTGTGCGCCGGACATGCCCACTGACAATCCACAACCTTATGGAAGTAGTCCGGCCTCGAAATGTCGGTAGGTTTCATCTACGCCTCTGCGCGCACGCGTGGACCGCGCGTCTCTTGTAAACCATGCCCGAACGAGCATCGGCCGGTCTGTGCCCCGCTTCGGCTTATGGTCCGCCGAATCCGGCCGGGATAGTAGTAGACGCCCCCTCGAAATTCCACCGATACGTTCGTCATCACAGGCCTTTACGTCTAACGAGAGGCGTCCGGCGCCGGTTCGGCGGCAACTTAGTTTAAAGCTAATGACCGCTTCCATAACAATAACCTGACCCATCCCTGGGAGCCATAACATATTGAGCCAATTGGCATTTTCGGCGCGCGCCAATTGGTGCAATGCGAGAGAAATGGCAGCTGCGAGGCCGGGAGCGAATGGATCTGCCTGACCAGGGTCGCTTACCTGACACTGGGCGGCAAGTGGATGAGCTCCTGAGCGAGCTTCGCACGGTATCGTGAACGCTCGCGTTTCGTCTTCCCGCATCACGCCTTGCGCAACACTGGCATGACTTCGCGGGTGAACAGATCGACCGTGCGCAACACCTCGGAGATCGTCAGGTCGCCGAAGGCGAACTGCCCGACGAAATAATTGGTCCCAGCCTCCTCCATCTGCGCCTTGATCATGCGCACCACGCTCGCCGGCGAGCCCGCGATCCCGCGTCCGCCGTCCTTGATCTGATCGAAATGCGGCGGCCGATCTCCGCCGGCGGGGCTCGTGCCATGCATACGAAAGAGATGATGGAAATGGCGGTGCCAGAGCGGGTAGGCGCGGCGCGCAATCGTCAGCGCCTCGGCGTCGGTCTCGCCCATGATCACGAAACGAGCAAGCCCCAACATGGGCGTGTGCGTTCCTTTGAATGCCGCACGGTAGCGATCGGTCATGGTGCGGATCTGCGAGGTGAGCGCATTGGCGACCAAATTGAAACCGTTGCGACCGGCGGCCTCCGCTCCCTCGGGTGTGCCGGCCCCCGCCCAGAACGGAGGATGCGGCTTTTGGAACGGCTCGAGCTCGATCGGCACGTCGGCATAGTGGTAGAACTCGCCGTGAAACGTGAGCGTGCGCCCGGTCAGCGCCTGGCGAAGGATCTGCAGCGCTTCGACATACATCTTCTGTCGGTGGTCGGGATTGACGCCGAAATAGGCGGTCTCGATCGGTGAAATGCCGCGACCGACTCCCAGCTCGAAGCGCCCTCTGCTGAGCTGGTCGAGCATGCAGATCTCCTCGACTACTCGCAGCGGATGATGGAGTGGAAGGGTATAGAGCAGCGGCCCGAAGCGCAGACGCTGCGTGCGCTGAGCGACCGCGGCGAGGAAAACGCTGGGCGAGGCGGCAAGGCCGAGCGGCGTCGCGTGATGCTCGGCGGTATGATACGCATAGAAGCCGCCACGGTCATAGGCTTCGACGATCTTCAGCCGCTCCTCGTAAAACGCGTGCAAGGGCCGCTCATTGCGGTCCAGGTGATCGAAAACGCCGACTTTCATTGGCCCTCGCTTCATCGCTCGTATGAGCTCCATCATCTGCAAAAGCGCGTGGTCCAACAAGATCGTTTGGGTTACGACATTGAATGCGCGGCGCTCGCTGCCCATTTTGAGTTCGTATGCGCGACCTGTTCGAGAGCATTTTCCCAGACGAGCCGCTCGATCCGATCGCGGCAGCGCGGCGCGCGATGCGTCCGCAATTGCGGCGCCGGTTCTATCAGCGGGCAGAGGTCGAGGACGCCGAGAACGAATTCCGCCTCCTACTCGACGGACGGCCGGTGAAGACGCCGGCGCGTCGCACGCTGGCGGCGCCGAGCCGCGCGCTGGCACAGCAGCTGGCCGCCGAATGGGACGCGCAGCGCGACGTGATCGATCCCGCCAAAATGCCACTCACGCGGCTCGCCAACAGCATCATCGACGGCGTGATCGATACCCCGTCGGCGGTGGCATTCGAAGTTGAGCGGTATCTCGCCTGCGATCTCGTGTTCTACCGCGCCGGCGGCCCCGCCGGACTGGTCATGCGGCAGGCCAAGGCGTGGGACCCCGTGCTCGCCTGGGCGCGCGACGCGATGGGCGCGCGTTTCCTGCTGGCGGAGGGCATTGTCTTTGTCACGCAGCCCGCGCAAGCACTCGCTGCCGCAAGCTCCGCCATACCCAAGGATCCCTGGCGGCTCGGCGCGGTGCACAGCCTCACGACGCTCACCGGCTCGGCGCTCATTGCGATTGCGTTGGCGCACGGCGCGCTGTCGGTCGATGCCGCCTGGGCGGCAGCACACGTGGACGAGGACTGGAATATGGAATTCTGGGGCCGCGACGAGCTTGCGCTCGAGCACCGCGCCGCGCGCTTTTCCGGAATGCGGGCGGCGGCGGCGGTGCTGGAAGCGATCACCTAAGGCGCCACCTCGGCGCTGAGGCCCGTCGGCGCGGGGCGCAGCGCGTCGGCCCCGCGCTATGCGGGAGCATGACGGGTCGAGCACGAATTACTTCTTCTTCAGCGTCCCGTAGGCAACGACGGTGGTGCCTTGAATGGTGCCGAACCACCCGAGCGCGAGATCGTCGCCTTGGCGCGCCACGGTGACGGTGCCGTCGGGGCAGCGACCGCCTTTGTCGGCTTGGCCCTTGGTGATGACCTCGACGTAGAACACGTAGGATTTCGACGATCCGACGCGGGTGAGCTTTCCGGTGCAGTCGAGATCCGGATACTTCGTCTCCGCTCCCCGAGCGTTTATCGTGAGCTCGAACTTGTACGGCTTTTGGCTGCCCACTTGGTTGAGTTCGCCGCTCCAGTTGCCGTTGAGGCTGGGAGCGGCCGCCGCGGCGCCCTTTTTACCTTTTGCCGGCTGGTCTTCGGGCGCGGGCGGAAATTGCGCGGTCGCGGGCGCGACCGCCGCCGCCGTGGCGAGAACCAGCACAGCGGCCCAGTAGCACAAAGCCTTGTAGCAGAATCCTTTAGGCATGCTTTGCTCCCCTCGAATACGCTTACACGGTGGAAAGTTTACCCTCAAATAGCGGTACATGCTATGGATTTTGCGTTGGGCGCGTGGGGCGAGGCGCGGTCATGAAGGACATTCTCGAGAAGCTCGAAGAGCGTCGCGTGCGGGCACGCGCGGGTGGCGGTCCGGCGCGCATCGAAGCGCAGCACAAGCGCGGCAAGCTCACCGCGCGCGAGCGGCTCGAGCTCCTCATGGACAAAGGCTCGTTCGAAGAGTTCGACATGTTCGTCGAGCACCGCTCCGCCGATTTCGGCATGGAGAAGAGCAAGATTCCCGGCGACGGCGTCGTCACCGGTTGGGGCACGGTCAACGGCCGCACCGTGTTCGCCTTCGCCAAGGATTTTACGGTGTTCGGCGGCTCGCTCTCCGAGGCCCACGCGCAGAAAATCGTCAAAATCCAGGACATGGCGATGAAGGCGCGCGCGCCGATCATCGGCCTGTTCGACGCCGGCGGTGCGCGCATCCAGGAGGGCGTCGCCGCGCTAGGCGGCTACGGCGAGGTATTCAAGCGCAACGTAATCGCCTCCGGCGTCATCCCGCAGATTTCCGTCATCATGGGGCCGTGTGCGGGAGGTGACGTCTATTCGCCGGCGATGACGGATTTCGTCTTCATGGTGCGCGACACCAGCTACATGTTCGTCACCGGTCCCGACGTGGTGAAGACCGTCACCAACGAGGTGGTGACGGCGGAAGAGCTCGGCGGGGCTGTGGTGCATACGACGAAGTCCGGCATTGCCGACGGCTCTTACGAAAACGATGTCGAGTGCCTGCTGCAGATGCGCCGGCTCCTCGACTTTCTGCCCGCCAATAACGAGGCGGGCGTACCCGAGTGGCCTTCGCAAGACGAGCTCGAGCGCGAGGAGAAATCGCTCGATACGCTTGTCCCCGACAATCCGAACAAGCCTTACGACATCAAGGAGCTCATCCTGAAGGTCGTCGACGAGGGTGATTTCTTCGAGCTGCAAGAAGCGTTCGCGAAGAACATCGTCACCGGCTTCGGCCGCATCGCCGGGCGCAGCGTGGGCGTCGTCGCCAACCAGCCCATGGTGCTGGCCGGTGTGCTCGACATCGACGCCTCACGTAAGGCCGCGCGTTTCGTGCGCTTCTGCGACGCGTTCGGCATTCCGATCGTGACTTTCGTCGACGTGCCGGGATTCTTGCCCGGCACCAACCAGGAATATGGCGCGCTCATCGCGCACGGAGCAAAGCTCCTCTTCGCCTATTCGCAGGCCACAGTGCCGCTCGTCACCGTGATCACGCGCAAAGCGTTCGGCGGTGCCTACGACGTGATGGCATCGAAGCACATCGGTGGCGACGTGAATTATGCCTGGCCGACGGCGCAGATCGCCGTGATGGGAGCAAAAGGTGCGGTCGAAATCATTTTCCGCACCGATATTGGCGACGCCAAGAAGATCGCCGCCCGCACCAAGGAATACGAGGACCGTTTCCTCTCGCCGTTCGTCGCCGCCGAGCGCGGCTATATCGACGACGTGATCATGCCGCGTGCGACGCGCCCGCGCATCGCCAAGGCGCTGGCGATGCTGCGCGGCAAGCGCGTGGAGATGCCGGGCAGGAAGCACGATAATCTGCCTTTGTGAGTCGGTCACGCTTGAAAGCCGATAAGTCAGAAGCGACCTCCTTGGTGATGCCGGCAAGGTCGCCCTGTTGAGGTGGATCGACGCGGCTTGACAGCTGGCCTCCCATGAGCCCTTTCCGAAAAGAATATGTCGGCGTGATCGCGGCAATCGTGTCGAGCGCCCTCGGCGGAATGGCGGGCGGCGCCACCCGGTTTGCGATCGGCGGCTCTGATCCGGTCACGCTCGGGGTGTTCCGATTTGGTGTTGGGTTTCTGCTGTTACTGCCGATTGCGCTTGCATTCCGGATCAAATGGCCGCGCGGCCGCGATTGGCTCGGCGTCGCCGCGCTTGGCGTCATGTATTTCGCGTTGTTCATCGTGCTGTTCAATCTGTCATTTCGCTACACGACCGCGGCACGGGGCTCGCTTGCGCTCTCGACTTTGCCGCTGATGACCATGCTCGTCGGCGCCGCGTTTGGAATTGAAGCGCTCGATCGCCGCAAAAGCGTCGGCGTGATCATCGCCATGACGGGGGCTGCGCTCGCGCTCGTCACTGGTCTTGCGGACGCGCCTCCGGCGGCCTGGCGCGGCGACCTGATCATGATCGCTGCCACACTGTTGATGGCGCTTTATAACGTGTGGTCGCGCCCGTTCATCATTCGGTCGAGCCCGTTGGCGTATGTCACCGCTGGGATGGGGTTTGGCTCGGCGTGCCTCGTGGCGATTGCCGCTTTGAGCGAGGGCTATGCGACCGTTAGCAGCTTTGATGGTCCGCAATGGATGGCGGTAATTTACCTGGGCGTGTTCGGTGGCGCCGCCGCCTTTTTCCTTTGGGTGTTCGCGCTCGAGCGTACGACGCCGACGCGGACCGCCATCACGATGACGATCAATCCCGTGTTCGCCTCGGCCGTGGGCGCGCTCACATTGGGCGAACCGATCGGGATCAATCTCATTGTCGGTCTGCTCGCCGTGTTCGCCGGAATTTGGATCGCTACGAGCGAGTCTCCAGCCAAGAAGCGTGGTAGTCTTCCGGTTTAGCAGTCGATCGGCCCGGCGCAATAGCCGCGGCATCCTCACCGATTTCGTCGTGGCGGCTGGCGGAGGAGACGATGAAGGCAGTCATGGTTTTTCTGGCGAGCGCCGCGCTCGTCTGCGCGGCGCCCCTCGCACGCGCCAGCGACTATCCGAGCAAGCCGATCACGCTGATGATCGGCTTTGCGCCGGGCGGGCCGAGCGATGTGATGGCGCGCATTCTCACCAAGAAAATGGAGGAGATCCTCAAACAGCCGTTGGTGATCGAGAATCGTGCCGGCGCCGGAGGCAGCATCGCCGGCGCCGCGGCCGCGCGTGCCGCACCCGATGGCTACACGGTGCTGCTCGCAACCGGCAGCCTGCTCGCAATCAACGTGAGCCTCTACAAGAACATTGGCTACGATCCGGAAAAGGACTTCGAGCCGATCAGTCTGGTCGGAACCCAGACCAACGTGCTCTACGCCCATCCATCAGTGCCCGCGACGTCGCTCGCCGAGTTGATCGCCTATGCCAAGGCTAATCCCGGCAAGCTCAGCTTCGGCTCGGGCGGCAACGGCACGCCGGCACATCTCGCCGGCGAGCTGCTCAAGCTTCAGGCCAAGATCGATATCACGCACGTGCCGTTCCGGGGCACCGGGCCGGCGTTGCAGGCGGTTATCGGTGGCCACGTGCCGATGGCATTTAATCCGCCGTCGCCGTTGATACCTCATATCCAGAGCGGCACCATTCGCCCGCTCGCGATCACGACGCTGAAACGGACGGCGGTGCTGCCGGATGTGCCGACCGTCGCCGAATCGGGCTTTCCCGGCTTCGAGGCGACGACCTGGCATGCGCTCGTGGCGCCGGCGGGGACGCCGAAGGACGTCATCGCTACGCTGCATCGCGCGACTGCTGCGACCGTCAACGATCCGTCCGCGCGCAAGGCCTTGACCGACCTCGGTGTCGACGTGGTGGGTGGCACGCCCGAAGAACTTCGCGCCTATGTGACGTCCGAGATTCCGAAATGGGCCGAGGTGGTGAGAGCATCCGGCGCCAAGGTGGACTGACATTGCTCGTCCGCCGCCGACACGGGCTTGCGGCTGACGTGCTGCCACGCAGTCCCGGCTGAGCGCAGGTGCGATCCGTCCGCGGCGTATGCGCGGAGGAGCGGAAATGACAGTGGAACGATTACCGCGTGCCCGAGCCGACGCGAGGCTGTTGCGTCTGCGTTTCGTTGCCGCTGCGTGCCGCACGCTCGGCGAGCCGCAGCCATGACTGCGCAAGGGTGAGCCAGAAAGGCCGGTCGCCGTCGCTTGCTGCGGTTTGGGCCATCCGCAAGCAGTCTTCCGCGTTGTTGCGGTAAATGCTGTTGGAACTCATGGATACGCTCCCCGATCACGCGACTTGGGTGCAAGCAGAGCCCCCAACCTGGGCAAGCTCGTGACCCAAAACCTGAGGGGATACCGAGTGGCTTCTTTTATGTTCGCTGGGCGACACAGGCTCTAGGTGCAGCAGTTGATCCGGCGGGAGCGCCGATCTCTCCCCTTTCTGCTGGCATTTCCGGCTCGAACCACGCGTTCGATTGCCAAGCGGGCCGGTATCCTTATGTTGGGCGACCATGCTGCCAGCACGTGACATCGTGGTCGTTCACAGCTCCGATCTGCATATGGATCATGACTACACTGCACGGCTGCATGGAGGCGACGGCACGGCAGGGCTTTCGAGCGTGCTGAGTGCGGCCCGCGCCGCCGGGGCGGACATCGTAGTGCTTGCCGGCGACACCTTCGATTGTCATCGCGTGCCGCCAGTCTTGCTCGAGCGGGCCGCCGCGCTCATTTCGGCGGCGGAATTGCCTGTGGTGCTGTTGCCCGGCAACCACGATCCCGTCGTCGCCGATGCGGTCTACCACCATCAGGCCTTGGCGAGGCTCGACAATCTCCACGTCCTCGGCATCACCCACGAGGAGGCGGTTACCTTCGCCGATATCGATCTAGAGATTTGGGGCCGCGCTCATCGCGACTACGGCGATATGATGCCGTTCGAGCGGCTGCGGCCGCGCTCAACGCGTTGGCAGATTGCGGTCGCACACGGCCATTATGTGCCGGTGCCGGATCGAACCAGCAGGCTGCGTCCGTCGTGGCTCATCGGAGACGACGATCTCGAGGCGGCAGGCGCCGACTACGTCGCCCTCGGGCATTGGAATCGCGCCGCGAAGGTCGGCACAGTGGCTGCCTATTATTCCGGCTCGCCGGAATACGCCGGGACCATCAATGTGGTGCGGCTCTCCGCCGGCGGCGACATTGCGGTTACGCGCGCGGCGCTCGGGATTGCGCGCGAGCCATCGGCGGTCGATTAGCACATCACCGCGCTCTGCTCTCGCCATGCCGGCGGGACGGCACGCTTTCGGCGACGCGCTGATTGAATCGAAGGTGTAGTTGGTCCCCACTCGGGGACGCCGCGGCAACGGCATCACGGTTCAACTGAGTTGAGCCTGCCGTGAGCGGCGGGCCGCTCAACATCGCGCCAGAACAAAGCACCCCGGCCTGGTGAGCCGGGGTGCCGCGCGGATTCAAAGGTCTCCGCTGTTTCGCGTCAATTCTGCTGCCCGCTCTGGCCGGTGGTCGACGGTGGCTGTCCCGGGGGGACGGCAACCGTCGGCGGCGCGGTTCTCGGCGCCATGCCCGTCGTTGCGGGCGGGCTCGCGTCCTCGCGGGCGGTGCGGGTGCTCTCGCCCCCGGCGAAGACAAGCGCCAGGATGACGACGATGAACACGGCGCCGGCGATCCAGCCCCACGGGCTGGTGGGGCCCATGCTGCGCTCCATCTCGGCCTGGCGTTCCATGTCCATTCTTCGATCGAAGTCTCTGGGGTCCGTCATGGTGACCTCCATCTGAGGTTCTGGCGTGAGATAACCCGCAACCACGCGGCCGAGTTCCTGTCCCTGGAACTCTTTGAGCAAGCGTAGATTTTGCGCGGGAGTCTTGGCAGGAATCCGGCGCGGGCTGGGGGAGGGCGGCTTTCACTCCTCCTCGTTCCGGCCGAAGATGAGCTGGGTCTGCGTGACGATTGCGGCGAGCTTGCCGTCGCCGCGGGTGATGCGCGTCTCCAGCACCATCGTGGTGCGCCCGCGATGCAGCGGGATGCAGAGCGCGTGCGCGGTGTCGCCCTTGGGCACGGCGGCAAAGAAATTGGTCTTGCTTTCGATGGTCGCGGTGCGGCCGCCGTCGGGAAGACTCATGATGGCGGTCATCCCGCCCAACGTATCGCCCAACGCCATTACTGCGCCACCATGCAGCACGCCCCGGCGGTTGCACAACTCCTCGCGCACGATGAGCTCGGCTTCGCTGCGTTCGGGCGAGCGGTGCAGCACGTTCACGCCGAGGAGTTGCGTAAACGGCGGTAGATCGGCGACGGCCATTGTCGTTCCCCTGTTGCGGAGGGTTGCTCATAGCATGGCAAGTGCCGCCAGCATCGAGGTATGATCGGAAGATGTAGCAGTGCATCTCGGGCAGGACGGCGAGTGCATTTCATCGCGAGGACGCTTGAGACCCCGGGTCTTGCGGGCGCGTCAAGCTTGAGTGGAAATCAAAGGCTCGCTCCGATAAAAAGCCCGCGGCGCTCGTAGCTCAGCTGGATAGAGCACCAGACTTCGAATCTGGGGGTCGGGGGTTCGAATCCCTCCGAGCGCGCCATTTACGCCATGCACGCTACTGCTCGAAGGAGGGCACCATTCTGCGTCGCCCGTGCAACGTCAGGCCGCGACATAGTGTGCCGCGTTGAGCAAACCGGCGCCTCGCTATACGGCGTGGCGTCCTTCCTTGGCGGGTGCGACCTCGCCGTAGGTCACCGCGGGCGCCATCGTCTCGAATACTCCGTCGCGTCGGACCAGTGCATGAAACAGCGCCGCCGCGACATGCAACAGGGTCAGCGCGAAAAACGCGAAGGCAAGATAGAAATGCGCGTCCCAGAGCAGAGTATGCAGGCTGTCGCTCTGCGGCAGGATCGCTGGAAGATGCCACCCTTCGAACAACACGACGGGATAGGCAGCCGCCGACAACATTCCCCAGCCGATCAGCGGCATGCTGATCATGAGGGCGTAGAAGGCGTAATGCGAGACCTGCGCGGCGAGCTTCATCGGCTCGGGCAGGTCGGCCGGTAGCGGCGGCGCACCATAACGCAGGCGGAGAGCCAAGCGGATCAGCGCGAGCGTCAGGATGGCGATGCCGAGCGGCTTATGGATTGAAACGAGCGTCAGATATTTCGGCATGACGGTGGACACCATGCCCACGCCGATAAAAAGCATGGCCAGGATGCAGGCTGCCATGAGCCAGTGCAGCAGACGCTGCAACGGAGTGAAGCGTCGGTGACTCCCGATCATGGCTTGGCTCCTGTCGTCGTTCGGGGATAGTCCTTGGCCTCCGCCGTCCGCAGGTCGTACGACTTTGCATAGGCGGCCGAGCGCGCGGCAGGAAACGGGTCATCCGACGTGCGCATGCCGGAGGGCAGCACGGCGGGATCGAAATTGATATCGCGGCATGGGCCGTCCGGCTCGAGCTGGACTTGCTGCGCCGCGAGCGTGCCGACCTCGATGGTGCGGCGATCGGCCGGCCAGGGCTTGGTGGGGTCCGCCGTCGGATCGCCGGCATTAGCCACCGTCACCACTAACGTCCAACGTTGCGGCGCGCCGGCGACGCGCCGAGCGATTTCCTGTTCGAGGAAATCGGGGCCATTCTTGGCGAGCTCATCGGGCGAGACAGCGACCGGTCGCGCCGCCGGCAGCAGCGACCAGCGCACCGCGTGCTCTGCACCGGAAGCGTCGACGAAGACGAAGCTGTTGAGGCTGTTGAACCGCTCTTCCGCGTAGCTGGCGGTCCAGGGCCCGTTCTTGGCCCAGTCGCCGAACGCCGCGAACTCCGGATGTGCCGCAGCGAAAGCCGCCATCGCGTTCGGGTCCTTGCTCGCGCGCAGCAGTTCGTAGAAGGCCTCTGGTGTCGACACCGGGAAGACCGGGGCGTTGATCATGGCACTACGCCATTCTTGTCCGTCCGGCGCCGAGATCCGTATTCCCAGGCCGCGCACCCGGACGGTCGCGTCCGGCGCGTTCGGATCTGCGGTTCCCAGGTTGAAGCGCCCGAGCACCGGATATTCCCCGCGCGCCAAAACCGGAGCCTGCGAAAGCTCGGATCCGACCCCGTTTGCTTCGAAGACGCCGGTAAAGCAGATCCCCTTGGCATGGTTGCGGCGGTGACCGAGTGCCACCCCGGTTGGAGGCGCAAACGCAGCGACAAGCTTCCCCGGCGTGAGGCGTTGAGGCGAAAACCATCCTGCCGTATAGGCAAACGCTGCGGCACCGGCGCCGATGATGACGGCAATCAGCGCCAGTGGACCAAACGCGGGCGGTTGGTGGGGCGCTGCCATTTGACACCTCGCTGGTTAGGTCGGCGGGCCTTCGACCCCGCCAAAATGGCGCTCTTGTCCGTGCGTCATGGCATGTTCTTCAAAGCAGCGATTTGCGAAAATTGCTGCGCATAGGTCGAGCTTGCGCTGAGTTCCTAACCGCCAGCCAAGGCGGGGCCAGCGGAACTGACGGAGCTTTTTTTGAGAGCGGCGCGAGCTTCGCCAACAGGGGCGCCGGATCAGCCGGTTACTTATTGCTCGGGGCGAGCCGGGGAGTCGCTCCCGCGCTCAGCTGCCGCGCCGCAGCCGCCCCAAGCCCTGTTCAAGCAGCGGCTTGACCGGCGCGGGAAGCGCGAGCTTGCCAGCCTCTTCGCGGCCGCGCGGCGACATCTTGTTCCAAGTCTTGGCCAGAATGTCGGCGAGCTTGTCGGCATCGGTCTTGGCCAAGAAATCGGCGACGTAGTGCTCGAGGAACACGATGCAGGCCACGTCCTCGATCAGTTGCGCTTCGGCGTCCGATTTGAGCCGCTCCTTGCGGATGAGCGCGCCGACGCGCGCGATGTCGTCCGCGCCATAACCCTGCGCGGCCATGATTTCGCCGATCCGCCGCGCGTGAAAGGCCTGCAGATCCTTGCGCCATTTCAAGTATCCCGCGCGGCCGGCCGGATAGCGCGTGCGCGGCGAGGTCCAGCGCTCGATATGCTGGCCGCGTGCCGCGATGCGTAGGTGCTCGGAAGCATTGGGGGCCATGCGCACAAGCGTCTCGCTCATGCGGCGTCCATAAGCGAGCTCGGCGGGCTCGAGCCTGCCATCGACCTCGATCCGATTGGGATCGCCGGCGTTGACGCCGTCGATCGCCGCGATCACTTCGGTCAGGCGTCGGTCTTCGCTCATCCTCTGCACGCGTCTTGGGACGCTCGCCGGGCTGCGACCGGCATAGCGCGCCCCGACAACGCCGTCATTTTTGTTCGCGCGAGCATTGTCAAGGTCGAACTGCTCACTGGCATGCCAAGGATCGCATGAGCGGCGACCCACTTTTCGGCACCGCCGATGATAGGATAGATGGGGACAGCACGGCGTGGTGGTGTATCGTTGTGTGAGCGAGGACCGCCGCAAGCTAAGGAGTGCTTGGATGTCATCATCCTCGAGCGACTGGGAGATGCCGCAGGCCTTCCAGCCGAAACCGGAAAATTACTCCTACGACCTCGAGGCGGCGCTGACCTCGATGGTGGGGCTGCGCGCCCTTATTCCCGCGGATGCCTTCACCGCCGAGACCCTCGGCACCGAGCGAACCGGCAATGGCGTGCTGATCCGCGACGGCGTCGTGCTCACCATTGGCTATCTGATCACCGAGGCGGAAACGATCTGGCTCCATCTGGCGGACGGGCGCGCGGTTCCCGGTCACGTCTTGGCCTACGACCAGGAGACCGGCTTCGGGCTGGTGCAGGCACTGGCGCGGCTTAATCTTCCGGTGCTGCCGATCGGCCAATCGAAAGCGGCGAAGGTCGGCGATTCCGTCGTGGTCGCGGGCGCGGGCGGGCGCAAGCATTCGGTGGTGGCACGCATCGCCGCCAAGCAGGAATTCGCCGGCAATTGGGAATACGTCCTCGACGAAGCGATCTTCACCGCGCCGGCGCACCCGTTTTGGGGCGGCACCGCTATGATCGGACGCGCGGGCGAACTTCTCGGCATCGGATCGTTGCAGGTGCAGCAGGTGCGTGAAAGCGGCACGCCCGAGCCGCTCAACATGATCGTACCGATCGACCTTCTCAAGCCGATCCTCGAGGATCTCCTTACCTTGGGCCGGCGGAATCATCCGCCGCGCCCTTGGCTCGGCCTCAACGCGACCGAGGTCGACGACAAAGTCGTCGTGGCGCGGGTGTCCACCGGCGGCCCGGCGCGACGGGCCAATCTGCGCACTGGCGACGTCGTGCTGGCGGTGGCGGGGCAGGAGGTCAGCGACCTCGCCGGCTTTTTCCGCAAGGTATGGTCGCTCGGCAAAGCCGGCATCGAAGTGCCGCTGACGATTTATCGCGACGGCCGCACCATCGAGGTCCACGTCCCCTCCGGCGACCGCAACCGCTTTCTCAAAGGGCCGAGTCTGCATTGAGCCTGCGGGTAATGCGGTACTCGGAAACCGCAGCTTCTCGGCTCGCGCAAGGCTTCGTTTTCCGCAGGTCTCCCATGCCGCGGATATTTCCTGAGTTGCCGGCGCGGGTCACACGCGCGACATCCTCGGGTGGATTTAATTGCGCTCAAGCCGAGGAGGGGTCATGGGCATCATCATGATCAACTGCCCTGCCACGGGTCGTAGGGTCTCCACGGGCATCGAGACCGTCGACATCGAGGAGCTTCCAGCGGTGACAGCCAAGATGGTCTGTCCTGCCTGTGGTCGGATGCACGACTGGACCAAGGCCGACGCGTGGCTCGTACCCAGCGGCGAACAGTACCGATTAGGAGCCATGGCGGCGCGAGCGATCTCGCGGCATCGCCCGCCGGGACCTTGAACGCGCGCCAAGCAAAAGGGCGCGGCATTCGCCGCGCCCTGCGCTCAGAGCCGCCTGCAGGATGTCACGTCCTCGGCTGCGGCACGATTCGGATGTAAGGCTTCGGCGCTTTCCAGCCCTGCGGATATTGTTTCTTAGCTTCCTCGTCGCTGACCGAGCCGGCGATGATCACGTCCTCGCCGTGCTTCCAATTCACCGGCGTCGCCACCTTGTGCTTGGCCGTGAGTTGGAGCGAGTCGATGACACGCAGCACCTCGTCGAAGTTGCGGCCGGTGGTCATCGGATAGACGAGAATGAGCTTGATCTTCTTGTCAGACCCGATGACGAAGACGTTGCGCACGGTCTGGTTGTCGGCGGGCGTTCGCTTGGCCGGGTCGCCGGAGACGGCAGCGGGCAACATGCCGTAGAGCTTCGACACCTGGAAGTCGGAATCGGCGATCATCGGGTAATTCGGCGCGTGGCCCTGCGTCTCCTTGATGTCATTGGACCAGCCTTGATGGCTGGTGAGCGGATCGACCGACAGACCGATGATCTTGACGCCGCGCTTGTCGAACTCAGGCTTGATCTTGGCCATGTAGCCGAGCTCGGTGGTGCACACCGGCGTGAAGTCCTTGGGATGCGAGAATAACACCGCCCATTTGTCGCCGATCCAATCGTGGAAGCGGATCTTGCCTTCGGTCGTCTCCGCCTCGAAATCCGGGGCGATATCGTTGATTGCCAGTGCCATGACTTACCTCCGTCGCCGTGCAGCCATTCGGGCCGGTAATATAATGAGTTGCAACGTCAGCGCCAGTATTTGCTGCAATAGCCGCCGACTATGAAGGCCGAGTGGCGCTGCTATATCTTGCTTTGTCGCGCGGTGCGTGGAGAAGAAATGACCGGTCAGCCTCGCGCGTGAAGAATTTGCATCGCCGCACGGGCATAGCGGCGCTTTGCCGCGCCGCCTCGGTCTCGGTCCGGCTCGCCTCGTCGACGCCGAAGCCCGCATCGTCGGCCGCAAGTTCGAACAGGATCCGCCGGACGCCCGAAAATATACCGGATGGAAGTAACAGCGATTGATCTGCTCGGTCGGCCGCAGGCCTTGCTCGCAAGCGCGGTGATCATGTCGGCCTGCGCCGCATCGAGACGGCGCCGAACGCAACATGACGCACGAACCGGCCCCTGACGGCCGGCGTCCGACCGCGGTATGCACGTCCGCGTTCCACCCAGCTCGCCGCGCTATGACGGCAGCGGCCCGCTGATCACAAATTGCTGATCGTGCCGCAGCGCACACTGGTCACGCGGCAGCGGCTTAGCGAAATGCGCGTGAGAAGGGGACAACTCCTTGCGATTCCGTCCTTCTGCCGACCATTGCCGCAACTTCGCCACATCGCCGCCATCAACCCGAACTGCCGACGGCCTGTGGCGAGTCGAACCCTAACCACGCGTTCCGCGACTAAAGAAATAGGCGTGAGGAACCCCCGTAGTCCCGGCGGCGTTGTGGGGGCATCCCTCTGGAGCAGGAATGCGTCAATGAGCATGGGCGCGCCTTTGTATGCGCTGATTGCAGCGATCAAGCGGTCGCCCATCGTGGTGAGGCTGAGCGAACGGCTATTGCTCGCCCGCGACTGGGCAAGCGTACGCAAGTCGGCGGACGTTGACGCCTATGTCCTTGCCTGGATCGCAAGCCACGTCCGCGGACCGCGACGTCCGCGGCGCACGTTCATGTAAATCTCCCCTGTTTGCAGTTCGACCCGCGTGACAACCGCGCCGCCCCTGCGCGGTTAGCGTCATTTGGTTGACCTATACGTTCCGGCTGATCGCGCCTAGAACGGTCCGATTTGATAGCCGAACCATGGACCTCTACGAGCTGATTTCTCGCCTTGGCCTCGCGCTCGGCATCGGGCTCTTGATCGGGCTCGAACGGGGCTGGCGCAGACGCGGAGCGAAGCCCGGCAGCCGCGCGGCGGGGATCCGCACGTTCGCGATCTCGGGCCTGCTCGGCGGCTTGAGCGCTCTTCTGGCGCAGGCCTTGCCGAAACAAGGGTTGGGAGAGGCCCCAAACGTCGCCGGCAGCATTGTTCTCGGCGTGGCGTTCGCCGCTTACAGCGTCGTCATCACCCTGTTCAGCCGCGACGAGAACCGGGCCGCAGGAAGCTTGTCGGCAACGACGGCGATAGCCGGCATGCTGACCTTTGCGCTTGGCGCTTATGCATTGCTCGGCGACATGCGAATTGCCGCCGGCGCCGCGGTCGCGACCACGGCCCTGCTAGCATCGCGCGAAAAGCTTCACGGCTGGGTCGAAAAGATCACGTGGCCGGAATTGCGATCGGCAGTGGTGTTGCTGGCGATGACGTTCATCGCCCTGCCAATCTTGCCGAACGAGCCGCTGGGACCGTTTGGCGGCGTCAATCTGCGCGAGGTTTGGATCATTGCCATCGTGCTCGCCAGTGTGTCGTTTCTCGGCTATGCGGCGGTGAAATATTTCGGTGTGCGGCGCGGGCTGCTGCTGGCGGCCGCGGCAGGGGGCCTTGCATCCTCGACCGCGGTCACCATCACCAATGCACGTCACGCCGCCGCCGGTGAAGGCGCGCCCCGGCTGCTTGCAGCCGGAGTCGCAATTGCCTCCGCGGTCATGTTTCTGCGTGTCGCCGGCATCGTGGCCGCGCTCAAGCCTGAACTGCTCGTGCTGGTCGCCCCCGCACTTCTCGCTGCCGCGCTCACGGCAGTAGGCTTCGCCGTCACCTGGATGGGCTCGGGGAAAACCGGTGACGACTATCGCAGCGGGGGATTTCGCAATCCATTCGATTTCCTCTCGGTCGTCGGGTTTGCCGTTTTCCTCGGCGCGATTATCGTGCTCAGCCGCGCGGTGGCGGAAACATTCGGCGCAGCCGGTGCGGTTGCGGGCGCTATCGTCGTCGGGCTTGCCGACGTCGATGCGGTCACCGTCTCGATGCTGCGCCTGACGCCTGACACTCTCAGTCGAGCACAAGCGGTACTCTCGATCCTCGCCGCCGTCGCCAGCGATACGGTGAGCAAGGTTGCCATCGGCGCTGCGATCGGCCGCGGTTGGTTCGCGGCTGATCTCGCGGCCATGGCATTGGGTTCTCTCGCAGCCGGAGGCGCAGCCGCGTGGCTGACCTTTGTTTTCCTCGCCGATTGACCCGTGTTGACATTTACGCTGCTGCGCAGCAAAGCCTAAACGTTGCGGGGTGCCAATCGCGGCATGTTCAAGCGTATCCTCATCGCCAACCGCGGCGAAATCGCCTGCCGGATCATCAAGACCGCGCGCCGCTTGGGTATCGCCACCGTCGCGGTCTATTCCGAGGCCGACCGGGACGCGCTGCATGTGGAAATGGCTGACGAGGCGGTGCCAATCGGACCGCCTCCTGCCTCCGAAAGCTATCTCGTGATCGAGAACATCCTCGCCGCCTGCAAGCGGACAGGCGCCGAGGCGGTGCATCCGGGCTACGGCTTTCTCGCGGAACGCGAAGCGTTTGCCGTGGCGCTGGCGCGGGCCGGCATCGTCTTCATCGGACCGCATCCCGACGCGATCGCCGCCATGGGCGACAAGCTCGAGAGCAAGAAGGCAGCGGCTAAGGCCAAGGTATCCATCGTTCCCGGTCATCTCGGCGTGATCGCCGACGCCGCGCACGCGGCGAAGATCGCGGACGAGATCGGATATCCGGTGATGATCAAGGCATCGGCAGGCGGCGGCGGCAAGGGCATGCGGATTGCCTATTCGAGGGATGAGATCGCCGAGGGCTTTGCGCGTGCGCGTTCGGAGGCGAAATCCTCCTTCGGTGACGACCGGGTGTTGATCGAGAAATTCATCGTCGATCCGCGCCATATCGAAATCCAGGTGCTGGGCGACAAGCACGGCAACGTCATTCATCTCGGCGAGCGCGAATGCTCGATCCAGCGCCGCAATCAGAAAGTCGTGGAGGAGGCACCGAGCCCGCTCATCGATGCGGCGACGCGCCGAAAAATGGGGGAGCAGGCGGTCGCGCTCGCGAAGGCGGTCGGCTACGACTCGGCCGGCACCGTCGAGTTCGTCGTCGGGCAGGACAAACGCTTCTATTTTCTCGAAATGAATACGCGCTTGCAGGTCGAGCACCCCGTCACCGAACTCGTGACAGGCGTGGACTTGGTCGAGCAGATGATCCGCGTGGCGGCGGGCGAGAAGCTCAGGCTCAAGCAAAGCGACATCGAGCTGTCGGGATGGGCGGTGGAGACCCGTGTCTACGCCGAGGATCCCGCGCGCAACTTCCTCCCCTCGGTCGGCCGGCTGATACGCTACCGGCCGCCGGCGGAGCGGAGCGCGGATGGCGTCACCGTGCGCGTCGACACCGGCGTGTACGAGGGAGGGGAGATATCGCTTTACTACGATCCCCTCATCGCCAAACTGGTTACCCATGCGCCCACGCGCAAGCAAGCGATCGCCGCACAGGCCGACGCGCTCGACGCGTTCGCGATCGAAGGGTTCCGTCACAACATTTCGTTCCTCGCCGCGCTGATGCAGCACGGACGTTGGCAGGCGGGCAAACTTTCGACCGCGTTTCTTGCCGAGGAGTTTCCGGACGGCTTTCACTCCATCGTTCCTGGCGCGCAAACCGCGCGCACACTTGCTGCGGTCGCTGCTGCCACGGATCACGTGCTCGGCGAGCGAAAGCGCCGCATTTCGGGCCAGCGTCCGGGAGCTGCGGTCACGCGGGAGCGGCGGCGAGCGGTACGGCTCGGCGATGGCGAGATCACGCTCGAGATCACGCGCGAGGGCGATGCATTCGTGGTGCGCTTCCAAGGCCTTGGCAAGTCTCTCGGAGCCGTCTTGGCGTCACCCTGGAAACCGGGCGATCCGATCTGGTCGGGCACCATCGACAAGCGGCCGATCTCGGTGCAGGTACGGCCGGCGCTCAACGGATTCGATCTCGCCTATCGCGGAGTCGAGACCCGCGCCTACGTCTACACCGAGCGTGAAGCCGCGGCGGTGCGGCTGATGCCGGAGAAGAAGGTCGCGGACTCCGGCAAGGCGGTGCGCTGCCCGATGCCCGGCCTCGTTGTCTCGATCTCGGTCAGTGAAGGGCAAGAGGTCAAGACTGGCGAGACGCTCGCCGTTGTCGAAGCCATGAAGATGGAGAACGTCTTGCGCGCCGAGCGCGATGGCGTGGTGAAAGCAATCAGAGCCAAGCCCGGCGACAGCCTGGCTGTCGATGCGGTGATCATGGAGTTCGTCTGAGGCGGTGCGCTGTCGAGACGCCGCGGCCATAGCGATGGCCGTGGCCGCGCATCGCGTTGCGCGGGATCGAATCTAGTCGGGCACGATGACGCTGCATTTCGCCTACGGATCGAATATGAGCCGCGCGCTCATGGCCGCGCGATGCCGAGGCGCGCAAGCAATCGGCACGGCGACCCTGCCTGGCTGGCGCTTCGTCATCAATCCCGACGGCTTCGGCTCGATCGCACCGCAGCCGGGCGGCTGTGTGCACGGCGTGCTGTGGCGGCTTACCGCGCGCGATCTCGCCGCCATCAACGCCTATGAAAGCGTCGACTCCGGCCTTTACGTGCGCCGCCGGCTGGCGGTGCGATGCGGCGACACACAGGCAATGGCCCTGGTTTACATCACGCGCCGCCAGGGAAGCGGGACGCCGCGGCCGGGCTATGTTGAGCTCGTGGTCGACGCCGCGCGCGAGTGGGAACTGCCTGAACCGTACGTGCGTTCGCTTGCGCGCTTGGCGACGTCGCGCTGGCGCGGCGCGCGCGCCAAGAGCACCGGGGAGGTCGGATGATCCGCCATCTCGTCATCCGCGGGCGCGTTCAGGGGGTCGGGTATCGGGCCTTCGTCGAAGACGCCGCGTTTGATCATGGGCTTGCCGGCTGGGTCCGCAACCGACGCAATGGCGACGTCGAAGCGGTATTCGCGGGACCGCCTGCGGCGGTCAGGGAGGTGACCGACGCCTGTCGCCGCGGGCCGCCCGGTGCGCGGGTCGACAGCGTGGACGAGCGTGAAGCCACCGACGAGGAGCTTGCGCTCTGCGGCGGCCAGCGGTTTGCGGTACTGCCGACCGTTTAGCTGCCGGCAACGGCTCCAAACAGTTGCTCGAATTCACGCCGCAGCACTGCGTCCACTTCGGCGGTTGTCACCGCCAGGCCGAGGTCGGCGAGGCTGGTCACGCCGTAATGCGGCTCCGAGACTCCGCACGGCACGATGCCGGCGTAGTGGGAGAGATCGCAGTCGATATTGAGCGCTACTCCGTGCAGCGTCACCCAACGCTTGATCCTGATGCCGATGGCGGCAATCTTGTCCTCGCGGCCGGGGCCCTTCTCGGGCCGTCGCACCCAGACCCCGATGCGGTCTTCACGTCGCTCGCCCACGACGTTGAAGTGCGCCAAGGTGCGGATGATCCATTCCTCCAAGGTAGCGACGAAACGGCGCACATCCGGACCGCGGCGCTTGAGATCGAGCATCAGGTAGACGACGCGCTGGCCTGGGCCGTGATAGGTGATCTGCCCGCCTCGTCCGGCTGCATGGACTGGAAAGTGTGGCGCGACCAACTCCTCGGGCTTGGCACTGGTACCGGCGGTATAGAGCGGCGGATGTTCGAGCAGCCAAACCAGCTCGGGCGCGGTGCGGTCCGCGACCGCTGCGGCGCGCGCGTCCATGGCGGCAAGCGCAGCCTCGTAGGAAACCAAGCCGTCGCCGATCCGCCATTCGACCGGCATCGAAACCGTATCGAGGCCGACCAATACATCGCTGCGCGCAGTAGTCATGTCGGCTTTCGCTCGAGCCGCCCGCCGTCAGGAACAGCCGGGGAGGCGCCGGAGTCAAGCGCTCGGCGCGGTAACGGTGGAGGTCGTAACGCTGCTACGCCGCTCTGCGGCGTTGTCCGGCAATGACTGGGAGCTCAGGTCCGCAGCCCTTGTTCCCGAGGGATCGATTTGTTACATCGAGCGCCGTCGCTTCGACGCGCGGCCGCGCGGCCCGCGCCCATTCCATCTGCGGTCGTGGCGGAATTGGTAGACGCACTAGCTTGAGGTGCTAGCGGGGCAACCCGTGGAGGTTCGAGTCCTCTCGACCGCACCA
>Ga0075421_100002192_pt1 | contig 23191 bp, 22 predicted proteins | sample SoiMetdeltSBSDD5_FD_75292 | JGI IMG/M metagenome (GOLD analysis project Ga0075421, IMG submission 75292) | Bulk soil microbial communities from a Populus tree surrounding site in Tennessee, USA - Soil MetaG P. deltoides SBSDD5 | ecosystem: Environmental > Terrestrial > Soil > Tree plantation...
CCCCTCTCATGAACGACGACCAACTGCTCCGCTATAGCCGCCACATCCTCCTGCCCGAGCTCGGCATCGAAGGGCAGGAACGGCTGCTCGCGTCGCGCGCGCTTCTGATCGGCGCTGGCGGGCTCGGTTCCCCGGCATCCCTGTACCTCGCTTCAGCCGGCGTCGGACGGATCACCATCTGCGACGGAGATGCCGTGGACCTCACGAACCTGCAGCGGCAGATCGTCCACCGCACCGAATCGATCGGCCTGAGGAAAGTCGAATCCGCGCGCGCGACGCTCCGTTCGATCAATCCGGAAGTGGAGATCGTCGCCATACCCGAGCGTGTCGACGAAAGCCGGATCGCGGAGCTCACGGCGGAGGCCGACGTCGTACTCGACGGCAGTGACAACTTCCAGACCCGGCACGCGGTCAATCGCGCCTGCGTGCGGCTCCGCAAGCCGCTGGTCTCGGGCGCCGCCGTGCGTTTTGACGGTCAGGTTGCCGTCTTCGACATGCGGCAACCGGAGGCACCCTGTTACGCGTGTCTGTTCCCGGAATCGGGCGATCAGGAAGAGGTGCGTTGTGCCGTGATGGGCGTCTTCGCACCAATCACCGGCATCGTCGGGACAATTCAGGCGGCCGAGGCGTTGAAGCTGCTTTCGGGAACAGGGGAAGCGCTGACAGGCCGCTTGCTGCTCATCGATGCGCTCACGATGCAGCTGCGCACGATCAGGTTCAGGAAAGACAGCGCCTGCACCGTCTGCGGGACCAGCACCGGTCGCTAGATGAGCGCCGTGTGGCCTCGTTTACGCCGCGACGCCTTCCATCAGCTGACGCCATTGCCGGTTCCAGAGCTCCACCGGGTCGCGCCTGAAACCGCTCTTGGCATACTGATGCCAGCGCCCGGTGACGAAGCTCAGGATCAGGTTCGCGCATGCAGCCGCGTCGGTTTCGGGCGCGAGCTCCTGCTGGGTCACGGCAAAGCGGACCGCCTGTTTGAGCGTAGCTTCGAGGCGGTCGTGAAGCTGGTTGATTCGCGCCTGCAGTCTTTCATCCTCATGCACGAGCGCGTCGCCGATGAGCACCCGTGTCATGCCGCGGTTCTTCTGCGCGAACCCGAGCAGGACGGAGACGACCGCCTCGACCTGCCGGATGCCGCTTTTCTCTTCGGTCGTGATCTTGTTGATGAGCGCGAACAGCGTCTCTTCGATGAACTCGATCAGGCCTTCGAACATCTGCGCCTTGCCGCTGAAGTGGCGGTACAGCGCGGCCTCGGATACCTGTAACTTCCCGGCAAGCGAGGCCGTGGTGACTTTCTCGGAGACGGGATTCTCGAGCATGTGCGCGAGCGTCTGCAGTATTTGAGTTTTCCGTTCCCCCGTTCTGGCCATCGTTCCCCCGAAGTCAGGCGAGCTGTGGCAGCACGTGCCGTAACTCGCTGAGATACGCGATTCTCACGTCGACGTAGCGCGGTGCCCTTCGCTCACGCGTCACCCAGACCGTCTTCATTCCCAGCTTCTTTGCGGTGCGCAGGTTGGCAAGCATATCCTCGACCATGATGCAGCGCTGCGGCCGCAGGTGATTGGCGCGCGCGAGGCGGAGAAAACCGTGCACGTCGGGTTTCGGCCGAAAGCGCGTGCGCTCGATCGAGAACACGGCGTCGAAGAGATCCGAGATGCCAAGCGCTTTCAACACAGTTTTCGAATAATGGACCGGTGCGTTCGAGAACACGAACTTGCGCCCAGGCAGCCGACGCAAGCTTACCCGGAGCTGGGGCTCCCGCACTACCATCCGCTCAAGTTCCGGGAATTGATGGGTATGCCACAAAAAATGCTTCGGATCAGTGCCATGATGCCGCATCAGACCAAGCAGGGTGGCCCCATATCGCGCCCAGTACTGTTGACGAAGCGCACCGGCAGCATGCAGGTCCAGACCGAGCTCGCGCTGCAGGTACTCCGTCATGGCCCGGTTGATATGCGGAAAGATGTGCGGCCTTGCGTTGTGCAGCGTGTTGTCGAGGTCGAATATCCAGGCACGCGTCCATGACCCTCCACGGGCTCGACGTCCGCTCTTCCGCTTACGGGCCATTGTCCCCACCCGCCCCGCTCATCGCCTCCGGATGAGAGTGCCTACCCCTTCGCTCGTGAGCACTTCGAGCAGTAGCGCATGTTCCACGCGGCCATCGATGATGTGGCACGTGTTCACCCCGTTCTTCACGGCATCGAGGGCCGACGAGATCTTGGGCAGCATGCCGCCGTGTATCGTGCCGTCGGCGAAAAGGTCGTCCACCTTCTTGGCCGTGAGCCCGGTCAGCAGATTGCCGTTCTTGTCGAGGACGCCGGCGGTGTTCGTGAGCACGATGAGCTTTTCCGCCTTGAGGATCTCGGCGACCTTGCCGGCGACCAGATCCGCATTGATGTTGTAGGACTCGCCGCGGCTGCCGAAGCCGATCGGCGCGATCACCGGTATAAATCCGCCGGCAAAAAGTGTCTGCACGACTTTCGGGTCGATCTGCTCGACCTCGCCGACCTGGCCGATGTCGATGAGGCCGTCGTCGGGCCCGCGCACCATCATCTTCTTCGCCCGGATGAAACCGCCGTCCTTACCCGTCAGGCCGACCGCAGCGCCGCCGTGGTGGTTGATGAGATGCACGATCTCCCCGTTCACCTGTGCACCGAGGACCATTTCGACGACCTCCATCGTCTCGGCGTCGGTGACACGCATGCCCTGCACGAACTCGCCTTTCTTGCCGACGCGCGTCAGCATGTCGTCGATCTGCGGCCCGCCGCCGTGCACCACTACGGGGTTCATGCCGACGAGCTTGAGCAGCACGACGTCGCGCGCGAAGCTCTCTTTCAACTTCTCGTCCGACATCGCGTTGCCACCATATTTGATGACGATCGTTTTGCCGTGAAAGCGCTGGATGTAGGGCAGCGCCTCCGCGAGGATGCGAGCTTTGACCGGAGATTCGAGCGAGAGAGTCGACATAGCGCGACGGGGCAAATGAGCGCTGATTCTACAGCGTCGAAAACAAAACGGCCGCCCTGAGGCGGCCGTTTCGCGGTGCCGGATGAGACTTACTGAATCGTGATGCGCTTTGCGCTGGTCGCAGCTTTTTTCGGGAGCGTCAGCTCCAGAATGCCATCGGTGTATCGGGCCGATGCGCTGTTCTCGTCGACAGGCTGCCCGAGCTGGAATGCGCGGTAGACCTTCCCGTAGTAGCGCTCGGAACGCAGCGTCCGCTCACCGTCTTTCGCTTCTTTTTCGTTCTTCACCTCGGCGGTGATCGCCACCTGGTCGCTTTCGATGCTGATGTTGATGTCGTCTTTCTTCACGCCCGGGATTTCCGCCCGGATGATGTACGCGTTCTCGTCCTCGCTCACGTCCACGCGAAAGTGGCCGACTTGCGTCTGCGCCTGGCCTTCAAAGCTCACCGGACGCACGAAGAAGCCGCGCAGCAGGTCGTCGAACGCCTCGTCGAAGCGGGTAATGTTCGCCATTGCTCTCTCTCCTTGGAAATGGTTAGGCGCCTCTCAGAGCGCCGACGGAGGGAATATGGGAACCGCCCCGCGCATTTCAAGCCGCGAACGGAGTCCGACGGCCAAAAAACTGCCATCTACGAAAATAACGCATGTGGGTCAGGTACTTACTGCGGCACCCGCCGGAGCTTACGCGGTCAGTGCGAGTGGGACGAGCCGCCGGAGCCGCGAACTTCCGCGTCGACGGTGAGCGTCGTCAGGGACGTGGTAGCGGGCTGGGAAGGCTGGAGGCTCAGCACGAGCTGCAGTTTGTCGCCCGCCTTCAGGGGCTGCTTCAACTCGAGCAGCATCAAGTGCGTGCCGCCCGGCGCGAGCTTCACCGTCTGACCCGCAGGCAGGTCGACGCGCGGCAGGGTGCGCATGCGCATGACGCCGCCATCCATGGTCATCGAATGCATTTCGACCCGCCCCGCCGCCGGGCTGCCCGCGGCGACCAGCGCAAGGTTGCGATCGCTCGTAAGCTCCAGATACGCGGCTGCCGTTTTCTGGCCGGGTGCGGGCTCGCGCACCCAGGCGTTCGCCACTTTCACGCTTTCCGCCGCGTACGTGGAAAAAGGCACCGCGACTGCGCCAAGCGCGGTCCAGGCCGAAAGAACCAAATGTGTGATTCGCATGTCGTATTCGAGCTCGCGGTTCGGGAGCGGGTTCCATTCCAGCTGCCGGTCCGGCTGCCGATATTAAGGTCCCCAAGCGCGGCGCATTGTTCCAGCTCGGGCTGCCGCCCGCAAGCAACCCCTATAATGACGCCTTTTTCATGATGGTCATGCACTTTCTCCGCGCGCTGTTTCTCCTGCTCGCGCCCGCGCTACTTTACGCGCAGCAAGTCCCCAGTCCTCCGCCGCTCGCTGCCAAGGCCTATGTGCTGGCTGACTACAACAGCGGCCAGGTGCTCGTCGCGCAAAACCCGCAGCAGCGGATCGAGCCTGCTTCGTTGACGAAGCTCATGACGGCGTACGTGACGTTCAATGCGCTGAAGCAGAAGACGTTAAGGCCGGACCAGATCGTGCCGGTATCCGCACGCGCGTGGAAAAGCGAAGGTTCGCGCATGTTCATCGAGCCGAACCGGCCGGTGAGCGTCGAAGAGCTCCTGAAAGGCATGATCGTGCAATCGGGCAACGATGCGTGCATCGCGCTCGCCGAAGCCGTTGCGGGGAGCGAAGAGGTCTTCGCACAGATGATGAACCGCGAAGCACAGCGGCTCGGCATGAAGAACACGAACTTCGTGAATTCGACCGGCCTGCCGCATCCGCAGCACTACACCACCGGGCACGATCTGTCGCTGCTCGCGATGGCGATCGTCCGGGATTTCCCCGAATACTATCCGCTGTATTCGCTCAAGGAATACCGCTATAACAACATCACGCAGTCGAACAGGAATCGTCTGCTCTGGGCCGATCCGACCGTCGACGGCATGAAAACGGGCTACACCGAAAACGCGGGCTACTGCCTCATTACCTCGGCACGCCGAGGCCCGCGGCGGCTGATATCCGTCGTGCTCGGCACGAATTCGGAGTCGGGGCGCGCGACCGAAAGTCAGAAACTTCTCAACTATGGCTTCCAGTTCTACGACACCGTCAGGCTCTACGAAAAGAACCACCCCGTTTCGACCGTCAAAGTCTGGAAAGGCGGCGCGAATCAGGTCAAGGCAGGGTTTCCGTACGACATGTACCTGAGCATTCCGAAAGGCGTCGCCGACAAGCTGAAGGCGACGGTGGAAACCCAGCAGCCGCTGCTCGCGCCGATTGCCGCCGGACAGAAGATCGGCGTGCTGCGCGTGGAACTCGAAGGTAAGCCGTACGGCGAATTCCCCGTGGTCGCCCTGGAAGAAGTCGGCATTGCAGGCATATTCGGCCGCGGCTGGGACAGCCTGCGGCTGCTTCTCAAGTGAGGACTCCGATGAGCGAAATCGTATATCTGAACGGTGAGTACATGCCCCTCGAGCAGGCTCGCATACCTGTGCTCGACCGGGGATTCATTTTCGGGGACGGCGTGTACGAAGTGATTCCCGTGTACTCACGGCATCCGTTCCGCCTGCCGCAGCATCTTGCGCGGTTCGAGCGCAGCCATGAGGCGATCCGGATCAAGAATCCGCTTACGGACGCCGAGTGGGCCCGGCTCGTAAACGATCTCATCGCGCGCAACAGCGGCGACGACCAGTCGATCTATCTCCAGGTGACTCGCGGTGTTGCCAAACGGGACCACGCGTTCCCGCAGGACACCAAGCCCACCGTTTTCGGCATGAGCAGCTCTCTTTCGACGCCGAGCAAGGCTACCGTCGAGGCGGGCATTCCGGCGATCACGGCGGTCGATTACAGGTGGCTCAAATGCGATGTGAAATCGACGTCGCTGCTGGGTAATTGCCTGTTGCGCCAGGCCGCGGCGGACGCAGGCGCGATCGAAGTCGTCATGTTCCGCGACGGTTTTCTCACGGAAGGGTCATCGAGCAACGTGTTCGCGATCAAGAACGGCACCATCCTTGCGACCCCGAAAAACAATCTCGTGCTGCCGGGCATCACGTACGACGTCGTGATCGAGCTTGCGCAGGCGCATGCAGTTCCGCTCGAGGTGAGGCCGATCACCGAAGCTGAAGTCCGTGCGGCGGATGAGCTATGGGTCACGTCTTCGACGAAGGAAGTGCTGGCCGTGACTTCGCTCGACGGCAAAGCCGTCGGCACCGGCAAGCCGGGGCCGGTATTCCGTCGGATGCACCAGCTGTATCAGGACTTCAAGCGGACGGTGATGCGCCAAGCAGCGTAGCGCGCCGCAAGGCGCGCTATCAGAACCATGGCGGTCGAGAACGCATCGCTGATCGACTATCCCTGCGATTTCCCGATCAAGGTGCTCGGCCGCACCCAGCCGGGCTTCGCTCAGGCAGTGCTCGCGATCGTACGGCAACACGCGCCGGATTTCGACGGCGCGACGATGGAGATGAAAACCAGCAAGCAGGGCAAGTACCTGAGCGTGACTTGCGTGATACGCGCAACGTCTCGCGAGCAGCTGGACAATCTCTACCGCGCGCTCTGTGACGACCCGATGGTGGTAATGGTCCTCTAGAGCCGCAGGTTGCGGCCTAGCGACCTGCCGGTGCGCGATGGGGACGCTGTTTCGGTGCAGATTCGGCCTTCTTCTTGTCCGGGTCGTGCGCCCGTGATTTGCCGTACGATCCTTTGAAAATCTTCCCGCGTTTCGTCCGTTTGTCGCCTTTTCCCATATTGTCTCCGTTAACGTGATGCATACCCGAAGCACCACCGGTTCGGCGTGCTTCCCGGATTCCGTACCGTGTGTCTCGCTTTTGCAGGAATGAGCACTTCCTCGCCCACGTCGGGGCGGAGCGCCGAGCCTTCGAATTCGATCTCGATTTCGCCTTCGATCAGCATCACGACCTCGTCGACGTCGTGCACGAAATCGCGCCATATCTGACCCGCAGGATCGATCCAGTACTCGAAGCTGAAGCCCCGCCGCGCCCAGTCGGCACGAATTTGAGGCAGCTTGTGCTCGAGATTCTGTCCTACCTTGCTGGCATCTGCCATTGACGTAAGACGAGCCACTCGTTCGCGAATTCAGTCTCGAGGTCCGATTCCCTGCTCTGAAGAAACTGTGGCAAACCTTTACAACGGATCTCCAGTTCTGGGCGGTTTTCCAGGAGTATTAGCTTTGCTTCTTCGCGCTGCTTCAGGAATGCGCCTTGGTACTTTCCGAAGTTGCGCGCGTAATCTTTGTCGTCCTTGGAGTAAGCGCGGATCATCATAGAGATCCGTTGGTCCAATTCCTCGTGCGATTTTTTGTGTCGCGTCTGCCATGCGGTAAACGCTTTGTCATTGTCGGCACGAGACTGCGGGAACGCGGTGTTGCATGCCTCTCGTAACGCGAGTACGCCTTGATACCTGCCATAAATCTCGAGCAGGCTCATACGATATTCGCTCGCCGATATCGCGGCGGTGGTCATCGGTGCCAAACTGAAGAGTAAAAGCGCAAGTAACGAACGGCTTGAGGAAAGGGACATGACGAAGCGACGAAGGCAGGTTGCGCATTGTGCTACCGTTCAACGCGAGAGACAACCTCGCGCGTCCAATGCCCAGCTCTGAAGGTGCTGCCGTTTCTGAACTGACTGCGCCCATCGTGAAATACATGGGCCTGGTCGATTACGAGCCCACTTGGCGCGCGATGCAATCATTCACGGCGGAGCGCACCGGCGACACACCGGACGAGCTCTGGCTGCTGCAGCATCCGCCGGTGTACACGATCGGCGTGGCGGGCCGGGGCGAGCACCTGCCGCGCGAACGCGCGGATATTCCGGTCGTGCACATCGATCGAGGTGGGCAGATCACGTACCACGGCCCCGGTCAGGTCGTGGCGTACGTGCTGCTCGACATGAAAAGAAGAGGGCTGACGATCCGGCCGCTCGTTCGGCGGCTGGAGCAGGCCGTGATAGACTTGCTCCAGGAATACGGTATCAGCGCGGCGGGCCGGATCGACGCTCCCGGCGTCTACGTCGGTGCAGCGAAAATCGCAGCGCTCGGGCTGCGCATCACGCGCGGCTGCTGTTATCACGGCCTCGCGTTCAACGTCGACATGGACCTCCTCCCTTTCCACGCCATAGACCCGTGCGGGTATCCCGGCCTCGCCGTGACGCAATTGCGGGATCTCGGCGTGACCGAATCGACCGACACGGTCATGGATAAACTCGCGCGCAAACTCGAGGCCGTCCTCGCATGAGCTCCATCGGCGACAAACAGAAGGGCGCGGCGAAGACAACGCGCATTCCGATCAAGATCGTCCCGGCCGAACGGCTGAAGAAGCCCGACTGGATTCGTGTGCGGCTCTCCGACGGCAGGCGCTTCCAGGAAATCAAAGACATTCTTCGTAGTCAGAAGCTGCACACGGTCTGCGAGGAGGCCTCGTGCCCGAACATCGGAGAGTGCTTCGGGAAAGGCACGGCGACGTTCATGATCCTTGGCGACCTTTGCACACGGCGCTGCCCGTTCTGCGATGTGGCGCACGGCCGACCACTTCCACCGGACCCCGAAGAGCCGGTGCACCTGGCGGAAACGATCGCGGCGCTGAAGCTGAAGTACGTCGTCGTGACGAGCGTCGATCGCGACGATTTGCGCGACGGGGGCGCAGGCCATTTCAGGGACTGCATCCGCGCGATACGCGCTCGTTCGCCACATACGAGCATTGAAGTGCTCGTTCCCGACTTTCGCGGCAGGCTGGACGTCGCGCTCGACATTCTTTCCGAATGCCCGCCCGATGTCATGAATCACAACCTGGAGACCGTGCCTCGTCTTTACAAGCAGGCACGGCCGGGCGCGGATTACCGCCACTCGCTCATGCTTTTGAAGAAGTTCAAAGCACGCTTCCCGGATACGCCGACCAAGTCCGGTCTCATGGTCGGCATCGGCGAGACGGACGAGGAGATCGTCGAAGTCATGCGCGACCTGCGCGAGCACGATGTCGACATGCTGACGATCGGACAGTACCTGCAGCCCTCGGCACATCATCTGCCGGTGCTGCGTTATGTCGAGCCGGGCATCTTCGAGACATTCGCCGAGACCGCGCACGCGCTCGGTTTCGCGCACGCAGCGTGCGGGCCGCTGGTGCGCTCGAGCTATCACGCCGACCAGCAGGCGCACGACGCGGGTGTAGCGTGACGGCGCGCCTCAGCGGCACTCAGTCTTGTGGCGGGGCTTTTGCCGTTACGCCGGTTCGGCGAGCTTCTGCTCTATAAGTTTTTCCAGCTTGCCGAAATCGGGCTCTCCGAGAATCCTGTCCACCACGATCCCGCGCTTGTCGATGACGATGGTCGTCGGCGTGAGCTTCACGTCGTCGAAGGCTCGGGCGAGCTCGCCCATGGGGTCGAGCGCGACTTTGAACGGCAGCTTGTTCTTGTCCGTGTAGTCGAGCACGTAGTTCGGTGGATCGTAGCGCATCGCGACGGCGATCAGCTCCAGGCCTTTGTCCTTATAGCTTGCATACGTTTGCACAAGCCGGGGCATTTCCTTCACGCACACGGCGCAATCCGTCGCCCAGAAGTTCACGAGCACGACGCGGCCGCGCAAATCCGCCGTGCTGAGCTTCTCGCCTTTGATCGACGTAAAGACGACCTGCGGCGCCGCACGGTCCCTGAAGAACGCCGCGTATCCGGCGAGCGCGAGCGCGCACGACACGATAAGCGCTACGGCAGGAGCTTTCCGTCTGTTCTTCGAGCCCATGCTAGTGTGCCTTGTCCCAGTTCTCCCCAACGCCGACTTCGACCAGTAGCGGCACCGCAAGCTGAGCGACACCGGACATGAGCCGAGGCAGCTCGGTGCGGACGCGCTCGACTTCCTCACCGGGCACTTCGAGCACGAGCTCGTCGTGGACCTGCATGACGAGCTTCGCATGCAGGCGCTGATCGTGCAGCCAGTGCTGCACCCGGATCATCGCGATCTTTATGAGATCGGCGGCAGTGCCCTGCATCGGCGCATTGATAGCGGCGCGTTCCGCACCCTGACGCCGCACCGGGCTGCCGCTGCGGATGTCCGGCAGGTAGAGGCGGCGGCCGAAAACCGTCTCGACGAATCCCCGTTCGCGTGCGAGTTCGCGCGTGCGGTCCATGTACGCCTTCACGCCGGGATACCGCGCGAAATAGCGCTCGATGTACTGCGCTGCCGCCGAGCGCTCGATCTCGAGCTGGCGGGAGAGTCCGAACGCGGACATGCCGTACATGAGCCCGAAGTTGATCGCTTTCACGTAGCGCCGCTGGTCCGCGCTCACGTCCTCGAGCGGCGTCCCGAACACTTCCGATGCAGTCGCGCGATGTATGTCCTCGCCTGCCGAGAATGCCCTCAGCAGGTTCTCGTCGCGCGAGATGTGCGCCATGATCCGCAGCTCGACCTGCGAGTAGTCCGCCGAGATCACGCAATAGCCCGGCGGCGCGATGAACGCTTCACGTATGCGCCGGCCTTCCGCGGTGCGAATCGGGATGTTCTGAAGATTGGGATCGCTGCTCGAAAGTCGCCCCGTGACCGCGACCGCCTGTGAATAGGAGGTGTGCACGCGCTTCGTGCGCGGGTTCACCATTTCCGGCAGCTTGTCGGTGTAAGTCGACTTGAGCTTCGACAGGCTGCGGTACTCGAGGATCAGCTTCGGCAGCGGATGATCGAGGGCAAGCTGCGCTAGCACGTCTTCGTCGGTCGAAGGCGTGCCGGAAGGCGTCTTCTTGATAATCGGCAGCTTGTGCTTGTCGAAGAGAATCTCCTGGATCTGCCGCGGCGAATTGATGTTGAACGGCTGACCCGCCTGTTCGTGCGCCCGCCGCTCGATGTCCATCATCTTCCCGCCGAACTCGCGCGAGAGACCGCCCAGAAGCCCCATGTCGATGAGCACCCCGTTGCGCTCCATCTCGAAGAGCACCCGCATCACCGGCATCTCGATATCGCGATAGATCCGGCAGAGCTTCTCGTCGCTGTCGACTTGCGGACACATCGCGCGGTGCAGCCGCAGCGTGACGTCAGCGTCCTCGGCGCCGTATTCCGTCGCCTGCTCGACCGCGACCTGCTCGAACGATATGCGCCGCGCGCCTTTTCCGGTCACCTCGTCGTACGTCGTGGTCTTCAGCTGCAGATGCCGCTCGGCGAGATTGTCCATGTCGTGCGACTTGTGGCTTTCGAGCACGTACGACTGGATGAGCGTGTCGTGCTGCACACCCGCAAGCTTCACGTCGTAATTCGCGAGTACATGCATGTCGAACTTGATGTTCTGCCCCACTTTCGCCTGTGCGGGATTCTCGAGCCACGGCTTGAGCCGCTCGAGCACGCAGCTCGCCGCAAGCTGCTCCGGGGCTCCGGTATAACGATGGCCGACCGGGATATATGCGGCACATGCGCGTTCGACGGAGAGCGAGATACCGACGAGCTCCGCCCGGAATGGATCGATACTCGTCGTCTCGGTGTCGATGGCGGCGATCTCGGCCCCTTCCAGACGGAGCGCCCATGCATTGAGCTGCTCTTCCGTGAGTATCGTTTCGTATTCGCACGCTTCTTCCGCACGCACCATGAGATTCGCCGGCACGGCGGGCGGCGGCACCTCGGCCGGAGCGGTTTCGCCTGCACCCGCGTCGAGCTCACGGCGCCACGTCTTGAACTCGAAGCGGTCGAAAAGCTGTGCGAGCTTCGGTTTGTTCTGCGGTTTCGCTTCGAGATCGGCAATGCGCACCGGCAACGGCACATCGCATTTGATCGTCAGGAGCTCACGCGCGCGCGGCAGCCAGTCGACGACCTTGCGCAGGTTTTCGCCCACGCTCCCGCCGATCTCGTCGGCACGACGGATAATCTCGTCGAGCGAGCCGTATTGCAGCAGCCACTTACACGCGGTCTTCGGCCCGACCTTCTCCACGCCCGGAATGTTGTCGATGCTGTCGCCGATCAGCGTGAGGTAATCGACGAAGCGATCGGGCTTCACGCCAAACTTTTTTTCAACGCCCGCCTCGTCGAGTGTTTCGTTCGACATCGTGTTCACGAGCGTGACCGCGGGGCTCACGAGCTGCGCCATGTCCTTGTCGCCCGTCGATATCACCACGCGCGTTCCGTCGCGCTCGGCTTCTTTCGTGAGCGTGCCGATCACGTCGTCCGCTTCGACGCCGTCGACGACGAGCAAAGGCCAGCCCATCGCGCCGATCGCTTCATGCAGCGCCTGCACCTGGAACGTGAGCTCGTCCGGCATCGCCTCGCGATTGGCTTTGTACTCGGCGTACAGATCGTCGCGAAAGGTCTTGCCTTTTGCGTCGAAAATCGCGGCGCTATAATCCGCGCGCACGTCTTTGTGCAGCTTGCGCAGCATGTTGAGCACGCCGTAGATCGCACCGGTAGGCTCGCCCTTCTTCGTGCGCAGATCCGGTAACGCGTGAAATGCGCGGTACAGATACGACGATCCGTCGACCAGCAGCAGAGTTTTCACGGAGTATGGAGTGCTTATGACAACACGAGACAAGTTTCCGCACCCGCTTGCGCCTGACCTGATGGAGAAGACGTGGGCGGCGCGCGAATCGTGGCGGGTGCTCGGCATTATGGCAGAATTCGTGCAGGCTACAGACAAGCTCGCCGCCATCCGTCCAGCCGTGAGTTTCTTCGGAAGCGCGCGAACGCTTCCGGGTCATCGCTACTACGGTCTCGCCGAGAGAACAGCGAGGCTTTTGTCGGACGCCGGTTTCAGCGTGATCTCCGGTGGCGGCCCGGGCATCATGGAAGCCGCGAACAAAGGCGCGCACGAAGGGAAGTCCCCGAGCGTCGCGCTCAATATCCTCCTCCCGCACGAGCAGCAATCCAATCTCTACCAGGACATCAGCCAGAACTTTCATTACTTCTTCGCGCGCAAAGTGATGTTCGTGAAATTCGCGACGGCGTACGTCGTGCTGCCCGGCGGATTCGGAACGCTCGACGAGGTGATGGAAGCGCTCACGCTCGTGCAGACAGGCAAGACGAGAAAGATGCCGATCATTCTCGTGCACGAGCCTTTCTGGCGCGGGATGCTCGACTGGTTCCGCACGACGCTCGTGAGCGAAGGCATGATCTCGCCCGAAGACATGAACCTCGTGCAGGTGATCGACGAGCCGCAGGCGGTCGTCGATGCGATCTTCGATTACTACGAGAAGCGTGGGTTCCAGCCGTCCGAGGCCGAAGAAGAGATCCTCCTCAACCTCTAATGCAGTGGCTGGTGACTGAATTCATTGCCGCGGGAGGGTACGCTTTCTGCTTTCACTTACGTACCCAAACCCGGATAATACGGGCGTATGAAACACCGCCACATGCGCACCTGGGTCGCGGCGTTTGCGCTCGCTTTAGCGCCAACAGTTGCCGCGCAGAATCCCGCTGATCGACCGCTGCCTGGACAGATACCGCCAACGGCAAAACCGAAGCCTGTGGCGCAGGCGCCTGCGGATCGCAAGCTTCAGCCCGTGCCGGAACCGCCGGGACCCCCGCCCGGGCTCGAGCTCGATCCCTCTCTGGAACCGCAGGTCACGATCCAGCGCCGGGGCACGGAGACGGTCGAGGAGTTTCGGATCAGGGGACGCCTGTACATGATCAAAGTCACCCCGTCGCATGGAGTGCCTTACTACCTGATCGACGAGTACGGACGCGGCGATTTCGCCCGGCGTGACAGCTACGATACCGGCACGCGTCCGCCGATGTGGGTTATACATCAGTTTTAATGTCCGTCTACACCACCGTCACGCCGGAGGAACTGACCGCGTGGCTCTCCGACTACAACGTCGGCACACTCACTCGAATGCAAGGTATATCGGCGGGCATCGAGAACACCAACTATTTCGTCTACACCACCGCCGGCCGGTACGTATTGACGCTTTTCGAGAAGCTCACGGCGGCCGAGCTTCCGTTCTATCTCGACCTGATGGCGCACCTGGCGGATCACGGCATCCCGAGCGCGCGCCCGCTTCCTAACCATTCGGGTCGTTTACTGGGCGAGCTCAACGGAAAGCCGGCCGCTCTCGTCTCCTATCTTCCAGGTCGCGATGTGGAACGGCCCGACGCGACGCACTGCGCAGCGGTCGGCACCATGCTCGCGCGCATACATCTCGCCGGCCAGTCGTATCGCAAACGCATGGACAACCCGCGGGGCCTGTCCTGGTGGCGGGCCGTCGCGCCGCAGCTCATGCAGTTCCTCTCGCCCGCTGAAGCGAAGCTGCTCGAACGGGAGGTGGAGTTTCAGTCCCGCAGCCGCTTCGATGCACTCCCTCGCGGAGCGATCCATGCCGATCTCTTCAGGGACAACGCCCTGTTCGAAAGCACGCACATATCCGGAGTCATCGATTTCTACTTCGCATGCACCGACGCGCTGCTGTACGACGTGGCGATCTGCGTGAACGACTGGTGCGTGCTCGACGACGGGGCACTGGACGAAAGCAGGGCTGCGGCGCTTCTCGACGCGTATAGGGCGGCGAGACCGCTCGCTTCCGGCGAAGCGGCCGCATGGGCCGTGATGCTGCGTGCGGCGGCTCTGCGGTTCTGGATTTCGCGACTGTACGATTACCACCTGCCGCGTCCTGGCGAGCTCACGCACGCCAAGGATCCGGCGCACTTCCGCCGCATCCTCGAGCGGCACATTGCACACGAGCAGAAGCTACCCGTGCAGAGCATATGACGCGTCTATAATCGCGCAATGACGAGGGCGCCGCCCTCGCAGCATGCCGGGAAGATCGCCTCATCCATGGAGCCTCGCGCCGTCAGCGTCGGACACGGCTGGACCTGGATCGTCCAGGGTTTCGCATTGTTCCGGAAAAGCCCGGCCGTGTGGCTCGCGCTGCTGCTCCTGCTTTTCGTGTCGATGAAGGTAGTGGTGCGTGTGCCGCTGCTCGGCATCATCTTCGTGCTGCTCATGCCGCACTTCATCGTCGGTCTCATGGAAGGCTGCCGCGCTCTCGAGCATGGCAGCCGCCTCGAGCTCGGTCACCTGCTCGCCGGGTTTCGCCGCAATGCTGCGCAGCTCGTCACGATCGGAGGCATCTCGCTCGTCGGCAATTTTGCCGTGATGATGCTGGTGATGGAGCTGGGCGGAGAAGCGATGACGGCCCTCGCCAAGACGGTCACACAAGGCGCGCAGATGACGCCGCAGCTCACGCGCGAGATGCAGGCGGCCACCCGCACCGTCGCGCAGGCGCTCCTCATCGGCACGGCGGTCTCGCTGCCGTTGCTGATGGCCCTCTGGTACGCGCCGCTGCTCGTCTACTTCAACGATCTCGGTCCCTTGGCGGCGCTCAAGTCGAGCTTCCTCGCCTGCGTGAAGAACACCGGCGCGATGCTGCTCTACGGCCTCGTGATACTCGTCGGAATGTTCATCGCGATGCCGTTCAGCATCGCGATCGGACAGTACGATTTCGCGCTGATGCTGCTTGCGCCGATCGTCGTGCCGTCGGTATACGTGAGCTACAAAGACGTGTTCCTGGCGGGAACGGCGCCGCAGGCGGGCGCGGACTCCGTCACGGGCTGACGACTTTTACGCCGGCGCGAGCTTGGCGTACTCCAGCATCAGCCATTTCAGGCCAGCGTCGCGGAAGTTCACCTGAACGCGCGCATCGGCGCCGCGTCCTTCCGCGCTCACGATCACGCCCGCACCGAACTTCGGATGCGTCACGCTCTGGCCGATGCGCCAGGGTATACCGCTGTCTTTCAGCGACGGCTGCACCGGCATCGCACCGGCGTAGGCGCGCCCTGAACCGTAAAGTCCCGGCATGGTCCGGCCGCCTTTGGTCTTGCGCATGAGGTCGGGCGGGATTTCCTGGAAAAACCGCGAAGGCACGTTGAAGCGCGTCTGTCCGTGAAGCATGCGGCTCTGGGTGTAAGTGAGATTGAGCCGGCGTCGTGCACGCGTAAGCGCCACGTACATGAGCCGCCGCTCCTCCTCGATGCCGTCTGCTTCCGTGAGACTGTTCTCGTGCGGGAAAAGGCCTTCTTCGAGGCCGCTCACGAAGACGGCATGAAACTCGAGGCCTTTGGCCGAATGAACGGTCATGAGCTGCAGCGCTTCGCTGCTGGTCTCGGCCTGGTGCTCGCCTGCTTCCAGCGCGGCGTGCGCAAGAAACGCGGTGAGGTCATCCGGCTCGTCCACGCCTTCGGCGAGCGGCTGGGCGGCGCGCTCCGCCACGAAAGTTGTGGCCGCGTTGACGAGCTCCGCCAGGTTCTCGAGGCGGTCGGCCCCTTCACGCTCTTTCTCGTAATGCTGCTTGAGACCGCTTGCCGCGATCACGTGATCGATCGTCTCGGGCAGCGTGCGGCCCGCAGTCGCGGCGCGCATGTTCTCGATCAACTGGACGAATCCGGCGATGCTCGCCGCAGCTTTGCCGGAGAGCGTGTTCGCGCAGGCCGCGGCCCAGAGCGAAACACCGCGTTCACGCGAGATCTCCTGGATCTGCTCGACGCTTCGAGCGCCCACGCCGCGCGTCGGAAAATTGACGATCCGCAAGAACGCGTTGTCGTCGTCGCCGCTTGCGACGAGCCGCAGATAGGCGAGCGCGTGCTTCACCTCCTGTCGTTCGAAGAACCTGAGGCCGCCATAGACGCGGTAAGGTACGGATGCGTTGAAGAGCGCATGCTCGAGCACCCGGGACTGCGCGTTCGAGCGGTAGAGCACGCCGATATCGCCCAGGCTCACTCCGTTTGCCTTCAGCGATTTCACCTCGTCGACAATGTACGCGGCCTCCTCGATATCGGTCGCCGCCTCGAACACCCGCAGCGGCTCGCCCTTGCCGTCGGCCGTCCACAGGTTCTTCCCAAGCCGCTTCCGGTTGTGACCGATGAGTGCGTTCGCCGCGTCGAGAATGTTGCCTTGCGAGCGGTAGTTCTGCTCGAGCTTGATCACGCGCTCGATATGAAAATCGCGCTGCAGGTGCTGCATGTTCGCGGTATTCGCGCCGCGGAACGCATAGATGGACTGGTCGTCGTCGCCGACGGCGAATATGGAATTGCCGGAGCCGGCGAGAAGCTGCAGCCAGCGGTACTGCAGCTTGTTCGTGTCCTGGAACTCGTCGACGAGGATGTGCCTGAACCTGTTCCGGTAATGCTCTCTCAGGATTTCGTTCCGGCTGAGGAGCTCGTACGAGCGCAGCAGAAGCTCGGCGAAATCGACCACCCCTTCGCGCTGGCACTGCTGATCGTAGGCAGCGTAGATCTCGACGCAGCGCTGCGAGAAATCGTCGTAGGCTTCCGCGTCTTTCGCGCGTCGCCCCTCTTCCTTGTTCGCCGCGATGAACCAGGCCGCCTGCCGGGGCGGATAGCGCTCCTCGTCGAGGTTCATCCCCTTCATGATGCGCTTCACGAGCGCGAGCTGGTCCTGGGTATCGAGAATCTGGAAAAGCGCCGGCAGCCCCGCTTCCCGGTGATGGGCACGAAGCATGCGGTTGCACAGGCCATGAAACGTGCCCACCCACATCCCCCGCGTGTTGATCGGCAGCATCGCGGAAATGCGCGTCAGCATTTCCTTCGCAGCCTTGTTCGTGAAAGTCACTGCAAGGAGCCCGTGCGGGCTCACCTGCCCCGTCTGGATGAGCCACGCGATGCGCGTCGTGAGCACGCGTGTCTTGCCGCTGCCGGCGCCGGCGAGGATGAGCGCGGATTGCGCGGGCAACGTAACGGCTTCGAGCTGGTGCTCGTTCAGCCCTGCGAGGAATCGGGGAGGCATTTGAAGCGGCGTGGAAAAACAGTCCGATTATATCCAATATAATTCCAGGTTTTGCATTGACGGCCTCCAGCATGGAGCAGAGATACAACCCCCGCGTGGTCGAACGCGAAGCGCAGCGCCACTGGGAAGACACCGACGCGTTCGGTGCCGTCGAGGCGAGCGACAGGCCGAAGTACTACTGCCTGTCGATGTTCCCGTACCCGTCCGGGAAGCTTCACATGGGTCACGTTCGCAACTACACGATCGGCGACGTGCTCACGCGATATCACCGGATGAAGGGCTACAACGTCCTGCAGCCGATGGGCTGGGACGCTTTCGGCCTGCCTGCGGAAAACGCGGCAATGGCGAATGGTGTGCCGCCTGCGCAGTGGACTTACGACAACATCGCGTACATGAAAAAGCAGCTCAAGTCGCTCGGTTTCGCGATCGACTGGAGCCGCGAGCTCGCGACGTGCCGCCCGGATTATTACCGCTGGAACCAGTGGTTCTTCCTCCGCATGCTCGAGCGCGGTCTCGCGTACAAGAAAACGGGCGTCGTGAACTGGGATCCAGTCGATCAGACCGTGCTCGCGAACGAACAGGTGATCGACGGGCGCGGCTGGCGCACGGGCGCGCTCATCGAGAAGCGCGAGATCCCCATGTACTACTTTGCGATCACGCGCTACGCCGACGAGCTGCTCGGCGCGCTCGAGACGCTGCCCGGCTGGCCCGAGCGCGTCAAAGCGATGCAGGCGAACTGGATCGGAAAGAGCCACGGGGTGCGCTTTGCGTTTACGTACACCGCGGATGGCCGACAGGAGAAGCTCTGGGTCTTCACCACGCGCGCCGACACGATCATGGGCGTGACTTTCGTCGCCGTCGCCGCGGAGCATCCGCTCGCGCAGCGCGCCGCGCGCGATAACCCGGCGCTCGCTGCTTTCGTCGAAGAATGCAAACGCGGAAGCGTCATGGAAGCCGACCTCGCGACCGTCGAGAAAAAAGGCATGCCGACGGGGATTTTCGCGACGCACCCGCTAACCGGGGAGAGAATCGAAGTCTGGGTCGGCAATTACGTGCTCATGGGCTACGGCGAAGGCGCCGTGATGGCCGTCCCGGCGCACGATCAGCGCGATTTCGAGTTCGCGACGCAATATGACCTCCCGATCAAACCTGTCGTTCTTCCGAAGGACGGCGCGCTCGAGCTTCCGCTGAAAGCCGCTTACGTCGATTACGGCGTATGCATGAATTCCGGCAAGTATGACGGGCTCGACTATCAGGCCGCAGTGGACGCGATTGCAGCCGACCTCCAGGCGAAAGCACTGGGCGGAAAGCAGGTGCTTTATCGTCTCCGCGATTGGGGTATATCGCGTCAGCGCTACTGGGGATGCCCGATCCCGATCGTCCACTGCCCGACGTGCGGCGATGTCGGCGTGCCGGACGATCAACTGCCCGTCGTGCTGCCCGAGGATTGCGTGCCCGACGGCACCGGCAATCCACTCAATAAACGGCCCGATTTCGTGAACACCACGTGCCCGAAGTGCGGAGGCGCCGCGCGCCGCGAGACGGACACGATGGACACGTTCGTCGATTCGTCCTGGTACTACCTGCGCTTCGCGTGTGCGGACCAGCAGAATGCAATGGTCGACGCGCGGGTCGATTACTGGCTGCCGGTCGACCAGTACATCGGCGGCATCGAGCACGCGATCCTGCATCTGCTCTACTCGCGTTTCTGGACCAAGGCGATGCGGGATGCAGGGCTCGTGCAAATCGACGAGCCTTTCAGAAATCTGCTTACGCAAGGCATGGTGCTGAACGAGATCTTCCTGCGTAAAGGCGAAGCCGGCGCGAGGATCGTCTATTACAACCCGGCCGAAGTCGAATTGAAGTTCGACGACAAGGGCAATCGCGTCGGCGCGGCCCTCATCGCCGACGGCCAGTCCGTCGAGTCAGCGGGCATCGGCACGATGTCGAAGTCGAAGAACAACGGCGTCGATCCGCAGGCACTGATCGAGGAATACGGCGCGGATATCGCGCGCTTCTTCATGATGTTCACCTCGCCGCCCGAGCAGACGCTCGAATGGTCCGATAGCGGCGTCGAAGGCTCGGCACGTTTCTTACGGCGGCTGTGGTCGTTCGCGTACGAGACGCAGCAGTCCGGCCTGCATGCAGCCGATCCCGCGGGCATATCGCTCCCCGCGGAGCTCGCGTCAGCGCGGCGCGAGATTCATTCCGTGCTGAAGCAGGCCAACTACGATATGGGTCGGCACCAGTTCAATACAGTCGCTTCTGCCGGGATGAAAATACTGAACGCGCTCGAATCCCCGCAACGGGAGACAGCAAACGCGGAAGCCCGGGGCGCTGTAGTGCACGAAGGCCTCGCCATACTGCTGCGGCTGCTCTCGCCGATCACGCCGCACGTGAGCCACTATCTGTGGCGGGAGCTGGGGTACGGAGCGGAAATTCTCGCGGCGCCGTGGCCCGAGCATAACGAAGCAGCGCTGATCGAAGACGAGCTCGAACTCGTAGTGCAGGTGAACGGGAAAAAGCGTGGCGACGTTCGCGTGCCTCGCGACGCCGACAAAAAAGCGATCGAGGCAATCGTATTGGCGAACCCCGGCGTACAGAAGTTCGTGAGCGGTCAGCCGGTCAAGAAGGTGGTGGTGGTGCCGGGAAGATTGGTCAATGTGGTCGTCTGAATCCGGGAGGCGCGAGGTGAGAGGCACGAAGCTGACCCTAATCGGTGCGTTGATGTGTCTCACGCTCGGCGCCTGCGGTTTCCACTTGCGCGGCTTCGCGACGCTGCCTTTCAGTGCGCTTTACGTCGATGCGTCGCCCGCTTCCGTCTTTGCCACGCAGCTGCGACGTGTCATCGGCGCGGGAAGCCAGACGCGCATCACGAACAACCCCGCTGAAGCGGATGCAACGCTGCAGGTACTGAATGAGCTGCACGAATCGGAGATTCTGTCGCTCTCGGCCGGCGGCCGGGCGCGCGAGCTTCAGCTGCGCTATCGCGTGACGTATCAGGTGCTGGACAAGAACAAGACGCTGATCGCACCACCGACGGAGATCGTGCTCAGGCGCGAGTTTTCGGTCAACGACCAGGACCCTCGCGGCCAGGAGTCCGAGCAGGCGCTGCTTTATCGGGACATGCAGACGGATGCTGTACACCAGCTCGTGCGGCGCCTCCAGGCCGTCGCGAAAACCTCCGTAAAGACCTAGTGCGCCGAATCGTAAGTCCGCCCGCCGCGAAGCGAGGGACATCGTAGTTATTGTATGTAGCGCCGCCAGGCGCCTAGAGGGTACGCCCGCCGCGAAGCGAGGGGCATCGTAGTTATTGTATGTAGCGCCGCCAGGCGCCTAGAGGGTACGCCCGCCGCGAAGCGAGGGGCATCGTAGGTTTTTATGCGCATAAACACCGAGCAGCTTCAGCAGCATCTCGCCCGCGGGATTCAGCCGCTCTACATGGTTTTCGGTGATGAGCCGCTGCTCGCCCTCGAAGCAAGCGACCGCATACGGGCAGCCGTTCGCGCCGCAGGCTATACCGAACGCGAAGTACTCACGGCCGAGTCGGGCTTTCGCTGGAGCGAGCTCGCGCACGCCGGCAGCGCGCAATCGCTTTTCGCGTCACAGAGGCTCCTCGAGCTGCGGATTCCGAGCGGCAAGCCCGGTACCGAAGGCAGCACGGCGCTGCAAAGCTACGCCCAACGCCTGCCGGCCGACACCGTGACGTTGATCGAGCTGTCGCAGGTCGACTGGCGCTCGCAGAAGTCCGCATGGTTCGACGCGCTCGAGCGCGCAGGCCTCGCCGTCGAAGCACGCGTCGTCGCGCGCAGAGCGTTGCCGCAATGGCTAGCGGGACGCCTCAAAGCGCAGCGACAGGAAGCGGACGCCGACACGCTCACGTTCATCGCCGATCGTGTCGAAGGCAATCTCATGGCGGCCTACCAGGAGGTACAGAAGCTCGCGCTGCTATTTCCGCCCGGCAAGTTGGGTTACGCGCAGGTGCGGGACGCCGTGCTCGACGTGGCACGCTATGACGTCTTTGGGCTCGGCGAAACCATGCTCGAAGGCGATCCGCTCCGGGTCGCCCGCATGCTCGACGGCCTCAAAGGGGAAGGCGCCGCCCCACCGCTGGCGCTCTGGGTCCTGACCGAGGAAATACGCGCGATCGGAACGATAATCGCAGGTGCGGCGACAGGTATGCCCGTGCAGCCGCTCGTCTCCCGCGCGGTGCGAGGATTCAACCACCAGAAACTCATGCAGGCGCGCTATCAACGCTATTCGGCCGATGACATAAACGACGCCCTGCGGCACGCGGCGGCGATCGATCGCATGATCAAGGGCCTCACGAAAGGCGATGTCTGGAACGAGCTCCTGCAGCTCGCGCTTCGCTTCTGCCGCATGGCACCCAAACGCAAGCGACGGCGCGAAGCCGAAGCAACATAGCCCGCCCGTGCGCTATGATTGCCGGCATGGATGTCCAAACCTACATGCACGGGATCGGACGAGCCGCGCGGGCGGCTTCCCGGCTGGTCGCCAAAGCAGATAGCGAGACGAAGAATCGGGCGCTCACCGCGACCGCACAGGCGCTCGAGCGCGCAGCCGAAGCGTTGCTCGCGGCGAACGCGCAGGACCTGAAAGCCGCCCAGGCGAAAAAGCTCGACGACGCGGTCATCGACCGGCTGGAACTCACCCCCAAGAGCATCGCGGCGATGGCGGACGGATTGCAGCAGATCGCTCAGCTGCCAGACCCGATCGGAGAACTGATCGACCTGCGCTATCGCCCGTCCGGCATACAAGTGGGCCGCATGCGCGTTCCGCTCGGTGTCATTGGCATTATTTACGAGTCGCGCCCGAACGTGACGGCAGACGCGGCGGGGTTGTGCCTGAAATCCGGCAACGCCGCGATCCTCCGCGGCGGCTCGGAAGCCGCGCATTCGAATCAGGCGATCGCTGCGTGTGTACGCGAAGGTCTCAGGGCCGCCGCGTTGCCGGAAACCGCCGTGCAGGTCATCGAGACCACCGATCGCGCCGCGGTGGGCGAGCTCATCACGATGCCCGAGTACGTGGATGTCATCGTGCCGCGTGGAGGCAAGAGCCTCATCGAGCGTCTGCAGCGTGAATCGCGCATCCCGATGATCAGGCACCTCGACGGCGTGTGTCACGTATACATCGATGACAAGGCCGATCTCGACAAAGCGGTGCGCGTCGCCGATAACGCGAAGACGCAGCGGCTCGGGACGTGCAACACGATGGAGACGCTGCTTGTCGCACGCGGCGTCGCCCGGGACGTTCTGCCGCGGCTCGCCCAGATCTACGTTGAGAAAGGTATCGAGCTCCGGGGAGACGAAGAAGCCCGGGCGATCGTGCCAAACATGGAAGCCGCCACGGAACAGGACTGGTACACGGAATACCTCGGACCGATACTTTCGGTGCGCGTCGTGGCCGGACTGGACGAAGCGATCGAGCACATCACTCTCTACGGATCGCAGCACACCGATTCGATCGTGACGGAGGAC
>Ga0075421_100002193_pt1 | contig 23190 bp, 24 predicted proteins | sample SoiMetdeltSBSDD5_FD_75292 | JGI IMG/M metagenome (GOLD analysis project Ga0075421, IMG submission 75292) | Bulk soil microbial communities from a Populus tree surrounding site in Tennessee, USA - Soil MetaG P. deltoides SBSDD5 | ecosystem: Environmental > Terrestrial > Soil > Tree plantation...
GAGGCCCGCCATCTCTTCGGCCTCCGCGAGAGTCTTGCCGAGCGGCCACTCGCAGCACACGGGCTTCCCGGCCTGCAGGCCTGCCATGACCAGGTCGCGGTGACCGGGCACGCGCACGCAGACGACGAGCAGGTCGACGTCGGGATGTGCGGCCATGTCGCTGAATCGGTGGAACGCGTGCTCGGCGCCAAACGCCGCGGCGGACGCCTTCGCGGTGTCCTCGTGCGCCGTGCACACCGCTTTCAGCTCGTAGCCCGGGAGCGATTTCAGCGCGGGAACGTGCGCATTGGCGCCCCAGCCGCTGCCCCCTTGTGTCACGGTCGCGCCCACGATTCCCACGCCAATCTTGTCTGTCATCGAAGCCTCCACGCGTTGTCGCCTGGGCGGACAGATTACAAGAGTCGCCCCACGCTTGACACCTCGCCGTCGCGAGCGGAACATCCCGGCTCGAGCGACCATGCGGCGGATTGCCGACGACGAGAGGTTGCCCTCCGATATCGATGCACAGCCCGTGGTGCAGGCCGCGGTCGCGTTGGGGCCAGTCATTCGCGGCTATCGCGACGAGCTCGAGCGCGAGCAGCGTCTGCCGAAGGCACTGGTCGAGCAGTGTCATGCCGCCGGCTTCTACCGCCTCGTGAGACCGCGCGAGCTGGGCGGCCTGCAGGCCGACCCGCTCACGTATCTGCGCGTCGTCGAGCTGCTTGCCGAGGGCGCCGGCTCGGTCGGCTGGAACGTCTGCAACAACAACATCGCCCAGCTGGTCTCGCTCGGCTTGCCCGACGAGGGCATCCGGGAAATCTACGGGCGCGGCGGCGACGTCGCCATCGCGGGCACGGCCGTGCAGGGCGGCGGGAAGGCCGTGCCCGTCGACGGTGGTTACCGGGTGACCGGTCGCTGGCCCTTCGGCACCGGCTGCCAGGAAAGCGGCTGGATGCTGGGCAGCTTTCAGATTCTCGACGGCGGCGAGCCACGCCGCAGCCCGGATGGCGCCTCGGCTTACTGGCGCGGCGTCTTCGCGCGCTCCGAGGCGCAGATCGTCGAGGGCAGCTGGGACGTGGCCGGCCTGCGTTCGACCGGCAGCTTCGACTGGACCGTCGACGACGTCTTTCTGCCGGAGCGGCGCACGATGGTCCACGCCGGCGTCCCGCTCGACAACCAGTGGAGCCACTGGCCGGGAATCTCGTTCGCCCTGCCCGCGCAGGTGTGGGTCGGGCCGCACCACAGCGCCGTGATCACCGGAATCGCGCGGGCGGGCATCGACGCGCTGATCGAGCTCGCCGCCGAAAAGACGCCGCGCGGGCGGAGCGATCGTCTCTGCGACAATCCGCAAGTCCAGGACGCCATCGGTCGGGCCGACGCCATGCTGAACGCCGGTCGCGCCTACCGCACCGCGATGATCACCGAGCTCTGGAACACCGTCGCGGCCGGCGAGGAAACCACGCTCGAGCAGCGCGCTCGCTGCCGGCTGGCCGGGGTTCACGCCGCCGACAACGCCCGCGGCGCGATGGACCTGATGTTCCGCCAGGGCGGCAGCACCTCCTACCGGTACCAGAGCCGCCTGGCCGAATGCTGGCGCGACCTGCAGGTGGTCGGCCAGGCCGTCACCGTGATGCCGGAGTGGTACCCGATCGGCGGCCGCGTTTTCCTCGGCATGGATCCGGGGCCCCGGCTGCGCTAACCGAGAGGAGAGGCTCATGCCGTTCTACGTGCGTGGCGACGTCCGCATCCACTATCAGGAAGTCGGCTCCGGCTTCCCGCTGCTGCTGATCCCCGGCGGCGGTCTCAACTCCGCGATCGCCTGGTGGTCGAGCGGCGCGGCCTTCAACCCGATGGAGGAATTCAAGGACGAGTTTCGCTGCATCACGATGGACCTGCGCAACGGCAACAACGGGCTGTCGAGCGGCCCGCTGCAGATCGAGAAGCCGTGGGACGCCTACGCCGACGACCAGCTCGGGCTGATGGACCACCTGGGCATCCGTGAGTTCCTCGTGCTCGGCAACTGCATCGGGGGCCCGTTCATCATGAAGTTGATCCAGCGGGCGCCCGAGCGCGTGGTGGCCGCCGTGCTGAGTCAGCCGAGCGGGCACCGCCCCGAGGATCCGGACATCTTCTGGAACAACAACACCACGAACTGGGGACCGGCGCTGTGCGCGCGGCGATCGGATATCACGATGCCGATGGTCGAGCGTTTCCTGCACAACATGTATCGCTCGCCGGCCGACTTCGTTTTCACCGTGACGCGGGACTTCGTGCGCTCGTGCCAGACGCCGCTGCTGGTGCTGCCCGACGACATCCCGCCGCATCCGCTGGCCATCTCGAGGGAGATCGTGGATCTGGCGCCGAACGCCGAGGCCTCGATCTACCCGTGGAAGGAGTCCAGGGACACGATCCGCAAGGTCATGGACCATGTCCGGACGTTCTTGAAAGCGCACGAGCCCGTAGCGTCACGCTGAGCCGGCGCCGCCTTCCCGCTGCTGGCGCAGGAAGTCCTCGACGTCCCGCATCAGCTTTTCCGAGTCGAGCTCCCCGTCGGGCAGCGGCTGCTGCTGCTCCTCGCGGAGCTCGGCGTCGTACTGCTGCTCGAGCTGCCGCACGTGCTCGCGCGTCGCGCGGTCCCGAGCCACCGCGCGGTCGCATTGGGTACGGAACTCCTGGATCGCCTCGGCGAACCGGGACATGTCCGGCGTCAGATGCAGAAGGCGGGCGACATAGCTCACCAGCGTCTGGATCGCCGCCGGATTTTCCGCATCCGGGAGATAGTGTGGCGCTTGTCCCATGAACCCGACGTGCTGCATGTTTCGCCGCCCCGCCGCGTCGAGGACCACCGAAGAGATACCGGTCGGGCCTTCGTAGGTCGGCACACGATAGATGCCCCACGCTTCGAGCAACGATCGCACGGCGGGATCGGTGCAGCGGGCCGTCACACGAATCGGCCGGGTGTGCGGGACACTGGCCAGGAGCGCGCCGACCGATACGATCTGCCTCACGCCGCAGCGCTCGGCGACATCGAGGAACGCCTTCGTGTAGGTCCGCCACCGCTGATGGGGCTCCGGCCCGCAGAAGAGCAGGAGGCCGTTTCCGCCGTCTGCCGGACGCCACGCGAAGAACTCGCTCCGCGGCCAGAGGATCTCGCGCTCCCCATCGGGTCGCATTCGCACCTCGGGGCGTTCCTGGGTCAGGACGAAAAACTCCTCGGGGTCGATCCGCGCCAAACGCTCGGCGGCGAGATCACCGATCAGGTGGCGCACGGCGCCCGTGGCCGCCCGGCCCGCATCGATCCATCCCCCAAACGCCATGACCAGCGTCGCCAAGGTGCCAGACGGCTCGCGATCGAACGCTACGTGGTCCATTTGGAAGCCATGGTACATAATCGCGACTCGTCAGGGTGGCTGATAGGAGGATCCTCATGAGCGAGGTCGACGGCGCAACGTTGGTGGCGAGAAGCCTCAAAAGGCAGGGTGTCGAGTTCATGTTCGGGATCGTCGGGTTCCCGGTGGGCCCGATCGCGGTGGCCGCGCAGAAGGAAGGCATCACGTACGTCGGCATGCGCAACGAGCAGTCGGCGTCGTACGCCGCGCAGGCCGTCGGCTATCTGACCGGGCGTCCCGGCGCCTGCCTGGTCGTATCGGGCCCGGGCGTGGTCCACGCGCTGGCCGGCCTCGCCAACGCGCAGCAAAACCGCTGGCCGATGGTGCTCATCGGCGGCGCGTCGGAGTCGTGGCGCAACGGCATGGGCGCCTTCCAGGAAGAGCGCCAGGTGCTGATCGCGACACCGTTCTGCAAGTTCGCGCACGCGGTCGAGCACGTCCATCGCATCCCGTTCTACGTGGAGATGGCGGTCCGCAATTCGATCTACGGCGCGCCCGGAGCGTCCTATCTCGATCTGCCGGACGACATCATCACCGCGAAGATCGACGAGTCGCGGGTGGATGAGCCGCCGCGCTGTCCGGACCCGCCGCGCACGCAGGCCATGCCGGCGGACATCGAGCGCGCGCTGAACGTAATGCGCTCGGCGGAGCGACCGCTCGTCATCATCGGCAAAGGCATGGCGTACTCGCGCGCCGAGGACGAGGTGCGCGCGTTCATCGAGCGCGTCAAGGTGCCGTTCCTGGCCTCGCCGATGGGTAAGGGCGTGATGCCGGACAGCCATCCGCTGTCGGTCGGCGCGGCGCGGAGCCACGCGCTGCAGAACGCCGACGTCGTGTTCCTCATGGGCGCGCGGCTCAACTGGATCATGCATTTCGGTCTGCCGCCACGCTTCAACAAGAACGTGCGCATCGTCCAGCTCGATATCGCGCCCGAGTCGATCGGTCAGAACGCGCCGACCGAGGTCGCGCTGGTCGGTGATGGCAAGGCGATCGTCGCGCAGATCAACGAAGCGCTCGGCAAGCGCGAGTGGGTGTTCCCCAAGGAGTCGCCCTGGCATGCCGCGATCGCCGAGAAGGCGGCGGCGAACGCCGCGCAGATCGCGCCGCAGCTCGCCGACGACCAGGCGCCGGCCAACTATTACCGCGCGCTGAAGGACGTGGCCGCGTGGACGCCGGACGACGCGATCATCATCGGCGAGGGTGCCAGCACGATGGATATCGGGCGCACGCAGCTCTTCAATTCGAAGGCGCGGCATCGGCTCGATGCGGGCAGCTACGGCACGATGGGCATCGGCATGGGGTTCGTCATCGCGGCCGCGGTCGTGCATCCCGACAAGCCGATCATCTCGGTCTCCGGAGATTCGGCGATCGGGTTCTCCGGCATGGAGATGGAGACCGCCTGCCGCTATCAGCTGCCGGTGAAGATCGTCGTCTTCAACAACGGCGGCATCGGGCCGGGACACGCCAAGCATCCGGACAACCCGCTGCAGAACCTGAGGCCGAATGCGCTGATCTACGGCGCGCGCTACGACAAGATGATGGAAGCGTTCGGCGGCAAGGGCTGGTTCGTCGAGAATCCGAAGGATCTGAAGAACGCGCTGGACCAGGCGATGGCGTTCCGTGGCCCGGCGCTCGTGAACGTCATGATCTCGCAGGAGTCCGTCCGCAAGCCGCAGCAGTTCAAGTGGCACAGCTGAGGACAAATGCCATGCCGACGATCGATGCTCAGGTACACGCGTACGAGCGCGACCATCCCGGCCGACCGTGGGCCGCAGTACTGACCGGCCCCGCGGAGGTCACGGGCGACGACATGGTGCGGGCGATGGACGCCGTCGGCGTCGACGGCGCGCTGCTCATCTCGCCGTTCACGATGTACCGCTACGACGCGAGCTACGCGATCCAGGTGCGCAACAAATATCCCGGCCGGTTCGCGCTGATCAAGCCGGTGAATCCGTCCGACCCCGGTGTCGTCGAGACGATCGACGACTGGGCGGCGACGCCGGGCACGATCGGGATCCGCATCATGATGAACCGCGACGTCTCCGAGGATCCCGCCGATCCCGGGATCAACCGGGTGCTGGCGGCCGGGGCGCGGCACGGACTGCCCGTGAACATTCTCTGCTGGGGTCGCCTCGAGCAGGCGCGGGCGCTTGCCGCGCGCAATCCGGATACGACGCTCGTCATCGACCATCTCGGTCTGCAGCAGCCGTTCGAGCCGCCGCCGCCTGCGCAGCCGTTCGCCGATCTGCCGAAGGTCCTCGAGGTCGCCCGGCAACCGAACGTCGCGATCAAGATCACCGGCGCGTGCACGCTCTCGCGCGAGGCCTATCCCTACAAGGACATCTGGGATCCGCTCGCGCGCATCTTCGACGCCTTCGGGATCGAGCGGTGCATGTGGGGCACCGATTGGACCCGCGCGGTGAAGCTGCTGACGTATCAGCAGGGCGTCGATGCGTTCCGGAACACCGATCGCCTGTCCGAGAGCGACAAGCGCACGCTGATGGGCGGCACGCTGCAGCGCGTGTACAAGTGGTCGCCGAAGAGCGCGTGACGCGAGCGGGTCGATGAACTGGCTGGTGAAGGAAGAGCCGACCCACTACGGGTGGGACGAGCTCGTGAAAGACAAGAAAGCGGTGTGGAGCGGCGTCAGGAACGCGCTGGCGCAGAAGCATCTGCGCGCGATCAAGAAGGGCGACCGCATCTTCTACTACCACACCGGCGACGAGAAGGCCGTGGTCGGAATCGCGAAGGCGCTGTCCGGCGCCTATCCGGATCCGGAAGACTCGAGCGGCAAGTACGTCGCGGTGGACATCACGCCCGTCGAGCGCCTTGCCAGGCCGGTCACGCTCGCCGAGATCAAAGCCGACCGGGCCTTCAAGGATTTCCCGCTAGTCCGCATCGCGCGGCTGTCGGTGATGCCGGTCACCGATGCGGAGTGGGCGCGCATCGAGCGCATGGCAGAGAAGGCCGGTTAGCACCGCAGTCGGCTGATCACATCGTGCAGCAGCGATGACACGCGCAATCAGCTGGATGCGGGTCGGGGACGGTGAGCCCGGACTCGAGCAGCTGATGCTCGATGAGGGCTCCGCCGACGGCCTGGTCATCGCCATCGACGACGACCGGCGGCCCTTCCGCCTCGGCTATCGGCTCACCTGGGACGCGTCGTGGCGCGTGCGCGACGCGCGGCTCAGCGTGACGACGGAGCACGAGACGCGGACGCTCCAGCTCGAGAGCGACGGCAAGGGCCACTGGCGCGACGGTGAGGCGCGCGCGCTGCCGGCGCTCGACGGCTGTCTCGACATCGACATCTGGCCGACGCCGTTCACGAACACCTTCGCGCTCCGCCGCGACCCGATGGCGGTCGGTGAGCGCCGCGTGTTCGTCGTGGCATGGGTGGCGGCGCCCGAGCTGAGCGTTCGACCTTCGCGCCAGGCGTATACACGGCTGGCCGATCGGCGCTATCGCTTCGAGAGTCTCGAGAGCGACTTCAGCGCCGAGCTCGTGGTCGACGCGGATGATCTCATCGTCGACTACGAGGCGCTCTTTCGGCGCGTGTACTAGCCTGCGCTACAACACGCCGTCGCGCTTCAACGCCGCGACCTCGTCGGCGCCGAGACCGAGCCAGGCGTTGAGCACGTCGGCGTTGTGCTGGCCCAACAACGGCGACGCCGTGACCCGCGGTGGCTTGCCGTCGACGCGCACGGGCCACGCCGGCATCTTGAATCTGCCGTTCGCGTGATCCATCACCTGCATGATCCCGCGCTTCTCGAAGCTCGGGTCGTTCTGCAGCTCCATCGTGTCGAAGACGGCGCCGGCCGGCACGCCGTCCCCGCTGATCAGCGTCATCGCCTCTTCCTTCGTGTGCTTGCGCGTCCACTCGGTGATGATCGCGTCGAGCTCGGCTTCGTTCCGGAGCCGGGCCTCGCCGGTGGCGAAGCGCGGATCGTCGATCAGCTCGGGGCGCCCGATCAGCTTCATCAGCCGCGCCCAGTGCTCGGGATTGGCGCGGCTCGTGATGATGTAGACCCAGTCGTTAGGCCCGTACGGCTTGCACTGATAGATTCCGGAAGGCGCGTTGGCGCCCATGACGCTCTTCCCGGCGCGTCGTGGCGCGGCTTTCCCGGTGCGCGCCTGGACCGCGAAGCACGTGCGCATGTAGTGAAGCATTGCGTCCTGCATCGCCACTTGCAGCCGCCGCCCCTTGCCGGTGCGCTGCCGTTCGTGCAGCGCCCCGAGAATCGTGATCGCCATCAGCATGCCGGTGCCCGTGTCGCCAAAGCTCGGGCCCGGCTTGCAAGGCGGCCGGTCGGGCTCGCCGGTCACGCTCATCATGCCGCCGGCGGCTTGCGCGATCATGTCGAAGGCGAGGCCCTTCTCGTACTTGCTGCCGGTGCCGAACCCCTGGATCGAGCAATAGATGAGGCGCGGGTTGAGCGTCCGCACGTCTTCGTAGCCGAGGCCGAGGCGCTCGATCGTCCCCGGCGCCATGTTCTCGACGGTGACATCGGCCTTCCCGAGCAAGTCCTTCGCCAGCGCGAGCCCACGCGGTGACTTGAGATCGAGGGTCAGCGACTTCTTGTTGGCGTTGAACATGTGGAAGTACCACGGGTCGTCCGGGGCCTTTCCGGGAAGCACCCGGCGGGCGGGATCCCCGGTCTTCGGGTTCTCGATCTTCACCACCTCGGCGCCGAGCCAGGCCAACGCCTCGGTGCACGACGGCCCCGCCTCGAACTGGGTGAAATCGACGACGCGGATACCGGTGAGAAACTCGAGCTCCTGGCAGCCTTCACTCATCGCAGATCTCCCTCACGGTTTCTTCAGGCGGATGTCCTCGTACGGCGCGGCGAAATAGAGCAGCGGGTTCAGACCGATGGCCGGCTCCTCGACTCGTGGTCCCACGCCATGCAGCGTGGCGGGCTCGAAGATCGGCGCGTGCATGACCCGCTCGTGCATCAGGCGCTGAATCTGATGAAGCAGGGCTTCGCGCCGCTTGCGGTCGCGCTCCTGTGCCTGCGTGCGGAACAGGTCGTCGATGTCCGGATACCCGCCATAGGCGTAGGTCGAGCTGCTGATGACGAACGCCTCGATGCGTGACGCGGCGTTGCCCTGCGCCGCCGTCACCGTCAGGATGAGCCCCTGCAGCTTCTTCGTCCGCCACGCCTCCATGTAGGTCGCCCGCTCCATGCTCCGCACGCGCGTGCGAATGCCGACCGCGGCCAGGTTGTTGCTGAGCGCCTCACCCATGGTGGTGAATGGCGGCAGCGGAGTCACGTCGCCGGCATCGAAGCCGTTGGGATAACCCGCCTCGGCGAGAAGGCGCTTGGCCTGCGCGGGATCGTAAGGATAGGGTTCGATGCGCAGCGCGAAGTCCATGATGCTCGGGATGATCGATCCGTTCAGACGCGAATACCCCAGTCGCTCCGCCTCGTTGATGCCCTGCTTGTCGATGGCGAGATTGGCCGCCAGCCGAACGCGGCGATCGGCCCAAGGCGACTTGGGCTTCCACTGCTCCGGAAACTCGACCCACCAGCTCGCGGTGGGGATGACGTAGACCAACCGAAGCTTGGGGTCGGCCTTGACGGTCGCGGCCTCGAGACCGACCATCAGGTAGCCGAGATCCGCCTCGCCAGTTTTCAGCATCGCCAGGCGCGTGGTGCGATCGGGGACGCCTTTGATGATGACGCGCTTGAGCGACGGCTTCTTGCGCCAGTACTGCTCGTTGGCCTCGAGCACCAGCTCCGTGCCCGGGCTCATCCGCACGAACCGAAGGGGCCCCAGTCCCACGGGGTGACGCGCAAACCCTTCCTCGCCGACCTTCTCGATGTATTTCTTGGGCACGATCCACGCCGCGCCCGTGAACGGCGTGGCATAGAACACGAGAAAGTCCGGCCAGGGGCTGTTCAGGACGAACCGCACGCGATGCGGATCGACGATCTCCACGGCCTTGACCCGCTCGTGGAGGATCTTGGCCGAGACGCCCCGATAGCGGGCGAAGCTGAACTTCACGTCCTCGGCCGTGAATGGATCGCCGTTGTGGAATTTTAGCCCTTCACGCAGCTTGAACTCGTACACCAGCCCGTCCGGACTCTCCTTCCACGACTCGGCCAAGCACGGCGCCATGTTGTTGCCGGGCAGCGGCTTGATCAGCGCGTCGTGCAGGGCATAGAGGAAGACGAACGGCGTGCTGAGTCCCGAGGTCTCCGCTGGATCGAGAAACGTGGGCGCGATGGAAGCGTCGAAAGCGATGATCAGCTCGCCCTCGGGCCGGTTCTGACCGGCGGCGTCCCCACCCCACATCGCCAGGAGCAGAAAGAATGACGCGAAAACCGCGCTCGCTTTTGCGATCATGGACCTCCCAAGCTCACCTTGATCAGATAGGGACACGTTATTCAGATAGGGACACGTTATATGGTCGAGGTTCGCGCGAGGTCAAGAGCGAGCGCAACGTATGTGGCGGTGCCTGCCGCTTTCGCGGGTGTCCTCGCGCTCGCGACCACGCTGGCCTGGGGCGACGTCGGACACGCGCACGCGCCGGACGATGGCACCCAGATACCCCGCGTCGTCTGGCTCCTCGGCATCGCGCTCACGATCCTCGTGGCCCTCCTCCTCCTCCGGCAGGCGCGCCGCGGCGGGGACTATCTGCGGCGCGTGCGCGGCTTCAGCCGAAACGCGCGACTCCTGCTGCTGCGCACTCCGTTCAGCGGACTCTCGGTGAGCATCTGGCGGCTCCTGTTCTATCTCTACTTGCTCGCCTCGGGCCACGACACGCTCTTCGTCGCGCAGCTCGCCTCGATCAATTGGATTGCTCACGGTCTCTCCGTCATCCCCTCGGGGATCCTCTCGGACCTCTTCGGGCGGCGCCGCGTCTTTCTCATTTCTTACAGTGGCAACATCCTCGGTACGGCTGGACTGATCGTCGCCCACGATCCCATGGTGTTGCTCGTGCTGGCCGCTGTGCAGGGCGCCTTCGAGGGCGGCCACGCGATCGTCGGTCCACCATTCATGGTGGAGCAGAGCCGGCCCGCCGAGCGCGTGCATCTCTTCAGCATCGCCTCGTTCCTGACGGTCGGCGCCGCCAGCCTCGGGAATCTTCTGGCGGGAGCCCTTGGGATCGCCTTCGCCCCGCTCCTGGGGCTCGGGCCGGAGAGCGCCGGCACCCTGCGGGCGGGCCTCTCCTGCGTCGTGCCGATCATGCTGTGCTCGGTGCTTCCGATCTACCTGATCAACGAGCAGTGGCAGCCGATCGACATCAAACGGTGGTGGCGAAACCTCGAGAGCTACGGGACGATCAGCATGCTGGCCTTGACCGAGGGCGCCGCCGGGCTCGCGCTGGGGATGACCGCGCCATTCTTCGCCGTGTTCTTCGCCCACGAGCTTCACGCATCGACCGCGACAATCGGCGTGATCTTCGGCGCCGGTTCGATCGTCACGGCATTCGCGACGCTGCTGGGCCCGGTCGTCGTCCGCCGGCTCGGCCGCGTTCGTACGGTGGCCTTCCTGAAGCTTCTCGGCGTGCCGTTCCTCGTGTTGATCGCGCTCGCTCCCGGCGTGGTGACGGCGGGTCTCGCCTACGTTCTGACGATCGTGTTCATCGGCGGAGCGTTTCCGAACAAGTCCCTGACCGATCCGATCTACAGCCTGTTCTCGATGGAGGTCGTGAAGGACCGCGAGCGCGGCACGACAAACGGCATCATGCACGCCTTCAGCGAGTTCCCGATGGGGATGGGCGCGTGGATCGCCGGACCGTTCATGGCCTCTGGCAACTGGACGATGCCGTACTACCTCGCGGGCGCGGTCTACGCGCTGGCCTTCCTGGCCTTCTACGCGTACTTCTCGCGCGTCGAGTCGGCCCGCGCGGTCGCCGCCGAATCCGCCGCGTAGTCCTCCGTAGGGAGAGCGAGTATAGTCCACCTCCCAGGAGGCCGGATACGCATGGACACCACGCACTGGGTCGGAACCTGGACCGCGGCGCCGGCGCCCGCCGAAGGCGCGGCCTTCAGCAACCATACGCTGCGAATGATCCCGCGAGTGAGCCTCGGCGGCAGCCGCGTGCGCGTTCGCATCTCGAACGCGTACGGCGTTCGCCCGCTTGCGATCGGCGCGGCGTTCGTCGGCTTGCGCAGCGCCGGGCCGGCGCTCGTGCCGGGCTCGAACCGGCGGCTGACGTTCGGCGGCGATCCTCGCGCGACGATCGCCGCCGGCGCGCTCATCGTCAGCGATCCGGTCGAGCTCGCGGTGGCGCCGCTCTCGGACCTGGCCGTGAGCGTTCACCTGCCGGACGATCTGCCGGCGAGCTTCGGCATCACCGGCCGCTATGCGCGCCAGACCAACTACATCTCGCCGCCGGGAGACTTCACCGCCTCCGACGTCATGCCGGTTGGCAAGCTCACCGACGACTGGTATTTCGTATGCGGTGTCGATGTCGTCGCGCCGCGTGAAACGGGCGCGGTTGTCGCGCTCGGCGATTCGCTGACCGACGCCAACATCTCGACGCATGACGGCCATCACAGCTGGCCCTCGCAGCTCGCGCGGCGGCTGATCGCTCGCTCGAGCGGGCGGCCGATGGCCGTGATGAACCAGGGGCTCGGCGGTAACCGCATCCTGCACGACATCCGTGGCGACAGCGGCCTGCGCCGATTCGATCGCGACGTGCTCGCGCAGCCCGGCGTGACGCACACGATCATGATGCTCGGCACGAACGATCTACGAAACCGATGGCGCAAGCCGGAGGAAGAAGTCACGGCCCCGCAGATGATCGCCGGACTGAAGCAGTTCGCCGTGCGCGGTCACACGCATGGCATCAAGGTGATCGCCGCCACGCTCACGCCGTTCGAGAACGAAACGTTTCTGCCCGGCGCGTGGACCCCGAAGCGTGAAGGTATCCGCCAGGAGGTCAACGACTGGATGCGCAAGACCGACGCCTTCGACGCGATCGTCGATTTCGACCGGGCGCTGCGCGATCCGGACCATCCCACGCGCATGCTGCCGATCTACGATTGCGACGACCATCTGCACCCGAGCGACCTGGGCTATCGCGCGATGGGCGATGCGATCGACCTGGCGCCGTTCGAGTGACGGGAGCGAGAATTGGGGCGCAACAGGATGAGAACCCGTGTTTGCGGTCCGCCACGCGCTTTCGCAATCATGTCAGACAGTTCGGTGATGTTGAGTCAACTTCGAGATCGCCGGGACTAAAATTCTGGCGTCGCTTCAAAGTCCAAGGCGGCTGCTCAGCAAATGCACCGCTTCGTTTTGATTCGTTAGAAACCCTCGGCCAGCTTACCCACCAGAACATCGCGACCGAAACACCCGGCTGAATTCAATTCTCACGATCCAACGGATTCACACGTAAAGTAGTCGCGATAATGGACTGGCCTGAAGATCCCGATATACGGCGATGGTTCGACTGGGCAACGGGTTTGATCGGACGCTATGAGTGGGACCGTCGTCGTGCCGCCCTCAAGGAATTCAATCGGGAGTTAGAGCGTAGGGCATTGGGCAAAGCCCCCGTAGACTTACAGGTCTCCGTTGTTCCGCCCGATCGCTCCGGCTGGTACGTCTATCAATGCGATCTTTACCTGCGGCAGCCGCGCAGGTACGACATGCCGCAAGCCGCACGCATCCTTCCTCTTATTCAGCGTCTCGGCAGCGGTCTTGACGTTCTCACGCGAATACCAGGGGCAAACGACCGAATGGCGCGGGCGCTTGCGGCACAATCTGACGAAATCGATAGTGTTCTATTCGAATTGGCTGTGGCGCTCGCTTACGCTCAACGCGGCTGGAGATCGCGTTCCTCCCTGAGCGCTCTGGAATGCGGACCCCCGATCTTCGTGCCATCAGAGACGCCGAAGACGCGTTTATTGAGTGCAAGCGAAAGCGTGCGGTTTCTGACTATGCGAGGAGGGAACGCGAAGCATGGTGGCGTATGTCCGAACCCGTTCGACACAGACTTGTGCAGGAACGACTCGGCATTGTGCTGGATTACACATTTCACGTGCCGCTCCTTGAGCTAGGTGCCGATTATCTTGAGCGTCGGCTTATGCCCTTGTTGCCTGTTGCCGCGCCAGGCCGCTTGATCGATGACTCTGAGTTGACAGTTGTCATGCGGCCGGTCGAACTCGGGATCGTGCAGCGACGCTTGCGCGATTCATTAATCCGTTTGGACGGGACAGGATTGTTCCGTGACATGTTCGGGTTTGAGGATCCCGCGCGAGGCATAACGTTCGCCCTACAGGCCGAGCCGGATCCGGAGACGCCTCGATACGCGCGTGAAATCTCTTGGGGCGCAGCATCGATCTGGTCCTGTGACGCCGCAGAGTCAATCCGCGCGAAGGCGCAGCACTTTAGACGTCAATTAACCGACGCGACCGAACAACTGCCAGCCGGCCATCTAGGATTCGTCCATATCGGGGCTGAGGCGTACGACGGAGAAGGCGTTGAGATGGCGCGATATGAACGCTTGACAGCCTAAGGCGGGCCGTGCTCACAGACGCCCCGCAACTCTATGGTGGCGAAGAAGTCTTCACCTCCCACCAGGAGCGCGCTGACCGCGTTCGCACCTATACCCGGGCGATGCACGGCACGAGCATGGCCGCTGCCCTGGCCTGGCCGATGCGCGTGGATCTCTCGGGACACCGGCTTATGCTCGACATCGGCGGGGGGTCGGGCGCCCACGCCATCGGCGCGGCGCAGCGGTGCGCCGAGCTGCAAGTGGTGGTCTTCGATCGCGCCCCTGTCTGCGGCGTGGCCGAGGAGTTCATCGCGCGGCACGGTGGGGACATGTGGGCCGACGCCTTCCCGCCCGCCGATCTGCACTTCTACAGCCAGATCTACCACGATTGGCCGCCGGACAGGTGCCGGCTCCTCGCGCGCAAGAGTTTCGAGGCCCTGGACCCAGGCGGCCGCGTGATCCTCCACGAAATGCTATACGATGACCACAAAAGGGGGCCATTTGCGACGGCGGCGATGAATATCAATATGCTCTTGTGGTACGAGGCGGGCCGGCAGTACTCGGGGCGAGAATTCTCCGCAATGCTCGAGGAAGCCGGCTTCTCTGATATCGAGGTGACGCCGACGTTTGGCTACTACAGCGTCGTCATCGGCCGCAAGCCCGGATAGACTGCGGATCGCCGATACCCGGGAGGTGGCGCGATGAGAATTTGCTCGCTTCTGCCGAGCGCGACCGACATCATCGTTGCGCTCGGGCTCCGCGACGACCTCGTCGCGGTGACACATGAGTGCGAGGTGCCGCCGGGGGCGCAGCCGATCCCGGTCATTACGCGCAGCACACTGCCGCCCGGGACACTGAACAGTCGAGATATCGACAAGCATGTTCGTGCCGCCGCGCACGGCGGAAGCAGCCTTTACCTCCTTGACCACGCGATGCTCGAGAAGTGTGATCCCGACCTCATCATCACTCAGGAGTTGTGCGAAGTCTGCGCAATCGGCTACCAACACGTCGCGGCCGCCGTGCGCCGCCTCGATGTGGCGGCCAGCACCAAGCGGGTCATTCTCTCAGTCGAGCCACAGACGCTGGAGCAGATTCTCGAGGCAACGTTTCGAATTGGTGAGGCCGCGGGTGCGCGAGACCGCGCTAGTGAGCTTGTCCGTGAGATGCGTGAGCGCATCGACGCGATCAGCGAGGTCGGGCGTCGGGCAACGGCGCAGCCCCGGGTGCTCGCGATGGAATGGCTCGACCCGCCCTACACCGCGGGGCACTGGGTCCCCGAAATGATCAGGCTCGTCGGCGGACGTGACGAGCTCGCGCGGGAAGGTGAGTTCTCCTACGAAATCACCTGGGATGACGTGGCGAAATACGATCCCGACATCATCATCGTCATGCCCTGCAGCATCGAACTCGAGCGGGCCTTGGCGGAGACCACCTCCCTGCGCCGGCATGCGGAGTGGACACGGCTCCGTGCGGTGCGCACGGGCCGTGTCTATGCGGTCGACGCCGCTCGGTACTTCAGTCGCCATGGTCCAAGGATCGTCGACGGCCTCGCCATGCTCGGCGAAATGATCCATCCCGAGCACTTTCCTCGTCTCGCCGTCGCGAACGACTGGCGTCGCGTCGACTAAATCCACGCCGGACATTGCAAGGATAGTCGGGCGCTCTGCAGTCAGTACGTTGCGCGAAGGCCGGCAAGGGCGTTGATCCCGAGAGCCCGGAATCCGAATACTTCCATGTAGCGCTCATCCGTCACGTTGTTGATCCGTGCGATGAAATCAACCGCGGGGTACCGGCCCTGCTTCTCGACGATCCGATACGAGCCGCCGACGTCGATGTGGTGGTACGCCGGATTTCGAGGGAAGCCAATGCCCTCGAACTGGCTCGAGACGATAGACGCCAGAGCGAAGACCGTCAGGCGCCGGCTCGGATTCCACTCCAGGGTGAGGTTGAAGCGATCGGGTGGGACGCGACGGAGCGGGGTGCGGGCAATGAGATCATGCGTGTCCGTATACGTGTAGTTGAATGACAGGCGCAAGTTCGCCGGCAAATCGGCTTCGGCCACCACCTCAACGCCGTCGGTCCTCGCCCTGGCGACGTTCACGGGAAGGAACGTGGTGCCGACGAGGATCGCCTGGATGAGATCGGTGAAGCGGTTTTCGAAGTATGTCGCGCTCAGACGGATGCGCTTGCCCCAAAAGCTCTGGTCGACCCCGGCATCCCAACTCTCGCTGTGCTCGGATTTGAGGTTCGGATTGCCGAACCCAGGAAAGAACAAATCGTTGATGGTCGGCGCCCGAAACCCCTGGCCCCAGGTCCCGCGGATCTTGGTGTCGGTTTCCGGAATGAGCACGACCGCGCTCGCGTGGGGCGTTGTCTCGCTCCCAAAGACGGAATTGTGATCATAGCGAACGCCGCCACCGAGGACGACCCGTTCGAATAGACGAAGCTCATTTTGTGCAAAAAATGAGCGCGTCTCGAACTGCTTCGAGAATACCTGTCGGTCGCCTTCCATCAGGGCGCCGATCGTGCGATTGCGCCCGGATTCTGTCCGGTGCTCGGCGCCGACGGTAAGCGTGTCCCATCGGCCCAGGTGAAACGCCACCACCACCTCGGCTTCCCGGCGCTGCGTATCGATCTGCGAGTCGGTATCGAAGGCGTCGAAATTCCCGGCTGCGACGTCACCCGGCGTGAACCGGTTCTGGAACCCGAGCGCGTTCCAGAACTGGCCGAGGCGGACGTGGGATTCGAACCAAGGCACCGGTGTCTGGTCCCACTGCAAACTGAGAAGCGTGGTCTCGCTCTGCTGGCGGGTGTCGGGATCGAAGACGAAAAACGGGCGGGTAGGAATCGCGAACGACACGGGCAAATCCGTCGCGTTCCGGTTGTAGCGAAGGCTCAGCCCGACATGCCCGTTCGCCGGGAGCGCGACGCCAATCAGGCTCGTCAGTGCGCGCTGCTCAAAACCATCGTTCCGGCCCTGCCCATTGCTTTCGAACCACGACGCCGACGCGGCGTAGTCGAAGATCTTGTACGTGCCACTGAAACCCGCTCGCTCGCGCAGCGTGTCGAAGTTGCCGACTTCCGAAGACGCGAATGCAGAGAAGGGTCCTGTCCCGCGCTTGGTAATGATGTTAACCACGCCGCCAATCGCGTCGGCGCCATACAGCGTGGACTGCGGTCCACGGACGATTTCGATGCGCTCGATCTGATCACTCGACACATCGGAAAAGTCGAAGTCGCCCGACGTCGGACTCTTCACGCGCACACCGTCGATCAACACCTGGACTTGCTGCGGCGTCGTTCCACGAATGCGGATCTCGGTGAGCTTGCCCAGGCTGCCCGAGCGCTGCACGTCGAGTCCAGGAACGCGACGAAGTGCATCACCGACTGTCGGGTAGTTATATGCCCTGAGCTCGTCATCGGTGATGACGGTGATCGCCGCTCCGAGACGCTCGAGGGGTTCCGCGATTTTGGTGGCCGTGACGACGACAGGCTCCGCCGCTTCGGTGCGAGGCACGGGCGGTGACGGCGGCGGCGAGGTCGGTTCCTGCGCCCAGCCAAAGGTCGCCAGAGCGACAACGAAACACGCGCTGAGAGTAAGAAGCCGGACCATTGCGACGCTCCTTTTTCCGCGAAAGGATTGACCGCATGGCGCCCGGGTAGATCTCCTGACTCGTGGATCAACGCAGCCGCCCCAGTCTTCCCATCCGCGCGGCGGCGGACAGTGACGCTGGTTGGCCTCGGGTGCCTCCAGCTGGGGCTTCGCTTCCCACTTACAGTGGCGGGACCGTGCCGGCATCGGCACTTTCGTGCCTCACCGGGCTTCTCTGGTCCCGGGCGCAGACTTCGTTCAGCTTCTCGCGGTGACCACCTCCTCAGAGGTCGATTTGCGCAACAAGCGTGTCCCGTTCAGGCGAAATCAGCCGGAGCTATCTCGGGGCGCCTGCCGGCGCGTCGAAGCACGCCCGCGAGTTCGCTCAGGGCGAGCAAGCCGAGGAGACTGACGGCGTTGATAAACAGCACCTCCACGATGATATGAAGGGTAAATGCACCACTACCGCCGAGCACCAACAAGGCCGCGCTGTAGAGTGCCAGCTCGTACACCGCAAAGGCGACCAAGAACGCAGCGAGCACCTGGACGCTCGACCGACAGGCTGACAGGCGCTCAATGGTCGACCGCGCGGACAGCGTGCCGCTCATAACTGCGGCCGCGATCGCGATGCCCCAGGCAAACGTTGTGGCGGTCCACGGGTAGTGCAGCCAAGCAAAACCGACCGTTTGATTCACAAGCCACAGGGCGCCCATGAGTAAGAGCGCATCGCGACGGGACAGTGCCGCGGCCGCGATGACGGCAAATGGCGCGAATGGTGTGACGCACGTGTATGCGGCCGTCAACAGCGCACTTGCGCACAGCAATCCCAACCACACCGCGTTATTGCTCGTCAGGTGCTTTACGACGGATCTTGCGGACAGCTCTGGCATCTCCGGTTCCTCCCTCGAAGACCGGTAAACGAGTACGGCCATGTCCGGGCAGGTCTCCTGGCTTTCGGATCGTCCTACTCCCCGCGCCTTCCCGACTTCGCGTCAGTGGCATGTGCGGGTTTCGTCCCCGATTACAGTGACGGGGTCGCGGCGGATTCACACCGCCTTCCCTGAGCTTTAATCTGGCGCCCGGGCGGTCAAGACCATACCAACGCCGAGCATCGAACTCAATCCCCTCGGATTTGGACGGCATTCTTGCAACGGAGCACCTGATGTCACTCGCGGAGTCAGTCAGACCGAGTCCCGGAGGCCATCGAAGAAGTCGGGAATAGATGCTCGCACGCGGGTGTTACACGAAGGCGGAGCTTCCGGGAAAGGAGCCGGCAATGGCACGAGCCGGAACGAGCATCCTCGACAGCGGCGAGCCGCTGCCCGTCCTCAGCATGGACACGGTCGCGCATGGGCGGCTGGCGCTGCCCGACGCCTTCGGAGACGGATGGGGCGTGCTGCTGCTCTACCGCGCGCACTGGTGACCCTACTGCAAGCAGCAGTTGGCTGCTTTCGAAAAGGCCCGGCCCAAGCTGGAAGAGGAAGGTATCCGCGTCATCGCCGCTTCCACGGACCCTGTCGACAAGGCGACCGAGACCGTGAAGGAGCACGCACTCGGCTTTCCTGTGGGTTACGGGCTGCCGCTCAAGGAGACGGCGGCGACTCTCGGCGCCTTCTACGAGGAGAAACGCGGCTTCCTCCAGGCGACCGGCTTCGTCGTCAAGCCCGACTGGACGATCGCAGTGAGCCAGTACAGCTCTGGTCCGATCGGCCGTCTCGTCTGGCAGGACGTCCTGGGGCTCGTCCAGTTCTACAAAAAGCAGGCGAAGTAAGGCGCATAAGAGAGAAGGGCGCCACGGCGGCCTCGCGCGTGGCGCCCGCTGTCTCGGCTACTTCGCGGGCTGGACTTCCTTGATGGCAAGAACCTTCTGGCCGCCCGGTGCCTCGTAGAGATCGCCCTTGATCGTCACGATGCGTTCCAGATGCTCGCGAATCTGCGTGTTGGGATCCACGAACGGCTTATCGGCCATGAGCGTGTAGAGCACGTTGGCCTTCTCGTCGAGGAGGGCCATCCGCACACCGGCCTTGTCGCAGCCCATGGCGCATTCCCGATGGCCTTCCCCCTTCAGCCCCATGCCAAGCATGCAGATGTTGTCGACGACCCGGCCCGTCACGGTCGTCGGCTTCGCTTTCGGCGCCTGCGCTGCCGAGGCGGTTGCGATCACGACCACGAACACCCCCCCAAGCGCAACGACCCGGCTCCACCTTCTCATAGGCCCTCCCTCGGCGATGATGTCGCCTGCGCCTGAGGAACCCACGTGGCCGGCGCGTTATTCCCTGGATCCGGCTCTCATCAGACGCGGCTGTTGATCAGCGCTCCCCAGGTCGCGACGACGAAGGGGACGAGGTAGGTCAGTGGCACCTTCCAGATGAGCGTCATATCCCAGCGCCCGGCGACGAGCGTGTCGCCCTGGTTGATGACGACGAGCACGGATCCCACGACGAGGGCGATGAGCGTGGAACGCCGGAGGAGTGGCCGATACCGCGCCGCGCACCAGAGACACTTGGTCACGGGTCCATGCGGAGTCTGCAGCCGATATCCGCCGCCCTCGTGTTCATGCTGTCGGCAAGTCGAGCATTCCGCACGACCGACGCTCTTGCTCAAGGTCGCTCGAATCAGGGTCCCGTCGGCGTGTTGAGTAAGCCTGCCATCAATGCCTTGCCCTCGGGTGAGACCCAGTCGTGCGGTCCAACGACGCGACCGAGGAGGCGTCCCTGCCGGTCGATCAGAAACGCCGTCGGCGTCGCGAACACGCTGTATCTTCGCGTGAGGTCGCCGTCGACATCGAGAAGGACTGGGATGGTGATCTTCTTTTCTTTGATCCAGTTGGCAACCGTCGATCGGCTCTCCTGGATGTTGACGGCGATAACCGTCAGGCCCCGGAAAGCGGGATCTTGGTGCAGCTGCTCGACGGTCGAGGGTAACTCCCTCGAGCAGTGCGGTCACCAGGTCGCCCAGAAGTAAAGCAGTACCGGTCGCCCGCGGTGATCCGCGAGCGTCACCGTTTTCCCCTCGAGGTTCTTGAGGCCGAAAGCCGGTGCCGGCTTGAGCCCGGCTGGCACGACGTGGAATTCCTGCATGAGCGCGTCGAGGTCGGCAGCGAAGCTAGGAGTGGTGAGCCACAGCGCGGCGAGGAGCGGGACGATCGCCATCCGGAGCATCGAACGGGTCATGCTGGCTTCCTCCTGTTGACGAGTCGGCGGCGCGTCGAAGCAGCGAGTGCGGCAGGCGCCCGGATGTCGATCGCGACGCGGCTGAGGATCTCCATCGATCGGTCTTCAAAGACATCGTGGTCGGGGTGCGCGGCCCGATATCTGGAGAGTGTTTCGATCTTCTGCTCCTGGAGTTGTTCGATCTGCGGGCCGAACGCCTGGAAGATGAGGTTGACGAAGCGGACCAGTGGAGGAGGGCTCACATGCTCCGCGAGATGAAAGTCGCGGACATAACGCCGGAGGTTTCCGGCAGTCTCGTACGCGTCACCGATCGCCCACAAGTTCAGGGTGAAGAGTGCCTGTGGCCAACCGTCGGTGGTCATCGAGATCGCGATCAGGTGCGCCGTGTGGTCGTCAAAGAGGCGCACGGTGTGGAAGTGGCCGGCTTCGGTGTCGATTCCGTGGCTGTGATAATAGAACTGGCAGCGCGTACGGCGATCGAAGATCCCGCTGTCTTCTGGATAGAGCCGCCATGGCACGAGCGGTTGCCCGTCCCGCACCATGTCGATCACGTTCGTGCCGTTCCGCTCCAGGTCTTCGAGAAGATCGCGAAGCTCGAAGGCTGCGTTCATCTTTCGGTCGTTCATCGGTCTGTGTAGATGGAGGTGGCCGGATTGAACGCGGCCCAGGCGAACCAGAACGCATCAACGTGAGGGACGGGGGTCAGCCGCCGACGTGCAAGAGGCCCCTTGACCGCGTGACCGAGGAGCGTCCACGTCGATCCCGTCTCTCGGTCGCGAAAGCCTTCGGCCGTCGCCTCGAACGTTAGCGCCCGGCCCTCCGCCACCCGACTGAACGTGCCGGTGGCGCCCACGGCACGGGACCGCTTGATTTTCTCGTCATCGAGCGCCGACAGCGCCCCCGGCTGGTAGAGGATCACGAGATCCTGGTCGCCCAGGCGATCGTGAACGACGCGGCGCTCGGCGAGCATCGGCCACGGATACGCGCGAGCGGCTTCGCCGAGCTTGATCCCGACCACACGCTCCTTCGGTGGACGACGTGGGTCCAGGTCGCCCCGGAACAGAAACGGCCCGAGCTGTGGCTGGTCGTACGACTGATACGGGTTCACGCCGTAGCTTCGGCTGTGCCCGGTTTCCCGCGACAGAACCTTCCCGGCCGGATGGATCGCGCGCCAGTCCTCGAACGAGATCGTGTTCGCCGGGATCAGCTTGAGCCGCGTGCCAGCGTACGTGCCGACGATGGCGCGCCCCTCCATCTGCGCCCAGAGCGAGTGGCTCTGCCGGTCGTACATCACGAGGTCGCTCTTGTAGAGCTTCCCCGAGGTCCCGAAGTCGAGCGCGGTCCCGTTGACCACCCGCTCGAAGACGATGCCGGAGTTGCAGAGCGGGCAGAACGTGACCGTGACGGGAACGCCGCCCACTACGTCATTGACGATCTCGTGCCACATGAGGATCTGAAGCGGATATGCGCGCGAGTCGCCCTTCACCTCTAGCGCGAGCACTGGCTCGTTCGGCACGATCCAGTCGGTGGCTGCGACCGGACTGACGAATGCTGGGCGGTCGATCGCAGGAATCCCGTCGGGCGGAGGGCCGCCGGACACGATCTCATCGAGGCGCACAAGCGCTTTGGACGTGTCCGTGCGCAGCGTCACCGCGTCGCCGCTCGCAGCGGTGGCCAAGGATGCCACAATCAGCAGGGCGAGCATCGAGCGGCGCATCACGTTACAGCCGCGTCTGCCGAGCCCGCTCAGCCCGCAGCCGGTCAGCGCACTCGAGAAGTGCGTCGTAGTCGAGCATCGATACGAGACCATAGACGGTTTGGCCGTCGCTCCACGAGACCGTCCGGTACCCCTTTTGTTCGTAGGCGACGTAGTCGTGGTCGCGGTAGGACACGCGGCGGCCCGGCAACGCCGCCTCGCTGGCCGAGATCGGAACCATGAACACCGACAGCAACGTTCGCCCCTTTTCGTAGAGCAGATAGGCGGCCTGTCGCTCATGCGCTTCGGCAAGACGCGCGCCGGTCAACTGAATCCCCGAGGGTGAATAGTCCGGAACCGTCACGCGCATGCCGGCCTTCGACTGGAACCACTCGGCCACCTCCCTCGGGTTCGTCGAGGAAAGCTCGGCCGGCCGCTCGAGCTGAGCGTAGGCGATGTGCTTGTCGACGAGATCCGCGACGAGCGGCGGCGGCGTGCGGGCCGGCAGCAGAACGGCCACGACGATCGCGGCAGCCGCCGCGACTGCAGGCAGGAGCAGCCATCGACGGCTTGTCGCGAAGGCGGCGTCCCGCTGGACGCGGCGGACGATACGCGCGCGCAGCTCGGACGGTGCTGCGTCGCGCGGCTGCCGCCGGAGGAGCTCGCGAAACACGCGCTCGGCGCCGACCAGGGCCGCGCACTCCTGGCAGCCCATGCAGTGACCGTCGACCTCGGCGATGTCGCTCACGGTCAGCTCGCCGTCGACGTAAGCATGGAGCCTGGCCCGGATCTCCGAGCAGTTCATTCATCCTCCTTCACGTACCCGTGCTCACGAGCGAAGCGCACCAGCGCTCGGCGCAGCAGCGCTCGACCCCGTGACAGCCGGGACATCACGGTCCCGATGGGACATC
>Ga0075421_100002197_pt1 | contig 23175 bp, 20 predicted proteins | sample SoiMetdeltSBSDD5_FD_75292 | JGI IMG/M metagenome (GOLD analysis project Ga0075421, IMG submission 75292) | Bulk soil microbial communities from a Populus tree surrounding site in Tennessee, USA - Soil MetaG P. deltoides SBSDD5 | ecosystem: Environmental > Terrestrial > Soil > Tree plantation...
TTCGGCACGGGCGCCCGAGGGTCGGCCGTCATTCCATGCGCTGAATCGCGCCCGCACCGGACAAGCATGCCCATCGGGCCCCGGCGCCACGAGTTCAGAGCGTCCGCAGGAACGCGATGAGCGCGGCGCGGTCCTCCGGCTCCAGGTCCAGCCCGAAGTCGTGGCCCGGCACGGCAAGCGTTCGCACTCCGGGGCCGCGCCAGCCGGACGGCACGTAGTCCGCGCGCAGCCGCCGCGGATCGAACCAGTCCTCGAGCGAGGTCACGAAGCCCGAGTGGCCGTAGAGGCCGCGATACCACAGGCCGCGCAGCGACGGCACCTTGTAGTAGCCGGTGCCCTTGCGCGTGCGCAGCGCCAGGCCCGGGTCGGTGCCGACGCGGCGGTTGGAGATGTCGAGGCGGGCCGTGCGCGGATCGTCCTGGGGCGGCTCGAAGCCCGGCACGGCGATCAGCTTGTTGTTGGTGTAGGCCGGCGGCGCGTGGCACTTGGCACAGCCTTCCTCCTGGAAGATCTGCTGGCCGCGGCGCGCCGCGTCACCGAAGGGATACGGGCTGGGCGCCGGCCCGAGCGAGTAGAGATACAGGGCCATCGCGTACATCGCCTCGTCGGGCGGGCGCACGCCCTCGTCCAGCATCCCGGCCGGCAGCATCTGGTGCGGGCCGAAGGTGGCATCGGGCGCGTACTCGACCAGGATGCCGTAGCGCGCGACGTCCTCCGGGCCGCGGTTCGCGTGGGTGCCGGTCGCGTCGAGGTAGCGGCGATCCGCGATTCCGCGCAGGTCGGCCATGCGTGTCTTGAACAGCGGACTGCCGTTGAAGCGCGCGAACATCGTGCCCGGCGGCTCGCCCGAGTCCTGGCCGAAGAAGGCCATGAGCTCCTCGTCCCCCATGTCGCGGTACTTGCTGTGCTCGTCGTCGGCCAGCCACGGCACGCCGAATCCTGCATAGAAGCGTTGGCCGAGCGGGCCGCCCGGGTCCGGGAGCTGATCCAGCATGATCCTGACCGCCGGAGCGTCCGAAAGATCGAAGTTGCAGGGCGCGCCGGGCAGCACGCTGCCGTCCGGCATGAGACGCGAGTGGCAACCGATGCAGCTGCTGGCCGACAGCTTCAGCGTGCCGTCCTTGTCCACGACCCAGCGGTAGTCCAGCAGCACGCCGTCCCTGTCCATGACGTCGTGCGACTCGTCGCGCCAGGCGTCGACGGCCGCGGCGTCCGTGAAGTGCGCCAGAACGACCGGGTCGGCGCTGCGCATCGCGGGCGTGTCGAGCTGCTCGAAGACACGCCGCCCCGCCTCGATCCAGTCCGCCTTCGACTTCAGCGTCGCGGGCTCGATCAGCGGTTGCGGGCCCTGCCGCAGCAGCTCGTCGCGATAGCCGGCCGGCTCGCGGTCGGGGTGGTAGACCGGATAGGTGCGCAGGTTGTCGACGGGCAGGGCGTAGTACTCCTCCTCGCTCAGGTACGTGGGGATGAGCCCGAGCCCGGCGCGCGGCGTGGAGGCGGCCTCCAGCTCCTTCACGTCCCAGAGGCGCGGGACGACGATGGGCGGCTCGGCTGGGCCGTCGCCCTGCTGCGCCAAGAGGAACGTCTGCATCACGGACACGCCGAGCAGCGCGCCGACGACGGCAGCCCGCCGGGCGCTGCGGCCCGGCCCCCAGTTGCTCGTGTCAGTCGACGTCGTCATCGCCGGACCCTCCGAAACAGGAATCCGGAGGGAGCGGGCGGCGTCTCGCGTGTCACGGCCCCAGCGCTCCCGCCCGCAGGAAGTACGTGAGGTTGTTCGCGTAGTGCAGGATGACCGCCGGCCACACCGAGCGGCAGCGCAGCGTGACCCACGCGAACAGCGGCCCCGTCACCAGCGCCGCCGAGGCCATCATGCCGGCCAGCGCCCGCGGCTCCAGCCAGTAGATGTTGCGCAGGTGCAGCACGCCGAACAGCAGCGACGACACGACGATGGCCAGCCCGTTCGAGCGCCAGCGCGCGAGGCGCCCCAGGATCCAGCCCCTGAAGATCAGCTCCTCGTAGATCGGATTGACCAGCACGTTGAAGGCCGGCCCGCCGAAGCCGAAGGTCGTCCCGCGCTGGACGTATTCCCTGTGCGTCAGCAGCACCGTTGCCACGAAGCCGGCGACCACGCCCGCGACCTGAACCCAGCCCGGCACGCGGCCTAGGCGCCGGACCTCGAACAGGTCGCGCGGGTCGCCCTCGAACGGTGGCAGCCGCAGCTCGCGCAGGAGCCGGCTCATGGGGCCACTCCCGCGCGCGTCGGCGTCACGGCTCCGGCCTCCCGTGCCGCGCCAGCCGCAGGGCCAGATGCTGCTTCACGTCCGGCCACTCCGTGGACAGGATGCTGTACATCACGCTGTCGCGCACCGTGCCGTCGCGCCGCGCCTGGTGGTGCCGGATCACGCCGTCCTTGTGCGCCCCGAGCGCCGCGATGGCCTTCTGCGAGGCGAAGTTGAAGCTGTCCGTGCGCAGGCCCACCACGGCACAACCCAGCGTTTCGAAGGCGTGCCCGAGCAGCAGCAGCTTGCAGGCCGTGTTCACGTGGCTCTTCTGCCAGCGCGCCGCGTACCACGTGTAGCCGATCTCCACGCGGTCGACGTTCGGCACGATGTCGTGGTACCGCGTGCTGCCCACGAGGTCGCCCGACGACAGCTCGCGCACCGCCCACGGCAGCATGTGGCCCGCGCTGTGGCCTCCGAGCGCGTCGGCGATGTAGGTGGCCATCTGCGCCGGCTCCGGCACCACCGTGAACCACAGCTCCCACAGCCGGCCGTCGGCGACGGCGGCGGAAAGGCCCTGCTCGTGCCCGGCGGCCAGCGGCTCGAGCCGGACGCCGTGGCCTTCGAGCGTGACGGGAACGGCTGAGATCATGCAGGGCCTCGCAGCGTGTCTGCCGCCCGTCAGCCTCTCACAACGCCCCGAGCGCGCCCAGGGAAGACCCGGGCCGGCCCTCCAGGCGATACCTCAGAACATCTTCAGGAAGATGCTGAAGAAGAGGAAGACCCCCGCGAAGCCCAGCACCACCGCGAACACGAACGAGGGTCGCCACAGCGGGATCACATGGAACTGCCGCAGCGCCTTGAGCGTGTGCAGGTAGTCCCACGTGCCCGCGAACATGGCGCCCGTGCCGAGCGCCGTCAGGAACAGGCCGATCGTCCGCGGGCTGTGGCTCGAGCCGAGCTGCCCAGAATCCTGGAAGCCCTGCAGCAGCTTGTAGATGGTGAAGCCGAAGCTCAGCATCGCCAGCGCGGTGCGCATCCACGCCATGAGCGACCGGTCCGCCGACAGCAGCGTGCGGCCGGTCGCGAGCAGCATGCGGATGCCAGCCAGCTCTTTCGACGAGGGCCCATGCGAAGCGCGCGTCGGGACAGGCCTGATGCCGAGACGCGCCTCCAGCCAGCCGTCGAGGCGCTGCAGCAGGCTGCGCAGCGCGATGATGAGCCGGGCGATCGGCCCGCGCGGGCGGGCCTCCGTCTCGGGCGTCAGCGTCTGCGGCTCGGTCGACACGTCGGTTTCCTAGCGCCGCCCACGGGCCGGCGCACCCCGCCCGGCCGAGCTGCGCGCGACACCAGCCTGTCCGGACTCTACGGCGCGGGCACCGCCATCGCGATCCGGCTCAGCCCGGCGTCCCGGCACAGCGCGACCAGGTGCACGAGATGGCACCAGGGGACCTCGGCCGCGGCATCGATCGTCACGGTCACATCGCCCGGGTTGCGCGTGACGACCTCGTCGCGCGCGCTCGCGAGCGCCAGCTGCAGCTCCGCATCGCTCGTGACGAGCCGCGTGCCGACCGTGCGGACCGCGGCGCCGGCCTGGGCGTCCCAGTACACCGCGACCCGCACGCCGTCGACGTCGCCGGCGGCCGCGACGGGAATCCGGGACGCGTCCGGCTCCCCGGCAGGCGTCGCCGAGGACGTGCAGCCGAGGGGCAGGCCGGCGACGACGCCGAGGAGAACCATGGAGATCAGGCGGGATTCACGCTTCATGTCGACTCTCCGCTGAAACCTCGCGACCCGGCGAATGCGCCCTGGATGCGGCGAGGGCGTCTCGCACGCCCGAGAGCAGGACACCGGCCCCCATGATAGTGAGGATCGAGCGGAAGTGACTGGTCGGTTGCAGCGCGACGAATCCCGTCGGCTGCTGCGCCCACTGCCAGACGTCCGGCAGCAGGCAGGCCAGGAACGCTCCGTAGACGATGCCCATGATCGCGTGCGTGCTGCGCTCGCCGGCCGGCACGGTGCGGATGCGCGCCTCGACGGCGAAGTCGGACAGCGTGATCGCGACCTCGCACGCCAGCAGCACAACCAGCAGCCACGCCAGCGCGCCGTGCCATGCAAACCACCCGAGCGTGCCGAACAGCACGGCATAGATGACGTCGCGTGCGGCGTGCAGGCGCAGCTCGCCGATCGCCGAGGCCTGGCGCGGCAGCCGCGCGCGGAACTCGTGGTACCAGAGCGTGTCGAAGGCGCCGAGCGCACCCTGCAGCAGGAGCAGGAGATGCGCGGTGCGCATCAGTCGTCCCGCGCCGGACGGTTGCGGGGCTTCATGACGCGTTCACGGGGGCGGCTTCTGGTCAGCCTTGCCGGCGAGAGTGGTGGCCGCGAGGCCCAGGATCACGGCGGCGAACACTGCGATCACGGTCCGGCGCCCCGCGGGCAGCGTCGGGTCTACGGCATCGAAGGCCGTCGCCCGCTGCAGCATGGTCCACACGACGAACGAGGCCGGAGGAATGGCCGCCCGCGCCAAGTCGAGCTTCTCCCGGGTGCGGAATCGGGGCACGACGTACAGGACCACGCTCAGGACGATCATCCCCCAGAAGGCCCACTGCAGCGCGACCAGGTCATCGATCTCGGTCACCGGCTTCCCCCCGGTCGCGTCCGTTGTCGTTGTGACCGACAGGATCACCGCGTGCAGCGTCAGCACCTCGGCCGGGACGAGCGCGGCGACCGCGTCCATGTAGCTGGTCACGCCGGGCGGAGAGGTTGAGGTGCTCGTGCCCGGCGCAGCCAGGATCCGCCTGGTCGTCAGCGCGGCGTAGGCCAGAGTGCTCATCGACGCTCCCCCGTGAGGAGGCCGGTCATCGTACGCCTGCCGGGTCGTGGACCGGCACGGAACGCTTGCCACCGCTCGCGGCCCTACCTCTTCCGCGCCCCGTAGATCTGCACGTCCCCCTTCACGTTTCGCAGCACGCTCGCCACCCCCGGCAGGTTCAGCAGCCGGTCCCGCCCCGGCGCATCGATGTAGGTGTAGGTGTCGAACTGCTCCACCGTGAAGCCCGCGCCCACGATCAGATCGCGCAGCTCGGCCACGGAGTAGAGTTTGATGTGCAGCGTCGGCGCATTCCAGGTGCGCTTGATGTCGCGCAGGACCACGCGCTGGGGCGTGTCGCGCTCGAGCCAGTCGTTCAGGCGGCGGAAGCCCCTGCGGTGGAAGAGGAAGGCGTCGTTGTCGGTGTCCAGCACCAGCCGGCCGCCGGGCCGCAGCACGCGGTGCACCTCCTGCATCATGGCCCGCCCGAGGTCCTCGGCCAGGTGCTCGATGATGTCGTTCACCAGCACGACGTCGAAGCTGGCCGAGCGGAACGGTACGCGCGTCGCGTCGGCGCGCACGAGGCCCAGCTGCGGCAGCCGCTCGTGGCAGATCTCGAGGGCCGTGCCGGAGAAGTCCAGGCCCGCGACCCACGCCCCGCGCCGCGCGGCCTCGCCGCCGAAGAAGCCCACGCCGCACCCCAGGTCCAGCACGCGCCGGCCGTCCACCTCGCCCATGAAGCGCATGACGTTCGCGACGCGCTGCTTGTAGACGCCGCGCTCGTAGCGCACGACGTGCCCCTCGAAGTACTTCCTGTCGTAGTGCTCGGCCTCGAAGGCGGCCTTGTCGTGCTCGAGCAGGGTCATCGGTGGGTCCCGGGGCGGCGCCGCGGCAGGGAGGCGGCGGGGAAGGTTAGCCCACGGCCGCGCGAGGCGACAAGGCGTGTCCGCCCGCGCCGACTCCTGCAAATACGAAGCAATTGCTCAGCATTGGCAAGCGTGCGCGGCGCAGCTCCGCCACGTCGAAGGCAGGGCCCTCAGGCCGCCAGCGTGACCGTGGCCGATCGCCGCGGGAACCGCACGTGGTACAGCTTGACCAGCTGTTCGAGGAACTCCTGGCCGCCGTAGTCCATGACCAGGTAGCCAAGCATGTCCACGCGCGTGCTGTCGTCGAGGTCCTTGCGCGCGTCGATGATGCGCAGCGCCTCGCCGATGTCGTCCTTGTCATCGGCGGACAGGTCCTGCATCGAGGCCATGAGCTCGGAGACGAAGAAGCCGAAGGCATGGACGTACTCCACGCCGACCAGCTGCTCGGACACCTCGCGCAGGCGGATGTTGGCGCGGTCGCGGTCGATATCGCGCTGGATGGCCACCAGCAGCTTCTCGAAGAACTGCCCCGGGCCGGTCTCGGTGATGGTGCCGTCGGCGCCCCTGGGGCCGGTGATCTTCATGCGCACCAGGGTGCGCGAGACGTAGCCCGCCAGGAGCACGTGGGCGACCAGCGCGAAGGTGCTCTGCGGCGCGTCGAGGTAGCGGATGCCCAGCAGCACGAGCGCCGCGAGCAGGCCGTTCAGCAGCAGGAAGGCGACGCCGGGACGGGACCGAACGGCGCGGCCGGGAGCCTCCTTGAAGCGGCCCACCAGCTCGGCAGCGCCGGCCAGCACAGCCAGCAGGGTGGCGACCACGCACCACATCATCGTCGCGGGGAAGATCACACCGTCAGCCATGGCTGTCGCTCCCTGGTCGGGGCCGGGCCCCTACATGACTTCGATCTGTGCGCGTCCCGTCGCCGTGGGCGCCACGAGGTGGTTGCCGCCGTCGGAGCGCTGCAGCAGGTCGAGGCTCCCCGACTTCACCAGCGCGATGACCGGGTCCACGCACGACTCCGCCGAGCGGCCGAGCAGCATGGCCATCTCCGACACGAGCAGCGGCTTGCGCGGCGCGTCCTTGAACAGGCCCAGCAGCTCGGCCCCCACCGGCGGCTTCTCCAGCAGGCCCGTCGCGGCCAGCCGATCCGTCGAGCGGAACTCGGACCGCGCGAGCATGGTGAGGTCGAAGCGGGGCTTGCGCTCTTTCATGGCCGGGTCTTTCGGCCGGCCGGCGGGGTGACTTCAGTCCCGCCGGGACCCCGGCGCGGAAGTGGCTCCGGGAGCGTCAGCGGATACCGTCGGAGGACGCAAGGGAGGCAGTCCTTCGGCGCTTCTGAAGTGGAAGTGCGTCGAGGTGAAGACCTCCCAAAGGTCGGCTTGGATGACGTCCATCACGAAGCCGGTGAAGTCCTCGTAGCCCTCGAGGTCCAGCCGGGGCCACACGCGCAGATCGCTCGAATCGACCGCCTGGCCGGGGAAGACGGCTGCGACGTCCTCGGGCTGGCTGCGCAGGAGGCCGAGCGTGGCCTCCCAGTCGCTGCCCGGCGAGGCGTCGTCGCCCAGGCGCACCGGATGGTGCTCGAGGATGACGAAGGAATCGAAGCCCCGCCTCGCGCACAGGTCCGAGATGCAGGACCAGCCGAACATGGCTCCGCCGCTCGCGCCGCCCCAGTCGTTCGTCTCGACGCGCACAACCGAGACATCCCCGTTTCGGAGGACCTCGAGGACGCGCTCGTAGCCGCGTTCGAGCTGGCGCTCGAGCAGTTCGAGTCAGCCTCCCTTCAGCCGCTCCATCAGCGCCCGCACCGCCGCCTCGTCCGGCAGGGCCTCCGGCGGTCCCGAGGGCTGCAGGCCCGCCGCGGCGGCCAGGGCCTGCACCACCAGCGCCGCCCGCCGCTGGCTGCGCAGTGGCGCCGAGGGCGACAGCCAGACGAGCAGCTCGGGCAGGTCGCGCGAGAGGGCCGGCACGACGGAGCGGTCGCCGAGGCGCAGCAGCATGGCCGCCGCCAGCATGCGCGTGGACGGATCGGGCGCGAGCAGCTCGCGCTGGTACTTGGCCTGCAGTCCGTCCAGCACGTCGAAGTCCTCGAACTCGGCGTTGGCGGGCGCCGCCACGCGCCACGTCGGGTCGCCGTACAGCACGTGCGCGGCCCACAGCAGGCTGCCCTCGCCGTGCGCGGCGATGATCGCGTCGCGCGCGCCGGCCAGGGCCGCGCCGATGGTGTCGCCCGCGGCGAGGCGACGGTACACGGACGTGGCGCACAGCCGCGCGACCTCGTCGCGCACCTCCCACAGCGTGCCGATCACGTGGCGACTGCCGCCGAGGAGCAGCGCCGAGGCCACGCCTGCGAGGCCCGCGGCGAGCGGCGCCGCGCCGGAGGCCAGCCGCTGCGCTTCGTCGCTGGAGGTGCAGCCGTTCAGGAAGACGAGGCCCGGGAAGTCCACGCGGCCGCGGAGCTGGTCGAGCAGGCCGGCCGTCAGTTCGCCGTCGCGCAGCCGCAGCCCGCCTGCGGCGCCCGCGCCGCCGCCCTCGGCGTGGCCGGCGAAGTGCAGCACGTCGTGGCCGCCCAGCTCGTCGCGCACGGTGCGCAGCGAGACGTCGCCCACGAGCATGGTCACGCGCCCGAAGGGCCCGACGCCCTCCAGCGCCGCAGACAGCTCCTCGGCCTCGCGGCGCGCGCCGGGCAGGTCGCCCGTGGGGTCGGCCACGATGAGCACCGAGAGCGGCGCGCTCATCGCGCGCTGCAGCGTGGCTCCGCTCTCCTGCTGGCTGACCAGCCGCCCGATGCGGAAGCGCCGCCCCAGGAACTGGTCGCCGTCGTGCAGCAGCTCCCACGGGATGCCGAGCAGCGGCCGGTCGAGGTGCAGCGCCAGGTTGCGCGCGCTGGCCTCCTCGAGCTTCTCCTTCAGGAAGGCCGGCAGCAGGTCCACGTAGATGGCGCGGCCGGCCGCCACGAGCTGCGGCAAGAGGTCGCGCGAGCCGGCGTTGGCCCGCGAAAGCAGCGCCAGCACGTCACGCGCGCGCTCGGCCACGAGGGCGCTGTGAAACGGGCAGGTGCGCGAGGTCTTGATCGTGCTCTCGAGCGCCGAGCCCTCCTTGAAGGGCGTGACCCGGATCGACTCCGCGCTCTGCAGCAGGACCTGCAGCGTGTACTTCGGCTCGGTGCCCGGCACGGCGCCCCCACGGGATCGGTGGCCAGCGATTCTCGCGATGCCGCGCCGGGCGTCCAGCGCGCGCGGCGCTCGAGCCTGCTAGGGCAGCAGGTGGAAGGCGACCGCCGGATCCACCTGCAGGCCCGGCACCGTCTCGATCAGGCCGCGGTCGGCGTGCCAGACGTGCACGGCGCCCGACGGGTCGCCCAGCAGCACGACGACGCCGGCGAAGCCCGGCGGCGGGGACACGAGGCGCGCGGCGGGCGGCGCGGCCACGGGACGCTGCTGCAGCAGGAGCGCCCCGCCGGCGAGGCCGTAGCGCGCGAGCTGCCGGCCGTTCGGGCCCGCGAGCAGCAGCAGCACGCCGCCGTCGATGGCGGCCGCATCCAGCACCTCGCCCTGCGCGAGGATGCTGTGGACGGGCAGGCCGTCCTGCAGCATCTCGGCCCACTTGCCGGCGGCGGGCACGACCAGCACGCGGCCCTCTCCCAGCGCGACGAGGCGCAGCGGATCGACCTGGAGCTGCTGCGTCGTGAAGCGACCGCTATCGAGGTCGAGCGTGGAGAGCGCACCGCCGCGGCCGGCCGGGCCGCGCGTGGCCACGAGCAGGCGGCGGCCGTCGAGCAGCAGGTCGGCCACGGCGCGGTCGCCCGGCAAGCCCACCGGCAGCAGCGCGCGGGGCGTGCGCGAGATGAGGTCGATCTCGCGCACGATGAGGTCGTCCTCGGCCACCCAGGCGGAGAGGCCGTCGGCCGCGACGGCCACGCGCCGCCCGTCCACGGCCTGCGCCATGGGCTCGAGCAGGAAGCCGCCCTGGTCGAGGAACAGCACGACGCCCGCCGCGGCGAACGGCGCGCCCTCCGGCCGCGCGAGCAGGAAGGCCGCGCCGGCCGGGCCGCCCGCGAGCGTGTCGGTGGCGGCGTCGAAGGCCTGCGTCGCGAGCGGCGTGCCCGCCCAGTCGCGCGCGGCGAGCGTCTGGAGCTGGCCGCCCTCGCGCAGCACGTAGCCGAGCAGGCCGTCGTCCGAGAGCGAGAGGCCGCGCAGCCCGCCCTGCGCCGGGATGGCCGGCGAGAGCAGCGCGCCATCCAGGAGCGAGAGGCGCTGCAGCCCCTGCGCGGTGGGCAGCACCAGCGTGGGCGGCTGCACGTGCAGGAGCAGCGTCGCCTGCTCCTGGCCGCCGAAGCCCAGCACCTGCAGCTGCACCGGCTTGTCCACGTCGCCCGGGTCGTCCAGCGGGATCTCGAGCAGCACGCGGCCGCGCGCGTCGGCGGTCCACACGCTGGCGACGATGCCGGCGCCGGCCAGCACGTCGTCCACCTTGCCCCGGAACTGCGGCGAGCTGGAGGCGGAGAGCTCCTCGATCACGGACAGCGGCGCCGTCACGGCGTCGAGCAGCTTGAGCAGCACGTCGGTGCCCGGCGGCAGGCCGTCGACCACCACCACGAGCATGCCGCCTGCGAGCGGGAAGCCGTGGTGCACCGCCACGGGCGGCTCCTGCGCCGCCGCGGGGACGGCCAGGAGCGCCGCCACGGCGAGCAGCCAGCGGCCCGGCGCATGGCGGAACGGGAGCATGGATCGCAGTCTACCACCGGGATCGAGGGTCTGTTGGCTGGCGCCGTCCGCCAGCCCCGGCAGCAGGTCGTGCGACGGCCGGAGAACCTCAGCGTCGACGGCCCGCAGGCTCGGACTTGAAGGTCCTTCGATCGGCGTGGGCGCATGCGCCCACGCTCATGGCTTCAGCGTGTGCGGCCGCGCGTCGGCGTTGGCCGTCTCCGTCGCGAGACGCGCGACGAAGTCGACCATCTTGGCGATCTTGGCGCGGTCGATCTTCTCCAGGTCGTCGGTCGGGCGGTGGTAGTCCTCGTGCAGGCCGCTGAAGAAGAAGACCACGGGCACGCCGTGCTCGGCGAAGTGGTAGTGGTCCGAGCGAGTGAAGTAGTTGTCGACCAGGTCGTCGCCGGCCTCGGGCGAGGTCCACGTGATGCGCAGGCCCGAGAGCGGCGCGAGCTGCACGGCGCGCTCGACGAGCGTGTTGTAGGCCTCGTGCGCGGGCGACGGCGTGGCGCCCACGGCGTCCGGGTCGTTGCGGCCGACCATGTCCACGTTGATGTCGGCCACGGCGTCGGCCAGCGGGAAGGTCGGGTGGTTGCACCACCACTCGCTGCCGAGCAGCCCCTTCTCCTCGCCCGAGACGGAGAGGAAGACGATCGTGCGGCGCGCGGCCGGGCGCTGCGCGAGCAGCGCGGCGCTGACCAGCAGCGTGGTCGTGCCGCTGGCGTTGTCGTCGGCACCGTTGTTCACGCGGCCGTCGTCGAGGACGCCGATGTGGTCCATGTGCGCGGTCACCAGCACCGTCTCGCGCGCGAGCAGCGGATCGCTGCCCGGAATGGCCCCCAGCACGTTGTAGCCGTTGATGCGCTCGGACGAGACGGGTGCGACGAGGTGCAGCGAGACGGCTTGCAGCTCGCGGCCGGGCGGCAGCGGGCGCAGCGGCTCGGGCGGCGCGCCGGCGGGCGCCTCGGCCGGCGCGCGCGCGGCGCGCTCGGCGGCCAGGTCGAGCCCGCCCGCCGCCAGCAGCCGGGCACCGGCCGCGGATGCGAGGCCCACCATCGGCCAGGCCACGGGAGCCTCGTCCGGTCCGGGCGGCACGGCCATGCTCGGGTGGTCGATGCGGTCGATGAGCGACGCGAAGCCGTCGCGCCCGTCGGCCCGCGCCTCCTCGTAGATGGTGACCAGCCCTAGCGCCCCGTGCGCCTGCGCCGCCAGCCGCTTGGCGCGCCAGTTCGAGACGCTGCGCAGGCTGTCGCGACCGCGCGGCCGGCCCTCGAGCACCACGACGTAGCGCCCCGCGGCATCGAGGCCGGCGTAGTCGTCCACGCCCGCCTCCGCGCTCACCAGGCCATGTCCCGCGAAGACCGCGCCGCCCGTGAGGTCGAAGCCCGCGGAGGTGAAGCCGGAGAGGGCCCAGTCCTCGCCCAGCTTCAGCTCGGTCTCGCCGCCGCCCGCCAGGATCTGCAGGTTCGCGGCTTCCTTCTGCAGCCGGTTGGTCTCGAGCGGGTACTTCTGGAAGTAGCCGTCCTCCTCGCCCGCCGGCTGCAGTCCCGCCTGCCGCATGGCCGACGCGACGTACTGGCCCGTGACGAGTCCCTGCACCGTGCCGGTCTCGCGCCCGCCGAGGTCGTCGCTGGCCAGGAACTGCAGGTGCGACTCGATGAGGCGCTCGAAGGCGGGGTCGAGCGGCGTCGCGGGAGGAGCCGGCGGCGCGACGGGCGCGACGACGGGCGCCGGCAGCGCCACGGGCGCGGCCGCGGACTCCCCGGCGCACGCGAGCAGCACGAGCAGGGCCGGGAGCAGACGCAGGTTCATGAATCCTCCCCGCCGGAGCCCGGCGGCAGCAACTCGATGCGCTGGACGTCGCCGTCCGCGAGATAGACCAGTGAAGCGCCCGGCCCCACGAACAGCGGACCCTGGTGCGCGAGACCGCCGCGGCGCGAGCCGACGTGGACCGTGGCCTCCGACTCCTCGAAGTCGACCACGAGGAGATCCTCGACGAAGAGCTCCTGCCCGTGCTCGTCGAACTGCGCCTGGCAGTAGGCGATGAAGCGGCCGTCGGCCGAGAGCGCCACGCCGTAGTGGTGCGTGAAGCTGATGCCGAAGCCCCAGCGCCCGCCGCCGAACACGTGCGTCTGGTAGATCTGCAGCCAGCCGTCGCGGCTCCACTGCGGCGCCACGAGCCGCACGTGCTCGCCGCGGTCGCGGAAGGCGGACGAGGCCGGCACGCGGGCCGAGAGGCCGAAGTTGCCCTCGGCCATGAGCGACATGCGGCCGTCGGCCAGCGAGAGCATCCACAGTCCGTCCACCTTGCCCGGCACGATGAGCGAGCGGGCGTCGGGCGTGAACAGCGCGCCCTTCCGGTCGCAGCCCTCGGCGAGCGCGCGCCGCACGCGGCCGCCCGCGTCCCAGCTCCAGGCCTCCCAGCCGAGCGGCGTGAGCAGCGCCACGGCCGCGCCGGCGGGCGAGCACACCACGTCCGCCTCGCCCGCGTCGCCGGACAGGCGCGCCGGTCCCTGCGTGTCGTGCAGGTGCAGGAGGCGCGGGCCGTCGCCGTCGGCGGCGAAGGCCCCCGGCACGACCAGCAGCTCGCGCGTGCCGTCGGCCGCGGTCGCCGCGAGCACCGGCTGGCTGCCGTCCGCCAGCCCCAGCAGCCGCGCGCCTTGCGGCAGGTCCTGCGCGGGGATCAGCAGCCGGGTGAGTCCGCCTGCGTGCGCCGGCGCCGTGTGCAGCAGGCCGCCGTCGGCGAGCGCGAAGGCGCCGCCGTCGGGGCCGATCGCCGGACGGCCGAGCACGCCCGTGGGCAGGGCTACGCCGTCGTCGGACGAGCGCGCGGCCGCGTCGTACAGCCGCCAAAGGCCGTCGGACTCGCACACCGCGAAGCCATCCGCGCCGGCACAGCCGACGAGCTCTTCCCCCGGCCCGAGCCGGAAGCGCACCACGTGCCGCGACATCAGCCAGGCCACGACGGCCACCAGCACGGCGAGGGCGAGAAGCGGAAGGATCAGCCGGCGCAACGGGGCCTCGTGAGACGAAGGCATGATGGGCGGCACAGCGTAGCGAACCGTGCCTCGGCGTGAGCGGGGCGTCTGCTAGCCTCTTTCCGATGAAGCTCCGCGCGCTGGCCCTGCTGGGCGTGCTGCACCTGCTGGCGGCGGCGCTCTTCCTCTACCGTTGCGGACCGGGCTTCCCGCTCGACGACTCGTGGGGCCACCTGGTCTACGCCCGCTCGCTCGCCACCTTCCAGGGGCTCTGCTACAACCCCGGCCAGCCCGAGGCGGGCGTGACCTCGCCGCTGTGGACCTACATGTCCGCCGTTCCGGCGGGCCTGGCGGAGTGGGGATTGCTCGCGCCGCACCTGGGCATGCGCGCGCTCGGCCTTCTGTGCGGGCTGCTGGCCACCTGGGTGGGCGCGCGGCTGGCGGGACGGGCGGGACACTGGCCGGCCATCTGCGCCGCGCTGCTGCTCACATTCGATCCGCTGCTGCTCGCCGCGCGCTTCTCCGGCATGGAGCTGCCGCTCTTCGCGCTGCTCTCGCTGCTCTACGTCGAGGCGCAGCTGGACGACCGGCCGCCGGTGCTGGGCTGGGTGTGCGGGCTCCTGGTGCTCACGCGGCCCGAGGGCCTGCTGCTGCTGCTGCTGGCGGCGCCGGCCCAGCTGCGCGCCCGCGGACGGGCGCTGGCCTTCGTGCCGCCGGTACTCGCGTGCGTGCTGCCCTTCGTGGCCTGGAACCTGTGGACCGCCGGACAGCCCTGGCCCAACACCTGGAGCAACAAGGCCGAGCTGGTGCTCAATCCGCTGCACGCCCTGACAGCGACGGACGCGCTCCTCGCCGAGCTCTCCGGGCTGGTCGACACGCTCTCGGCGCTCGGCGGCGACACCGGGCTGGGCTGGGCGCTGCCGCTGCTGCTGGCCGCGGGCGTCTTCGCGCTGGAAGGCGGCGAGCACCGCCTGGCGCGGCTGCTGCTCGTGCCGGCCGGCGCGTTGCTGCTGGGCGTGCTCGTCACGCGCCGCATGCCGGTGGCCGACTTCGACCCGCCGCGCGTGCCCTTCTACTTCGAGCGCTACGCGCTGCTGGCTTGGCCGCTCATGCTGGTCGTGGCGGCGGCGGGCCTCTCGTCGCTGGTGCGCTCGGCCTGGGCCGGGGCGTACTGCCGCCTGCGCGCCACGGTCGTGCTGGTGGCGCCGCTGGCGCTGGTGGCCGGGCTCGCGCACCACGCGCCGGTGCACGCGGCCGAGGTCGCGCGCCGCTTCGCCGCCGAGTGCGCCGACGTGGAGGCCCTCAACGTGCAGGCCGGCCGCTGGATCGAGAAGCACGCCTCGCGCACGGCCCTGGTGGCCACGCATGACGCGGGCGCAGTGCGCTACTTCGGCCGGCGCCACGTGCTGGATCTCTACGGCAACAACGACGCGCGCCTCGCCGACCTGCAGCGCGCGGTCCTCGCGGCGCAGGAGGGGCCCGACCGGGACGCCGAGGCCCGCGCCCTGCTGGACCTGCTGGCGGAGGTGCGGTCGCGCGATCCCGACGCCCTGGCCTGCTTCCCGCTGCTCTACTCGGCCGCGGCGCGGCCGGAGCTGCTGGCCGAGCTGCAGCGCTTCCCCGAGCCCGACCGCACGCTGGTGGCCGTGAGCCTCGAGACCTGGTCCGAGCTCCTGGGCCTCACGCGCCGCGCGGTGACTTTCCACGTGGACGTGCCGCACGTGATGCCCAGCGCGGTGCACCAGGACTTCGCCGTGTTCGTGCGGCCGTGAGCGCCGCCCGGCTCCCGCCGCGCGCCCTGCTGCTCGTGGCGCTGCTGGCCGTCGCCACGCGCGTCTTGTTCCAGGTGCAGGTACGCGGCGACGACGGCCCGGTGGGCACGCTGTCGCGACACCTCCTCGGCGACGAGCGCGCCTACGACGACCTGGCGCGAGGCTTCGCCGACGGCACGCTCTCCCGCGAGCGCTCCTTCTACCAGGAGCCGCTCTACTCCTGGCTCCTCGGGCTGGCATACCGCGTGGCGCCGCCGCCGCCGATCGTGCGGGAGACGGCCGTGGTGCGCATGGCTCCCGTGCACCTGGCGGTGATCGGCGTGCAGCACGCGCTGGGCGTGCTGACCTGCGTAGCGATCGCGGTGCTGGGCGCGCGCGCCTTCGCGCCGCGCGTGGGCCTCCTGGCCGGGCTCATGGCGGCGCTCTCGGGGCCGCTGGTCTTCGCCGAGGGCCAGCTGCTCAAGGAGGGCGCGGCGCTGCTCTTGTGGACGGTCTCGCTGCACCTGTGGCTGGACGTGCTCGAGGACAAGGGCCGCCTGCGCGCCGCGCTGCTCGGCCTCCTTTTGGGCCTGGGCGTGCTCCTGCGCGGCAACACCTACATCCTGCTCGCGCTGGTGCTGCTCTCGTGCGTGGCGCTGCGCGTCGGCGGCCGGCGGCGGCCGTTGCAGGCCGCGGTCGTGGGCGTCTGCGCGCTGCTGGCCATCTCGCCCGCCACGCTGCACAACCTGCGCCGCGGCGAGATCGTGCTCTCCACCTACCAGAGCGGCGCCAATGCGGCCATCGGCATGCCGGATGACGCGCGCCCCTGGGGCGGCCTGGTCTACGAGCCGCTGCGCTCGGGGCACGGCGACGCGCTCTTCGAGGAACGCGACGCCGTGGCCGTGGCCGAGGCCGCCCTGGGACGGCGCCTTTCGGGGCCGGAGGTCTCGCGCTTCTACTGGCGGCGCGTCGCCGACGTGATCGCGCGCCGGCCGGCCGTGGCTGCGCAGCGCCTGCTGCGCAAGCTGGCCAGCACGTTCCATCCCGAGGAGGTGCCGGACGTCAAGGACTGGGCCTTCTTCGGGCAGGTGGTCCCGCTGCTGGCCACGCCGCTCTCGGACCTCGCGCTGTTCGGGCCGCTCGCGCTGCTGGGCTTCCTGTTGCTCACGTGGCGCGGCGCCGGACCGCTCGTGGTGCGCGGCGGCGTGCTGGCGGTCATGCTGACTCTGGCGCTCTTCTACGTCTTCGGCCGCTATCGGCTCTCGGCCGCGCCCGGGCTGTGGATCCTCGCGGCCGGCGCGCTGGTTGCCGGCTGGCAGCGGGTGGCCGCGGCCAAGGGCGCGCGCCGCGCGGCGTGGTGCCTCGGCCTCGTCGGCCTGGCTGCGGGCGCGGTCTGGGCGGGCCGGCAGCCGCTGCGCCAGGACAAGGGCGGCCTGATGGTGAGCTGGAGCAACCTCGCGTCCGTCGAGATGGCCGAGGCAGCGCTGGCCTCCGGCGCGGCCGGCGCGCGCGAGCACCGCGACGCGGCCGTCGCGGCGGCGCGCGAGGCACTGCGCATCGCGCCGCTCTATCCCGAAGGCTGGGCGATGCTCGTGCGCGCGCTCGACCTGCGGACGCCGCTGGTGGAGCCGCTGACCGACGAGGCCAATGCCGAGGCCGTGCGCATGCTCCTGGTGATGGAGGGCCTGCGCACGGGCGCGCGCGTGGACAACCTGTTCGAGCGGCCGCTGCCGGAGCAGCTCGCCGCTGCCGCCTTCCTGCGCGACCAGCCGACGCTGCCCGGGAAGGAGACCTTCGTGTCGGCGGCGCTGGCCTGGGCGGCGGCGCGCGTGTCGCAGTCCATCAAGGAGGGCCCCTTCCTGGAGCTGGCCCTGCGGCTCATCGAGGAGTCGCTGCGGCTCGAGCCGGACAACCCGCAGGGGCTGGTCCAGAAGGGGCTCACGCTGAAGCGCCTCGGGCGCAACGAGGAGGCCGAGGCGGCCTACCGCGCGGCCATGGCGGCGGGTGTCGAATCGGTGGAGCTGCTCAACAACCTGGGCAACCTGCTCATCCGCATGGGCCGCGGCCCGGAGGCCGTGCCGCTCTTGCGCCGCGCGCTCGAGCTGGACCCCGGCAACGACACGATCCGCTCCAACCTCGAGCGGGCGCTGGCCGGCAGCCCGCCGTGAGCGGGCGGCTGCCGGCGCGCGCGCTGCTGCTCGTGGCGCTCGTGGCCGCCCTGGCGCGCGGGTTGTTCGAGTTGCAGGCGCGCGGCGGCGAAGGCCCGGTGGCCGTGCTGGCCGGCCACCTCCTCGGCGACGAGCGCGCCTTCGACCTGACGGCGCGCGCCTTCGCCGACGGCAGCCTGCTGCGCGAGCGCAGCTTCTACCACGAGCCGCTCTATCCCTGGCTGCTGGGGCTCGCGTATCGCGTGGCGCCGCCGCCGCCGCTGCCGGCGGGCTCCACGGTCGTGCCGCTGGCGGCGGTGCACGCGGGCGTCATCGCGCTGCAGCACCTCCTGGGCGTGCTCGCCTGCGTGCTCGTGGCCGCGCTGGGCGCGCGAGCCGTGTCGCCGCGCGTCGGCCTGCTGGCGGGCCTGCTCGCCGCACTCTGCGGGCCGCTCGTCTTCGTCGAGGGCCAGCTGCTCAAGGAGGGGCCGGCGCTGCTGCTCTCGGTCCTCGCGCTCCATCTGTGGCTGGACGTGCTGGAGGACAAGGGCCCGCGGCGCGCCGCGCTGCTGGGGCTGCTGCTGGGGCTCGGCGTGCTCCTGCGCGGCAACACCTACCTGCTGCTGGCGGCGGTGCTGGGCTCTCTGCTGCTGCGCATCGGTGGGCGGCGGCGGCCGCGCGCGGCGGCGCTCGTGCTGGGCTGCACGCTCCTGGCGCTCGCGCCGGCCACCGTCCACAACCTGCACCTCGGCGAGCTCGTCCTCTCCACCTACCAGGGCGGCAGCAACGCGGCCATCGGCATGCCCGACGACGACCGGCCCTGGGGCGGCTTCACCTACGAGCCCTTGCGCATGGGCCGCAGCGACACGCTGTTCGAGGAGGAGGACGCCGTGGCGCTGGCCGAGGCCGCGGCGGGCCGCCGACTCTCCGGCCCCGAGGTCTCGGGCTTCTGGTGGCGGCGCACGTTGGACGTCGTCGTGCACCGGCCGGCCGTGGCGCTGCAGCGCGTGGCGCGCCGCGTCGCGGCCACCTTCCACGGGGGCGAGCCGATGGACGTGAAAGACTGGCGCTTCTTCGCCGCCGCGGCGCCGGCGCTGTCCACGCCGCTCTCCGACTTCCGGCTGGCCGGCCCGCTGGCGCTCTTGGGCCTGCTGCTCCTGCCGTGGCGCGGCCGCGCGGGCCAGGCCGTGCTGCGCGGCCAGGTGCTGGCGGTCGCGGCGTCGCTCGGGCTGTTCTTCGTGTTCGGCCGCTACCGGCTCTCGGCCGCGCCGGCGCTGTGGATCCTGTCGGTCGCGGCCGTGGACGCGGCGGTGCGGCACGTGCTCGCCGCGCCGGCTCGTCGCGCCGCCGTCACGCGCGCGGCCGGCTGGCTGCTGCTCGCGAGCGGGGCGGTCTGGGCGGGCCAAGTGCCGCTTGGGCCCGCGGCCCCCACGCAGGCCGTGAGCTGGGGCAACCTGGCCAGCGTGGAGATCGAACGCGCGCGCCTCGCGCCCGACGCCGCCAGCGCGGCTGCGCGGCGCGACGCCGCGGTGGAGGCGGCGCGCACGGCCCTGAGCCTCTCGCCCGGCGACGCGGGGGCCCGCACGCTGCTGGTGCGCGCGCTCGAGCTGGAGACCCCGGTGCTGCCGGCGCGCCACGCCGAGGCCTGGAGCGCGGCCCTGGCCCTGCTCATCCTGGCCGAGGGCGAGCGCACCGGGCTCGGCGGCGCGCTGCGCGTCATCGAGCGCAGCCGCGACGAGCAGCTCGACCAGGCGGAGAAGCTGCGGGCCCTGCCATCGGCGCCGGGTCGCGAGGCGCGCGTGGCCCCCGTCCTGGCCTTCGCGGCGCGGCGGGTCGCGCAGTCGCTCGAGTCGGTGCCCGAGCGACGGGCGCTCGCCCAGGCGCTGGCGGCCGAGGCGGCGCGCCTGTTGCCGGACGATGAAGAAGCCGCGGCGCTGCACGCGCGCTTGACCCGGAGCCCACCGTAGCAGGCAATGGGCGGTCCATGGTCGTCACCATCGCCAAGCCTCCGGTCCCGCCCGCGACCCGCAACACGCCGCCGGGCACGCCCGCGGGCACGACGCCACGCGCGTCGTCGGCGCTCTTCGAGCTGTGGCCGCCGGGCGTCCTGCCGCACGACGAGGCCGCGCTGCTGGCGCGCCCCTACAAATCCGGCCGCGCGGTGCCGCTGGAGCAGAGCAAGTGCGGGACGTGCATCGCGCTCTGCTGCCGCTACATCGCCTTCGAGGTCGACGGCCCCACCGAGCCCAGGGACTTCGAGCTGCTGCGCTGGTTCCTGCTGCACGAGGGCACGCAGCTCTTCGTCGAGGGCCGCACCTGGTTCCTGCAGGTCTTCGTGCGCTGCCGCGCGCTGGGCGCCGACTACCGCTGCACCATCTACGACACGCGGCCCGAGATCTGCCGCAGCTACGAGGCCGACGGCTGCGACCGCGACGAGGTGGAGCGCAAGGCGACGATCACGCGCATGTTCCGAAGCGTGGAGGAGCTGGAGGCCTGGCGCGTCCCGTGGGTGAAGCGCTGGGAGGCGAAGCGGAAGCGCGTGCGGCGCTTGGCTGCGGTGAAGGCAGCACGCACGCGGGCGCGGAGGCGCGCAGCGCGCAGGCGGGCGGGCGGGGCGCTCGGCGCCACTCGGCCGCGTTCCGGTCGGACCTAAGTCGGGCGACAACGGCCGCCGGGCGCGATGCCGTCTCGGCGCCTTGGCGCTACGCGTCAGCCGGGCATAGGATGGCCGCCCTCTCGAGGGCCTGCGGGCACCTCGCCGGGGATCGCCACCATGCGCACCGTCACGCACCTCGCAGTCGGTCTCGTGCTCGTCCTCGGCGGCTCCGCCCGCGCGTGGCAACTCTCCGACCTGCAGCCCGGCAGGAACTACTCGGCCGAGGCCGACTTCGGCCTCAACCGCTCCGAGAACATCGACTTCGGTGACTGCGACAACGATGGCGACATGGATGCCATCGTGGCCAACGGCGGCGACTTCGGGCCCGAGCCCAACCGCATCTTCATCAACAACGGCGGCCTGCAGGGCGGCACGATCGGGACATTCGCCGACGGCACCGCGGTGCGCTTCGCGGGCATACCGAACGACACGTCGCGCGACATCGAGTTCGTCGACGTGGATGATGACAACGACCTCGACGTCTACGCCGCCAACCGCGGAACGAGCATCCTGGGCGAGGTGAGCCGCTTCCACCTGAATCAGGGCGGCGCGCAGGGAGGCACGATCGGCTTCTTCGTCGAGGGGACCAACACGACCTGGGGCGCGCTCGCCTCGGTTCCCGCCGGCGACCAGATCTTCGGTGGCAACGTCGGCCCGTGGCGCGACTGGTCCTGCGACTGCGACTTCGCCGACCTGAACGACGACGGCTGGGAGGACCTGTTCCACAGCACCTACGGGCCATCCATGAACGGCACTCGCGACAGCCGCATCTTCCTGAATGACGGCTCCGGCGTCTTCGACGAGGAGTATCCGTGGTGCGCCGGCACGCAGGGCGTCACGATGGACCTCCAGACGCACACGCTCGACCTGGACCTGGTCGACCTGGACGGCGACTTCGACATCGATGTCGTCATGTCCAGCCGCAACAGCCAGGCCCGCGTGTACATGAACAACCTGTCCAACGGCATCTCGGCCAGCCACTTCAACGACATCACGAAGTTCGCGCTGGTGGACCAGGCCGCGACGCAGACTGGCTCGAGCAACTATGAGTCGGAGTACGGCGACGTCGACGGCGACGGCGACTTCGACGTGTGGATCAAGAACTACAACGGCAACACCGACCGCATCCTGCGCAACGATGGCTTCACGCCGGGTTCGGGCGTCAAGTTCACCCAGCAGAACAACTACATCAAGAACGACCCGGTGAACGACGAGAACGAGATCGACTTCGTCGACTTCGACGGTGACGGCGATCTGGATGCCTTCGTGGCCAACTTCTCCGGCACGAACCACCTGTACGTGAGCGGCTTGGCCCAGGGCCTGGATCCGCTGACGACCGGGTTGTTCCACCGCGCCGGCGCCTCGGGTTCGATCTACACGCAGGGCGAGTTGCCGACGGGCACGCCGGGCCAGTTGACGACGCTCGACGGCGACACGGTCGACGTCGACAACGACGGCGACGCGGACCTGGCCGTGGCCAACGACGCCAACCAGCAGAACTACCTGTACAGGAACAACCTGGGCATCCCGGACTCGCACGCACCGGTCGTGCAGCTCATCACGAACCAGGCGGACAAGGGCAACGGCACGGACACCGTGATCCATGCCCAGATCCGCGACAACAACAGCTACTACGTCACGAATTTCTACGACGCAGTGCTGGTGTACTCGGTGGACGGCGGCTCGGACGTGCAGCTCGACATGTTTGCGCAGGGCAGCATGCAGTACCGCGCGGTGATCCCCGCTCAGACCGACGCGACCGTGGCCTATCACGTGGAAGTGACTGACCTCGCCGGCAATACCGGCGCCTCCGCCACCCTCGACTACGCGCAGGGCACGCCGGCCAGCTCGCCGTGGGACGATCTCGGCGACGGCCTCGGCGGCATCAGCGGCATCCCCACGCTCGCCGGCGCCGGCACGCTGATCGCCGGCTCAGCCGGCTCGCTCGAGCTGACCGGTGCCGCGCCCTTGTCGACCTCGATCCTCTTCGTCTCCTTCGCGAGCAACCCGACGCCCTTCAAGGGCGGCACACTGAACACGGTGCCGATCGAGGTCCAGGTCGGCCTCGCCACGGATGTCTCGGGCGCATGGTCGCTGTCGTGGGCTTCCTACCCCACCGGCATCCCGTCCGGCTTCGAGCTTTTCTACCAGGCCGTCACGGCCGACGCCGCCGCGATCAAGGGCGCCTCGATCAGCAACCTGCTGCAGTCGACCGCGCCCTGATCAGCGCCGCGGGGGTGCCGCGCCGACCCTGCGCTCAGAGCCCGTCCAGGATCGAGTGCTCCAGCTCGCGCAGCTCGGTCACGGCCGCGTCGATGGCGGACTGCAGCTCGAGGTGGTCCTGGCTGCCGGAGGGGTCGGGGTCGAAGGCCTCCAGCGACAGCAGGGCCTCGCGGTACCAGCGGCTCCAGACCACGATGATCTGGCGCTCGCGGCGGCTCACGCTGCTGATCTGCGCCGGGTCGTCGGCCACGGCGGGCGCGGCGAGGAAGGCGCGGGCGTTCTCGGCCTCGGCCAGCAGGCGCCGGCGCGCGGCGTCCATCACGAAGCCCAGCGTCTCGTTGGCGCGCTGCAGGCCGGCGTGGGCGAAATGGTGGATCACGCCCAGCGCCGTCACGGCCGAGTGCCGCATCTCGGACTCGCTCACCTTGTCCAGGCGGTCGAGGTTGGTGTGGTAGTAGCGGTCGGTGAAGTGCCACAGGAGCACGGCCGGGATGCCGCGCTCGAGGAAGGACTCGTGGTCGCTGCCGCCCTCGAAGGGGTTGTCGCGCACGTTCCAGCCGGTGGCGGCCGCGCGCGCCTGCAGCGCGGCCAGCATGTAGTCGTTGAGGAAGGTGCCCTTGAGGTCCGACTCGCGCAGGTCCTCCTTGCGGCCCCACTCGGTGTGCACGTCGAGCGGCGGGCGGTCCCAGATGGCGCCGGGGTCGGGCGCGCGCTCCACGAGGGCCGGCGCGCCGGTCAGGGCCTGGTCCTCGGCCACCATGTCCATGATGAGCGCCAGGTCCACGCCCACGCCGGCGCTGTCGAGCCACTCGGC
>Ga0075421_100002198_pt1 | contig 23171 bp, 18 predicted proteins | sample SoiMetdeltSBSDD5_FD_75292 | JGI IMG/M metagenome (GOLD analysis project Ga0075421, IMG submission 75292) | Bulk soil microbial communities from a Populus tree surrounding site in Tennessee, USA - Soil MetaG P. deltoides SBSDD5 | ecosystem: Environmental > Terrestrial > Soil > Tree plantation...
GGCCCGAAGGGTGCTACGTTCGTCGTTGAGCCGAGCAGTTGTGTAAGCGGTAATTCTGTCGTTAACCTAGGTAATGTCGAAAAGATGAAGAATTATCTTCCGAATGGACTGGCAATCTTTACACCCTATAACGGAAATGACTCCCCCAGTCCTCCCGGTCCTCTTCCTCGATGTGGTTCACCCTGCCCTGCGGAAAATATTTCGCTTATTGCCAAAGTCAATACGTGGGATGGAGTTGTGTACGCACCAAGAGGTGGCTGCGGTTTTGAGGGAACAGGAATCAATGTTAACGGTGCTTTCGTATGCCAGTGGATCGACTTCAGCGGCTCCAATATCAGAGTTACTTACAACCCTGCGATGTTTCCAGATGCGCCACCTGTAGTACAATATGGCGATTATGGGCACTAGGCACAGTTAGTGCTGGCAATTCTGTTATGCAGTCGACGCAAGGTATTGTTCACGTAAGTTTACTGGTGGGGACCAGATGAATGATGCACAGAACAATGGTGATCAAATAAGCGAAGCGACGCCTATGGAGACAGCGCCGTCAGAACTCTCGACGCTCGACCGCCGCGAACTTCTCGTTATCCTCGCCGAGTGGCGGCAGTCGGGTATGCTTCTGGAGGGGGTTCTTGAAAATGCAAACCTGGAGGGCTGCGATCTATCCGATGCTGATCTGAACGATGCCCGACTCAATGGAGCCAACCTGAAGGGCGCTGATCTGAGCCGGGCTTTGCTGAATCGCGCCGACTTACAGGATGCCTCACTGAAGACTGCGGTTCTAAAAGGCGCTTCGCTCACGGAGACGAATCTTTCCTTCGCTGACCTCGATGGCGCAGATTTGACAGCCGCCAAACTCTCTTCGGCGACACTGCGCAACGCGAAAGTTTCCTCGGAACAGCTTGCTACTGCGGCTTCATTGCGTTTCGCTACCATGCCGGATGGCACGAAGTATCGAGGCCAATTTAAGCTTGCCGAAGATTTGCGCATGGCTGAGACAGTGCAGATTGACACCAGCAACGACAAGGCGATGGCAAGTTTCTATGGCGTTTCGGTCGATGAGCTTCAAGAGGCATCACCGGGAAGCGCCACCGGGGTAGATACACCTGTGCGACCCGGAGCTATCAGGCGGCTGATCGTCCATTTGTTGAGACTGCCGGACAGAGACAGCGCCGTTTCAGAATTGAGCACAGACGCATCGATAAAGGAAGCAAAACAGCAAGCGGCCCCGGCAGCCCATTCCACATCTGATGCTGACACTATCGATAGGGATTATGAAGAAACGGGCATAGGTTCATTTCTCGACGATCTTCAAGAAGATACCCGGACTGCCGCACCAAGCTCTACAACCAAATTTTGCCCTAACTGCAACACTACGCTCTTGGCTTCTGCCGTTCGATGCGTCGTTTGCGACTACGAATTTGTGGAGTCTATTGATGATGAGAGCTTGCCAAACAGGGTCATCGCATCGGCGCGGGTAGCTCAAAGAGATACGATTGCTGGTTTAAGTTACAATACCCTGATGACCATTCTCGCCGGGGTTGCTGTAGTGCTAGTTATTATTCTAGTTGCAGCAGTTGCAGCGCCTAGATTAAGAGAGGGTTCAAACAGCCAGGTTCAGGAAGAAGCGACACAGCCTCCAGGGATTACCGAAGAAGATGTGTGGTCGGTTGCCAAGCAGGATGTTGACGAGTATTTGAAGGGTGTAGGTATTACAACAACTCAATATCCATGCTGTGCCAAAGATTTTGTTAAAGATGAGGGAGAGGGGCGGTATCGCGTCACTTCTCGTGTGAGCTACAAGGATGGTAGCGGCAGATCAAAACAGCTAACGTTTGATGTCTATCTGCTGAATGTAGGTGATGAGGAAGCGCCCGACTGGCATCTCATTGGCATGGAAGTCCATGAATAGGCAGAAACTTATAGGGATGTGATATGGATGGATCAAAAATTCTGGTCGTAGAAGACGACGAACTCATGGCAGGGCTTATACAGATGCTCCTGCTCAGGGAGGGGTATCAGGCCACGATAGTAGGTAGTGGTTATCTAGCCCTTGAGTCTGCTGTCAAGTGGCTGCCTGATCTGATTCTGCTTGACCTAATGATGCCTGGACTCGATGGCTATACGGTCTGTCAGCGACTGCGTGCTCTGGAAGAAACGTCGCATACCCCGATCATCATTCTCACTGCACGAGCCACTATTGAGGATAAGACAAAGGGCTTTGGGGCAGGAGCGAACGACTATCTCACCAAGCCATTTGATAATGCAGAATTACTGCTGCGCGTCAAACTGCACCTTCGCCGCAAGCAGTTTGGCTCAGCCCAGGAAAAGAAGCCTCAGGCACATCAAATTGCATTTTTCAGTCTGCGTGGTGGCTCAGGATGCTCCACGCTGGCCGCCAATACCGCCGCCGGGTTAAGTATGTTATGGGGGCGTCCTGTCGCGCTTGTGGATCTAAGTCTCCCGGTTGGCTCCTGCGATTTATTATTGAACATTCGGGCCCCTCGTGATCTGGGGGAGCTGGCCCGACGGGATTTCTCTACCATTGATGATGATGAAATCCAAACATACATGACACGTCACCAGACTGGAGTGCAGTTCCTGAGGGGGATCATCAATCCGGCAGATGCCGACCTAGTTAGCGAAGGCTTGGTAACAGTGCTGCTTCAACAGCTTGCAGCCAGTTATCACTATGTAGTAGTTGACACTTCGCACAACTTCACGAGTCCAGTGCTTGCTGTACTTGATCGTGCTGATACGATAATTGTAGCCGTAGCTCCCGATATTCTTGGTCTGCGTAACGCGAACAGCGCATTGAAAATTCTCACTGAGCTGGGAATCGAGAAGAAAGCCCGGCTTGTGCTCAACGGAAGCTTCTCCACCGCAATTCCGAATTCAGCGAAAGTCGAACAGGTGCTTGGCCGAGCGGTTGACTGGAGCATCCCTCATGACCCTGCCTGGGAGCAGGCTCTCTATCAGGGAAAGCTGGTTGTTCAAAATGGTCTGAATTCTCCTGGTCACCAACCATTAGAAAATATGATATGGGATATCAGCCGTCCCGATGAGCAGCAAGTGCCCTCGACACCAAGCGAGATGTGGAAGCGACTCGCTAAACGGGTAAAAGCATAGCCAGATAGTTCAGAAGAAATCGGGACCGCCCACCTTAGCCGCCAAGCGGCTAAGGTGGGCGGTTTCTTTACTCCTCGGATACAGAGTCATCGGACTGGGGGGCGACGGGCAGAACTGCTTGCGCTCTTGGGAGGTGAGTTCACGGGTAATGCAGCATTCAGAGGCGTACTGCTTGAGATCGTCAGCGAAACGCCAGACACGGTGGATAATGGGGACGCTGAAACCGCCGGTGATAATGATATACTCCCCATCCGGCGACCGGTCGGTGGCGATTGACCAACCGTGGTCACTGGGCAACGTCATCATCTCTTGTCCGGTGGCCGCATCCCGGACCAGGGTAGTTGTATCGAAACTGCTAGCTGCGACCACGCGCCCGCTCTGGGCACTGTCTGACCTCGACATTTTAAGCTGCATCAATCAATGCGAACAAACACTGGCCGGGCTTCCATAGTCTGGTGAAAGTCACGACGACCGGGCTCGAAATGGCCTTGTCTTCCCAAGCCACCCGCTACTTCATCTCCAGTCTTGCTCCGAATGCTGCTCGACTCCTCGACGCTGTTCGTACTCATTGGGTCTTGGATATGGTATGCCGCAAGGATGCTAACCGTTCTCGCAAAGACTACGCTGCCCAAAACTTGGCGATCCTTCACCCTTTCGCTCTTAACCTTCTCAAGCAGGAATCGTCTCTTAAGGTTGGTATCAGAGCCAAACGCTTACGCGCTGGGATGAGCGCTATTTACTCAAGGTTATTGCTAGAGCTGCCCTAGATGCAGTTATCATCATTGACACAATCTCATATTATATTCTATAATGTTATCGTTATCGGTAAAGATAACGCTATCGATAACGATATTTGCTCCATTAATTAGAACTGCTGCATATAAGTCAAACATCTAGGCCAGTCCAGTTGATCAGGCTGAAGGACAAGGAGAAAGCTATGATTGATCTGAAACAGTATGAAGCCTGGTTTGTGACTGGCAGCCAGCATCTGTATGGGCAAAAGACGCTTGAAGAAGTAGCACTACATTCTAAAGAAATCGCTAATGCGCTATCGAATGCGCCTTCAATTCCAGTTAAGGTTGTCTTCAAACCTATACTTACGACGCCAGATGCGATCCGCACCCTGTGTCGTGAAGCGAACTCTGCACCGAACTGTGTTGGCATCATTGCATGGATGCACACATTTTCCCCTGCCAAGATGTGGATAGGCGGGCTAACATCCTTATCCAAGCCTATTCTCCATCTCCATACGCAATACAACCGCGATATTCCCTGGGCTGAGATCGACATGGATTTCATGAATCTCAACCAATCCGCGCACGGCGACCGTGAATTCGGCTTTATCGGCGCACGGATGCGCTTGCCGCGTAAAGTCGTCGTGGGCCACTGGCGCGATGAGCAAGTGCAGTCACAGCTTGGCACATGGACGCGCGCTGCGTGTGCGTGGCAGGATGCGCAGGGCGGGAAGATCGTGCGCTTTGGGGATAATATGCGGCAGGTCGCTGTAACCGAGGGCGACAAAGTTGAGGCCGAACGCCGCTTTGGATACGCGGTGAACGGTCATGGTGTTGGCGATCTCGTTGAATACGTTAATGCTGTAATGGACGCTGATGTGGAGCAATTAGTCAGCGACTATCACGATCAGTATGCCGTTGCGGGAAACGGAAATTATCAAGCGACCCTGCACGATGCAGCCCGGATCGAGCTTGGCCTGCGCTCATTTCTTGGACTGGGTGAATATAAGGCGTTCACTACTACGTTTGAAGACCTGCACGGCTTGACGCAACTCCCCGGCCTCAGCGTGCAGCGCCTGATGGAGGATGGTTACGGGTTCGGCGCAGAAGGTGATTGGAAGACTGCCGCATTAGTCCGTGCTATGAAAGTAATGGCCTCTGGTCTAGCAGGCGGGACCTCCTTCATGGAGGATTACACCTATCACCTTGATCCTGACTGCATGATGGTGCTTGGCGCGCACATGCTGGAAATCTGCCCGTCTATTGCCAGTGAGCAGCCTTCGCTTGAGGTACATCCGCTATCGATTGGCGGAAAAGCTGATCCCGCACGGCTGGTATTCGACTCGCAGATTGGCCCCGCCCTAAATGCTTCAATAGTTGATCTGGGTAACCGCTTTAGAATGATCGTAAATACGGTCGATGTTGTTCCGCCTAATGAACCACTGCCCCGTTTGCCTGTGGCGCGCGCGCTGTGGATCCCCAAACCGACTCTCCCGGTGGCGGCGGCTGCATGGATTCTGGCAGGGGGCGCGCATCACACCGGATTCAGCTTGGCGTTAACTGTAGAGCATCTGGAAGATTTTGCGGAGATGGCAGGCATCGAATTCCTGCTGATCGACGAGAACACCGAACTGCGGGAGTTCAAGAAAGAACTGCGCTGGAATGAGGTCTATTACCATCTCAGCCAGCCATTTTAGCAGGACGCAGTGCAATTGATCTTAATTAACAAGATCAAAAAAGTCGTGATAGAGTGTTATCGTTATGAGTAACGATAACGATAACATCATTGAATCCTTCTTTCAGGACTAAGCGCTGTGGAAAAACTCACGATCAAGCAAGTAGCTGAAGCCGCAGGTGTCTCTGTAATGACGGTATCACGTGTGCTGAACAATCGCCCCGATGTATCGACGGCAACTCGCAAGCGCATCCAACAAATCATCGAAGAGTTGGGGTATGCACCGAATGCGATGGCGAGCAGCCTTAGACAGGGCCGCAGCAACACGATTGGTGTGGTAGCAACAGGTATCGAATATTTTGGGCCATCTCGCACAATTGTTGGTATTGAACAGGAAGCAGAAGACCTCGGCTATTCGCTGCTGCTCGATCTGCTCCATCATCCCGAATCAGATCATGGTGAGGATGTACTCGAAAGTATGCTCTCCCGGCAGGTAGATGGCATCGTGTGGGCAGTCCCGGAGATTGGGAGTAATCGGGAATGGTTGTGCCAGAAGGTTCGCGGCATCCCGACCCCGGTGATCTTCCTGAGTATGCAGCCGCGTGAAGGCTCCATGATGAGCGCAGTCGATAACTATGCAGGCGGGCGGCTCGCTACCGAGCATTTGCTCAGTCAGGGCAACCGCCAGCTCGGAATTATCGCAGGCCCGATGACATGGTGGGAAGCACAACAGCGCGCACAAGGTTGGCGGGAGACTCTGCAAGATGCAGGCATTGAACCACAAGAGGCACTGTGGGCCGAAGGAGACTGGACGGCTGCAAGCGGGGAGGCTGGCTTGTTTCGTCTGCTGGATCAATGGCCTACCCTCGATGCAGTTTTTGCCAGCAACGATCAGATGGCGCTGGGTGCACTGCAAGCCGCTCGAAAAGTGGGGCGGCGGGTTCCAGATGATCTCGCCGTCGTCGGTTTCGACGACATCCCTGAATCAGCATACTTTTTCCCACCACTGACCACCATTCGGCAGGACCTTGCACAAGTGGGGAAGCAGGCGATCCTTCTGCTAGATCGGGTATTGGAAGCCCGCCGGAATGAGGAAGAAGTGGAGCCAGAAGTGCTGTGGGTGACCCCAAAACTAATCGTGCGGGAAAGCTCACCATTACGCTGATTCCGTCCATTGGATGGATTCGTTCCAGCCCGTGATAATTCCGGGCGTGACGAATGCCTTTAGTATCTTCTTCGTTAGGCAATATGTCTACTGTATCAACTGGACTGCTCAATGCAGCCCACAGGGATTCAGGCATTAACTGACGAATAGATCGCCTATGACATATTCAGCAAAAATGGGTAAGTGACCGAGCAAGTAGAACTTCGTATCCAGCCCCGATATTCCAGCGCTCCTATCGCAAAGCCTGAGCGCCGAGAGGCTGCGAAAAGGAGTGAGTCTGACACTCGATAAGGCAAGGCCAAACCATATCTCTTTACGATTAAGCCACATTAAGGAGAGACTGATGAAGGCACTACGCAGAACGGTTCTTCTGCTGCTCGTCCTAACCGCAGTTGCCGCGATGTGCATTGGTAATCCCCTACTCGGAATAAGTGCCCCGAAGGTCGCCCACGCCGCCACCGCGACTCTTACTGTCTCCGGTACGCAGTGGGGAACCAGCACCTGCTATCTGGGTGCGACGGAAGGGAATGTGCGCTTCAATATCACCGATCTAACAGACATCGGCTATAACACCTATCGCGTCTACGGCGGTATGCAGCGATGGGAAGGTCAGGATGACGATGGAGTCTACGGCCAGCCGACCATTGCGCAGATCAAAGCCAACGTCAACGTGATCAACTGGGCAGCGTGGGATAATGTCATGACCACCCCGCCGAATAACAGCGACTATTGGTGGTCTGGCACACCGGGCACAACTTGGCAGGGCAATGCCCGCACGATCTTTCAGGGGTTGAAAGATGCGAACATCAAACCCGTGCTGACCCTGCGCAACGTCGATAATAACAATAACCCTGCATGGGCTGCGGTGCTGAATCCGCCCAACAGCACCGATGACTGGAACGAGTGGTGGGAGCACGTCTTTGCTACCGTTTACTGGCTGAATGTTCGCAACGACTACCGCGTGGACGACTACGAAGTCCACAACGAGCCGAATAACTCTGGTCAAGGGTGGGCAGGCACAGAAGCAGATTATGATGAGTTCGTCCACCAGACCTACGATGCGATTGCATACGTCTATGCGACCTACCTACCCGGACGCACGTTCCATGTCTATGCCCCAGTGACGACTGGCGGCAGCAGTTGGCCGAACACGGTCATGGCGAGCGCGGGCCAGTACTTCGATAGAGTAGATATCCACAACTACAACAGCGACATTTCATCCTACACGGCGCAGGTTCACGGCTGGATGAACGCGAACGGCAAAGGTAGCGCTCAGTTGTGGCTGAGTGAATGGGCCACCTATCGCGGCGGCTATGATGGCGCATCGCTGGCGGTGAAGACGGTCGTGAACAATATGATTCGCGGCTCCCGACCCGGCAACGATCACATCGATGGAAGCCACCTGTTCACGTTCTACGACTGGGATGGTTTTTCCGGCGGGTTCCAGAACTTCGAGGGACTGGTGGATATCAACGGCAACCGCCGCGCAACGTTTTACGCAGTGCGCTTGGCGAATCGCGGGCTGGTGGGCTGCCGTCCGACCTTCCAGAGCACCTCGAACAACACCAGCGTGCTAGCGATCACCACCAGAGATATAGCAGGAGCCTACTATCTGCTGGTGACCAACGCTTCGAACAAGGCAGTAACGGTTGACGCCAACCTGTCAGCCCTGCTGACTACCTCAAGCAGCAGAACGGTGTGGGAATTCAGTGCGGCGAATCATGATGTCGTCGTGGGCAATCCGCCGATGAGCGCGGGCCATGTGACCCTCAATCTTCCGGCTACCTCGGCGCAGCTTCTGAAAGTCGTGCCATAGGCATGACTGAATAGAAAGCAGTTCTGCCGGGGCTGGGCCGCTACAACCCTTATAGCTCCGGCAGAACTGCGATCAACATTGTACGCTCCATCGAGAATAGCGGCTAGTCACCGTAATCAAAACGTACACTTCGCGCTGACTTCATCAGCGCCGCATCGACCACTAGAGAGCGAGAGAGTATGTTCCGTTTTGGGGTTGATTACTATCCCGAACACTGGCCCGAAGAACGCTGGCCCATCGATGCCAAGTTGATGGCCGAAGCGGGCATGAATGTCGTTCGGCTAGCTGAGTTCGCGTGGTCGAAGATGGAGCCGCACGATGGCTCCTACGATTTCGAGTGGCTGGATCGGGCGATCTCTATTCTCTCCGTCAACAACATTCAGGTGATCCTCGGCACGCCTACCGCCTCCCCTCCCCCGTGGTTGATGACTCAGTACCCGGAATTGTTCCGCGTGAGAGACAACGGGATGCGTGTCACTTATGGCAACCGCCGCACTTACTGTCCCAACCATCCAACCTATCATGCGTACACATCGCGCATTGTGAGGGCGATGGCAGAACACTACGCAGAACACCCATCTGTGATCGGCTGGCAGATCGACAACGAATTGGGGGAGCGGTGTTACTGCCCCGTGTGCCAGCAGGCATTTCAACAGTGGCTGCATGCATGCTACAAGTCCCTTGATGCGCTGAACGAGGCATGGGGCACGATCTTCTGGAGCCACGTTTACACTGATTGGAGACAAATTCCTGTCCCTGCACTGACAGGCGGATCACCAAATCCTGGCCTTGCGCTGGATTTCTACCGCTTTTGCTCGGACTCCTATGTTGCCTATCAGAAGATGCAGGTAGACCTGATCCGCGAACGAGCACCGCAGCACTTCATTACCCATAACTTTATGGGGTTCAGATACGATCAAATCAACTATTTCGATCTGGCGCGCGATCTCGATTTCGTAGCCTGGGACAGCTATCCCCGGATGCAGTGGACATTTGCAAAGGATGTCGATCCTGTGGACGCCGCCCTCAGCGCGGATGCCATGCGTGGACTCAAGCATCAAAACTTCTGGATGATGGAGCAGCAGGCTGGGCAAGGCGGCTGGGAGATGGTAAGCGTAGCGCCCCGCCCCGGTGAGCTTCGCCTATGGGCTTATCAGAGCATCGCGCATGGGGCAGACGGGATGATCTTCTTCCGGTGGCGGACGGCGCGCTTCGGCACAGAGCAGTACTGGCACGGTTTGCTGGATCACGATGGCACACCCAGCCGCCGCTACGACGAAATCAAGCAGATGGGCGCAGAGATTCAGCGTCTAGGCGATACGATTCATGGCGCGGAAGTGAAGCCGGAAGTTGCCATGATGATGAGCTATGACTCACGCTTCGCCTTCCAGATTCAGCAGAATAACCCGCAGTTTACCTACCCCAATCACTTTGACCAGTTCTATCGCGGGCTGCTGCATGCGGGAGTCACTGTCGATATTGTCGCACCAACGGACGATCTTTCGAGATACAGGCTGGTGATTGTGCCAGCGATGTACGTTACCTCACAAGAAGCCGCCGATAACCTGCGCCACTTTGCACAGCGTGGTGGGGTGGTGGCGGTCACTCAGCGCACGGGCGTCAAGGATGAAGCTAACCGTGTAGTGAATCAGCGCCTGCCCGGTTTGCTGGCGGAATTGTGCGGCGTTGAAGTCGAAGAATATGATTCGCTGCCCGCCGAGATGCAGAACTGCATCGAGTTTACCTTCCCTGATCTACCGACGAATCCGCTCACGGTAGGCGTATGGTGTGACGTACTTAAGCCAACCTCTGCGGGGGTTGTTGGGCGCTACACGCAGGATTATTATGCAGATAAGCCCGCCATCACGATGAATACTCTCGGAAGCGGTCGGGTTATCTATATCGGCACTATGGGCGATCACATATTCTACAATGTAATTGCAGCGTGGTTGATCAAGCAAGCGGGGATGCTCCCCCTCCTGACTGTGCCAGAGGGAGTCGAGGCGACGGAGCGCTGGCAGGGCGATCAACGGCTGTTATTTGTGCTGAATCACAGTGCGCAGGAGCAGACGCTAAAGCTCGACGCTCATTACACCGATCTACTGACTAGTACGCTGCAAAATGGCACAACTCGGATTGGTGCGCGTGACTTACTGATCTTAACCGAGGCGGTTGAGGAATGAACGAATCCGATTTCCTACACGTCGATGGCGCGCAAATCGTCAACGCGCGGGGTGAAATCGTCCATCTGCGGGGCTTTTGCATCGGCGGCTGGATGACTATGGAAAATTTCATGACCGGGCATCCAGGTCATGAGGCGGGCTTCCGCGCGGCTGTGGCCGATGTGCTTGGCAGCGAGCTAAGGGGATTTTTCTTTGAGCGTTTCCTCAATTACTTCTTCGCTGAAGAGGATGTGCGCTTCATCCGCAGCCTCGGCTGCACTGTGATTCGTGTGGCTTTGAACTATCGCCACTTTGAATCGGATGATATGCCCTTCACCTATAAGCCCGAAGGGTTTGCGAGGCTGGATCAAGTGATTGAGTGGGCGCACAGCGCGGGGCTGTATGTCATCCTCGATCTGCACGCGGCGCAGGGCTATCAGAGCAGTGGCTGGCACTGCGATAACCCTGGCAGCAGGCCAATGTTCTGGGATCAGATCAGCTTTCAAGATCGGGCGGTCGCACTATGGGAAGCCTTCGCAACACATTACAAGGACGAACCAGCCGTCGCAGGCTACAACGTTCTTAACGAGCCAGAAGCCATTGATGTATCCCGGCTTAATAAGTTCTATCGCCGCGCTGCCGAGGCGATCAGGGCGATTGATCCGCAACATATTTTGTTCCTTGAAGGCAACATTTTCTCGCAGCAGCTAGAGCCGCTTGATCCGCCGTTTGCCGAGAACCTTATCTACAGTACGCATTACTACGTTGATCCTGGCTTGGATGCTGGGGAATATCCCGGCGTATTTCAAGGCCAATTTTATGACCGGGCGTGGCTCAAGGAACACTATGCGGAGCGTGCGGCATGGACGCGCCACCATCATGTACCGCACTGGTTTGGAGAGTTTGGCTGCATCTATGGCGACCCCGCACTGGAAGCCTCGCGCCTGCGGGTGATGGTAGACCTGATTGATATTGCCGACGAGTTTGGTGACCACTGGACAATCTGGAACTACAAAGACATCGGCAAGATGGGGTTGGTTTATGCTGCCCCCAACTCGAAGTGGATGAAGGTCACCGAACCTGTGCGCCGCTTGAAAACGGCCCTGCGCTGCGATTACTGGATTGAGCGACAGCCCAGCGAAATTGACCGGCTTATCGATCAAATAGAATCCCGCGTGCGTGATCTGACTACCGATTTGCCGGGGCGGTGGGATGCCCTCAGCGACGGGCTACGTGCCACCATCAGCAGTGGACTGCTCTCACAGATGCTTCTGCCTGCCTTCGCACACCAGTTCCGAGGCATGGGGGAAACAGAGATCGATACGCTGATGCAGTCTTTTGCGCTGAACCAGTGCGTGCAGCGTGAAGGATTGATCGAGCTCTTAAAAGCGCGTCTGCCCAATCGGGAGGTGATGGCGTGAGCGAGTTCAGCATCAAACAGGAGCGTATCAAAACGCTGCTTGAGGCTCAAAACCTCGATGCACTGCTGCTTCAGCGAGTCAGCAGCTTCGCATGGGCGACATGCGGAGCCACTTCGTATATTAATACTGCGGCAACCAACGGCGAAGCCTCGCTGCTGATCACGCCAGAGGGTCGCTATCTGATCACCAACAATATCGAAGCAGAAAGGCTCAAGCGTGATCTCCGGATTCAGGAACAGGGGTGGGAGTTGTGTATCGCGCCCTGGTATGAAGCGAATATCGCAGTTGCCGATCTGGCCTATCGCTACAAACTAGGTGCAGATGGCCTTTATCTTGGCGCGGTCGATCTGTCATCGCAACTTGCACGCCTTCGTGCCAATCTGACACCTGAAGAAGGGGAGCGGTTCCGGTCGCTTGGCAAACTGTGCGGCGAATCGATGCTCCATGCCAGCCGGGTCGTGCAGCCGGGTCAAAGTGGGAATCAGATTGCGGCGCTGCTTGCTCGCGAAACTGAGCGGCAGGGCGCACAGGCCACTGTAATTCTTGTTGCGGTGGACGACGAAATTTTCACCTTCCGCCATCCGCTGCCAAGTGCTACTCTACTCAAGCGCTACGCCATGTTGATTCTGTGCGGGCGGCGTGATGGATTAGTATGCTCGATTACACGGCTGATTCACTTTGGCAGGCTGCCCGACGAACTGCGCCGCAAAGCCGAAGCGGTAGCCCATGTCGATGCTGCGATGATCAGTGCAACACGACCCGGCAGTACACTTGGGGAAATTTTCCAATGCGGTATAGATGCTTACACCTCAGTAGGCTACCCCGACGAATGGATGCTGCATCATCAGGGTGGGCCTGCGGGCTATGAGCCACGCGAATATCTTGGCCTACCTGATTCGACGGATATAGTGCAGGTAGGACAGGTCTATGCCTGGAATCCGTCGATCACCGGGACGAAATCTGAGGACACAATCTTGATTGGTGACACTGGCTCCACTGTGCTAACTACCACTGATGATTGGCCGACGCTTGAGGTGAATATTGCAGGACAGATTTACCAGCGTCCTGCCATTCTTGAGATCTGAAAGGCTGCTACTTAGTTGAAAGCACTCCGGTTGCACGGCGTCCGCGATCTGAGGCTGCATGACGAGCCGTGCCCTACTCCGCAGCCGGGGGACGCGCTGCTGCACATTACTGAAGTGGGCATCTGCGGCTCCGATCTGCACTGGTTCGAGGAGCAGGGAATCGGCGATGCGCGGCTTGATAAGCCGCTCGTATTAGGCCACGAATTCGCGGCTGAGATTGCCGAAGGGCCGCACAAAGGCGAACGGGTCGCCGTCGATCCGGCTGTGCCGTGCCGCGAGTGCGAGTTCTGTGAAACCGGGCATCCCAACCTCTGTACCGATCTCAGGTTTGCCGGGCACGGATTGGATGATGGGGCAATGCGCGAATATATGGCATGGCCTGAGCGCGTGCTCGTTCCCATCCCGGACTCGTTTTCGGCAGCAGACGGCGCAATGCTGGAGCCGCTCGGCGTTTCGATTCACGCGGTCGATCTGGGGCACATCAAGACAGGGATGACAGTCGGCGTGTTTGGCTGTGGGCCAATTGGCCTGCTGATTTTGCAGGTGGCGCGGGTGGCAGGCGCGGCGGAAATCATCGCTACCGATCTGCTGCCGCATCGCCTAGACGCAGCGAAGGCATTTGGCGCCACAACGGTGATCCAATCCGGTGAGGGCGGCCCAGAGCGTGAAGAAGTCTGGGCGGCGGCAGGCAGGCGCGGAGTCGATGTGGCATTTGAGGCAGCAGGCGTCAATGATGCGGTGGACACCGCCGTTGCAGGGGTGCGCCCCGGCGGTACGCTGATCCTTGCGGGCATCCCCGGCGACGACCGCACCAGCTTCAGCGCATCGGTGGCGCGTCGCAAGGGCTTGACGATCAAGCTCTCGCGTCGAATGAAGCATACTTACCCGCGTGCGATCAAGCTGGTCGAGCGCGGCGTGGTTGATGTGCGGTCGATTGTCACACACACGTTTTCGCTGGATCGGTATCAGGAAGCGTTTGGTGTAGCATCGCGGCGGGAAGGTATCAAAGTTGTGATCGAACCGTAGGGGCGAGAGACTCCTCGCCCCTACAAGCGCAATTTACTGATAGATGGAGGCTCACACATGGGCAATCGCAAATATGCAATCGGCGTAGATTACGGTACGGAATCAGGGCGGGCCGTGCTGGTCGATGTGCAGACCGGGCAGGAAGTTGCGACGGCGGTACACCCCTACCCCGATGGAGTGATTGACGAAACATTACCCGGCACGAACATCAAGCTGCCACCAGATTTCGCGCTGCAAAACCCGATGGATTATGTGGATGTCCTGCGCGTCACCATCCCGAAGGTGCTGGCGGAGAGCGGTGTTGATCCGGGGGATGTGATAGGCATTGGTACGGATTTCACGGCCTGTACGATGCTTCCCATCGATGTGAAGGGCCAGCCGCTCTGCTGCGACCCCGCATGGCATGATAACCCTTATGCGTGGGTCAAATTGTGGAAGCACCACGCCGCGCAGCCGGAAGCCAACAAGCTGAACGAGATCGCTGCCAAACGAGGCGAAGCGTGGCTCTCACGCTATGGGGAGAAAATCTCGTCCGAGTGGATGATCCCGAAAATCTGGGAGACTCTGAACAAAGCCCCCGAAGTGTACGAGACGACAGATAAGTTCATCGAAGCGGCGGACTGGATTGTCCTGCAACTCACGGGGCAGGATCATCGCAACGTCTCAACGGCAGGCTACAAGGCTATCTGGAACAAGCGAGATGGTTACCCCGATCCGGAATTCTTCGCGGCGCTCGATCCGCTCCTGCGCAATGTGGTCGATGAAAAGCTGACCCGGAACGTCAGATCGCTTGGTCAGAAAGCGGGCGGCCTAACCGACGACATGGCGCAGATGCTCGGCTTGAAACCCGGCACAGCCGTCTCTATCGGCAACGTCGATGCGCACGTTTCCGTGCCTGCCGCAACAGTCACCGACGCGGGTACGATGGTGATCATCATGGGCACATCGAACTGCCATATGGTCATGGGCACAGAAGAGAAGCGCGTCCCCGGCATGTGCGGGGTGGTCGAAGATGGGATCATTCCCGGTTTCTACGGCTACGAGGCGGGGCAGTCGTGCGTAGGGGATCACTTTGCATGGTTCGTCGAGAACTGCATCCCTGCGGCGTATCAGGATGAGGCGAACCAGCGCGGCATGGATATCCACAAGCTGCTCGAAGAAAAAGCATCGCAGCAGAAACCGGGCGAGCACGGCCTGCTGGCGCTGGATTGGTGGAACGGTAACCGCTCGGTGCTAGTGGATGTTGACCTGACCGGGATGCTGGTCGGGATGACGCTGGCGACAAAGGCCGAAGACATCTACCATGCGCTCATCGAGGCGACCGCCTACGGCACGCGGTTGATCATCGATACCTTCCAGAGCAAGGGCGTGCTGGTGAACGCTATCGTTGCCTGCGGCGGTCTGCCAGAGCGCAACCCGCTCCTGATGCAAATCTACGCCGATGTGACCGGGCGTGAGATCAAAGTGACCGCCTCCACGCAGACTCCCGCGCTCGGCTCGGCGATGCACGCGGCAGTCGCGGCAGGCAGCGCGGCGGGTGGCTACGACACGATTCAGCAGGCGGCAGAGAGCATGGCGCGGCTCAAGCCGGAAACCTACAAACCGATCCCGGAGCATGAGGTAGTCTACAACGAACTCTATGAAGAGTACGTGCGCCTGCACGACTACTTTGGGCGGGGCGAAAACGATGTGATGAAACGGCTCAAGGCATTGAAGGCACGAGTCTTGGCGAGCGCGTAAAGGGAGAATGCGATGCTGGAAGCACTCAGAGAAGAGGTCTGGCAGCTTCACCTTGAGCTTCCCAAAAATGGGTTAGTCTCGTGGACGGGCGGGAACCTCAGCGCGCGCGATGCAGAAACAGGCTACATGGTGATCAAGCCGTCTGGCGTCCGGTACGAACATCTGCGCCCGGAGCATCTGGTGATCCTCGATCTGGATGGTATGGTGGTTGAGGGCAATCTCAAGCCGTCTTCCGATACTGCCAGTCATCTCTACATCTACCGCCATCGCCCTGATCTGAGCGGGATTGTGCATACACATTCGCGTTACGCCACCGCATTCGCGGCGCTGGGCAAGCCGATCCCGGTGGTGCTGACCGCCATTGCGGATGAGTTTGGCGGACCAATTCCATGTGGGGGCTTTGCCCTGATCGGCGGGGAACAGATTGGGAAGGTGGTGATCGAGTCCATAGGCGATTGCTCTGCTGTGCTGCTAAAGAATCATGGAGTGTTTACGGTAGGTAAGTCACCGGAAGTAGCGATCAAAGCCGCAATCATGGTCGAGGATGTGGCCCAGACCGTCTGGCTTGCGCTGCAATTAGGTCAACCAGACGAGATAAGCGCAGATGATGTAGCAAAGCTGCATCACCGCTACACCCATGTCTATGGTCAATAATATGAATCCTGAACCTCTTCGCGTGGCAATCATCGGCACAGCGGCGCGCTCCGATTATCTGTATGGCCCATTGATCAAGGCGCTACCGAGTGAAGTCACGCTCGTATCAGTGTGGGGCCGCAGCGTCGACTCGGCGTGCAAGCTGAGCGAAAGTCTCGGCGTGCCGCATTACACCGACCTTGATGCGCTGATCCACGAAACTGCGCCTGTGATCGGGATAGTCTCAGTGGCTTATCACGCCAATGGGCAGGTTGGACTGATGGCAGTTGAGCACGGTCTTCACGTTCTGCTCGAAACACCAATGGCCCACGATCTGGGCGAGGCGGATGCCATCATCGCTGCTGCCAAGCAGCGCAGCCTTAAGATCGAAGTCGCCGAGCAATTTCACCGCCGTCCACTCGAACAGCTCAAGATCAAGCTGATCGAGTCGGGCTTGTTTGGGCGAGTGTATTCTTCATTCAACGATTTCGCGGGGCACGGTTATCACGGTGTCAGTGTGATGCGCAGCTACCTCGGCTTTGATGCGCGTCCGGTGCAGGTCGTCGGCGCAGTACAGGAGTATGATTTGGCCCCGCATTGGTCGCGCCTCGTCGGGACTCGTCATGCCCGTCAAGAGACTCAGGAGCATGGGATCATCACCTTCGAGGATGGGCGACTCGGCCTATTTCATTGGACGGATGTTGCCTATGACTCGCCCCTTCGCTGGTGGCGCAGCAGCCGCTTTCTTGCTGAGAAGGGCATGGGGATTACCATCGGCGTTGGGCTGGAGGTAGACGAGAGGCTTTCCTTGCTTGCCCCCGGCGGCGAAGCACCCCTATTCATCACCATCGAGCGCCGTTGGGAACGTGTCGATGGCGGCGCATTGGTCGGAATAGTAGCTCATACTGGCAACCCTGATCAGCCGCTTGTGACGTGGGACAATCCATTTCGGCCTGCGCATCAGGGACATGGTATGCAGTGGCACGACGATGAAATCGGGGTGGCAGGCTGCCTGATGAGTCTGGTCAATGCAGTCCGTCACAACGCCGAGCCAACCTATGGCGCACGTCAGGCTCGGCTGGATCAGGAGATCATTCTCGCAATCCGGCAGTCTGCCGAAAAGGGTGGAGAGCCAGTTCCACTACCCGTACTCGGCGGATTTGAAGGTTGACACACCATACTTGATGACCTATTCCCTACCGCCGGATTGCTGGATTAATTTAGCGACCAATCCGGTCCAGCCAGTCTGGTGACTCGCACCTAATCCGGCCCCATTATCGCCGTGAAAGTATTCATAGAACAGGATTTGATCGCGCCAGTGGGGGTCATTCTGGAATAGTTCCAACCCGCCGTACACAGCACGCCGCCCCGATTCATCTCGCTCAAACAGGCGGATCAGCCGCCGCGAGAGTTCTTCGGCCACCTCGCCGAGCGTCATCCAAACCCCTGATCCGGTCGGGCACTCGACTTTGAAATCCTCTCCATAGTAATGATGAAACTTTTGCAGCGACTCAATCAGCAGGAAGTTGATTGGGAACCAGATTGGCCCTCGCCAATTCGAGTTGCCGCCAAATAGTGCGGTTTGCGACTCGGCAGGCTGGTAATTAAGGGTGAAGGTCTGTCCGCCTGCTCGTAATGTGTAGGGACAAGTCTCGTGTATCTTAGAAACAGAGCGGATACCATAATCTGATAAGAATTCTGTCTCATCCAGCATGCATCGCATAACCCGTTCCAGCCGTTCGCGTTTGAGGATCGAGAGCAGTCTTCGCTCACCTTGCCCCGGTATCGATAGATTGGCAATATGATTGCCACTGAGATGTTCACTGTGTTCCATAAACCAGCGTGTCCGGCGGTTAAAATCAGACAGATTCTCAAGCGCATCTGGCTCCAGAGTCTCAACGCCAAGCAGCGCCATCAACCCGACGAGCGAGCGCACTTTCAAGGTTTCGATCCGGCCATCGGGCAGGTGCAGTAGATCGTAGAAAAAACCATCCTCCTCGTTCCAGAGGGAGTACCCCTCCCCTCCGATGTCGCTCATCGCATGCGCAATCCGCAGGAAGTGCTCGAAGAATTTGGTAGCCGTATCTTGATATATTGGGTTTTCCAGGGCCAACTCTAAGGCAATCTTGAGCATAATCAGACAGTAGAATGCCATCCAAGCCGTGCCATCCGATTGATCGAGGTGACCACCTGTCGGAAGCTGTGCGGAGCGGTCGAAGATGCCGATATTGTCAAGACCGAGGAAGCCGCCTTGGAAAAGATTACGCCCTTCTTCATCTTTGCGATTGACCCACCAGGTAAAATTGAGCAGCAGCTTGTGGAAGATACCTTCCAAAAACTCGCGATCTGGTTCTCCGCGCTGTTTTGCATCGATCTTGTAGATTCGCCAGACAGCCCATGCATGAACAGGCGGATTGACATCGCCGAATGCCCACTCGTAGGCAGGAATCTGGCCGTTGGGATGCATGTACCATTCACGGGTCATCAGTTCTAACTGCCGCTTGGCGAACTCCGCATCGACCAGCGCGAGGGGGATACAGTGGAAGGCTAAATCCCACGCTGCATACCAGGGATATTCCCACTTATCACAGACAGAGAGTACGTCGAAGTTATTGAGATGCTCCCATTGAGAATTACGCCCGTACTTGCGTGAGCCAGGTGGTGTCGCAACAGGGTCGCCACTCAGCCACTGCTCGATGTCGTAGTAATAAAGCTGCTTGGTCCACAACATTCCGGCTAATGCCTGCCGTTGGATATGCCTTTCATCCTCTGAAAGGGAAGCGGGCTGGATTGAGGCATAAAACTCATCGGCTTCCACCAGACGCGCTACAAAGACTTCATCATAACCCTTGAACGGTTGAGTATGCACATCATTGCTTAAGCGCAGGCGGACGGTCGCTGCCTCGCCGGGCGCAATCTGTACTTGGTACACGGCAGCAGCCTTCGTTCCGATCTTGTCCGAGTTGATTGCGCTGCCATCACCCTCGATCAGGTAACGATGAAAGGCATCCTTGGTGTATGGGGTAGCGCTCGGCATGCCAAAGAGTCGTTCGCTGTTCGTCTCATTTTCTGTATATATCAAGTCTGCTGCGTGATCGGCATAGAAATAGTATGTGCCTGCCGCAGGATGATGTGCCTCGGCGGCAAGAAAGGTCTTCTTGCCGTCGATTTGACAGATTTCGGGCACGCCGGGCACATCGCCCATTGGCCCCGCCGGATACCCCCAACTCCAGGTATTGCGGAACCACAGGGTTGGAAGCAGATACAATGGCGCTGAATCCGGCCCCCGGTTTGTCGCCGTGACCCGCATCAGGATGTCATCAGGTCCTGCTTTAGCGTATTCAACCACGATATCGAAATAACGGTTTTCATTGAAGATACCTGTATCCAGCAGTTCGTACTCGAAATCCCCCCGCCCACGTCGTCGATTCTCCTGAACCAAATCGGCATAAGGGAATTCGGCCTGCGGATACTTATAGAGCATCTTCATGTAGCTGTGGGTCGGAGTGCTGTCGAGGTAGAAATAGTATTCCTTGACATCCTCCCCATGATTGCCTTCCGGCCCAGTGAGTCCAAACAGCCGCTCCTTGAGAATTGGATCGCGGCCATTCCAAAGAGCCAGTGCAAGGCAAAGATACTGCATCCGGTCGCTGATCCCGGCTAACCCATCCTCATTCCATCGATAAGCGCGGCTCCGAGCGTGATCATGAGGAAGAAAATCCCAAGCTGTACCGTACTCGCTGTAATCTTCGCGTACCGTTCCCCAAGCCCGTTCGCTGAGATACGGCCCCCAATTCTTCCAATTTATTTGTCGGGCATTGTACTCAGCTAATCGCTGGTGTTCCTTTGATTTCGTCATCCGCTTTTCACCTCAGATAGTTCGTCACTCTCTGCCAACGCTCCACTGACTATAAACTTCCATGAATTATCTGAGAGTTTCTCGAAGAAGCAAGAGGCACTACGCGGAATCTGAACGATGGGTATGCTTAATCTCTGATTACAAGGCTTGGCGACCTTTAACAGCCATCGGTATGCCCGCCACCAGCAGATATACCTCATCAGCGTGAGCGGCGAGGATTTGATTCGCGCGGCCCAGCACATCCCGATACGCCCGGCCCAATTCATAAGGTGGGACAACGCCCATCCCAACTTCATTCGAGACGACCAGCATGGTAATTGGCAGCTCAGCAGCACAAGCTGTAAGTGCTTCGACTTCTTCTTCTACCGCCTGCTCAATCGCCGGGTTATAAGGATTCTTTGGCTCATCAAAGGCATCCTCATAGGGGCCTGTCGCCTCGACAAATATATTAGCAGTGAGCACTGTGATGCAGTCAACGAGCACAACATTGGCATCGCCAAGATTGGCTCGAACTTGCTCGGCGAGATGAAGCGGTGCTTCGAGCGTGCGCCAGTTTGCAGGCCGCCGCGCCTGATGCTTTTCTGCGCGTGCCTGCATCTCTGGGTCGATAGCCTCGGCAGTTGCCATGTACAGCACCCGATCCTCTCCGATCTCTTTGGCGTACCGTTCCGCATAGATGCTCTTACCGCTCCGTGCTCCGCCGAGAATCAACACCAATTTCCCCATCAACCATCCCTATTTGGCTTTATTTCGTGAACAGAAATTGTAGGGGCAGACCCACATATACGCCCTAAGAAGGAAACAATGCTACAACGCGCGAAGCATAGATCAGTAGGACAGCTACCTCACCACTTTCACACAGCGCACCATATATATCCCCAGTAAGGCCGGGAATCCTTGCGAGGGTGAAGCGCGCACCAAGCCACATGATGATCGCGGGGAGTGCTAATGTTGCAAGTCCGAACCATCCCCATGCAAGAAAAGCAGTAACTACTGCAACCAATGTGGCGAGTAGAATCTGCAACCACCCCGCATGATCCTTTATAGTGCGCCCCAATCCCTGCTCACGTGCATAGGGAAACCCGGCGATTGCCAGAGTCATCCCCCACCGCCCGATCATCGGAGCTATAAATAGAGTTATCGGGCTAGACTGTGACAGCGCACTGTTGAGTGCAACGACCTTAATGATTAACAGCAGTACGCCGCCCGCCACACCGAACGCCCCCACCCGTGAATCGCGCATGATCTCTAATCGACGTTCCGGTGTGAAGCCGCCGAATAGTCCGTCGCAGGCATCCATAAAGCCATCGAGGTGAAGGGCACGCGTCAGGAAAACCCATAGTGCAACGATGATAGCACTTACCAGCAGCATATAAGGGAAAAGCCAGCGCAGCAGCATCGACGCACCAACCAGCACGCCGCCGAGCGCCAGCCCAACAAGCGGATACCACCCTACTGAGCGGCCAAGCTCATCTGCCGTAAACTCCCGCCTGATAACAGGCGGCATGATAGTCAGAAATTGAAACGCCGCCAGCAGGCTGATCATATCCGCTCAGGCGCTGAGTCTTTCTCGCTGACTCCCGCCTCGGCAAAGGTCGCCATCTCGTCGAGGATGCGGCACGCGGCTTCCGCCAGCGAAATCCCGATGGCCGACCCGGTTCCCTCGCCGAGCCGCAGATTGAAATCGAGAAGCGGGTTTAACCCAAGCCAGTCCAGCATGATCTGGTGGCCGCGCTCCTGCGAGCGGTGAGCCGCAATCAGGTAGGGGCGAACCTGTGGCGCTAGAGTTACTGCGATCATCGCGGCAGCAGTGGAGATGAACCCATCCACCATCACCGGGCGGCGCTGCACTGCCGCACCGATCATCACACCCGCCAGCCCGCCGATCTCGAACCCTCCGACCTTTGACAGCACATCGAGTGCATCCAAAGGATCAGGCTGGTTAATTCGAATAGCCGTCTCAATCGCGTCAATTTTCCGGGCAAGGCCCGCGTCATCAACGCCTGTACCCCGTCCTGTGATTACTGATGGGGATTGACCTGTCAGTGCGGCGGCGATAGCGGCGGAAGGGGTCGTATTGCCGATCCCCATATCGCCCGTCCCAACAATATCAAGCCCTCGCTCGATCTCCTCTTCGACCACTTCGATTCCCGCCAGTAGTGCCCGCTCTGCCTGATCGCGTGTCATCGCTGGCCCCAGTGTAATATTGTCAGTGCCATAACCGATTTTCTTGATCACCAGCTCAGGATGTGCTGGAAGATCGACTGCCACCCCCATATCGACCACGACAACTCTTGCGCCCACCTGACGCGCCAGCACATTGATCGCCGCGCCACCCCGCAAAAAGTTGAGCACCATCTGCGGCGTAACTTCGGGCGGGTACGCACTGACTCCGCTCCTCGCCACCCCGTGATCGCCCGCCATCGTGATGATAACCTTGTGATTCAGTTTAGGGCGTGCCTGCCCGGTAATCCCCGCGATCTGAATAGAGAGGTCTTCTAGACGCCCCAGACTCCCGGCTGGCTTGGTCAGCATTGCTTGCCGAGAGCGTGCAGACTCAGCAGCGGCTTCGTCAAGCGGTGGTATTCGAGATATATAATCAACCAGCATCGGAATTTCTTTCCTCAGTTTCACTACTTAGGCCGTTTACTAAGTCATACAGTGATGTGTATTCCATCGTATACGTAGGGGTAACACATCGCCAGCGAGTTGCGCCGTTCGCACCC
>Ga0075421_100002200_pt1 | contig 23168 bp, 15 predicted proteins | sample SoiMetdeltSBSDD5_FD_75292 | JGI IMG/M metagenome (GOLD analysis project Ga0075421, IMG submission 75292) | Bulk soil microbial communities from a Populus tree surrounding site in Tennessee, USA - Soil MetaG P. deltoides SBSDD5 | ecosystem: Environmental > Terrestrial > Soil > Tree plantation...
AACAAGCGCATGTCACACGGGCTTTCGTTCCAGTCCAGCTATTTGTTTGCGAAGAATCTGTCGAACGGACAAGGTTACAATCCAACTGCCTACGCGACGCAGGCAGGTGGCGTTTCGACAAACTCCTACAATGTCAATCTCGACTACGGGAATGTCGCGTTTACCCGGCGTCACCGGTTCCTGACAACATTCCTCTATGAGCTGCCGTTCGGACGCACAGGCTCCTTCCTGAAAAACAGCCCCAAGATCGTCGACCAGATCGTGGGTGGCTGGCAGCTTTCTGGCGTGATGCTTTACCAAACCGGGCCGTTCATGACCATCGTCGCTCCCGGAGCCGATCCGGCCGGAAATAACTTTCCGAATCAGACGGGAGCCGGCAGGGCTGATATCGTGTCCGGGGTTCCGCTGTATCTGGAGAACCGGTCGATTGCGCAGTGGATTAATCCGGCGGCATTCGTCTCGCCGGCAAACAACATCGGCCGGGCGGGGAGCTCGCCCGTGGGTTCCGTAGTTGGACCGGGCACGCAAGCAGTCTCGCTTTCGATGTTCAAGTCGCTGGATATCACGGAACGCGTTCGCTTCCAGATCGGCGCAGCGGCTTCCAACTTTCTTAACCATCCGAACTACATCACGCCGTCGAATTTGAATATCGGAACGGCTGGATTCAGCAGCATTACCAATGTGCAGAGTCAGGAGGCGGGCGGACCGCGGCAAATCCAATTAACCGGTCGAATTGTGTTCTGAAATTGCGATGGAGAGTGTCTTGATCTGCGGGGACGGCGTCGCGGCTTCTTGTTGCGCTCATCTGATGGGCCAGGCGGGATGGAAGGTCGCGCTGAAGCGAAGCGAGCGACCTCGGCTGCCTGTCATCCTGCTGAGCGACGCGGCGCTGGGACTTGTGCGCGATGTCTTTGGGCGACCGGATCTGTTTCGTAGCTCGCCGCGCATCCGACAGCGAGTGGTTGTTTGGGACCGGGATCAGCAACCGCTCCCGCTCGAGCATCAGGCTATAGTGGTGTCGGAGCAGGAACTGCTGGAAAACCTGCTGCCATCCACGGAGGCGGCGAGCAGCGAAGCAAGCGCATGGACGATTTATGCTTCGCGTCCGCTTCCTGCAGAGGCGACTGAGCACTCTTTTGGCTCGCGTACGGCTCATACCGTTCAGGTCTACCTGAAGGATGGGGAGGGCGGCTCGTGCTGGATTGAGTCGGTGCAGGACGGATGGCTATTCCTGATTCCCGATTCGCGGCAGTCCGGCTGGCTACTTTCCGTAGGAGCGCCGCCCGACGCGCTCCTTGGCCACAGCCGAGTTATTGCGGAACAGATGACCGGATATCTTGGCGGTGGGGGCAAGTTTCCTGCTAGTCCGCGAATAGCATCGCAATTGTGCGGGCCTGGTTGGCTCGCCTGCGGCACAGCGGCGATGGCGTTCGATCCGATCTGCGGCGATGGAACCGCATATGCGATCCGTGAGGCGATTCTGGCCTGCGCCGTAATCCGCGCCGCGGCTGCAGGAGCAGATGTCGAGAAGTTGTTTCGACACTATGAATCTCGCCTCACGGCCGGATTTCGGCGTCATTTGGCGCTGTGCCGGCAGTTTTACAGCTCGGGCCACGGGGGGCCGTGGTGGGACTGCGAAGTCGCTGAGCTGGAGGATGGAATGCATTGGTGCGCGGGCCGGATTGGGTCTCAGCCTGAGTTCCGGTACCAACTGAAAGGCTTCGATCTGGAGGCGCGGAATTGAGTGATGAGACAAATTTTATTGACAGGGTAGACGTTCAATGCTAAATTCTTCTCACGAGTTTTTAAGGTTTCTCTCCCAGTCCCTACTCGCGGCTTTGTTCGCCCGGGTTGAAGTCTTTAAGTCCACGTTCGGACGTTTTGCCCAGCCGCTCCACTCAAGCCGAAAGGGATAACAACGTGTTCTTACAAGACAAACTGGTTCGTGTCGCTCTCCTGACTGCGATTAGCTCGGCGGCAATTTACGGGCAAGGAACACCAGCGGCCGGGATACCCATCGACGACAAGCTCGTCATTAGCAAGTGCGGCGGCTGCCATCAACGGGACGCGAGCGGAATGATGCGGCGCCTTTCTTATATCCGGACCACGCCGGAGGTCTGGCAGCAAGCCATCAAACGAATGATCCGCCTGAATGGGCTGACGGCTACGGCGCAGGAACAGCGCGACATTGTCCGCTATTTGAGCAGCAACAACGGGCTCGCGCCGGAGGAAGCAAAGATCGGCTTCTGGGAGGTGGAGCATCGCACGAGCGGATATCAAGACGATCACGTGCCGAATCCGGCGATTCAGAAAACGTGCAACTATTGTCACAATATCGGACGGGTTGTCGCCCAGCGGAGGACTCGCGAGGACTACGAGAAGCTGGTCGCGATGCACATCGGGTTGTTCCCGGGCTCTGAAAATGTGTTCCGTCCGGTGCGACCTGCTCCGGTTCCTGTAACTGAGGCGGCTGTTCGCGTCTCCACGGCTGCGAATGGCGGCATTACACTGGAGCCGCCACGGGCGACACCGCCGCCGGCTGCGAATGCGAAGTTTCCGTTCCAGATCGCTCTCGATTATCTGGCCACCGCTCAGCCGCTGATCACGCCTGAGTGGACGGCTTGGCGCGCAGCGATGCGGTCGCCGAAGCTGGCCGGCTCCTGGCTGCTTGCTGGCTACCATCCGGGTCGGGGTAAAGTTTACGGGCAGGTCATTATCGCAGCGGGCGCCGCTAACGATCAGTTCACCACTAGCGCCCAGCTCACTTATGTCGGCACTGGGACGTCGCTCAAGTTCACGGGGAAGAGCGTCGTGTACACGGGATATAGCTGGCGCGGGCGTTCCACATCCGGGACTGCAGCGCCGTCCGGTGGCGCGGTAACAGCAACGCCGGTCGAATTCCGGGAAGCGATGATGATGTCACGCGACGGGAATACCCTCGAGGGACGCTGGTTCTGGGGTAGTTTCGGCGAGTTAGGCATGGACGTCCGCCTGATCCGCTTGGGCAGCGAACCGACAGTCGTTGGGACAGACCTCTCCGCGTTGCAATCGCCGTCGACGGGAGAGTTGAAGATCTACGGCGGGAACCTGGCTGGGTTGAAGGTGACTGATATCGATCTCGGACCTGGCGTTAAAGTAGCGCGAGTAATAAGCGCCACTCCGACGCTGGCCACCGTGGCCGTTGACGTCACAAAAGGACTGCCGGTTGGGCTGCGCGATCTTTCGGTCGGCAGGACAACGGCAGTGAAGGCGCTCGCGGTTTACGACAAGGTCGCTTACATCCGCGTGATGCCTGATGCGCTGATGTCAAGGCTCGGCGGCGTCAAGTATCCCAAAGAGTACGCTCAATACGAAGCGGTCGCGTTTGCGAGCGGTCCGGATGGAAAGGCGCACACGGCCGATGACGTGAAGCTAGGACCGGTCACGGCCAAGTGGTCGATCGAGGAGTTCTATTCAACGCCTGAGGATGACGACATTAAGTTCGTTGGATCGATCGATGATTCCGGATTCTTCACGCCCAGTGTCGAGGGGCCGAATCCGGAGCGCCAGAAGCAGGCGAACAATGTCGGAACTAATAATTTCGGCGATGTTTGGGTAGTCGCCAGCTACACACCGCCAGGAGGCTCGGCGGTTAAAGCGCAATCGTACCTGGTCGTGACTGTTCCGAAGTACACGATCTACGATCAGCCTGAGGTGGCGAGATGACAGCGGTTCAGGAGTACCGTCCCGCTGAGCATCATTTTTTTGAATCGGCGGGCGGCGAGTTTCTGTATCTGGTTCCGAGTGGGGCCGTGTTCGGACTCGACGGGCTCTCGAAAGAGATCTTTCACTTGCTCGAGCAGCAGACACTTTCTCGCGAGGCGCTGATCGGAACACTTATTGGGCGCGGCTACCGGCTGGATGAAATCGAATCGACCTTGCACGACATGGAGTATTACGATGCTGTCGTGTCAGGGAATCCGAAGACGAAGTTTCCCCCACTGCCGGCGGCCGAGTTTCCTTTGCAGCGGATTGTGTTGAACGTCACCAATCAGTGCAATCTGGCGTGCGGCTACTGCTACGAGTACAGCGATGACAAGATCGCCAAGCCACAGGACAAGCCGAAGTACATGAGCAACGAAGTTGCCGAGGCGGCGATCGACACGCTGATTCGCGAGTCGGCGGGGCGGCCTAAGCTGCATGTCACTTTTTTCGGCGGGGAGACGCTGCTCAATTTTCCGATGCTGCAGCAGAGTGTCGACTACGCCAATCGGAAGGCCGGGGCCTTGGGCAAGCGCGTTGACTACAGTCTTACGACTAATGCGACGCTGCTCACTGAGGAAATTGTAGATTTTCTCGCTGAGCATCGGGTCGGAGTGACGGTCAGCATCGACGGGGACAAAGAGCTGCACGATCGGATGCGCGTTTTTCACAATGGCGCGGGCAGCTACGACATCATCGCTCCGAAGATCAAGATGCTGCTGAAGCGGCATCGGACGAACTCGATCGGCGCGCGGGTCACGCTCAGCAGTCAGGTTCGGGAAGTGCGGCGGATCTACAATCACTTGACCCAAGAGCTCGGATTTCAAGGCGTCGGATTTTCACCGGCGACGGCGAATCCGGACCGGCTCTATGCGATCGGCAATCAAAAGATGGATGATGTGGTCGATCAATTTGAGGAACTGGCGTGGGATTATCGCGACTACGCTCTGAAGGGCGGCCAGCACTACTTCACCAACGTCAGCGACACTTTGAAGGAACTGCATTCCGGGATCAGCAAGGCTTACACTTGCGGCGCGGGTTTGGGACTGCTCGGGGTCGGGACGTCGGGCGACATTGCCGTCTGTCATCGCTTTGTCGATTCGCCGGTCGCGCAGATGGGCAACGTGATGAAGGACGGCGTCGATCACGTCAAGCGCCGCGATTTTCTGGAACATCATCATGTCGGCGCGCGGCCGGACTGCCATACGTGCTGGGTGCGTCCGATTTGCGCGGGCGGCTGCTACCACGAGTCCTTTATTCATACGGGGAATACGGCGGCGTCGAACTTGCATCAGTGTGACCGGGTCCGGAGCTGGATTGGCACTTGTTTGAAAATCTATGGGGAGATCAGCGTCCACAACCCCAAATTTCTGGAGCGCTTTGAGGACTGATATGAAATCGTTTCAACCAATCAATCGTAAGGCTAGAAAGATGGAAGAGAGCCGCATCGCTGAAACGGGCGATGTACAGGCGCTGCAGGAGAACGCGGCAAACGCGCCGGGGCGGATCTACTATCCGTTGGGCTGTGCGCTGTCGTTTGCGCCCGGCTGGGAAGTAGATGTGTCGGGGGGCACAGCGGGCCTTTGCCAGCCCGTAGAGCGCGATCTGTTCGATTGCTATCTCGGCTGCGCTTGGCCCGCACAAGTTCCCGATCACGTCAGCAACAATCCCGACTGGACCGACAAGTGCGCCACGGCTACTAATGACTGGCGCAATGTCGACGTCGTTTACCCCTGAGGAGAAGCTCATGACATTTTTATCGAAAGGGCTGTTGGCGCTTGCTTCTGTTTCTGCGCTGTTGGGGCAGGGCGCACCGGGCATTATGTATCTTGGCACGCTGGATCACAAGCTGCTGATGATCGACGAGGAGAAGGGAGATATCGTCGGCGAGATTGCGCTCGGCGGCATTGCCCGAACGACGGTCTTGTCGACGGACCAGACTAAGCTGCACATTTTCACGACCAAACTGCTGCTTGAGACGGTGGACCTGGCGTCGAAGAAAGTGATCAGCAGCTTCAGTCTGTCTGACGGGAAGAGCGAACCGCGCATGATGCGCGGGGCCGGCGGGAGGAACTTCTCCGGCGTGGCGGTCGATCCAGGGGGTCGGTATCTCTACACGACCATGAAGGTCACGGTCAAGGAGCTCGATCAATTTCGCAACGAGCCGCCGCAGTTCGTGATGATCGACCTACAGGAGAAAAAGATCGCCAAGACGATGCCGATGCCAAAAGGTTATGACCTGGGCTTCGGTTTCGGCGCCTCCTTCAAGATCTCACCAGACGGCAAGCTCCTGTATGTATTCGATCAGGACATCGTCGTCTTCAATTTGAGCGATTTAAAACAGGTGGACCGAATCGAGCTGGCCAAGCCTGTGCATCCAGGGGCGTCGCCATACAGGCTCACCGCCAATGACGATCCGAACGATCCACCGGGCACGGTGACCTCCGTATTCACTACTGTCGATCCGATCGTCCACAAAGAAACGCTCGGGATGGCCAGGGTGGATTTGAACACGCGCAAGGTGGATTATCAGCCGCTCGGCCCATCCTTTCCGATGGTCGGCTTCGCGCTGACGCCGGATCGGAAGCTGGGTTACTCGCTGATGGTGACTCGCGCCGGGGCGAACCGGGAGACGGAATGGTGGGTCTGGGATGTTGCCACAAAGAGGGTGATCCAGAAGCAGGCGATCCCGCAACGGCCTAACTTTCGCTTCGCGATGAGCAGTGATGGATCGCGGCTCTATGTATACGGCGCGGGCTCGACCATCGAGTTGTTTGATGCGAAGACTTTGAAATCCATCAAGATGGTGTATCTCAACAAGGACACCACGACTAACTTGATTACAGTTGCCCGAAGGTGAGCACGCTCGCACAATGGCAGGCTTACGGCCGGCTATGGGTCTTCATTCGTCCTTACACCAGGCGGCTTGTGCTGGTCCTTGCGATCAGTCTGGCCGCCACTTCACTTAGTCTTGTCCAACCGTATATTTCCAAACTCCTGATCGATCGGGCGCTGCTGGCGCGAGACATGCGCGCGCTTACCTGGATCGCCGGACTGCTGTTTTTGACCACGGTGCTCGGGTTCGGGCTCAATATTATGTCGAGCTATCGCTACGTGAGAGTGTCGGCGGCGATGCTATTTGATATGCGCCTTGCGCTGTTCCAGCATCTGCAGAGGCTGTCGCCGCGCTTCTACGCTCGATTCCGGTTGGGCGATCTGATGTCCCGGTTGAACAACGACATTAGTGAGGTGCAGCGCGTTTCGGCGGACACCTTACTGTCGGTGTTGAGCAATGTAGTGTTCCTCATCGGCAGTGTCGGGATGATGCTGTGGCTGAATGCGCGCTTGTTTGCTGTCAGCGTGATTTTAGTGCCCGCTTGTCTCTATACATTTCTCCACTATCAGCGAAGGATCACCGCGCTAACGAAGCAGCTCCGAGAGAAGAGCGCGGATCTCGGCAGTTTGTTCGTCGACACGATTCTCGGCATGCGCGTCGTGGTTTCGTTGGGCGCGAGCCGGCATGAGGCGCAGCGCTTCCGCCGCAAGAATGATGCGTTTGTCGAGACGATGCTGGATGTGCAGATTGCGTCGTTTCTAACGGGAGCACTTCCCGGAACGATTCTTACAATTGCTACTGTCTCGGTTTTTCTGTACGGCGGGTGGCTGATTATGTATGACGCCATGTCGATCGGGACGCTGGTCGCATTCATGGCGTATCACACGCGATTGCTCTCGCCGGTCCAGAACTTGATGGGCATGACGTCGGGACTGGCCTCGGCGCGAGTCTCGCTGGGACGGATCTTCGAGCTGTTCGATACGCCTGCGGACGTGCAGGAGCAAAGCGATCCAGAGTCGCTTGCTGGTGTGCGGGAATCCGTCTGCGTGGAGAACGTCACGATCAGCTACGATAGGGCTCCCGTTCTGAAAAATGTGTCGTTTGAAATTCCGGCGGGCAGCTTCTGCGCGATCCTGGGTCCGAGCGGCGCTGGCAAGTCGACGATCGCCGACTTGATCGTGCGCAACCTCGACCCCGATCAGGGCCGCGTGCTAATCGATCGCCGTGATATTCGCTGCCTCTCGCTCGAGGATTTGCACAAGCAGGTAATTCTGGTCGACCAGCTCCCCTATCTATTCAACGTGACCATCGCGGAGAATATCGCCTACGCTTCCCCTGAGGCGACACGTACTGACATTGAAGCGGCTTCGAGCGCAGCGGGGCTCGATGAGCTGATTCGGCGTCTGCCCGAAGGCTTTGAAACAAAGACGGGCGAACGCGGGCTGGCGCTTTCGGCGGGAGAGCGACAGAGGATTGCCCTTGCACGGGCTTTCCTGCGCCGTCCCAGCGTTCTGATTCTCGATGAGCCGACCTCGGCTCTCGACGGGCAAACTGAGCAACTCGTCGCCTCCAGTCTTCGCCGAATCCTGCCTGAGGCGACTCTCATTGTGATTACGCATCGCCCAGCGCTGGCTGCGGTCGCCGATATGGTTATCACGGTCAACGATGGGAATGCAGTCATGAGCCAGGATACGCATGCCGTCGCATAACAGGGTCCGAGTCGCGGTCATCGACAGTGGAGTGAATGAACGGCATCCCCATATCGGCCGGATCGCCGGTGGAATCGCGATCGGGCAGGAAGGCGAGATCGAGGAAGGATACTATTCCGATACGCTGGGACACGGCACTGCCGTAATGGCGGCGATTCAGGAGAAGGCGCCGGATGCCGACTACTTCGCGGTAAAGCTCTTCCACGGAGCCTTGCGCACCAGCGCGGATCTCCTGCTGAAGGCGCTCGACTGGGCTATCGACGCGGGCATGGGCGTCGTTAATTTGAGCCTTGGCACAACGAATGCGGTCCACAGGGAGCGGTTTGCGGCCATGGTCGCGCGCGCGAGCCAGCACGGCGTCCTGTTGGTTGCTGCGCGCGAGGCTGCGGGCCAGCTGTGTCTACCGGGCTGTCTTCCCGGAGTCATTAGCGTGGGCCTGGATTGGGATTGTCCTCGAGACTCCTACCGCCGGGAGGAACAAGTGTTCTATGCATCCGGATACCCGCGCCCGCTCCCCGGAATGTCGCCTCAGCGCAACTTGCACGGCATCAGTTTCGCTGTTGCTAACATGACGGGCTTCGCCGTTCGGGCAGCGCAAGAGGGGCAGTCTTGGCACTACTCTGCAGCCGGTACCGTGACATAGACCGCGATGATCATATCGCTGGTCTTGGTCGGCACATTGCCTGAACTGTACAGCGGCGAATCGTCACGGTAGGGAAACTCGCGCGGGAAAGCCCGAATACCTCCATACAAATAACCCATCAGCACGCGCTTGCCTCGCAGCGGACCGATGTCGAAGATGTCGACGTCAGCTCGGATCCTTTTCAGTCCGGCCGCCGGAATAAAAGCCGCATTCGTTCCGAGGTATCCGGCTAGACGACTTGTCGGCTGTACGGCCTCATAGGTAGATTCCGGCCCGCGAACCAGAGTCGTGATGTGATCGATCCACTGCAATCCGTCGAAATATACCGGCTTCGTTTTGTCCCCCACGAGAGCGGCGATCTCAAATTCCTGCTTCGCGTAGTTGAAAGTCCAGCGGCTGATTCCGCCGAAGAACGTGGAATACATGGTTCCTGAACCTGGATCGAAAAGCAGCAGTTTCGCGCAGGAATATGCGCTCATTCTCTGCTCGAACGCGTCGTCTACTCTAGGAGGCAGGGAAGCGGTCCAGTGGATCGCCTTCGAGAAATTAAGTTGATCCTTAGTGAAGACGCCCCCATAAACAGCCGCGCCAAGCGTTCGACCGTCCGGCAGAATCGTAAATGCCGCGTTCAGGTCGCGGCGCGCGAATTCCGGGTGTTTGTAGGTTTCCACCAGCGAAACAGCGAGCCCCGTCGTGTCCCTCTTGATGCTCAGCTTGCGGATCTCACCGGTGTAAGTCTGCGACACCTTAGGCGTATTCTTTTCGTCAGCGGCCTCGAAGTCAAGATAGCTACCCATGAAGATATGACCGCCAATGACGTAGAACATGCCGTCATCCAGCTTTAGCAGCTCACCTCCGGTCACCTGGACCAGCGGGCTTTCCACGTAGGCAATCGTCTGCGAAAAAGTGTCGCGACCCTTGGTTACGCCATCGATGAGCGCTGGCAAGTTCACCGTGGATAGGATCGGATACGTCACCCAGGCGCCTTTAGAATTCTGCCCGTAGCCCCCCGCGAGATGGAGCGTCTCCTTGTCCTGGAAGAAGAGCAGATTGCTGGACATCCAGGCATCTTTAATACCCGCGAGCGATGCCGGCAGACTTGCGATGGGGAAACTGAACGTGCGCGCGGGACCAGCGCCGGACGGATCCACGACCCAGATTCGCGCGTTCGCACCTTTTCGCGGGAAGTCCGATTCCGTTCCGCCGACGCCATGATAGCCGCCGGTTCGTCCACCGATGAAGATCCACTTGCCGTCCCACTGCGCCCAGGCGAATGACTGCAATCGCGGGGCTCCGGGAAATCGTGCGCTGATGTTCTCAGACGCTTCGACTGAAAACGCGGGTTGCCGGGAGACGCGCAGATCGGCGCCGCTCAGGATTGCGCTGCATCCGATTGTGAAAAGTAATTGCGTTCGAAAGCTCATTCTTAAGGCACTCTTGAGTGAAATTAGTTGAGCTGACAGGGCGGGATGCTATTCAGCGCGAGCAACGTGTTGCGCCGATAGGAAATGGTACCACGATAGCCGGAACGCCTGCGCTTCTTCATCCTTTGACGAAGGCAAGCAGGCCCGCGTTGACGCATTCATTTTCGGTGGTGCAGATGCCGTGCGAACCGCCCTTATAAAGGACGAGGTTCGGGTTCTCGATGATTTTCGACGAAGGCATGGCCGAGGCAACGATTGGGCACGATCTGGTCGTCGTCGCCATGCAGGATCAGAATCGGCACGTCGATCTTCTTCAAATCGTCGGTCAGATCCGTTTCGAAAATACCTTGGATGCAGCAGTAGCAGGTGGGCATGCCGGTCATCATGCTCTGAAACCAGGAAGACTTGCGCACGCCTTGCTTCGATCAAACCTTGAAGCGGCAAGGCCGGCGGGCCCTATCTGAGCGCTGTCAAAGCAAAGAATCCAGCCATGGCTGAGGCTCGCGAGCTTTATGATGCTTTTCTTCCCCCGATTCCTGAGGCTGCACAGAAGGAGAATCTAGCGGTGATACGTGACGGACAACTGCATCTTTTGTAGATAAAAATGTAGCTGCCGAAAGCCCCCGAATGCCGCACACCTCAACAACGTTCAACCAACTTGCCGCATCCGTTTGAAACAAAAGGCTTTGAAAATGTGTGACTTCTGCCCACGCCTGAAACTGCCTTGGGCGCAGGGGGTCGGGCGTTCAAATCGCCCCGCCCCGACCAATATTATTACCAAGGCACGATTCCTTAATCGTCCGGAAAAGCGCTCCGCATTCGCATTTAGGTTCGGCGAACTCGGGGGCAACTTGATGGATTTTCAGTCCTGCTCCGCTCAGGGCTTCCCGGAACTCCTTCGTAAACAGCGGATCGCGATCGTGGATCAGGTATCGCTTTCCACGCAGAGAACCATCCTGCGCGTCCGTCAGGTTGCGAGCCATGCTGATTCATCCAGATGCTGTTTGGCTTTCCCTTCAGCTGTTCGCGGAGAACACGTTTTTCTTCTCTCAAGTATTCAATCGAGTCTTGTTGCTGCTGATTAGCCGATCCCGCCATGGCTGTCGCCAGGAACCGAAAAAGGATCGAGGGAAGGGGCGCATTCCGGCTATCGTAACAGACCGAGAAAGCCATGCAAGTATCTGTCCGACAATCCCATCATCCTGGAACAGGATGCGGGGCTGACCGGCGAGCGTTTGAGTTTTTTGGACAGTACGCCCTCGCCACTCGAGCATGGTTTTACGACGGGTGATCCAAGAGTTTCTCGCTCACTATTGGGAGCGGAATCATCAGGGCTCGGGAACCGGCTCATTATGCCATCATCGCCCCCGTTGCGGGCGACCGGAGAAATCCGGCGGAGACAGCCCTTGGGAGGGTTGTTCAATTACTATTATCGGGAAGTGGCATGACCTCACAAGCAGTCCCCATGCGAGCACTCAATCGATCGGCGGTTGTCGTGGTTCCGAAGCAGCCTTTCCTGGACTGGCTCCATCGCGTCGATTCGTCGAGTGGGAAGTTGACTCTGACAGATCTGGGAGGCGATCCTTCCGTCTACCTGCTGCCGGAATGTGACCTCGAACCTGAGCTTGAGGACTGCCTCAAGGAAGCATGCGTGGAAATCTTCGCAGACCAGCTTAACGGTTGGTATCGCGCGGAAGAGCTATGGCCGGAGGACCGTAACTTGGGGATTTTCCGGCTATGGTTCGATTACGCTTTCATTCAGTACTGGTTGATCTTGCGGAGGAACCATTGGTCGTGGAGGATCTTTGATGTGTCTGATGCCTTGCAAAACGAAGCAAGAGCGAGGCGTGTGAATAAATGGACAATTCGAGTACGGCCCGCGCACCGCGCGTATTTTGACCATTCTGGAGGATTACTTCACTATAGCGTAAGTACATACTGCACTAAGTCGTCAAGTTCCTGCGGACTGAGATTCGCGGATTTTCCATGTATTTTCCGCGGATCAAATTTGAGAAATATATCTTTTAGAGATGCAGCCCGTCCGTCGTGCAAATAAGGAGCAGTACGCCACACTTCGCGTAAGGTGGGTATATCAAAAGCGCTGGTCCGGTCGGCCAAGGTAGAGGTTCCCACGTTTCGCATCTGCATCGAAGTCATGTAATGTCCTTTGTGGCAGTCAATGCAACCCGCTTTAGTGAAAGCCAACTGGCCGCGCTGTGCCGCCGCACTGAGCTTGTTCCCTTTCTCAAGGTAAGGACTAGGAATCGGTTGCAGCGATTTGATGTAGGCTACGATTGCGGCAGCATCTTCCTTAGGCGGCGATGCGAAGAGAATTGTTTTCAGTTCGTGGGGCACGCACTCGATGATCGATGGAAGAATGCCTGTCCACGTGACCGGAGGAGTCGCCCAGGCAAACAGGAAACTCTTAGTATTCTTCGTAGTTCCCACTCCGTCGTTCGTCAGATCCCAGTTGAAGCCATCGCTTCGGCCATCTATGTGACAAGTCGAGCAGCTCTGCCACCCTTGAAAGCTCAGCTTCGCGTCGTGGAATAGCCTTTCCCCGCGCCGCGCTTCTGTCTCTGCAGGCTGTGGTCCCATCGAAATCACAGTCGATTCCGTTTTTGGGTTGCTCAAATCTAACGTCTCGAGCGTTCCGCTAAAGTACATGCCCAAGTAGGCATGCCTTCCCCGAATTACCAGCGATCGCGGGCCTCTGCCTTTCAAGGGAATGCGTTTCATGAAGCTCTCAAGAAAGGTTAGGTCCGTATCCGGGCGGCCATGCGGTTGGTACGCATTTCCTGAAGTCAATTTCGGATACTTTTCGAGACCTGGGTGTGTATCCATGCGGGGGATTTCCTGTGGCTCAACCTCCAGTTTCCGTAACTTCTCGAGCAACGGCGGCAGATTAATAGCCGCCAGTTGATGCACCCCAGCCAGAACCACATAGAGCTGATTTCCATCCGGACTCACGGCAATCCCCCAAGGATTACCAGCCCCCTGTCCCATTTGGTCCAGCATCATTGTGTTTAGCCGGCGCTTTTTCTCCAAGTCGATCACGCTGAAAGCGTTGGCATTTAGCCAACCTTGCTCGAGTTGCGTTGCTGGTGCGTGGGGGCGGCCTAGCAGATGGCTGACGAAGGCATAGCGGCTGTCGGGCGATATGGCGACGCCACGGATAGACCCTCCGCCATCCGGTAGCCGAACCGTCGCCGAAACGCTGTTGGTTTGCGCGTCGACCAAGCTGACGACACTCGCAAAATCCGGCGCTGTCGCCGATCCGGCCGGTTTTTGATTGCCTATAACGAGCAACTTTCCATCCGGGCTTAAAGCAGCGGTAACCGGCTCTCGAACCACGGGAATTTGCTTTACTGCGCGTTTCTCGTTAAGGTCAATCACGGAAACGTTGTTGTCGAATCGGTTACTAACGTACAGAAGGGATTCGTCGGCGCTCAGTACGGGGGCAGTTGGCCCGGCTCCACTTTCCAAAGTGAATTCCACCTTACCGGTAATGAGGTCGATTACAAAAATGGAATTGGCTGGCGAATCCCCGGTCACATACAGTCGGTCCGCGGATTTGTTGAGTGCCGCCCCGGTGGGCCGGCCCGGGACCGGGATCGTGCGGATCGCTTTGCGGGTACCGGTGTCCACCTCAGTTACTAGGGATGCGGTCTCGTCCATTATGTAAATGCGCGATCCTGTGGTGTCCGCGACAAGGACAATAGGCGAATGATAGACAGGACCCTCTAATTGTGCCCGGACGCCGACCACGCAAACACAAACCGCGGCAAAAACAACACGTCTTGTCATATATCTTAAAGCCGACAACCGCCGAGCGGCAGCAAGCTCATCGATCTCCCCTGCACAGCGCTAAAAGCTCAGCCTTAAGGCAAATTGGAATTCGCGGGACCCCGGCAGGTAAACCGATCCGGAGGTGCCGGTTTGCGACACGACACCGAAGGTGGCGTTACCGATGGTGGCCGCAGGGTTTTGAAACTGAGCGGTGTTGGTTAAATTGAACGCCGCTGCTCGAAATTGCAGCTTGACCTTTTCGGTTACGAAAAAATCCTTGAAAAGCGAAAGGTCCACGTTGAATATCCCGGGGCCAAATATGCCCGGTATGGTTCTCGATGCATTTCCAAAGGTGAAGGGAAGCGCCTGTGTATAGCACGCAGTGTTAAACCACTTCTCGACAGTCGGGTTCTCCAGCTTAACCTGGCACCCCGGCACGACGTTAGGCCGTGTCCCCAAGACGATCGGCTGACCCATCTGCATCGTCGTGATTGTGTTAAATTGCCAACCGCCTGCTACCTGGCGCTGCCATCCCCTCGCAGATTTCGCGAAGGGTACTTCCCACGTACCGTTGATGACGAGGCGATGCGGAATATTATTGGCGCCCGTTGCTTTATCCGCTCTCTGGTTGTACCAGTCTGCGAAGCCGCCGGTACCTGCGTCAATCAGCTTGCTGAAAGCATATGCTCCCATGACTGAAAACCCGCGGGACATTCGTCTTTCGACTTTTAATGTAAACGCGTGGTAGGTGGAGGCGCCCAGGTTATGCCATCCCCCCGACACGGCGGTAAACTGCGGGAAGGGCAGCAGCGACTGCTGCCGGGTGATGGTCGGCGTGCTCAATGGACCCGAGGACACCAAGCCGTAATACGGATTGGGAACCTGCTGGTTGAGAGCATTACCCAGTGAGAGGTACTGGTTGGGAAGCTGGTTCATCGTTCGCGAGGTGCCCTGCAAATGAGTACCCTTGTTGGCGATGTATGCTGTCTCAACCAGCAGGTTGGAAACAGGTTCGTACTGGAGCGTGAGATTCCACTGCTGCGCGTATCCCGCTGTCAGGTCTCTCAACTGTCCATTAATGGATTGGCCGATGCCGGTGAGACCGCCCAGCTTGGCCCCATCGGGATTAAGGAATCCGTTCGGAAAAGGATCGCTTATTGTGTCGTAAGGCCTGAGCCCACCATCGAGGGAAGTAACCATTGCGGTCGTGCTGCTGAAGCCGGTGGTTTGAGCGAAGCCACCGATTAACGGCTCCCACGAGATTCCATAGCCGCCGCGGACAACGAGCTTAGCCAGAGCTTGGTAAGCGAAGCCGAACCGCGGTCCGAAATGGTCGTAGCTGGCATCATAGATCGTGCGTGGATTGCCATTAACGCCGGGAAAAATGAGACCGCCGGTTAGGGTCACACCTGGCAGCGTTGTCGGCGTCTTCAACGTTGGATCGAAGACGGAAAACACGTTATTTCGGTCGGTCGGCGCAGACTCGAACTCCCAGCGCATCCCGAGATTCAGGGTCAGCTTGCGCGTCGCCTTCCAGTCGTCCTGAACAAACATCCCGTGATAACGCCGACTCTTGGTGTTGCTGGGATTAAAGCCAAACGAGCCGCTCGCGGGAAAGCCAAGCAAGAACGACGCCACGCCGAAGCCGGCTGTGTTGCTGGCAGTGTTCGGGTTGGGTCCCTGGGTAAACGCGCGAGTGAAATTATAGCTGGGTGTGGAGGCGTCGTAGGGGTTGAACGCGTAAAAGCGGAACTCATAGCCGGTCTTGAAGGTATGAGCTCCCGCTATTTTGGTTATCGAGATGCCATTGGCCCACGTCTCGCCCGCGCGGCCATGCGGAGTGCCCCCACCTACACTGGAAGCATCGGTGATGGCTAACCTGGGGGTCAACCCGGCTTCTCCACGCAGATATTTGGGCAGGGCAGCCTGTAGCTTGGCCGGAAAGCCCCAAGTCGTCTGATCGAAACCACCATATACCGTCGCGGGAGCAGTGCCCTGGTCGTAATCGCGGCTGATTCCCATCTTGACAGCCATTAGCAGACTGGGGCTTAGCGTATGGTTGTATTCAAGAGAGCCGCTCTGGCGGGGAATATAAGCGAACTTCCTGGCGTTAACCGTCAGCAGGTTATTGAAAAAATCATCCAGAGTCCAGTACACGCGCTGCCGGGTGTAGCGGACCGCCAGACGTTGGTTCTGACTGATCTGGTAGTCAACCTTGGCTCCCCAGGTATCGTTCTCCACCGGGTTGCGGGTCGTCTGAAACAGATTGTTGCCCCGCGTGTTCGCCAAACCCGGCAGATTGCCCAGTGGCCATAGGGCAAACACTTGTTTCGAGATGAAAGATATGCGATTGGAGGGAATGACGTTGCCCGGAAAAGCGGTCCTGCTCGAGGCGCCTGCGGCGTTGGTCGTCGTGGTGAGCGGGTCATAAATCGTAATCGGCGTTCCGGAACTGGCGAAGGTCTGAGAGAAATCCCCCGCTCTCTCGAGCGCGCTCGGAGATGTAATCACCGTGCCCGTCGAGCGCACTTCCTTATAAACTTCGGCATTGATGTAAAAAAAAATCTTGTCTTTCTTTAGAGCGCCGCCCAACGCACCGCCAAACTGGTTGAGCACCAGCGGGGGCTTGGGGGAACCAGCCTTGTTACTAAAGAAGTCATTTGAATTGGTGGCGCTGTTGCGAATGTACTCAAACAGGCTGCCGTGGTAGGCGTTTGTACCCGACTTGCTGACCACGCTGACTATCCCGCCGCTGCTGTAACCGAACTCCGCCGCAAACGCATTCGTGATCACCCTCACTTCCGCCACACCGTCCAACGGAAGGGTAATCATCGGCCCGGCGGCGTCGCCGAATTTATTATTCGCGAGCCCGTCGAGCATGAATCCGTTGTGCTGCGTCGTCCCGCCCCCGATTGTGACGGCGGAATTGGAAAAATTTGTAAGCACCCCCGTGCCTGCCCCGAACAGGCCGCTTAGCTTGACAGTGGGGACAAGGTTCAGAAGGCCAAAAGGGTTGTTCGCAGGCAGCGGAAGGTCGCGAAGTTTCTGGGTTTCCACAGTCGTACCCAGGGATGACGTGTTCGGTTCCAGCAGCGGCGAGCTGCCGCTCACTTCTACTGTCTCAGTTACTTGCCCAACCGACAGTACGACGGGTACCGCCATGGAGCGGTCCGCCTGCATGATCAGTCCTTCGTGCCGGAACCTCTTGAATCCCGCAGTGCTGACTTCAACGGAATAGATACCGGGAGGTAACTGTAGAAACCGGAAATTTCCGTCGGCATCCGAAGTATTGGTCTGAATGCTGCCGGTACCCTCGCCGACAAGCGTTACTGTGATGCCGGCCATGATTGCGCCCGAAGTATCCTGAACGGTACCGGTGATGGAGCCGGTTGTCCCTTGTCCAAAGGCAACATTCACGGCGAGACCCAACGTCGTCAGACCCGCTAGAAAACTACGCAAAAAGCTTGATTTGGTGTTGGTCATGAAAGTCGAACCTTTCAGTGAATTATCCTCGCATCCTGTAATTCACTTCTCGCGTTTCCAATAAAAAATGGCCGCTCCTTTCTCGAAGCGGCCACTATCCCGCTCGCTGGTGAATCTGAGTTTAGCGTCTCCCGATCAGACTTATGGCCTGTACGGTGCGGGTGCGATCTTCGGCTTCGTCGGGCAACGAGCCCTTTAGCCACGTCTTTGCGCGATAGGTAAACTCGTTGCCAAAAGGCAGTGCCCGAAAGGCCCTGGCCTTCAAGGCAATTGCATCCCCTTTAGCCGGAACTGAGATATCTGATGGCGCGTGACATCCCACGCAGCCCCGGGTTTCGCCAGGACGAGCATATAGCCAAAAGGTCTCATTGCCCATTACCTGGCGATCACTATCGAGAACCTGCAAATGAATCAGCCGATCGGCGGGAACTTCGACATTGAAAGATCCGTCTGCCGCAAGCGGGAATGTGCCAAGAACTCTGGCGATCGTTCCACCGTGGTTAGCATATCGGTTTGTAGGGCTCTGCTGGACGTTCGTGTGCGTCTCATTACGCGCCACGAACGGTTGCCCTTCAACAACACGGATCAGTTTTCCCCGCTCCCGTACACGGTCGAACCGCGAGTGGTACACCGAAGAAGCGAATAGCTTGGCGGTAAACGATTCGGATCCGGAGGTGGTGTCGGGTATTACTGGAGGGGGAGTGCGGGCGACAATCGGTCGAGCCTCGAATTCGGCATGGTTCGGATCGTTGTAAAGCAATTTCATCTCACCGGTTTCCAGATCCACAATGTACAAACCCAGGTCGACATTCACCGCGGAGGTGAAGTTACGCCGATAACTGGGCGACTCCATGAGCTTGAGCATTTCTGGTGATTCCGCGGTCAACACCTTGCCGCCAACATTGAATTGCATGATGCTGGCAGCGGCGACGACCTTCTCCCCGCCAATTGGGAAAGGCGTGGTGACCGCATACTTATGGTCGTGCGGCACCAGTCTTTCCTGCTTGCTGCCGGGACCGAACGTGAATAGGCCGGCAGCTGAGACGGCGACCACACGGCCATCTGGCAAACCCTGCGGCTGGGCTAGCTTGAGGACGCGATTGCGATTGTCTCCGATGCCTCCGAAGCTGGTTGTGAAGTAGCCCGTCGGCATTTCCCAGAAAGCGTATCTTTTGTTCACCTGGGACCAGAACTCCCTACGCTCGGGACCGTACAAAGCTGCATTGTGAGTCCCGTCGGGATAGATGGTATGCAGCGTGACCTCGGTCTTGAGCCGCGAATAGAACACATCCAGTCGGGCAAAAGCAACACGGCCGTCAGGTAAAACCGACGGGTCCCGGTCACCTCCCAAGTTCTGTCCGATCACACGAATATCACTGCCGTCGGCGTTCATTACCGTAAGTCCAGTCGCCTGATACATATGGTATTCATCGCGGAGCCCGATGCGGCTTGAGGAAAACACTACGCGGCCGTCGGGAAGATAGGCGGGATGCACGTCGTGGTAGGGCCCGCGTGTGATCTGGCGAAGTCCCGTCCCATCTACATTAATTTCCCAGATGTGCCACCAGGGATCATCCTTGCCGTCCAGCGGAGTATGCTGGAGCTTTGCAGCGGCGTAGGGCATGTTCGCATAGTTATGGCCCTCGTTGCTTCTTCGCATCGCGAAGATAACCTTCTTGCCGTCCCAGGATACTTCGTTATCGGCGATGTAACCGGAGTCGAAGTGGGTAAGCTGTGTTACCTTCTGCTGCCCTCCCTCAACATTGAGAATGTACAAATTACGGCCTTCACGGAACGTGGGATTGTGATTGCTGATCGAGTACGTTTGCCGCCAGGGATCGACCGCCGCTTGAGCAGCGACATCGCTACGGACCCTATTTTCGCCGCGGATAAAAACATAAGACGCGGGGGGCGTGTGGGAGTTATCCTCGGCGACAGAGACTGGGGCGAGCGACGGAGTTGGTCTGGGATCCGGGTCTTTGAGACCGCGCCGCCAGGTCGCTTCCCGCGCCACCAGCTTTACGCTTTGAAGCGGATGATTCGCCGCGGCGCGAACCAATGCTTTAAGAGCGTTCGGCGAGCCAATCTGATCAAGGGCCTGGGCCGCGATATATTGCATTTCCTGCACATTGCGATTGTCTTCCAGAATGCGAATCAACAGATCGTCGTGCTCTTTGGCCTGAAAATAGCCGAGGGCGTGAATCATCGCCGCACGCCAGCGGGGCGCCGGATCGCTGTACGGTTCCTGTTCCTGCACTCCGGAATATCCGTATTCGGCCTCGGGATGCGAAGCCGCAAGCTTCGTGGCGATAGGCTCTACCGCCTCCTTCGCATTCGCGAACATCAACGCCTTCACGGCATTGATGACGATCCAGCCATTCTCGTGATCCATCAATGCGATCAGCTTCGGAACATAACGGCGTTCGGCGCAAATACTGGGCAGCCAGGAACTCATCGCCGGAACATCAGCCTGGGCATTGGTAGCCATCGCGAAAAAGGCTTGCTCGATGGTCATGTCCTTGAATGTGGCTCCAGGTTTTACGCCGGCTTTGGTATTTGCCGGCGCTGGAGCGACAGCATTACTGAGCTTTAATAAGCCCGAGTCTCCATCTTCTTCGACCGGCGGGCGCCCGCGGCCACCTCGACCGACTCTACTTTTGGCCCTCAGCACGCTCGGACTAAAATATTTTTCCGTCTCGTTCAAAGCCTGGAATGCTGCGTCGCACGCCTGGTCGCGAACGCCTGCTTTGTCAAGTAAGTGCCTTGTGAGAAGCTGCCAAGCCTCGGGCTGGTAAAGCATCCCGCTGTCGGCGTCAGCGGGTATTTCCGCGACAATGCTAGGCGTGATTTTGCGGAGCGCTTCGATGTCTGTCGTCTTATCCAGCCGAAGACGGGCCAGCGACACCATAATGGCGTTTGGTGTTATAAATCCCCGATCTGCGGCAGCGCCCATGATGCAGTCGTTACCAGGACACAATTCGGGAGGATTCCCTCGATTGACGTCGCGAGAGTAGCGCGGCAATGCGGCTATGAGCGGGGCCACGGCTTCCGGCGAGTTGAAGTCTCCCAGTGCATCGGCGGCGAAGCGCGCCCACTGGGGTTTATTGAGCAATCCAATCAGAACCGGCAGCGTTTCAGGCGCCCGCAGCCTTCCCAAACTACGAATCGCGCTTTGAGCCACCTGCTTCGCTGTATCGTCGAGAATCACGCTAAGGCCCTGCTCCCAGGCTCCGAGCCGTGGTTGCACCTCTTCTTGAGGGATGTACGGGTTGAGTATTTCGACAATCTTGGTAGCTGCCGCCGCGTTGCCGATAGATCCAATCGCGCGCACTCCTCGCAGTTGCTTGTTGAGGTCTTTTTCGCCGAGAAGGGCCATGACCTCAGATGGATTCGGCTCCTGCGAGGCCTTGGCCCACCAGGCGCGCCAGCGAGCGGCCTGCCGACCCCGAATCTGGACCTCGGCAAGCCCGTCAAACGGGAAGTCCATGCCGGTTAGGTTGCCCAGCGTTACATTCGCTGCCTGGCGGACAGACCATTCTTCGTCATCGAGAGCGGAGATCAATGGATTGACGTCCTGCCTCGCCCCGCACCACGCCAAAGCCATCGCTGCCTCACGGCGGACCTCTGGGGACTTGTCCTTCAGGGCTTGTACGAGCGCGGCCGAGGCGGCATAGGCGCGAAGAATACCCAATGACGAGGCGGCGGCGGAACGCACGAGCGCAGAAGGATCCTTAAGTTTGTCGATCTGCTCATTCACCTGCCCGTCGTAGGGATTCTCGCGCTGGGAGGTCGGGCTCTTGACCTGGGAAGGTTGCGCATCGATCATTCTAAGAATCAGGAACGACGACAATATTCCTGCGGTCGCGATCAACGATAAGCGGTTCCACTTCATTTCTTTACTCTCCATCACCCGCGCTCAGGGGCGATTCTTCATAACGTGCGAGCACAACTCCACTCGCGCACAACACGTTAGCGGCAACGGCCTGATGATCAGACCAATAATGTCGGAATTATATAGAGGTGATACGCCGTTGTCAAAGGGTGGCCGAACGTGTTGTCGCGAGCGAATGACAGTTGGCCCCTTTTTTCTAAGCGATACTCGCTTTAACCGTCAAAGGCTTGAGGCAGGAAATGCTCACTCGATCCCTTATGGTTTTTTACTACTGTTCTTGTAAACCTTGCCGCCTTTCATAACGAATACCACTTGGCGCACGGCCGTGATATCTACAAGCGGGTTGCCGTCGATGGCGACAAGATCCGCTTCCAGCCCCTCGCCGACGAAGCCAATCCGATCTTGCAGTCCGAGGGATTCGGCTGCGAGCGAAGTCCCGCTGATGATAGCGTCCATCGGCGATTGCCCACCTTCTTTCACCCGATAGACAAACTCGTCGGCGTTATAGCCGTGGACGCCGGCGTTCGCGTCGGATCCGAGCACAATTCTGACCTTTAGAGCCAGCGCCTTCTTGACAGCCTCGGCCTCTAGTGCGGCGCCCTTCTCCATCCAGCCTGCTCCCTCGGCGTTGTAATTAAAATGCGACCTCGTTTCCAGGTAGCGGTGAAACACGGTGAAGGTCGGGTCGAAGAAGACTTTGTGCTCGGCAATCAGTTTCAGAGCCTCGTCATCAATCAGTGAGCCGTGCTCGACCTGTGTGCAACCCGCCAACGCCGCCGTCTTTGCCCCCGACGCAACCTGAGCATGAACTACGGACCTCAGCCCGACAGCCCTAGCCTCGCTGCACGCCGCCTGGATCTGCTCGGCCGTCATGCTCGGTCCGCCACCGGTGCGAATGCTCTCGGTGGCATATACCTTGACGACATCCGCGCCCTCCGCTTTCAGCCGACGGATCTCCTCTCTGATCTGCCCTGGAGTTCCTGTGTTTACACGGATACTCCTGAGCGCGGTAAGAATGCGCGGACCAGGTAAAATTCCGGCGTTGATTAGATCTCGCACCGGCGCGTCAACTGCCGACCCGAGGCTTTGCACGGTTGTAAAGCCGGCCAGCAGGGTTGTATAGGCGTTGCCCGCGGTATAAAGAGCCACTTCCTGATCGCTTTCCCTCGCGCCGGCGCCTCTTATAGCAGGCGCTCCAGAGGTTGGGCCGGCAACGCGAGGAGCACTGCCCCGGTTGCTACCCCCTCCGCCCAGGCTGTTGGCGCTGAAGTGTCCGCTCAGGTGCACGTGGGTGTCGATCCAGCCGGGCATGACGGTAAAGCGGCTGAGGTCGTATGTGATGGGCCTTTTGACTGTTGTCACCTCAACAATGCGGCCATTTTCCACTACGATGTACCGGTTCCGCAGCAAACCGCCCTTTCCATCTAGGACTGTGCCTGCGCGGATTACAAGGGACTGCGCCTCGATGGTCGAAATCGCCAGGAACAAGACCAGAGTTCGTTTCAGCATGATTTTCCTCAATCGCCTCAAAGCCCATTCCGTAGTGATCCTACGGTTCGTCCGGCGAGGCTTCCGCCAATGCTTCGCCTGCTCAAAGCTGCAGCGGAAGTACAGACAAAGCCAGAAGGTTAAAAACCAACATGAACGCTGC
>Ga0075421_100002201_pt1 | contig 23164 bp, 23 predicted proteins | sample SoiMetdeltSBSDD5_FD_75292 | JGI IMG/M metagenome (GOLD analysis project Ga0075421, IMG submission 75292) | Bulk soil microbial communities from a Populus tree surrounding site in Tennessee, USA - Soil MetaG P. deltoides SBSDD5 | ecosystem: Environmental > Terrestrial > Soil > Tree plantation...
TGCGCGATCTGATCCGGCATGCTGCTTGCGTAGACATCCAGTACGGTTGTCAACATCGCGAACTGTTTGGAGTTCAGCTTCGAGGCCGAAATGCCAACCGGCTGCCCTTCGATCGCTGCCTTGCGGGAGGCCATCGTGACGATGTCCTTAGGGGCCTTCGCGTCGAAGATCGCCACCTTCTTCTGCTCGGCGTCGAGAGCCGTCACCAGCTCGCGCGCCGAATCCTCTTCGGCCGCTAGGATGCGCAAGCCCTTTCGTGAGCCCTCCTTCACCTCCGCCGGATTGGCTCCCCAGAAGCTCGGCGTGTCCTGCACCTTGCCATTAACGACAGTAAAGTTCTGGCTCACATGATGGCCTTCGAAGCTATACCCCCACGGGCTCGTCGACGAGGGCTCGCCGAATATCGTCACGTAATACAGCTCCGGATCCCGTGTGGGAGCGCGTCCGCCCGCCGCCTGCTCGATGGTGCGCAGCGTGTCTTCCAGGCTCATCACTGTTACCGCCTTTATGTAACCTTGCTGGCTCAGCCCTGCATTCAGCAGCGCATGCGCCAGGTGCTTCTGCCAAGGGGTCATCTCCTTCAGGGGGAGACCCTTCCTCGGTTTCGGGATGAAGTGCCAGTCAAGGCGCTCCTCGGCTTCGAATTTCAGCATGGCCTTCGCCCGCTGCTCTGGATTCAGCCCCGCCAGAAAATTCTTGGCCGCGCTCTCCATCACTCCCGCCGACGGGATCCTGGTGTAGGCGGACGTTAATAGCAGCGCCCCTGCTCCAATTGCCAATAGCCGCAAGACTGGTGTCTTCATATTAAAACTCCCGGCATCCATCATAATGCAAAACTACCGAATCTAGAATGGGAAATCTGACTTGAGCGTCGAGGTCGCGACCATCGTGTGCACCAGGTACCGGTAAGGATTCACCGGCGCCCCGCCCACGCGGACTTCGTAATGCAGATGCGGCGCCGTCACACGGCCCGACGATCCTACCCGTCCCAGGATCTCGCTCTGACGGATCTCCTGTCCGGCGATCACATCGAATTTGGAAAGGTGGGCGTAGTAGCTCTCCATTCCATTGCTGTGCGAGATAATCACCAACCGTCCATACCCGCCAAAAAATTCCGCGTGCGTGACCACGCCGTCAGCCGCCGCTTTCACCGGCGTGCCGCTCGGAGCCGAAATATCGACGCCCGTGTGATAAGCGCCCTCGCCGGAGAACGGATCGTTGCGCCGGCCAAAGGATCCCATCAGCCGCCCGTCGATCGGCCAGATGCTCGGCTGGGTATTCCTGTGCAGCCGCAACATATAATTACGATCGAACCGCGCAAAGGTGGTCGCTTTGAGAGCGTCATACTCCTCCAGCGCCTCCGAGAAAGTCGGCGCGAGCCGCCCTTCCGATCGGATGTCGGCCGGCCCAATGATCGCCTTCTTCATGCCCATCATTAGGGAAACTTCTTTTGCGTTCAGCTTCAGAGTCGCGAGCTGCTCATCTGTCTGGCTGACGATTTTCTGCAGATTGCGGTAATTCGACCGAAGAACCTCGGCCTCTTGCTTTAGCGCGTTGTAGCTCGAAACTTTCAACACCATCCTGGCGTAGCTGGACACAAACCCGAACAGGGAGAAGCATCCTAAAACCGCTAACGCCAGAATTCCGTATATAGCTTGGTGGGGGACGTGTATGCGGCGCAGACGGCCGTGGATAGAATGAGCTAGGACAACGATAAAGTAGTTCTGCTTCATTAGTCTCCTACTGGCGAGGACCTGATTTATCTGTCCTCACGGTTCAAGTAACAGCGTTTAGGGTTCGCCTACTTCACAGAAGCACGACTGTAACAAGTCGGCTTATATCCTGTCAAGGCGACCTGACCATTTAGAATCAATGTTATATAGGCAATCGGGTCAATTTTAGTTAAAAATTGAGCCAATTTTCGTCTCGATTCCGCTATTGTTCCCGCAGCGCCTGAGTCGGATCAATCGAGATCGCGCGGCGTCCGGGAATGAGACAGGCCAGAACCGCGACTCCCAGCAGCGCCGCCGTAGCCATCGCGTAGGAGCCAACGTCCGACGGCTGCACTCCGTAAAGTAGCGTCGCCACGAGCCGGGACGCCACCGCCGCAAGTGCGATACCGGCCACCGCGCCTGCGCTCGCGAGCACCCCGCCGGATCGCAGAATATCGGCCAGAATCTGCCCCCGCCGGGCCCCGAGCGCCAACCGAATGCCGATCTCCCGCGTGCGCTGCGACACCATGTACGACATCACACCGTAGAGTCCGATCGCCGCCAGCATCAGCGCCATGATCGAGAACAGGCTGATGAGCTGGGCGCGAAATCGCGTCTGCGATAGCGCGCCTGTGAGTGCGCTCGTCAGCGGCCGCACCGAGTAAACTGGCCGTGACGGCTCGAGGTTTTGAGCTGCCATCCGTGCGGCGCTGGCGATGGCCGCCGGGTTGCGGCTCTGAATCAGGAAATCGGAATCAGGCCAGTAGCGAAGATAGCCGCAGGCGTAAATCAGAGGCTGGGCCTGCTTGCTATGTCCATCCTCCCGGGCGTCGGCCACGATGCCGACAATCTTGGTTGAGCTGTCGCCGACCGGTCCCAGCAGGATCGCATGGCCAAGCGGATTCCGTCCCTGAAAATATTGGTCGGCAAAAGTCCGGTTCACCAAAGCCTCGAACGGATTCTTCGGATCACTATTCATCCGGCAGGTTTGGCCATCAAGGATAGGGATGCCCAGCGTCTGAAAATACCCGGCTGTGACGACGCGCCAAGCGGCAAAGCGCATCGAACCGTCCGGCGACGGCTCGCCGGCAATTTGGAACTCTCGCGGCCAGGCTGGGTTCACGCCCGGAAGGCCGCTGGACATGGAAACGGCGGTGACGCCCGGAACCGATGCCAGCGCGTCGAGCGTCCGCTGATGCCGCTGGATCGCCGAGTCGGGCGACTCATTGAAGCTCGCGCCGACACGAAGGGCGAGCACATTCTCCGGCCGAAATCCGAGCGGCGCTTCCTGAAGCTTAAGCAGGCTGCGCAAGAAGAGTCCCGCCCCGATCAATAACGCCGTCGCCAGCGCGAGCTGAGCGGAAACCAGGACTCGCGTCAACCGCTGCCTGCTTCCGATGACGTGCCTTCCTCCACGTAGCAGCGAAACGGTCGAATCCCGCCTCAACGTTTGAAGCATAGGCGCAAGCGAGAAAATTACCGCCGCCAGGACGCTGACCGCTATCACCATGGCGAGTATCCTTCCATCCGCCGCTAGCTCGTTGATCCGCGGAATCTCGGTAAGCTGTTGGCGAAGAAATCTGATCCCGGAGAAGGTCGCCGCCGCTCCAAGCAGACCGCCCCCCATCGCATAGACCAGACCCTCCGTGAAGAGCTGCCGCGCGATCGCCGCCCGCCCGGCTCCCAGCGAACGGCGCGTAGCGATCTCCGCGTTGCGGCTATTGAGACGAGCCAGCAGCAGGCACGCCACGTTGGCGCACGCAATCAGGAGCAACAAGCTCACCGACCCCATCAGCAGCCATAGGGCGAGCCGCACCTTGCCGACTAGTTGGTCTTTCAACGGCTCGACGGCGACGCTCCATCCGGCGTCTGTCTTGGGGTATTCGTCGCCAAGCCTCTTTTGCACCGCCGCCAGATCCGCCTGCGCCTGCTCCAGCGTTACGCCTGGCTTCAGGCGGCCGACGCCCGCATAAAACCGAGCTTCGCGTATTTGCAGCAAATGCGGCGTTGCCTGCCTCGGAACCCAGACGTCAATGGAGGAATCCGGATATTGAAACGTAGAAGACATTACGCCCACGATGGTGTAACGAAGACCTGTCAGCATCAGGCTACGTTTGAGAACGCCAGGGTCGGCCGAAAACAGACGCCGCCAAATGCCATCGCTGATGACAACCGCCAAGGGCCCGCCGAACCGCTCCTCCTCGGAATCGAACACTCGGCCCAACGCCGGAGGAGCGCCTAGGACGGAAAAGAATCTGGGTGAAACGCGGGCACCGGAGATCCGCTCGGGCACCGGGCCTGACGTCTCTGTCAATGTGTCCTTGGAGCTACCGGCGATCGCCTCGAAGGCGCTCGAGAGAAGCTGCCAATCCTCCAGCCGGCCGGGCGCGACACGGGTGCGGCTGCGCTCGTCCGACGCCTTCGCTTCATGTACCGCGACCAGCCGCTCAGATGCAGGAAAGGGAAGCGGCCGTATCAGCACCGTATCGATGAGCGAAAAGATAGTGCTGCTCGATCCAATGCCGAGGCCAAGGGTAAGAATAACGGTGGTCGCGAAACCGGGCTTTCGCGCCACCATCCGCAGCGCGTATCGAAAATCGCGAAGCCAAGCCTCCGGACGCGGCCATCCCCACGCCGCCCGCGAGTCCTCCAGGTGCAGCGTTGTATTCCCGAACTGCCGTTGCGCCGCGTGCGCGTCGCCCGTCGCGGACGTCTTCATGGCAAGGTGCAGGTCGATCTCCTCTTGTAGTTCGGCGTCGATGGTTTTACGGCGACGCCACGCACCCAGCTTCCGAAGCCATTCGGTCATCGCTACCTCCTACGCCGGCTGGATAACGCGACGGATCGCAGCCATGACGCGCTCAAACTCGCGAATCTCGGCCGCAAGTTGTTTTCGCCCCTCGGGCGTCAGCGTGTAATACCGCGCCCGCCGATTGTTCTCCGTCTGCCGCCAATCGGCCTTTACCCAGCTCTTGATGAGCATCCGCTGAAGCGCCGGGTACAGCGACCCTTCCTCCACCTGCAGCACATCTTCGGTTGACTGCTGGATGTGCAGAGCAATACCGTACCCGTGCATCGGACCAAGCCGCGCAAGCGACTTCAGAATCAGCATGTACAGGGTTCCAGGAGGGATCTCAGTACGCATTCCCATAGTTAGACTACTATAGCCTAGCTACGTTAGTTATCTTTTGCGGGAAATCAGAGGGAGGGAGATCAAGCCCCCGGCATTGCCTTCTTAAGCGGACGCAGCAGCAAAACCAGCACCACCGCCATAAAGAAGGATAATCCGCCCAGCATCGCAAAGAAGCTGGAATGCGGCATGTCGTCCCAGAGCACGCCGACACCCGTGAGCTTGTTGCCGATTGCCGTAGCGAGAAACCATCCGCCCATCATCAACCCCCGCAGCCGCCGCGGCGCGACTTTGGACACCAGAGACAATCCCATCGGCGAAAGCATCAGCTCACCCAGCGTGAGTACCCCGTAGGCGCCGACCAGCCACCACGGCGATACCTTGCCGAAGTCGCCGCCAGCCTTTCCCGCCAGGAACATCACGAAATATGCCAGCCCCGTCAAGCACATTCCGATGGCCATCTTGGTCGGGGTGCTCGGCTCGCGCCCTTGCCGGTCGAGCCGCCCCCAGAACCAGATCAGTGGGAAGGTCCACACAATCACCCACCCTGGGTTGATCGCGTTCGAGATGATGCCGCTGACGTTCCAGTCGGTATTGTCGTTGGCCCAGTATGTCCAAGTGGTCTGGTTCTGATGGAACACCATCCAGAAGACAATGACGATCACAAAGATGACGAGCAGCGCCCCGATTCGGCGACTGTCCGGCACGGCGTCCATGACGCTATTCTCAGTCGACGTCGCCGCAGCAATCTTCAGCCCCGGCCGGTCCGCGTCAACCACGTGCCGCTGAAAGCGCCACAATGTCGCGACCGAGACCACCATGCCAAGCGCACCCATGAAAAACGCCGGATGGAAGCCAAAGTTCCGCACCATAATCTCCGCGACAATCGGAGCCAGACACGCGCCGATGTTGATGCCCATGTAAAAGAGGTTGTAAGCGCGATCCTTGAGCCGGCTCCCCTCCGGATAGAGGTTGCCCACCATGGTCGACACATTCGGCTTGAAGAAGCCGTTGCCGATAATCAGGCAGCCCAGCGCCGCCAGCATCACCGGAACCGACCGCACCGCCAGCAGCGCGTGGCCGGCCATGAAAAAGAAGCCTCCAAGCATGACGGATTTGCGGTATCCCAGCTTGCGGTCGGCGATCAGTCCGCCAATCAGCGGACTGGCGTAGACCAGCATCAGATACCAGGACCAGACGCTGGTGGCGCGATCCTGCGTCCAGCCGAAGCCCTGCGCGGCGTTTTGGACGTACAGCGTCCACATCCCTCCCACCGTGTAGAAGCTGAAGCGCTCCCACATTTCGGTAAAGAAGAGGACATAAAGCCCAGGCGGATGGCCGGCTTCTTTAGAAACAGAATCGCGAGCTTTCGTCAGCGAACTCACGCAATGACCATATCACACGACGCTTGAGTCGCCACAGTCGTTTCTTACTTCAAGCCAAATATATTAGAATCTTCTCACCGGTTTTGAGCCGGTGGGGAGGAATCCAAATGGGAACTGGCCAAGCAATAGCCACTGACCCGATTACCGGTGACGCCAAAAGCCAAGTTCTGGCGCGCTATGACGAACGGATCGTCTACTACTGGAAGGCGAGCCAAAACAATAAGCGATCCTATAAAACGACTCACTACCTTTTAATTTTTCTCGGCGCTCTCGTGACGCTGGTTTCTTCGTTATCCTCCGCAAATTTCATCCAGGGTCAACTGGCCGTTGTTTTCGCCGTGACGACTCCACTGCTCGCCGCTAGCATGGCGGTCGTAAGTGGCATTTCGCAAGCATTTCAATGGGGCCCCGCGTGGTCGGACATGGTTATTACCGCGACTCGGCTGGAGCGGGAACGTGACCGCATCGCGGTTACACCCACCCCCGAGATCGATCCGATAAAAGAGATGGTCCTGCTTGACGACACCGTATTGGCAGAAACGCAGGGCTTCTTTCAGCGGCTCTTCGGTTCGGGCGGCCCCGTGAAATCGGAGCCCAAACCTTCCGTTGGTTAACTCCTCTCGCTTTCGATGAGCGCCGCCGCGCTCAGCGAGCTGGCGAGCGCCAGCCCGACCGCCACCCACAACACCGCGCGATAGCCGGCGACAAATGCCTCCTGGATAGCTTCGCGTCCGCGCGGGTCCTCCGTTTCAGCCGCCGCCAGCTTGGATCGCTGGGCATCGATTTGCGCTCGCACCGCCGGAGCCACCCCAAGACTATCCAGGCGCCGGTCCAGAGTGCGGTTGAAGACTCCGCTCAGCAACGCTCCGAAAACCGCGACGGCCAGTAAACCGGCGATGCGCGACACAGCGTTGTTGATGCCCGATGCCGCTCCTGCGTAGCTCTGCTCTACAGCATTCATCACCGTCGTGGTCAGCGGTGCGACACTGATCGCCATTCCGAGCCCCAGCATTAGCGTTGCGGGAAAGAATGTCGTCCAGTAGGAGCCGCCCATACCCGGCCCCGCAAACAGCGCGAATCCAACGGCCGCGATCAGGGGACCAACCATCAGTGGCTTCTTGGCGCCATACCGATCGAGGAGTCCGCCCGACCAGCGCGACAGCAGGAACATGAGCAAAATGAAAGGGAGCAGAGCGGCCCCCGCTTCCGTCGGTACATAGCCTTGCACTTGTATCAAATTGAGCGGGAAAAAGAAGAGCACGCCGCTCAATGCCGAGTAGAGAAACAGGGTGAGCAGATTGGCTCCGGTGAAATTGCGCGAACGAAACAGGTGAAGCGGAACCATTGGCGCCGGCGAGCGCGCCTCCCAAAACAACAGCGCGATCAGAGCGACGACGCCAACCGCCCCCGCGGCCGGCGCCGACTCGATCAGAGCAAAGACAATTCCGCCGAAGCCGAGCGCGGCGAGCAGTCCGCCTGGCCAGTCGAACTGCTGCCCTTGCTTACCAGCCCTGCTTTCCGGAACCTTCCATAGCGCCAGCAACAGCACGGCCAGCCCCAGCGGAAGATTGATGAAAAACACCCATCTCCACGAACCATGCTCGGTGAACCATCCGCCCAGCACCGGACCAATGGCGGCAGTGATCGACGTGAAACCCGACCACGTCCCAATGGCCCGCCCGCGCTCCTTCTCGGAAAAATTCGCGCTGATCAGCGCCAGGCTGCCTGGAACAAGCAGCGCCCCGCCCATTCCTTGGAGACCCCTCGCAACGATAAGCTGCCCGATGTCAGGCGCCAGTCCGCACCAGGCCGAGGCTACAGAGAAGACCACGACGCCGGTGGCGAAGATTTTGCGGCGGCCGTACTGGTCTCCCAGCGACCCGCCAATGAGCAGTAGCGCCGCCAGAAAAAGCGCGTAAGATTCCACCACCCACTGAACGTCCGCAATGGTCGCGCCCAAGTCGGATTGCAGCGCCGGCAGCGCCACGTTCACGACGGTGCCGTCGATAAACGCCATGCTCGAACCGAGGATGGTCGCCGCCAGAATCCAGGGGCCCTTGGTTGTAGCCGGCTGTTCACACGGACGGGCGCGGATCGCGGCTTGATCGCAAGGAGGTATGGCGATGTTGGCCATAACCCATTTTCCGCCAACCGCGATCGGCGTTGAGTGGCCTCTAGCGGGCGGCAGTGGGCCGTGGATATGCAGCGCGGCCTCGACTACCTCGAGACCCGCCCCGAGATCGATACACGTAAGATCGCCTTTGGAACAGCAGCACCTACCCCGAGGGCGCCGTGTTTGCTGCCCTTGATAGTCGCTACTCATCCGTCATTTTCATGGGCGTTGGGCTCTCCACCCGGCTCTCGGAAACGTTCCGGTACGTCCCCCCGGACGTGAACCCGCTGCATTTCCTGCCTCACATCCAGCCGCCCAAGCTGATGCTTCATGGGCTGTACGACGATGGTCACCCGCTATCCACGTCGGAGCCGATTTTCCAACTGATGCGAGAGCCGAAGAAGCGCGGGAGCTATATCGGGGGTCATGTTCCGGCGCCGGAAATCGCCGTTCCGCTTGTCAACGCTTTTCTCGATGAAACGCTCGCGCCGGTGGCGCGGAAGTAACCTATATTGCCACCGGGCGTACAATAAGGTATGAGAGGTCGACCCGCCACAGTTCGTCCCGGCCTGTTCGGCTCCGACTAGGATCCCGCCGCGGCTCCCTTTTTTGTAAAAGCAAAGCCAATTTTGTAGGAGGGATTTATGGGACTGCAGCAGCAAGAGGTCCGTCCGGATTTGCCCCTGATTGAGGGTCCACTACCTGGGCCTAAAGCCCGTAGAATCATAGAGCGGGACGCCCGTGCGCTGTCACCGTCGTACACGCGCGGCTACCCCCTGGTTGCCGACCGCGGCGAGGGCGCGATCGTTATCGACGTCGATGGCAACCGGTTTCTCGACTTCAACGCCGGGATCGCCGTCGTCGCCACCGGTCACTGCCATCCCAGCGTCGTCAAGGCCATCCAGGATCAGGCCGCCCGCCTCATCCATATGTCCGGTACCGACTTCTATTACGAGAACATGGTGACTCTCGCCGAAAAGCTCGCCGCCATCGCTCCCGGTGGAGTCGAACGGCGCGTCTTTTTCGGTAACTCCGGGACCGAGGCCATCGAAGCCGCGTTGAAGCTGTCTCGCTACTACACCGGACGGCATCGCTTCATCGCCTTCACCGGCGCATTCCACGGCCGGACGATGGGCGCGCTGTCGCTGACCGCCAGCAAGGCCGTGCAACGGCGCGGATTCGGACCCTTGATTCCCGGCGTCCACCACGTGCCATACGCCTACTGCTACCGTTGCGCCTACGGCAAAACTCCGGACACTTGCGCTGTGGAGTGCGCCAAAGTCATCGAGGATCAGCTCGTCAAGACGATCGCGCCCGCCGATGAGGTAGCGGCAATCGTCCTCGAGCCCGTCCAGGGCGAGGGCGGATACATCGTCCCGCCGCCCCGGTTCCTCGAGGAGCTGCAGCGCATCGCGCGGAAATTCGGCATGCTGCTCATCTTCGATGAAGTACAGTCGGGAATGGGCCGGACCGGAAAGATGTGGGCCGCCGATCACACCGGCGCCGTGCCGGATATCTTCACCGTCGCCAAGGGTATTGCCAGCGGCATGCCGCTCAGCGCAACCGTGTCCCGGGCCGAAATCATGACCTGGCCGCCCGGCGCCCAAGGGACCACTTTCGGCGGAAATCCGGTTTCAGTCGCGGCCTCGCTCGCCACCATCGAGCTGCTCGAACGCGAATTGGTCGACAACGCCGCGCGAATCGGCGAACATATGATGGATCGGATGAAATCCTGGCCTCAGCGATTCGCCCATGTGGGGGACGTCCGCGGTCTCGGTTTGATGCTGGCCTGCGAGCTGGTCAAGGACAAGGGGACCCGCGAGCCGTTCCCGGATTTGCGAAACCGCATCGTACAGCGCGCTTTTGAACGTGGGCTGTTGATCCTCGGAGCCGGAGAAAGCTCGTTGCGCTTCAGTCCTCCGCTCACCATTTCGCGCGACCAGGCGGACTTCGCCCTGGAGGTTATGGAAGATTGTCTTAAATGAGTCAACCGCGAACGCTTGACGTCGGCTGCGGGATCAATAAGTATCCCGGCGCCATCGGTATCGACCGCAATCCCGATTGCCGTCCCGACGTCCTCTGCGACATTGACCACATCCCCCTTCCCTTCGCCGACGGCTCCTTCGACCAGTTGCGCGCCATTCACGTGATCGAACACGTCACCGACGTCATCCGCTCCATGGAGGAGTTCCATCGGCTGGTCCGCCGCGGCGGTCGCGTCCGCATCGAGACGCCGCACTATACCGATTTCAGCTCCTTCTGCGATCCGACGCACCGTTGGCACCTCAATACATTTTCCTTCCGGTACTTCGGCGAGGATCACGCCGGATTCGGATACTACTCGCGATGCCGCTTTCGCCAAGTGTCGTTGCGCGTGAAGCTGCTGGCCTTCTGGCGATGGCTGGGATTCGAGTTCCTGGTTAACCATTTCCCGAGATACCGGCGCTTCTGGGAGCACTACCTCTGTTACATCGTCCGGGGAAAAGTGATGGAGTTCGAATTCGAGGTGATCAAATGAGGAGTTGGCTCTACCGTCTCGCTGACGCCGTCCGCGACCGGGGCAGACGCCGATTCTGGCCCGCGGATCTCGCCTCCGGCCGTCGGGCCGAAGATCTAGCCCATCGCTTCCTGCGCCGCCGGGGAATGGTGATCGTCGCTCGGAACTACCGTCCACCCTCCGGTGGCGGTGAAATCGATCTGATTGGCTGGGACGGAGATAAACTCGCGATCGTCGAAGTGAAGTCGCGGGCCACCGCCGATTTCGGCGCCCCCGAGCAAGAGGTCGACGCCGAGAAGGAGCGCTTCCTGGAGCGCGCCGCCCGCGATTACGCCCGGCGCGCGAATATCGATTGGAGTTGTGTCCGCTTCGATATTGTGAGTGTCGTCTTCACCAATCCACCAAAGCTAGAGCTTTTCGCCGATGCCTTCGAGCCCCGGCGGACGCTATAATCACTCCTTGCCTGAACTTCGTAGAGATCCGATCACAAGCCGCTGGGTCATAGTCGCCTCAGGGCGGGCCAAACGCCCGTCTGACTTTTTTCGAGAGCCCGTCAAGCCCTTCTCAAACGGCTTCTGTCCATTTTGTTATGGCGCCGAAAATAAGACGCCGCCCGAGATTCTCGCCTTTCGCCCCCAGGGCGAACCCAACCAGCCCGGCTGGACGCTACGGGTCGTCCCCAATAAGTTTCCGGTGCTGGAGATCGAAGGTGAGCTCAACCGTGAGGGCGAAGGCATGTTCGACCGGATGAACGGCATTGGCGCGCACGAAGTCATCATCGAAACCCCGGAACACAAGGCGCTGTTCGCGGATTTGCCCGAGAAACAGATTGAGGATGTCCTCTGGGCGTTCCGCAATCGCGCTCTCGACCTCCGCCAGGACCACCGCCTACGCTACGCAGTGATGTTCAAGAATCACGGCGAAGCCGCCGGCGCCTCGCTCGAGCATACACACTCCCAACTGATCGCCTTGCCCGTCATCCCTAAGCGCGTTCGCGAGGAGCTCGACGGCGCCAAGTCCTACTACGATTTCAAGGAGCGCTGCATCTTCTGCGACATCGTCCAGCAGGAGCAGCGAGCCGCCGTTCGCCTGGTGACCGAGACGGATCACTTCACCGTGCTATGTCCCTACGCCGCACGATTCCCCTTCGAGACCTGGATCCTTCCCAAGCGCCACCAGGCTCATTTTGAGGATAGCGACGCGGCCACGCTGCAGAATCTGGCCTGGGTCCTGCGGAATACGCTGCGGAAACTAGATCAGGCGCTGGAGCATCCGGCCTACAACTTCATCATCCACACCGCTCCTCTGCAGGAGGGGCAAATGCCGCACTACCACTGGCACATCGAGATCATGCCGAAGCTAACGCGCGTGGCCGGATTCGAATGGGCTACCGGATTCCACATCAATCCGACACCACCCGAAGAGGCCGCGAAATTCCTGCGCGAAACCGGAATCGCCTAAAGCGCCTCCAGCATTGCCGATGGATCAAACCCCAGCAGAACCTGCTTCCCCTTAACCAGAATCGGCCGTTTGATCAAATTGGGATGCTTCGCCATCAGCGCGATAGCTTCCGCCCGGGACGGCGGCGACTCTTTCATCTTCCGCTCCCGATACACCTCGTTTCTCGTATTGAGGAACGCCCTGTAGTCCCGATCCCCGATCAACTCATCGAGATCCGTGGCGGTCAATCCGCGGTTCAGATCGATTTCTTCGAACGCTGCTCCCTTGTCGCGAAGGAAACTCTTCGCTTTCCGGCAGGTCGTTCACGTCGGCTTTAAATAAAGTTTCATCACACGTACCTCGGGACGGCCGGGTCTATCTCCAGGCTCCACCGGTCGATCCCTCCCTCCATGCTGCTGCACGACTCCACGCCCTGCTCCCGCAGCCAACTGACCACCTGCAGACTCCGCACACCGTGGTGGCAAAACACGATCACCGGGCTAGGCTCGGACTCAAAACTGGGTAGCGCCTGAGGCACCGTCCGCATCGGGATCAGCTCGCTGCCCTCGATGCGCGCCTGCTGAAACTCAAACGTTTCCCGAACATCCACCAGGCGAAGTTTTTCACCGCTATCAAGACGCTTTTTCACCTCGCGCGGTGTGATCTGAAGAGGAACCATAACTTATTGTAACGAGAAGTTTGGTCCCGCTATTGCAATTCGAGAAGTGGAGGTAACCTATGAATTGGGACCAAATCGAAGGCAAGTGGAAGCAACTAAAGGGATCGGTTAGGCAAAAATGGGCCAAGCTGACCGACGACGACCTCGAACTTATTGCAGGCAACCGCGATGAATTTGCAGGCCGGCTGCAACAACGTTACGGAATAGCCAAGGAAGAGGCCGAACGCCAACTCGAAGAGTGGCAGAAGTCGGTATCCGATCCTGGCAAAACTTCCGGATCCGGAGCGAACTACTGATGTACCGGGCCGGCCTCCCGCTCTGAGGACCTCCGAGGCCGGCCTCCTTTCCGCTCCCTCTTGTGATACACTACGGTCCTATGAGTACTCTGTGATTCCCTCCATACTGATCCTATCCGCAGCCCGCGGCTAAGCTCCATAGGGATCTCTTTAGAAAGTAAAAACTCCGTTCTTTCGGAATTGAAAGCGAGGTATTACCTATGAAGAAAATGTTTTCCAAAGGTTTGGTGATCGCAGGAATGTTGTCGGCGCCCGTGGCCCTAACAACTATCGAACAACCGGCGACGGCATCGGAATACCGGAACGACCCCAGGCTCGAGCAATTGAAGCGATTCTTTCAGGCAGGGGAGTGCCCTGCCCAGGATTTCTCTGAAGACTTCCTGCGCGCCGCCGACCGCCACAACCTGGACTGGCGCCTGCTCCCCAGCATTTCGCTGGTCGAATCAGGCGGTGGCCGCGACGCACGCAACAATAACCTTTTCGGTTGGGATGGCGGAAAGGCGATGTTTACTTCGGCTCGCGCGGGCATCCACAAAGTCGCAGCCCGGCTGGCGACCTCCAGGATCTACCGCGATAAAGATGTAGACGAGATTCTGCGCCTCTACAATCCGAACGCAAACTATCCCCAGGTTGTTAAATCCGTCATGCGGCGGATCTCGCCCTCGGAATAACTTGTACTTACCGAAGCCTTATTGCATCAATCGGACGGCAAAGTATAAGCCGCCGAAAACCCCACAAGAAATGACGATGACCGCGACAAGCCGTATCGCCCTTTCGGTTGCGTTAACTTCTTTCGCCTGATCTTGTTTCATTCTGTCCGCGAGGCTGTCAAACATTGGAACCTCCAAAATATAAAGCCGTATATCGCCTTAAATCGGACGAGAACTAGTACGGACATACTATACCGCCAATCGGGCTCCGTGGGAAGCCCCTACCGGTCGAAATAGGCGATTCGCCTGGCCATAGAAGATTCGCCTGCCAGTGCTACATTGAAAACCATGCCCGCCCACCCTCACATCGAGCGCCATTTTGAAGCGACAGCCACCGTGCGCGACATCGTAATCGGTATGGCCGACGGCTTGACCGTTCCGTTCGCTTTAGCCGCCGGACTCTCCGGGACCGTCGCCGGGACGAAAATCGTCGTGATCGCGGGACTTGCCGAGATCGCCGCCGGCTCAATTGCCATGGGTCTCGGCGGATATCTCGCCGCCCGCACGGATCTGGAACACTACATCTCCGAGTTGAAGCGCGAATGGCGTGAGACCAAGGCCATGCCCGAAGAGGAAGCCGAAGAAGTGGCAGGACTGTTCCGCCAGTACCAGATGAGCGCCCTGCAGATCACACCTGTCGTTGATGCCATCCGCGCCGACCGCAAGCGATGGGTCGATTTCATGATGCGCTTCGAGCTTGGGCTGGAGCGCCCGGATCCTAGGCGTGCGCGCCGCAGCGCCGCGACCATCGGCGGCTCTTACATCGTCGGCGGCATGGTGCCGCTTCTGCCCTATATGCTCGTCCAAGACTCGTCAGTCGCTTTGATCTTTTCCGTCTGTGTGACGCTGATCGCGCTCTTCATATTCGGCTATATCAAGGGGCATTATACCGGCCTGCCCCCTCTCCGCGGCGCGATGCAGACCACACTCATCGGCGGCACAGCGGCAGCCGCAGCCTTCTCGATCGCTAAACTGATCGGTCACTGATCCCGAGTGTACCCCGGCCGCTCGCACGGTAGACGCTACGCGTGCTCGCTCGTCGAGGCGTTCTCTTCGGACCGTCGCATCCACGATGCAAAACGGGTATTCTTCTGGGCGATGTTCCCGCCGCTCCGCGCCACTCCCGCGGGTCACTCCAGATAGAGTCCAAGCGTCACGCGAGACTGATGCGGGAGATTCCGAAGGGCTTCGCTTCCAAGCGGTATGATGTTTGACGTGATGAGCCCGGAACGCTGGCGGCAGGTAGAGTTTGTCTACAACGCCGCGTTGGAGAAGAGTCCACCCGATCGCGGGGCATTCCTCGTGCAAGCCGTGCAGGGAGACGAGGAACTACGCCGCGAAGTGGAGTCACTCCTCGCGCAGGATGCTTCCCGCGACGGCCCATTAGACCGTCCAATTTGGCAGGACGAGACATTGCTCACGGAGACGGTCGCGGCTGGCCAGGTTCCTTTGGGAACGCAGCTTGGTCCGTATCGAATTGAATCCAGGCTCGGCGCTGGCGGCATGGGGCAGGTCTACAAGGGTGTTGACACGCGCCTCCATCGAACCGTCGCGATCAAAGTCTTGAACGAGAAGTTCAGCGACCGCTTCCAACGGGAAGCCCGTGCAATATCGTCATTGAACCACCCAAATATCTGCACCCTTTACGATGTCGGTCCTGATTTCCTCGTGATGGAGCTGGTGGAAGGCGAGACGCTCTCCTCCAGGCTGAAAAGCGGGCCGCTGCCGCTCGATCTCGCTATCCGCTACGGAGCTCAAGTTGCCGACGGGCTTGCGGCCGCTCACGCCAAGGGCTTGATTCATCGGGATCTAAAGCCCGGCAACATCATGGTGACGAAGTCGGTTGCCAAGGTGCTTGATTTCGGCTTGGCGAAGTTCGCAGGGGATCCTCAACTCAGTTCGAGCCACGCCGTGATCGGAACGCCGGCCTATATGGCGCCGGAACAACGGACGGGCAGTCCGTGCGATGAGAGAACAGACATCTTTGCGCTGGGCCTTGTTCTGTACGAAATGGCTACCGGCAAGCGCATCGAGCCAACAGACGGTGCAACGGGCTTGATGGAAGGCTTGGCGCCACAGTTCGCGCATATTGTGGATCGCTGCCTGGCGCGCGATCCGAAGGATCGATGGCATTCGGCAAGGGATGTGAAAGCGGAGCTCGAGTGGGCTGCAAAAAGTCTCACCACAACACAGATTCCGGCCCCCAAATCATCCCGGCGTTTGGCAGCGGCCGCCATAGTGATAGCGGTGTTAGCCAGTGCCGCCGCTTTCCTGCTGGGCCGGAGTTGGGCGCCATCAGCGGAACAGGTGTATATCTCAACGATTGCTCTCGAGCCGGGTACGAGTCTGCATCAGTACGCTGCATCGCGGCTTGCGCTTTCTCCCGACGGACGGTATTTGGCGGCTGCGACTGCGGCTGGCGGACGTCTGTCAATACGCTCACTCGCCGAGGATTCCTTAAAGCCCCTGGCGGGAACAGAGGGTGCTGGAACTCCATTCTGGTCACCCGACGGCAGCCAGCTCGGTTTTTTCACGGGGAACGAGCTAAAGAGAGTGAATCGGTCCGGGGGGCCGGCCATCACGCTCGCCCGCGCGGACGGGCCCGGCGGAGGCTCTTGGAACCTGGACGGGGTGATACTGTTCGCCAGCTATGGTTCAGCCCTTCAGCGTGTGTCCGCATTGGGAGGAACACCCGTTCCAGCAACCACGCTGGACAAAGAGGCTGGTCAGAGTTTTCACACAAGGCCTTTCTTTCTTCCCGATGGCCACCACTTTGTGTTTACCGCCCAGGGAACTAGAACAGGAGGGCCTTTCGACGCCAACGGGATATATGCCGGCTCGCTCTCATCCAATCGAACAAGACTGATCCTCGCCGGCGCGTCGCAGGCGCAATACGCGCAGGGTTACCTCTTCTATATGCGGCGAGAGGCCCTGATGGCGCAACAATTTGACGTCGGCCGCCTGGAGTTGAAGGGAGAAGCCGTGGTGGTCGCGCGGGAGATTGAAACCGACCTTCCTACGGGCAACCAGCAAGGGGCTTTCTCCGTTTCTCAGGCAGGCACGCTCGTTTATCAGCCTGCCCAACAGTCTCTCCTTTCGCAACTCTTCTGGTTTGACCGATCCGGAAAGCAACTCGGAACGCTCGGCGAAAAATCGCACTACACGCAGTACGCACACCCCATGCTTTCTCCAGACGAACAACGAGCCGCAGTTGTCGAGAGTGATCGTGTCAACGGGACGACTGACATCTGGATCTTCGACCTGGCCCGAGGTGGAAGGATGCGGCTGACCTCCGGCGCCAAACAAGTTCGCGGCCCGATTTGGTCGCCAGATGGAAAGAGAATCCTTTTCCGCGCTGTGCGTGGCGGCCGCTCCGACTTGTACCAGAAGGCCACAAACACACCGGGCGATGAGGAGTTGCTGTGGACGGACAACCTCAGTAAGCATCCAACCAGTTGGTCGCAAAACGGCCACTTTATTCTGTATTACACGGGCGTCAGCACGCCAGAAACCGCGGAAGATTTGTGGGTGCTGCCGCTGTTAAATCGTAAGGCCTTCCCGTTCTTGAAGACTGCCTTCAGGGAGACGCAGCCCGAAATCTCGCCCGACGGTCGTTGGGTCGCCTATGTATCAGACGAATCCAGACAGCACGAAGTGTTCGTTGTGCCGTTTCCGGGCCCTGGTCCTAAGACAAGAATCGCCGAGGCCGGGGGCGTCCTTGATTGGAAACAGGACGGCCGCGAGATCTACTACAACAACCGCGGCAAGATGATGGCTGTTTCAGTAGACGGCCGCGGCCGATCGTTCGAAGTCGGCGCCGAAAAGCCTCTGTTTGACATGCCGAGACGGGCTGGCGGATGGGATGCAACGGCCGATGGCAAAAAGTTTTTGATTAATGTGGCTGCCGAGGAAACCACGGAAGAGCCGTCGATCACACTGGTCGTGAACTGGCCGATGTTCTTGTCCAGGCCGCGATGATCATTCCGCACGGCTCAATTCACGCAACATCCATGCCTTAGCCAGCTTCCATTCGCGCATCACGGTCTGTGGACCGATCTTCAGAACTTCGGCCGTCTCGTCGACGGTCAAGCCGCCGAAGAAGCGCAATTCGATTACTTGCGCTTTTCTCGGATCCATCTTGGTTAGTACCTTCAAGGCATCGTCAATCGCGACCAATTCCGAGTCCTGTTTTGACGACATGCCGGGCATCTGGTCCAGATCGACTCCCGAATGGTCCACTCGCTTGAGTCCGCCTCCGCGTTTGGCGCACGCGCGCGCCCGCGCCGCATCCACCAGAATGCGCCTCATCAGTTGGGCGGCGACGGCAAAGAAGTGGGCGCGATCCTGCCAAGTGACGTCATCGATGTCGATCAGGCGCAGATAGACCTCGTTCACCAGATCGCCAGTCTGCATGGAGTGGCCCGCTCGTTTCGCATAATGGCGGGCAATACGGCGCAGCTCATCGAAGACGCGAGGCATTAGGCGGTTCAGCGCTGCCTGGTCGCCGGCGCTCCACGCCTTCAGCGTCTGTGTGATCTCCCTGGACGCAACCGGAATCAAAATACAAGTCCCCCTAAAAAAAACTGATACCGACTTGATAGTTATTATCTCCCGTTCTCGGTTACCCAACCGGAGATCGATTATGAACTTCCCAAGTCAAACCAAGACCGTCGCCGCGCTTTGCTTTTTGGCACTGAGCGGCTTAACGCACGCGCAAATTACTTTCGGCACTAAGCTCGAAGTCGTTGTCGCGAATAGTGTGTCCTACTTCCACGACGCAATTCCCTACGGAGAGTACGCCACCTCGCAGCGTCAGACAACGCCTGCGACCGGTGGCCGGAACTTCAGAGCCTGGACCAATATCGGGGATGTCGTGTCCGTCAACGGCAAGCCCGCCAAAGGTGTTATGACGTCCTGGCATACGGTGATTGGCCTCAGCACCAATCCGGCAAATGGACAAGCGATCTCGGATGTGAATGGGCGCTTATCTCAGACGTTCGCTGTCCTGGAGATTCTCCAGCAAGACGGCACGCCTGTGGGCAGTCTTATGTTGCAAGGCACGACCTTCGGCCCGGTGGTGCCGGGCCGGCCGAGCGGCGGCCAAGGTGCCAATTTCGCCATCGTTGGCGGGACCGGTGCATTCTTGGGGGCACGCGGATTCTCCGGTCAAGTTCGCACCAATCCCGGTCTGATCGTTGGAGCTGCTTCAGTTTCCGAAGATCCGGGAATCCGCCGATCCAGACCAGGGGACGAGTGGACTTACCGCATGACCGTCATTCCGATGAACGCGCCGGAAGTAATAACCACTGCGAGCGGCCCAGCGGTCGTTCACTCCTCCGACTTCACACCCGTGACTCCGGCTAAACCGGCACGTCCGGGTGAGGTCGTATCCTTATTCGCCCGCCATCTGGGTCCCACGACATCTACTGCCGAACCGGGCCAGCCGTTTCCGGAGACGCCGTTGCAGCCCGTAAACTCGCCGGTCGAAATCCTGGTGAACGGGACTCCGGCGGAGATCCTGGCGGCCACAGGCTATCCGGGCTCGATCGACGGCTATCAGGTCAACTTTCGACTGCCGGCGGATACAGCAAGCGGCAGCGCAATTGTGCGACTTAGCGTTGCCTGGATGGCTGCACCCGACTTCAGAATCCGGGTGCAGTAGCTTAGTTTCGGCGAGCGTTGAACAACCAAGAAGACTGAACATGAAGAAGCACTACCTCTGTGTCTGTATGCTGGCCTGCGCTTCCTTGCACGGTCAGAATGTTGTAGCCGACTGGGCGACGATCGTGCAACCCGCAATCAACACACCGCCAAAGCCCCGCCCATTCAGTTCGTGATCCGCGCGCCAGGTCGCAAGGCACGTATGCGACAACTTCTTCCAGCCGGTTCGCTGGCTGACCCTGTGACTGCCGAGTCCAAGCCGCGTGCGGCCCGGTGGCTTGGACTCGTTCTAATCTGATCGACAGACCGGAGTCGCGAAGCTGAGCATTAAAGCGGTCGCACATCAATCCAGTGTGCAATCACGTGCAAGGGTCGGCTGGCCACCGCGATCCTGGCAAGCGGCGATCTCAGGAAAGGGGATTCCCGGCCGCATTGTTCCGGCTACGGCACGACCTTGGCTTCTCGACCAGTGGGCGGATAGTCGTCACGGTGTAGCCAGTCCACACCCGCGAGTAGTCGCCTACGTTTACCGATCCCGCCCGGAGAACGGCGATACCGGAATGTGCGCGGGAGAAGCCCCTGTCGATTTACCCGCGATCGACGCGGTAGCGTTTACGAATCCGTAGTGCTATCCACATCAAAAAGAATCCGCGCGCTCCAGTTCACCGGAACGATGTGCCGGACATCATCGTCGGAGATGTGGGGCGTCCTGAGCGCCCACGCCATGTCCGGTGACCGCACTGGTCTGCCGTCAGCCGCAGCCCCGATCATTTAAGATGAGGCATGGAAATCAAGGCCCTGTTCACCGACGTTGGCGGCGTCCTCTTGACGAACGGCTGGGAAAGTAATTACCGCCGGCGCGCTGCGGAACTTTTCCATTTGGATTTCGCGCAAGTCGAGACCCGCCATCGCCTCGCCTTCGACACCTTCGAGATCGGAAAAATAACCTTCGACGAGTATCTTCGCCACATCGTTTTCTACCAGCCCCGCGATTTTTCGATGGAGGATTTCAAAGCCTTCGCCTTCGCTCAGTCACAGGCCCTTCCGCAAATGATCGAGCTTGTCCAACAAGTCAAGGCTCGAAACGGAGTCAAAGTGGCCGTCATCAGTAATGAAGGACGTGAATTGAATGAGTACCGTATCCCAAAATTCGGACTCGCTTCTTTTGTCGATTTCTTTGTGACCTCCTGCTTTGTCGGCCTCCGCAAGCCTGACCCTGCCATCTTTCGCCTGGCGATCGATCTCGGGCAGGTCCCGCCCAGCCAGACCGTCTATCTCGACGATCGCCCGCTACTGGTCGAAGCGGCCGCCACCCTGGGATTCAAAGCCGTCCACCACACCAGTTACGAAACAACGCGCCAGGCGCTGCTGGATCTGGGCTTGTCCTAAGCTACAATTGGTTCTTGCAAACCGTGCAGAGGGAGAAAAGCAAGTCCATGATCTGGGTCTTCTTTGCCATTGGAGCCGCGCTCTCCTGGGGTGTCTACGGCGCGATGCTGCACCGCGGTCAGATGGCGTTGCGCAATCCGATGCGCGCATTGCTGTGCGTCGGTATGGCGTATTTTCTGATCGGCGTCCTTGCTCCTGCCGCCGCCTTGATGTCGCAGGGCGCTTTGAACACCTTCAATCGGGAAGGAACCACCTGGGCGACGGCCGCCGGTGCGTTGGGCGCGATCGGAGCCCTCTTCATCATCATGGCGTTTCGATCCGGTGGCCTGCCGACCTACGTCATGCCCCTCGTCTTCGGCGGCGCTCCGCTGATCAACGTCCTGGTATCGATGTGGATTCATCCTCCCAAGACCGCGCCCAGCCCGATGCTGTATCTCGGATTCCTGATGGTCGCCGGCGGCGCCGGTGTGGTCCTCTATTTCAAGCCACCCGCTTAGAACGATATCCCGACCAGAAACTCTCCCTGATTCCGATTCGAATTCAACGAACCTCCGTTCGCAAAAATCTGGCTGAAGTGCTCTGAGCCCCAGCGTGTGTACCGAATCTCCGGCGATACCTTCAGAAACAAAACCCGAAGCTCGAGACCAGCCCCCACCACGACTCCGGTCGTGAAGTCCTTCTCCCTGCTCGAGCTGGTCACAACCGATTGGACAGTCCGCGTCAAACCGGTGATCGTGTCAAAATTCACACCCGCGCCGATGAATGGCCGGACGAGTTCGCCGGTAAACTTCTTCTTTACCATCAGGGGAAATTCCCACGCGTTGCCCGCCGTTCGCGAATTGGAGAAGAGACCACCAACCGTCGTGCTCGCGTTAAAGCTGAATCGACGATATAACGCGTCGACTTCCACCGAAAATCCCGCCGGCAGATTCAGCTCGATAAACGGTCCCACAATGTATCGATTGTGGGAAGAACTGATGATCGCCTGGTTCCCCGATACCGTGTCGATAAAATCAGTAAACGGCAAACCCCCTTTAACTCCAACAGATAGAGGCTGCGCCACAACCGCTGTCGATCCGATCAGGAAGAGGAGGAAAGTTTTCATAGTGTCGCCGACGCCCGCCAAAGCCTGCCGGTTGCAGGAAATAACTTGACATGTATCACATATCTAATACACTATAAGACTAGATGGGCAAGAATCCAACGGCGCGGCCGGAATTTCAGTTCCGTTTGGACGGCGCTACCGGAGTTCCCGTTTACCGCCAGCTCATCGACCAACTCCTGACGGCTATCGCTTCCGGTAAGCTTGCCGCCGGCGATCAATTGCCGACCGTGCGCCAGGTCGCCGTCGATCTGGCGATCAATCCGAACACGGTCATGCGAGCCTACCGCGAGCTGGAAATCCGCGGCATCCTCTCGACGCAGCAGGGCACCGGGACCTTCATTACCGAGCAGAAGGTGAAGGCCAGCGATGCGCAGCGCCGCCGCCGGCTCGCGCAAATGGTCGGCGACGTCATTGCCAGGGCGGGTGGAGAAGGTTTCAGTATCGAGGAGTTGCTCGAAGTCCTGCAAGAGTTGCAGGAAGAACATAAGAGGAGATAGAGAGATGGCTTTGAGTTCCGCAATTACAGGGCGCAATTTGGCCCCCACGCTTTTCGAACAACAGCCTGTCAGTAATATCGGCTTGGCGCTGTGCGCAGTGAGTGTCATCGCAGGCGTTGCGATTTCGTTTGCGACTGGCGTCACCGCCGCCTTCATTGCCAGCGCGGTCATCGGAATCTACTTGTTGTTCTCCATCAAGGTCGCCGATCAGTGGCAGAAGGTCGCCGTCCTGCGCCTGGGCCGGTACAAAGGCCTGCGTGGACCCGGCATGTTCCACATCATTCCCATCATCGACTCGCTTAGCAAGTTTGTCGATCAACGGATCCGTGTTTCCAGCATCTCCGCCGAATCCACGCTGACTCGCGACACGGTGCCGGTTAACGTGGACGCGATCATTTTGTGGGTCGTCTGGAACGCCGAGAAGTGCATTCTCGAGGTCCAGAACTTCGACGACGCGATCACGCTGAGCGCGCAGACCGCCCTGCGCGAATCAATCGGCCGGCACGAGCTGTCTCAAATGATCACCGATCGCGAAATCATGGGTCGCGAG
>Ga0075421_100002204_pt1 | contig 23159 bp, 19 predicted proteins | sample SoiMetdeltSBSDD5_FD_75292 | JGI IMG/M metagenome (GOLD analysis project Ga0075421, IMG submission 75292) | Bulk soil microbial communities from a Populus tree surrounding site in Tennessee, USA - Soil MetaG P. deltoides SBSDD5 | ecosystem: Environmental > Terrestrial > Soil > Tree plantation...
GTTGCGCTTCGAAGACGCGCTTGTGAACGAGCATGGGGCTTCCGTCGACGAGCTGGCGATCGCACCAATCGCGCTTATGACAGAGCGCATCAAGGCGGCCGCCGATGCGCGCCGCGACCCATCGCTCGTGCTGATCGCGCGCTGTGATTCGCGTCCGCAAGAATCTCTCGCGCAAGTTCAAGATCGCCTGGCGGCGTACGCCGAAGCCGGCGCCGATGCGCTCGGCGTGCAGCTTTCCGAGATCGACGATTTTCGTCAGGTCGGCGCCGCCGCGCCCGCGCCGCTGGTCAGCATGTGGCCGAGAGGACTCATGACAGCGCACGAATTTATTCAAACAGGTTTTCGTGTCGCCCTGCTGCCGTCGAGCGTGCCGCTCGCGGCCCTCACCGCCGCGCGGGAATTGTTGATCGAATTGCAGCGCTCCGGACGGGACCGAGATTACTTCGCCAGACAAAGCGAATTCACTAAGACCGAAAGCTGGTATAAAGACTTAGGTTCAACTTCGAAATAACCCCAAATCATCAGCGGAGATTCCATGCTGCAAGAAGTCGCACTGCCACGAGCCTATCGCGTCACACCGACCGGGCTCTACCTGATCTCGACGGCCCACGAAGGCAAGCGCAACGTGCAATTCGCTTTCCGCGCCCTAGGGATTTCCGACGAGCCGCCGCTGCTCCTGATCGCCATTCAAGACAAAAATTTCAGTCGCGATATGATTCAGCAAAGCCGTGAATTCGTTCTTAACGTTTGTTCGGAGAATCAGTTGCACGCCGTGGACAAAAGCCGCAATCTTTCCGGGCGTAATGTCGAAGATAAATTCATCGCCCTTGGGCTGGAAACTATTCCGGCGAAGCGGGTGCAGGCCGCCCTCGTGGCGGGATGCCACGCCAATGTCGAGTGCCGGGTTGTGCATGAATTCATCGTGGAGGGATTGTTTCTTTTCGTTGGCGAGGCGCTGGTTGCGCATGTCGACAACCAAGTCGCGCCGATCGGCCGATTGTCCGGAAAGAGTTTTCGCCTTGGCAGCCCGATCTAAACACCCTCAACGAGGAGGCATACCATGATGAATCGAATCCGGCTTTGCGTTGTGTCTTTTGCTCTTGTCATCCTCGGCTCCATCGCATTTTCGCGCGCCGAAGCCGCCACCGCCGAGGAAACTCTGGCGAAAATCAATCGGCTGCCAGCCGCGGAGCGCCAGGCGGCGTTGATCAAAGAAGCTAAGAACGAAAAAACCGTGATCTGGTATGCACCGATGAACCGCGAGGATCTACGCCAGTTCACCGCCGGGTTCGAAGCGGAATATCCTTTTCTAAGAGTCGAAATCCTGACCGGCGGGCCGCAGAGCCTGCTCAATCGCATTTTGACCGAGCGCCGTGCCGGCAAAGATTACTTTGACATACTCAATATTCGAAGCTCCGCTCTATACACCCTCAAAAAAGCTGGCGCCATCGGTCGCTACGACTCGCCGCAGCGGCCCGGCTTGCGCCCGGGCTTTTATGACAAAGACGGGTATTTCAACGGCATCTGGGCCTCGCTCATGGTTTACCTGTTCAACACGAAACAGGTCAGCCGCGCACAGGCGCCCAAATCCGTCGACGATCTGTTGCAAGCCAAGTGGAAAGGAAAAATGGGCATGGATCAGGACGCCGACGATTACCTCGCCGCGCTCCTCGATTATTACGGCGACGTCAAAGGCAAACAGATCACAAAGAGCCTCGGAGCGCAGCAGTTGAATATCCGTAAAGGCCGCTCGCTGGTTTCTCAACTGGTCGCCGCCGGCGAATTTCCCGTTCAGATCGATGCACATCATCACGAAGCCGTCGCGCTGCGCCAAGCCGGCGCGCCGGTTGACTACGTATTTCCTGAACCATTCATCCCAGTAAAATCCGTCTCCGCGTTACCGATGTCATCCCGTCCTCCTCATCCTCATGCCGCAGCTCTGCTCGTGGATTTTATGCTCTCGAAGAGAGGTCAGGAACTCGCCTTCAAGCAGCGCCGCTGGCCGGCGTTCAAAGAACTTGCCACCGGCGGCCCCGACGACGTCGGCAATCGCAACACCCTGGTCCCCGACGCGGAAAAATGGGGTAGCCGCTATGAAGAGCTGGTGCAACTGACCGCATTACTGGGACGCTAGAATTTTCAGCTATTGGTGCCACCCCGGCGTCCATGGACGGACAAGAGACACCCCTGAGGCGCGGAGGACGGACGACCGCAGCCATCGTTCGCATCGAGGATAGCGTGCGCTATCCAGCCGGCCCGCGTTCCGCTTTCGTTCATCATCTGCTCATTAGTCTAAAAACGCGAGGGTTTTCCGGTGCGCCACGATTTCTCGAGATTGACTCATCGGGCCGAGAGATACTTTTCGTTTTTACCCGGAGGGTTCCGGCCCAGGTGGGAAGTTTTTTTCACGCTCCACTGGGTGCGGTCGCGCGCCTTTTACGCCAATTTCACGAGGCCAGCGCCAGCTGTGAACTAACCGATGAGGGTCGAGCAGAATTTTAACGAGCTGACGAGCGCACCAAACGTACAGGTAAATTAAGCTGCTTCGTTAAACATTTAACCAACTTCTGCGAATGTGCGCAGTAATTCTGAAAACTGTAATCCTACGCTTCGGTTACTCTTCTAAATAGCGTCCTGACCGCGTAGCTACAACGTTTCGGCAGAATAGCACGAAAGGAAATTTCCCATGCCGCAAATTTCTTCGATGCAGGCAAAATGTTTTGCACTCTTGTGTCTCATCATTCTTTTAATGATTGCGATAGGTCGTTCGCTCTATGCCGCTTCCCCGTCGCCGACCATCGTTCGCGTTGGCTACCCGCAACTGAACGGCGCCGTCATACCGCTCTGGACCATTCAAGAAGGCAAGCTCGATCAGCCTTACGGCGTCGACTTCAAGCCGATCTATATCCCGGGCGGCTCGCGTCTGACGCAGACCGCGGTTTCAGGCGACGTCGACATCGCCTTGACCGGTGGCGCGGTGATCAACGCGATCTTGAGCGGCGCCGAGTTGATGTATATCGCGCTTCAAGTGCCAACCTACGCCTTTTCGCTGTACGGCCGGCCGGAAATCAAAGAAGTGTCGGACCTGCGCGGCAAAATCCTCGGCGTCATCACCAAAGGCGCTTCTTCCGACCACGCTTCCATCGCGCTTTTGCGGGTACACAAGATGACCCAGAAAGACATGAAGGTTTTGTATTTTTCGCGCCAGCAAGACGCGCTCGCCGCGCTCGATAAAGGCATCGTCAATGCCGCGGTGCTTTCCGCGCCGACCACACTGATGGCGCGCCGTCTCGGCTACAAGCAGGTCGTCAACATTGGATCGCTCAAACTCCCCTACACCTTTATCGGCGCCGCTGTAAACCGTTCCCTTGCGCGCCAGAACCCTGAAGTGATCAAGTCGTTTTTGAAAGCCTTCATAGCAGGTTTGAAAGCTTCTAAGGACCAACCAGCTCTCGCCAAGCAGTCCTCGGCGCGCCATTTCGCCAGCCAAGATCCGGAAATTGCGGACGAGGCTTACAATTCTTTCGTCCCGCTGTTTCCGCGAGTGCCCTATGTGCTCGAAGAAGCCGTGCGCGGCACGCTTGCGGCGACGGACCATCCTAAAGCAGCCACCGCAGATCCGAAGATGTTTTTCGACAACCGCTTCCTGCAGGAACTCGAGTCGAGTGGATTCGTTAAAGAACTTTACGGCAACAAGTAGAGAATGGTTTAGTCTTGCTAGAGCACGGCTGATGGCCGCCTTTGTGATCAGCTCTCGCCGCCCAAACGGACTAACGCCGCCTTGATGCTCGAGCGCATGCGTTCGAGCGCGCGCGATAGTTCGCCGAACTCGCTTTTGTCGGCGGTCCCCAGCGAGGGAGCATCAAGATCGCCGCTGCTGATTCGGTGCGCCGCTCGGACCAAACGCAGGATCGGCCGATTGATTCTCCAAGAGAGATAAACGGCCATCAACACGCCGCCGCCAGCTACGAGCAACAGAACTTTGACAAGCGGCATCACGTCTCGATTGATCTCGGAGGTGATTTCATCGCGCCACAGCCCAAGCCGCACTGCGCCGATTTTGCCGTCCATCACCGGTACCGTCACTTCATAGACAACGCCATCGCCCAGTCGAAAACTCCGCTGGCTCTCGGCCCGGATGTCGCCCAAGGCTGTCGTGTTTTGAACTTCTGCGGGTAAGATGTCTAAGGTGTGAGCGAAGATTTTACCGGCGCGATTCTGCACAATGATATAGGCCACCTCCGGTTGATTAACGTGCTTGCGCAATAGTTCGCGGAGTCCCTTAGCGTTGTTTTTAAATAGATACCCGGCCGCATTGTCGCCGACGTTGATCGCCGTCAGCCGGGCCCTTTCAATCACCTGCCGGCGCAGCGAAGCGAACAGTGTAAAATGAACCAGAAAAATCGTGAACAGGCCGAACATCGCAACCACGCCGGTGAAACTAAAAACCAGCCGGCACGTTAGGCCGTACCTGTACGACGCCCAGCTTGCCCAGACGCTGCTCGGCGACGATCGGCGTCTCCCCAATGCGAAATCGGAGTGGGTCTCGGCCGAGACGACGGGTCCCTCGAAATAAGTTTCTTCGGTTTGAGCGTTTTCCGGCCACTGGCGGCCTCGGACTATGACCACTTCCGGTGCTTGGACAATTTTTGGCTGGACCGGAGCCGGCATTTTTCGCGAGCGCTCTTCCTTGATGATGTACAGAGCCGAAATGATGGCCCGCAACGCCAGGAAGATACCACAGACGCCGAGAACTCCATAAAAGAACGCTTCGAGTCCCACGCTGGCCAACCAGACTCGCCCGCCAACAGGCTGATTGACGCTTTTTGCTGAAGTAACACCGCTTTTCTCCGGCGTTGAGAGTGCCGCCAAGGCGATTGAATCGCTTCGCGCGAAGTATGCGAGCAGTACTGCAAAGGATCCAAAGGCGAGAATGAAAATCAAAGTCAAAATGAAGAAACGGCTTCTCATCGAGATGGTCCGTTAGAAAACAAAGCTAAACCAAAGCGACGTGACGGCGCCGACAGTCCTTCCCATAGTAGACCGAATCTTGCAAAAATCGCTGAAAAATTCAATCACGATAAAATGCCATACATGACGCGCAGAGACGCGTCAATGACCGGGGAGTCAGCGCTCAAAGCATCCAAATGTCAACGTGTGGCACGGTAGCGATTTACCGGACGCTCGAACGTTTCGCCGCAGGGCCTGCGCCGCCCCGGATAGCCGGAACGTAAGTGGCGCTAGCGCTTCGGCTAGATCAGTTGGTTTTGATCGAGGCGGCTCATCACCGCGCGCAAGCTAGATCGCATCCGCTCCAACGATCGCGCAATCTCGCCGATTTCATCCGCGCGCTTGAGTTGGAGAGGCACGCCGAATTCGCCTTTACTGATTCGATCCGCATGCTGGACAAGATCAAGGAGGGGCCGATTTAGAGACCACGCGATGTAGACAAATGCCACCGAGATGCCAAGGAGCGCAACCGCCATCATTGCGACCATGGGTGCCAAAGCGCGCCGCGATTCCGCTTCAATTGTCCCGCGCCAAAGACCGAGATGAACAAAACCTTGTCGGCCGCTATCAACGCGTTTGGCAACTTCATATACGGCCGAGCCACGATATCGGACCACAGCACCGGGCAACGCGCGTTCGGCCGATCTGGGAAAATCTCGATCCAAATAGATCGGCAAGTCCTTGGGATGGTGTACGATGATCCTGCCTGTCGCGTCCTCTATAAAAATAAACGCGACCCCGTCTCTCGAAGCGTACTTGCCTATTATGTCGCCAAGGCTCTGAATCGTTCCCGCTGCCAGATTGCGTGTTGCGATTTCATTGATGCCAAACGCCATGTCATCAGCGCGACTCTCGACTTGCTTGTCCAGAACCCTGCTTAGAAACCCGTAAACGATGATGCCGGCGCTGATGCCGAAGAAAATACCAACCGCGCAAAACGAAACCGTCAGCTTGCCTAGCAAGCCAGTTTGACGCCGTTTGTTTTGTGGCGGCTCTTCAGCGCTAGGCAGCGCGCCCGTCGGCTTGGTTTCGACGTCCGCTGTCGGCACCACGCCTGTCGGTATAGCGGCACCCGGCTCGGGGGTCGCTTCTTTCATGGCCCTTTTTGCGCGGGTTACGACCAATAAAAGGGAAAATATCGCCGCGCCGACTATCGTCACCGGGACAACTATGTCATTCATCCAACCGTAGTTGGTGCGGTCGAGCGCGGGGGCGAAAATCGCGCCGAATATCGAGACAACTTTTCCTAGTAGGCCGACCACGCTCCAATGCGAATCGGTAAAATAGAGATAATCTGCCAGTAATCCGCAGAACACGATCGAAAGGATGGTGGGACCGATTAATCGTCGGTTATTCATGAAATGCGCTTAGTGTAATCGATCCGGCGAGCCATTCAAAGCGATCGATTCGCGCCGTCGATTTGAAATGAACGTTCCGCGGCAAGACAATCCGACAGCCAACATGCGTCGCGAATTTAGCAGTAAACAACTAGATCCCGACCGCAGCGCGCAGGTTACCGCATCCTTTTTATTGGCAAGCAGCGAGGCAAGCAATTCCGATACGGATCAGGCGCTGAGTCAGGCGAGTGGGCCTCAAGCGGATTTGTCATTATCGAGCTGTAAAGCCGCCAGGGCTTTTTCGATCAACAGGCGTCGGACTTTCTTTTCCTCCGCCGCCGATACTTTGGCATCGCCCACCACGTGAACAATGCCGTTACCGAGCACCAGTCGATTCGCGCCGACCATCTGGGCGACGGACAGCGCCGAAGTGATTTGCACGGTGGGGATACCCGCCTTTTCCAACTCGGTTGTGATCGCAGCGCCGCTGCGCGTGCTCGTCCCTCACGTCGAGGTGAGGATGACGGCGTCGATATCGAGGCTTTTTACCTTGTCGGCCATTTCGCGTCCCATGCGGCGCGTATTCGATAATGGGTTGGCCAAACCGGACGTTGAAATAAATTCGTCACACAGCGCGCCGATGGCGCCTTCACTTTCCAGCTCGCGCAGGACATCCAACGGCACCAGGCGGTCGGGATCTTGCCGGACGAACTGCGGATCGTAGCCGCCGTGTGAGACCTCATAGTCTTCGCCCTTCAAGTCGTCGCAATCTTTAACGCTATACGAACCCCAGCGCGTTGCCGCCGAGCCTTGGATCTTGTCGGGATTGCCCTTCGGCACCAAGCCGCCGTCGGTAATCAACATCACCTTCGCTTTGTGCAAGTCTTTGATGCCCGCAGGCATGGGCACCGGCTGAAATGTCGCAGGCACCATTTCCGACTCGAAAGGCTCGCCTCGGGTTTTGGCGAGCGCCATTGCAACAAGCCGCTCAGCGGCGGTCTTTTCGACGAACTGATCACGGATCAGGCCGCGCTCAATATAACCATCCTCGGCGGGCAAACCGATGGGCTCGTGGCGCATCAATTTGACCGCGAGATGCGCCATCTTCTCCAACACGCCGCGCATCCGCGCCGCGTTGTCGCCGCTGTCGACAATGTACAGCGGTTCGCGATAGAGATCCGCGCCCGGATTTTCCCGCGCCATGCCGGTCACCACCGGAATGCCGATTTGCGATTGTACCGCCGAACCAAGCGCGCCCGCGGCCATGCCGTATCGCCCGGCCAAAAAACAGGGTCCGGCAATGAACAAATCGGCATTGCACGCGCGAATTTTTTCCAACGCCGCGGCAATCAACGACTCTTGATTCTCGACCGCGTAGTTGTCGCCGCAGATGAGCGTCATCACCACTTGCGCTTCGGCGCCAAGCAAGTGCTCCAGGAGCTTTCCGGGACCTATCGCGCCGTCGCGCGCCTCGAGCGAAGCCTCCGCTTTCTCTTCTCCGCCAAGTCCGCCGAAGAACTGATTGAGATAATGCACGACGCGCATGATTACTTCTCCTTAACTTGCCTGCTTTGCGTTCCTTGCAAATAAATTGCTCGTCTTCACTCTCAGGCCTGTTGTCACACTTCTCGCGTTCTCAATACAACATCGATCTTAGCCGCGAAGCGCCTTGTTGATTGGCGACGCCGACCACGTTCAGCGACTCGATCTCAAACGGTCCGGCGAGCAATTCGGCCAGGCCGCTGTTCGCTGCGACTACGCGCTCGACCGGAGGCAGAGTCCAGTTCGTGCTATTGCCGCCAACGCACACAATCGCGTCGACCTCAGGAAAATTGAACAACAGCGCCGACTCGACGCGATGATCGCGCGCCAGATCGGTCACCTGCACGGCGGTCTTAACTCCCGCGCTTTCGAGCAGTCGCGCCGTCTCAGCTAAATCCGTGTGTGGCACGCCGCCGCCGAATTTTGTCAGCACCGCGGCGTCGGCATGGAGCGCCCATTTGACAAGATTGGCGCTAAAGCGCGTGTTGCGCTCTCGGTCGAAGTTATTAGCTGAGGCGATGGTCGCCACCGTGCCGACAAAATTTATTTCACCGGCTCGATCGCGGCGATAGAGTTCCAGAATCACCGGATGGTTTTGATAAAAATAAGTTTCCGCGCCGCCGAGCGAGGTGTGATACGAGGTTACGACTGCGCCATCGAGCCATTCATTCGGATGCAGCAATGTTGGTAGCAAACCCTCGGTGTCCGCGCCGTATATAATCTGTTCATCGGCTTCCGGCTTTCGCTGGCGTGAAAAAATTTGCCCGATATAAGCGATTCGCGGCAACCCACTTCTCTCGCCGGCAGTGGCAACTTCGAATGTCTCCGCACGCTCGGGTAACTCGTCCAAAGCTGCCCGCGCCAAATGCACGGCGACTTTCAATTGTGCCGCGCGATAAGCTTTGTGCCGGGAATGGATCGGTAAATCGCCGCGCGTATGCGGGATGACGATCAAATGATGCAAAACCGCGTAACGCGAGCCCGCCGCCGCAGCGCCGCTCATCTCCAAAACATAACCCGTGGCGCCACGCGAATCGCCGGGCGATTGTTCGCGCAACGCGGTGACCGCTGCACCCGACAAGACATGAGTCCTGCCATTGCCGGCCGTCACTGGCGGACCGATAATACCTGGCCAATCGGGACTTCCGCCCGGCGCCTTAGCTCTCGGTTCGACGATATCGAAGATCGGTCCCGCGCGGCAACTCTCGCCGGGGCGCGCGATCTCGAAATCAACGGACTCAATCGCAGAATCTTCGAGCACCAACCGCATCAACTCGTCTTTGTCGACCATGAGTACGGTTCCGTCGAGCCAAAGCGTTTCCGCAAAACGAATTTCCGAGATCGGATGGGTCGCCAGTGTCAGCGGCATGAAAAAACTCCGCAATAAGCTGAATGTGAATCTAGTGCTGAACAGACTGACTGTCAATTCGCGCGATTGGCTTGACATCGGGCCTTTGGCGGCATTACGCTCGTGACAAGAGAGGTTAACGTCATGGCGAAACAGGGATTCAAAGTATTCGACAGCGATATGCATATTATGGAACCACCCGATCTTTGGGAGCGCTACATCGATCCGCAGTTTCGTTCCCAAGCGCCGCGCGGTAGGACTTCCGAAAACGTGCGCGATCTCGGCACGATCTTTCCGAAGGTACCGGTAGATACCCGGCGCACCGGCGGCACGCCGCATCGCGGCCGCAACTTTGACAAGAACCAGGACATCTATCGAAACCACGCCGAACGCGGCTGGACCGGCGAAGTCCAACTCGAAGCGATGGACACCGAGGGCATCGACACCGCCGTGCTGTTTCCCACCCGTGGCCTCGGCGTCCTCACCTTCCCTGATCAAGACCCGCGTTTTGCCGCGGCGATGGCGCACGCCTACAACGATTGGCTGCATGATTTTTGCCAAGTCGACCCGAATCGCCTGCTCGGCGCCGGCATGATTTCCGTCTATGATATCGATGACGCCGTGCGTGAGACGCGCCGAGTAGTGGAAGAATACGGCTTCCGCTCAGTGTTTCTGCGCTCGAATATCGTTAACGGCAAGAACTGGTACGATCCTTACTACGAGCCGCTGTGGAGCCTGCTCGAAGAACTTAATCTACCGCTCGGTTTCCACGAGGCGTCCGCGTCGCGCTCGCGCCAATGCGCGGAAAACTTCGAACCCAACTTCGGCCTGCGCCGGGTTTACGCGCAACCGTTCGAGCAGATGCTTGGTCTTGGCAGCTTTCTTGGCGGCGGCATTCTCGAGCGTCATCCGAAAATGAAAGTCGCGTTCCTAGAAGCGAACTGTTCTTGGCTGCCTTGGCTGCTCTGGCGCTTGGATGAAGGATACGAGCGCGAGGGCGACATTTTCATGCAGGATCTAAAAATGCCACCGAGCGAATATTTCAAGCGCCAATGCTTCATTTCGGTGGAGCCTGACGAAGCGCCCGCACGACATACGATCGAGGACATCGGCTGCGACCATCTCGTCTTCTCCACCGATTATCCGCATGGCGATTCCAAATATCCGCATGCAGTAGAGAGCTTTCTCAAGCTTACGTTGTCCGATGAAGACAAGCGGAAAATTCTCTGGGACAATTGCGCGCGTTTCTACGGCGCAACCGATTCGGCAAACGAGAACCAATCCACTGCGGCCAAAACGATTCCACAACAACCGCATCCATAAGGAGGAAAAATGGAAACACAGACCGAGAGCCCGTCACAGCACCAAATCCAGAACGAGAACGCAATGGATCGCTTTATCCGCAAGACGCGGGCGCTTTTTGCCAAGGAACCCGATCTCGACAAGCGCTGGAATGCGCTGCGACCGATTCTGGCGGAATTGCTCGCCGATCCGCAAGTCATCGCGGCAGCGAAGCAATGGCCGGACTGCGTGCCGGCGAACGGCCGCGCGGAAAATTTACTTTTCTACGAAGATGCCGATTACGGCTTTGCGATCAACGGCCTCACCAAAGGCGAGGCCCGGCACGGCCAGCGCGCGCGCATTCATGATCACGCGCATATCTACACGCTGTACGGCGTGCTCGACGGCCGGGAGCGAGTCGTGCGTTATGATCGCCTCGACGATCGCTCGAAACCCGACTATGCAGAGATCCGCGAGAGCAGCAACGTGCTCGTTAGTCCCGGCGAAATCGACTTGGTTAAGCCGTATGAAATTCATACCGAGCTAACCGTCGGCGAACGCACCGTGGCCGTCATCATTCGCAGTCAAAAAGGCGGCGATTTCAATCAAGGCCGTTACATTCCGGAGGAAAATAAATACTACGAGAGTCTCGGACCGCGGCAGACTCCATGCGAAATGCTGCCGAGAAACTAGGGTCTGATCGGAGCACCCACAACGTTACGGAGAATTTTATGTCACGACCCGAAAGAGTCGAAGAATCCCTGCCCGCCTTCGAAACCTTCGTCAATTACTCGGTCAATACCGGCGAGAAGCCCGCCAGCTATGGCGGCATCAACACTTTCGAAGCCGACAAAAAGCGCACAGGGAAGTATCAAGAGTACAAGGTGCCGATCTACGATGGCCGGGCAATCGCCGACAATCTCTCACTTGAAAGAGAGGGATTTATCCTGGTTCGCCATGACACCAAGGTAAAAGATTTTTATGAAGAGAGTGAAATCCGTTCGGTTTACTATCCGGAAATCGAGCAGCTGGTAAAGCAAACCGCCGGCGCGAAAAGAGTTCTAGTTTTTGACCATACGCTCCGCTCGGCCGACAGCGCAACCCGCGAAGCGAAGCAGATCAGCGGTCCGGTGCGCAATGCGCATAATGATTACACCGAATGGTCGGGACCTCAACGCGTGCGCGACCTATTGCCGGGCGAAGCCGAGGAATTGCTCAAGCGCCGCTTTGCTGTCGTCCAGGTGTGGCGTCCCATTCGCCATCCAGTGCAAAGAGAACCCCTGGCCATTGCCGACGCGAGAAGCATCGGCATGAAGGAGCTATTTCCCAGCTCGCGCGTTTACCCGGACCGGGTCGGTGAGGTGTATCATTGCGCTTATAACTCGGAACACCGTTGGTATTATTTTCCCAATATGCAGCGTCACGAAGCAGTGGTGTTCAAAACCTTCGACTCGATAAAAGACGGCCGCGCCCGGTGGACGGCTCATACGGCCTTCGACGATCCTACCAGTCCGCCCGATGCTCCACCGCGGGAAAGCATCGAGATGCGAACCTTGGCTTTCTTCTGATTTCGGTAGGCGATTCGGATAAACAAAAAGGCCTGCGATACTAAGCGCAGGCCTTTTTTAGTGGGTTTTTGCGAAGCGCAAATAAAGATCTTCTCAAGATCTTGGCAACTCGGCAACGATCCGTTTATTTACCGGTTTGTTTCTTTCTCGGCCGTTTCCGGCACGTCATACAGTCGATCTTTGCAGCCATAATTTCCTCCTTGTAGTGCGGTTCTTTGTATCACCCAATCCTTAGACGTCAACGGGCTGAGCTCCATCAGATCGTCAACAAGCGCCCACTTTCCAACGATTTTCTAAGGAGTTACGGCATTTTTAAAAACTCTGCCTGGCACTTAGCCGAGCATCTTGAAGTAGAAAACCATAAACCGCAGTAAAGCGCCGTGAAATACAGGTAATTCATCGAATCGAATAGGTATGAAGAAACTCGCTGGATGGCAAAATGGACGATTTTGCGCACATTCGACAAGCACTTGTCTTGAGGTCCCAACTTCCGGTAAAGTCCGTTAGACACTGAAATCTAGAATCAACCTACAGGGAGGGAAAAGATGGCGAAGATAGACAAGATTACGGTGGTGGACGTAGAAAAACAGGCGCAATGGGGCCGGCCTACCGGTCGCAATTACGCGCGCCCAACCCAGACCGACCGCGTGCACATTGCACTCAACAGCTACGAGCCGGGGGTCAACGATGAGCTGCATTGCCATCCCGGCTCCGATCACACCTTTTTCGTAGTTCAGGGCGAATGCACCATGAAGGGCTTGAAACCGGATGAAGAGTTCGTTTTAAAGCAGCACCAAGCGGTACATGTTCCCGCAGGCTTCTTTTATCAGCTCAACAATACGGGCAAAGAACGTTTGATCCTCTATCAGGTCAGCACCGAACCCAAGCCACGACCGAAAATCGGCAAAGTCATCTATGGCGTTCACACCGGCCTCAAAGAGCATCTTCTCAATCCCGTCGAAGCGAAAGTCGCGCGCCCATGACCTTTGCCGAAGTTCTCGATTGGTGCCGAAAAAATCATGCTGACGTGCGCGGTGTTTACCGCGGCAAAGATGTTTCCATTTCGCACAAGGATAGTGCACTTCCTGCGGAGCTGCCGTCTATCGGCGAGATCTTTCACTGGGATGTCGAAATGCCTGAGTTGAATCACTACGTGAGCAGCTCGGATTTTGAGCGCATCGTGACCGGCAAGCTCACCATCGACGGCTTCAAGAGCACACTGCGCGGCAGCGATTGAGGCGAATTTTTGACTGTGCATAAACAAAATCGCCACCCACAGCGAAATGCCGCGGGTGGCGATTTTGGCTTTGCAGCGTAGATCTATTATGCGGGCAGGTTCGGATTCCCGACCTCGGGCGAGTTCCACTTCAGGTGGCGCTCTAAGAAATCAGTCACCAACGGCCACGAAAGGTCGGCGGTGTGAGCGTTATACCCGGGCGCTCCGGGGTCGACGTAGCCGTGGCCGCCGAATGGAAAAAAATGCCACTCCAACGGCTGGCCGTTCTCTTTAAATGCCTGCCACATTTGCTCCTGCACCGGCAGCACCGTAGTGACATCATCAGCGCCATAAAGATTAATCGATGGACAGCGAATCTTCCGCGCGCTCACGGTTGGATGTACCGGCCGGAGCGGCGAATCGGGCTCGGCGCGCACCGTCGGATAATAGCCGACGAAAGCACGCACGTCGGGAGTCGCCGCGACGAAATGAATCGCAATGCGGCCGCCCATGCAGTAACCACAGACCGCCACTCGATCCTTGTTGACCGTTGCCTGCTTGAGCAAAAAACGCCAGCCTTCCGTGAGCACGCGGGTAAATTCAGGATCCGGCGTTTTCGCTTGAATCTGCGACCCGCTAACGATATGGGTCGGCTCCGGATAACCCAGTTGTTCGAAAACATTGATCGCGAAAGTCGTATAGCCAAGCTTGGCGAACTTTCGCGTTTCGGTTTTGATATACTCGCCAAGCCCTCCTTTTGGATGAATTAAAAACAATGCTGGACCAGGCTCCGATCGCTCCGGATAAGACAGAAATCCCGCCACTCCATGTTCTTTGCTGCTAAAGGCTTGCTCAATAATCCGCATTACCCCACTCCTCGGAAATTTGATATAGAAACGCAACCTAACACGATCCCTCGAGATCGGTAAAGGGCTGTGCGTTAACAAAGCATCGATCACAAGTTTTGATACCATAGTACGGCCGATTTCGGCTTTGGCGCACCCCGCCGGAGAGAAATTTATCTGCCCGTATATATTGCGAAAATGCCGATCTGGCACCCCTTGAGCTATAGTCTCGCTTACGCGCCTCCTCCTCTATCGTGAAAAAGTGAACATTATTGGCCGAGCAGACAAAATAGACGTGGCTGCGACCAAATAGATGACTACGCTCAACCCTGATTTTTTAAGTATTTAGAAGAACTATTTAATGCCAAAGCTGATGGAATGAGAATTGCTCAGTTTCGCAGTGAGCAAAAGCTTCCTCGAGACCACAGGAGAACTTTGGCGCAATGCAAGACCAGGGATCCATACAACCGCTACCCCCATCAAACAAGAACCAAGAGAATAAAGGAGATCTGATAGCGTTTCCGGCTACTCCGTCGTTTTCTCTCGCCGAGGCCAATTCCATCGTCGATATAGAAATTCAGGCCGATCAACTTCTAGCTTACATTAATAAACTTACTTCGCTCGCCGATCGGGCGTGCAGCACGGCGATAAGCCAAAACGAAACGACGCACCTAATCGAAGAAAACCGGCGCAGCGAGATGATCAACTTGCGCAGTCATTTGGATCAGCAGAGCGCTCAACTGCGCGAACAGCAACTTGCCCTGCTCCGTCTCGAACATGAATCAAAAACCAAAATCGCAAGTTTGGAGAATCAGTTACAACAGACCAAGTTTCACCGAAACGAAGAAAACCGACTGGCGTTATTGCGCGACGAGAATGCGAAACTTGCCAGCCTGCTCCGTGAAGCCGAGTCGCGGGCCGAGCAGACCCAGTCGCACACTCAAGGCGATCTCGCACCCCATAGCCAGGAAGTCGCCGAATTGAGGCTCCAGCTCGCCAAACGGGACGAGGCGATTCAAAGTAAAAACAACGCGATCAAAAATATCGAAGTCGATTTTCGCGCTAAGATCCTGGCGTTGGAGCAGAGCCTGAGGGACACCCAAGCCGAATTAAGAAATCACGAGGCGCAACTCAAAGAAAAAGACGCTCTAGTTCAAGCAACCGCCGCCAAAGAGGCGGAAATGGGCAATCTCATCAAGCGTTTATCCACCGAGTGCTCGACTCTGAGTAAAGAACTTCACCAAAAGAACCGCAAGCTCGCGCATACCGAGTCAAAACAAGGGCAACCTATCGCTGACGCAAGAATTTGGCGCCGCGTGATCGGGCGCCTGCAAGAAGATCCGCAATAAGTCGTTCTGGCATTAGATCCGCCGTTGCCAGAGACTCATCGATCAAAAACTCCTTCTCTTTCCAGCTGCACGACGAAAGACGAATCGACCAGTGATGCCGGGTCGATGTTCCTTGCTTTGGGATTCGTTTCGGCGATCATCGCTGTTAGAATTTTCATCGCGCTCGGATCGGTGTACGGCTTCTTGAGCATTATCTGGCGATAGGTTCCGTAACCTTCCTCAATCATCGCGCGGTTTCTCTCCAATGGCATGCGCAAGTACTTGGCCAAGATCTTCGACTTGTTGCGATTAAACTGCATCCCTTCAGCCCGCGCCGCGACGAATCGCGACATGGTGCGCGAATCTTCGCGCAAAGACTTCTCTGAAACCGCGACGATATTGCGCAGATAGGGCACGTCCATCGGCGCCAGATCCACGAGCAGTTTGTAACCTTCCTTGGCTGCCATCGTTGTGTACGGCGGATCCCATATCGCCGCCGGCACTTTGTTGCCGAGCAACGCTTCGACACGCGCCAATTTGCCGCCGATATTGAGCGGAACTACTTGATCCTTCGCGAGCCCGAGCGCAAATGCGTTTTGCGCCACCAGAGCGAACCCAGCCAACCAGACAACGCCCAGGAATGATTTGCCTCGATTCATTGAAACACCGGTTATTCCACCATTCCAATACTCGGTCATTCCAACCGTTCCGGCATCACCGCCACAGTCTGCATATGTGTTCCGGTGCGTCCTGGCAGATACGCCGATTTGGCGCCCGCTCCCCCGGCGACGACGAGCCAAATATCCTCCGGCCGGTCCACGGCGCCAATTTCACCAGCTGCGCCATTTTTTTGAAACCAGCGCGGCCGCCGTTTGGACAACAGTTCGAGATTTTCATCCGAAATCTTTTCATGAGGCAGTCTCGCCATGGCGAACAATTCCTGACGAATAGCATCTTTTGAGTATCCGCCGGCAGCGAAAATCGCTGCATGCTCCGGACAAATTACGATTAGAACTTCCGTCGCGGTCACCCCGCTCGCCAAACCGCCGGTCATCGTCAGCGCGAAGGTCTTGAGCAGTCCCTTGGCCGTCTGGCTCGCCATATCGACGGCGCTATACACACCGCTGCAACCCGTGACGCTAACCGTATCGCAATTCATATCGAGACCGCGCTCAGCATGGAGCGGCTGCCACGGACTCGCCTCTTCGTTCTCCCCGAAGCAAAAGGTGTACTTGGCCGGCTGTCCGACCGTCGACTTGTCGAATTGCCCGGGAATCGCCCCACCGATATTGGTCATAATCAATCGCAGCGCTCTGCCGATGGTCGCATTGGCGCGCCATCCCGGGCCGAGGACATTCGCTCCCGAATTGATTTTTATGCGCTGGCGGCACGGCCCGTTGACGATAATCATCGGCGCGACGTTGCCGGTGGTGGTTTGCACGCCGTCGAGATTAAATCCCGGCAGCAACGCACCCGTTGTCGCCGCGACAACCAGCGGAAAATATTCCGGCAAACAGCCAGCCATCACCGCGTTGGCAGCAAGCTTTTCAATGGTCGCCCTACCGTTTAGTGGCGGCATCGCGCCGAGGGAAAAGTGCCAATCCAATCCGCTAGCCGCGACCATTTTTTCAACCGCCGCCCGCGTCGGCGGCAGAACCGGCAGACCGTCGCTCCAGCCGCGTTCGATCATCTCGCTGAATAATTCGGCGGGCTCGATTGAAACCGTAGCCAATGAATCGGAATAAGCGCCGTTCGAACGGTTTATCGCCCTCGCACCGTCAGTAAATTTATTATTGCGCAGCAACTGCACCGCAATCACGTCAACCGTCGACTCCGCCAACAAGCGTAATCGGTCGAGAGCAATCGATCCCACCGGGTGCGGCACTTTCACCAAAGGCAAATCGGCCATGCCGCGATTTTGCGACTCGCTCTGAGCCAGGGTAAAAAACTCGTCGGTGACGATCGTGGCGGTCGGAATCGCCGCGCTTTCGAGTTTGACGGAGTCGTGGACACTCCACGACGTGCACGAGCCTCAATCGGCAAAGGCGTTGATCACGACATCGCAGCGCCCGATCAGCTCGGGCAAGCAGTCCGCCTCGGTCCGGCTCATTTTGCGTAGCGCCACGAGCTCGAAATCGCCCTGTCGCCGCTTGAGCAGATCACCGACAAATTGCAGAAACTTATCGGCATTGGGTTTGTTGTTGTCGAGCAAGCCGACGCGCAATCCGCGCAGGGAATCGTGCTTGCGCCGGGCCAGACCGGTTTGTTTGCTCGCGCCGACTCCTACCGGATTGACGATCTCGATCGATGTCCTGCTCATGGAATGCCTCCCGATTGGCCGCGCCGGAATTACGAACCAATAGTGATTCAGCGAATTTTCAACATGCGCTCGATGGGGACCCGAGCGCGCGCGGCCAGCTCCGGCGCCACACTAATCTCATGAACACCGTCGCGCAAGGATTGACACACTTTGCGCAAGGTATTCTGCTTCATGAAGGCGCATACAGCCTCACGGCTCGCCGGTACGATAGTCTTGTCCGGCGCCGCTTTTGAAAGTGGATAAATATTCCCGACCTCGGTCGCCATGATGACGACTTTTTGCGGCGTGTCGCGCACGAATTGCACCATCCCTTGGGTCGAACGAAACTGCATCATCTCCACAGGCGTTTTCTCTTGCGCCATCTGGCGCATGCAAGCGCTGGTGCAGCCGCACTCGGGATGGACCACCACTGCTGCGTTGGGATAGGAGCGCCGTTGCTGCTCGACATGATAGGGACGAATGCGATCGTGCACGTGGCACGCGCCCATCATCAGCCATAGCCGGTCCAGCGGTTGTTTTTGCTGCTCTAATAATTTCGCCGCGTAGAATCCTAAATAAACATCCGGCAGAAAAAGAATCGGCTGGCTCGGCTCCGAATATTCCAACACGTGGAGAATGACCTGAGCGGAATTGGCCGAGGCGCAACAGTAGTCGCTCTCCGCCTTCACGTCTAAATACGTGTTCACGTAACTGATCACGATACCGTCGGGATGCTCCTGCTTCCAGCGGCGGATCTTGTCGACGTCGGCGTGAGCGGCGAGGGAACAGAGCGCGCCGAGATCGGGCGCGAGCACGCGCTGGTGCGGCTTTTTCATAATCGCGAGAATTTGATTCATGAACAGGACGGAAGCTTCGAGCAAGATTTCCGCGTCCGACTCGGCGCCCTTCTGCGCCAAATAGAGCGAATCGCCGACCGCGTCGGAGACGTCCTGGATGTCCGACGGCGCATAGTTGTGCGCCAGAATGTAAGCGTTTTTTTCTTGCTTGAGACGGGCGATTTCTCCTAAAAGCCAGCGATGCTCTTCGGTGGGCACATTCTTCGGTTCGGCTTCCGGCGGCAACGGTGGAATTTCGAGAGGCAAACCAAGATCGATCTGATCGATCAAATCGATTGCCTCGCGCGCGGGGAAAATATCACCGGACATCGGTCCGTTCATGGTAAAAGCCTCTGCTCCTAAGGGCGTAAACTTTGAGGGAATTTAAACAGGAGTTAAAGGAAAGTTAAAGAGCGCCCAACTCAAATTAGTCGCACCCCAGGTCGGACATCGGGAGCGTTCAAAAGTCCAGCGCGCCGTCGCGCGGCAGTTCCCCTTTACGCTTCGGTTGGGCGGGCGCGACGGCTTAAATCGGCAGCGTTACGGTAAACGTCGAACCCCGTTCAAACTCACTTTCCACGACGACGGTTCCACCAAGCAGCTCGGTAAACTTTCGGACGATATAGAGTCCCAATCCGACGCCGCCGAACTTCCTCGACGCCGAGCTGTCCACCTGCTGAAACATGTCGAAAATAGTTTCTACTTTTTCTTTCGGAATCCCGATGCCGGTATCGCTGATCTTGAGTTCTATCGCGCGTGTCCGCGCCAAGTGGCGCACGGCAACAGTGACTTTTCCTTTTTCGGTGAACTTGATCGCGTTGTTTATCAGATTCTGAATCACCGCCTTCAATTTTTCATCGTCCGTCCAAAGGATCGGCAGGTCCGCCGGGTAGTCCCAGTTAACGGTCAAATCTCGGCCGAATGGAATGTTGTAGTTCAATCGTAGTTCATCCAGGAGTTGCACCAGATTCACTTCCCAGGAAGCCGCGCGAACGGCGTCGGCCTCGATCCGGGTCACTTGCAACACGCCGTTGATCATGTTGAACAGCTCCCTCGACTGATTGCTGATCGTTTCAACGGCCTTTCTTTGCCCCGGAGTAATTTCGCCGAGCACGCCTTGCATCATGATTTCCGTATATCCCTTGATGACGTTCAGCGGCGTTCTCAATTCATGGGAGATGACCCCGAGAAACTCGTCTTTCCCCTTGCTCGCGGTTTCGAGCTCAATGGTTTTCTTATTCACTTGGGAAAAGAGCCGCGCGTTCCCCACCGCCACACCCAGATGGTCGGCGATGGCATTGATCAGTTGAATATCGGCTTCAGAAAAATGATAGCGTTCCTTGCCGAGAAAATTCATCACACCCAATCCCTCTCCCCGGACCCGAAGGGGAATAAGAAATGAGCTGTGAAATCCCGCCTTCAACATATTCTTGTTATAAGCCAGTTTGTTATAGAGCGTGTCGGTGGCCATATCATCGACATACATCGCCTCGCCGGTTTCGATGGCCCGACCTAAGCGACCTTCTCCAGCTTTATAAACCGCGACCAGCGGCACACCCGGCGGAATGCCGTAGTGCGTGACCAGGTGCAGATCGCCGCTATCTTCATTACAGAGATAGATTCGCGCCGCGTCAAAATTAAAAATCGCCAATAGCTTTTCCATCGTCTTTTTCAAAACGACGTTGATATCCAAAGACTCGCTGGCGATACCGGCGACCGAATAAAGCGTGGCGAGATCCTTGGCCTTAGCGGCCGTTTGCTGATACAAGGTGCTGTTCTCCACGGCGATGCCGATCTGGTTCGTCATAGACTCGAGCAAATTAATTTCGTTAGCCTTGAGCAAGCGAGGCAACGTTCCAGCGCACACTAGCACTCCCCAGGCTCTCAGTTTCGTTTTGATCGGAAACATCGCCAGGAAATGAGCGCCAGCCTGACTCGCGCCGTGATTTCCGCTCATTTCCCAATAGCGCGGATCGTGAGCAATGTCGGCGGAGACAAATGCCTGGCCGGTCTCGGCAACCCGTCCAACGAGAGATTCCCCGCGCCGAAAGTAACTGGCTTCACGCCAGAATTCCGGCCGAGCCTCGAAAGCGGCTTTTACGCCTAGCTCAGTCATCTCCGCATTAAAAAGAAACACGCGGGTGAGGTCGAAATGGAACAGCTGCGTGATCTTTTGGATCGTCTGATGGAGTACCACATCTAGGTCCAACGATTGTGTGGCTGCCACGGTAAGCATATGCAACGCCGATATTTCCGCCTCGCTGCGCCGAGTCTCCTCGTAGAGCTTTGCATTTTGGATCGCGATCGCGGACTGACCCGCCAGGGTACTCAAAAATTCGATCTCGTCGTCGTTGAAGGCGTGTTCCTCTTTTGTGTAAAAGGCGATGAGTCCAAGCAATTGATCCTTAGCGACGAGCGGAATACCGAGGTAGGAGACCAAACCGAAGCGCTTTGCGAACTCGCGTTTATCGTTGCGTGGATCGGTTTGCGCGTTGGCCACGGTTAAGGGAATCTTATTTTCCAAAACAATCTTGGCGAATTCATGAAGCAACCCCGAATTGGCGGCGCGCCATTCGGTTTCGTCAAGGTTTCGACAAACCACGGCCTCCAGCTTGCCGCTCTCCTTGCTGATCAGTCGAATGGTGGCCACAGCGCCGGGCAGCACGAGATCGACCTTTTCCATGAGAATTTTCAACACGGCGTGCAAGTCCAGAGTCGAAGTGATCGCCATGTCGATATCGTGTAGAGCATTGAGACGCTGCAGGTTCCGCTCCAAACGTTTTTCGGCGGCAACGGCTTCGGATCGCCGCCCTTGGAGAGTTTTTGCCATCTCGTCGAACGAAGTGGCGAGACGGCCAATCTCGTCGTTTCGGTGCGGCAGTTCCGTACGCGCGCTGAGATCTCCGGCGCGCACTCGCTCCGTTACAGCGAGCAACCTTCTCAATGGACCGAGGACGAACGCATCGCCGCCATACCAGGCAGCCAGGAGCGCCAGCGAGCTTACCAAGAACAGAGCCGTCAAATTACGCCAGAGCAAACCATCGGCGTTGGCTAATGCGACGCTAATCGGAACGCCGATATGAAAAAAAATTTGTCCCTCGCGGGAGCTATCACTGATGGTGGTAAATCCGTAGATGCGCCTTTGACCGTCAGGGCCGGCTGCTTCCACCACTCCTTCGGCGCGCGCGGAAACGATTTTAGCAAGCTCACCTTCTGGGACAGGTTTACCCACCAGATGGTCAGCGTCCGGATAGCGCGCGAGTATGATGCCTCGGTGATCGTAGATGGCAAGCGAAGCATAGCTCGGTAAATTGAGCGCACCGACGGTCTGTTGGAACCACGCTAAATCCAGCGCAGCGAAAACGACGCCGGTGACGCGTCCCTCGGGAGCGCGGATCGGATAGGCCAGGTTTAAGGTCGTCCGGTCGGTAGCGCGGCCGATTTGGTACTCGCCGATGGCGAAATTGCGTTGCTGTAGCGCCTGCCGGAAATAGCTTCGGTCGGAAATATTCACGGGCATCTTGGCAGGACGCGCGCCGCAAAACTGCTCGCCATGAACATTCGCGGCGCCTAGGTTGGCATACATCGGATATTCAGCGAGCAGACGGCTAAAAAGATCGCTGCACGTAGAGCTGTTATGTGCGCGTACCTCGGGAAGCAGAGATAACGCGACAAGCAGCTGTTGCGTGCTGTCGATGAGCCGCTGCTGGCTCGTGGAAACGATGCGCACTAGTTTGAGCGCGTCGCGCCGCGCTGCTTGACTGTCTGTGATCCGTTGTTCGTTGGCGCTATAAATGATGACGGCGAGGGCCGGAAGCACGGCGAGAAGAACCAAGTGGATCAAGCGCGCGCGAAGGCTTGAATGAAAGTTGCTTTGCATGGAGTCAGTTGGTTATGGGGCGTTCACGCTTCTGAACAAGTTTGCTTCAATACCTTTTTCGCCAATTGCGTCGACTTCATGGAACTATCGTCAGTTTCGCCGCGGTTCACGGCCAGGCGCGGCAAATTGAATCCAGCCAGCCGATTCAATTCAAGCCCCGTGCCATCGCCTCGTGAAGCGTAACGATTGAATAATGAATGGATTATCGAACAGCGGGAGCTAATTGCCGGTGATGAAATGGCAAAAAGTTGGCATCAACGTGCAATAAACGCCTAGAGTAAGGGCTGAGTGTCACTTCAAAGCCTAGAACGGCGATAAATCACGCCCGTCCGCTCTCCCACCAAGCGAAGAACGATGTTTGCGCTCCCGCGGTGGCTACGATGGGCTAACAATCCGATTACAAGTTTATAGTGCACTGGCCTTTGCACTACCCTCCGTTTCGCCTCGCGCGGTGAGAGTAACCACGCTTTACAATTGCGCCAAAGGCAAAGACGACGAGGCCGCAGCACCGATCCATGAAGCACCGCTTGCAGGCGTTCTTTCGAATGGTTCTAATTATCGCAGTCTTCGGCGTCCCGCCGGCCGTTTGGGCGCAAACCCGAAGCAAAACTAAAATCAGAATCGCCACGGCGTCACCGTCACTGAGCTATCTGCCGATTTATATAGCCG
>Ga0075421_100002205_pt1 | contig 23155 bp, 25 predicted proteins | sample SoiMetdeltSBSDD5_FD_75292 | JGI IMG/M metagenome (GOLD analysis project Ga0075421, IMG submission 75292) | Bulk soil microbial communities from a Populus tree surrounding site in Tennessee, USA - Soil MetaG P. deltoides SBSDD5 | ecosystem: Environmental > Terrestrial > Soil > Tree plantation...
TCGTGCACCACGGACGCGAGCGCCTGCACCTCGGCGAGCGAATAGCGCGTTTCTTCCAGAATCGTCCGTTTCGCCGACGGCGAGAGCACGAGATGCGTCTCGAGCTGCGGATCGCTGCGCAGCACTTCGAGCGCGCGGATGCCGTAGATCGCGCCTGAAGCCCCGGAGATGCCGACGATGATGCGCCGCATGCCGGCGATGATACCGCGATCGTCAGGCGAGCAGCACCAGCGCCCAGACGAGTGCGGCGTTCACGAGCGAAAGCATGACGGCTGCGCTGCCCAGGTCCTTGGCGCGTTTCGAGAGGTCGTGGTACTCGAGCGACACGCGGTCGACGATGGCCTCGATCGCCGAATTGATCAATTCGACAATCAGGACGAGGACGAGGCTGCCGATGAGGAGCGCACGCTCGGCGCCGGTCTCGCCCAGCACCCACCCGCATGGGGCAAGGACTGCGACAGCGATCAGTTCCAGCCGGAATGCATCTTCATGCCGGGCCGCCGCCGCGATTCCTGCGAGGGAAATCCGCGTGGCGTTGAGCATGCGGCGCAGGCCGGTTTTTCCCTTATGGGGATTTTCCATTGGGCCGCTACCCCGCGATCTTCTGATGCGTTTCGACCAGCCGCGCCGGAGGAAAGTGCACGCTGAAACGGCTGCCCTTGCCAATCTCGCTGTGCACGTTCAGCGCCGCCTGGTGCCGCACCAGCACGTGCTTGACGATCGAGAGGCCGAGGCCCGTGCCTCCGGTCTCGCGCGAGCGGCTGCGGTCCACCCGGTAGAAGCGTTCGGTGAGCCTCGGGATATGCTCGGGCTCGATGCCGAGCCCCGTGTCTTCGACCGAGAATTCGCCGCCCTCGGCACCCGAGCGCCAGCGCAGCCGGATGTCGCCGCCCTTGGGCGTATAGCGCACCGCGTTGGTCGCGAGGTTCAGAAAAGCGCTCGCAATCTCTGTTTCGCTGCCCAGCAGATCGTGCTCGTCATCGACCACCAGCGAGATCGCGTGCCGGCCGCCGGAAAGTACCTCGGCCTCCGACTTGAGGCGCTCGAGCAAGCCGCGAACCACGACGCGCTGCGCCGGCGGCGGCGCAGTCGCATGCTCGAGCGCGGAAAGCGCGAGCAGGTCCTCGATCAGGCGGTTCATGCGCTCGGCCTGGGGCGCCATCAGGCTGACGTAGTCGCGGACACGCGGTCCCTCGAGCTTCAGGTCCTGGATCGTCTCGAGAAATCCGGACAGCACCGTCAGCGGCGTGCGCAATTCGTGAGAGACATTGGCGACAAAATCGCGCCGCATCGCCTCCAGCCGCTCTGCGCCGGTCACATCCTGCGACAGCAGCAGGTGCTCCTCCTGTCCGAACGAAACGATCTGCAGCGCGAGCACGCTGGGCTGCGTCCCGCCGGACTGCAGGCGCACCGGTTGCGAAAAATCGCCGCGGCGCAGGTGGTCGACGAATGCAGGTCCGCGCACGAAGTTCATGATCGGCTGCCCGCGGTCCTGCTTTGGGTCGAGGGCCAGGTGCTCGCGCGCCGCGTCGTTGCACCAATTCACGCGATATTCGCCGTCCAGCATGACAACGCCATAAGGCAGTGCCTGCGCCCCCATACGCGTACGAACGATCAGGCGCGCAAGCTGCCGCCGGCGCCTCAGCATCGAGCGCCGGTGCCGGTGCAGCATCGTGAAGACTTCTCCCCATGCGCCGGCCGCTTCGGGAGGATCCGCGAGGCGTGGCTGCGACGCCCAGCGCTTCAGCTTGCGGAACTCGCGCCACTCGCGCCAAAGAAGCAAGGCAAGCACCGGTGCGGCGAGCGCCAGCACGACTGTGAGCGTATTCAAAGCACCCTCACGCCCTGCTCACCGCCGCCGGCTCGGTGCGCAGCGCATACCCGCGGCCGCGCACGGTCTCGATCAGCGAATCGTGGCCGCTCGGCGAAAGTGCCTGCCGCAGCCTGCGGATGTGCACGTCGACCGTGCGCTCCTCGATGATCACCTGGTCGCCCCAGATCTCGTCCATCAGCTGGGTGCGCGTATACACCCGGTTCGGATGCGTCATGAAGTAGTGCAGCAGGCGGAACTCGGTCGGACCCAGCGCGAGCGGTTGGCCATTCCCGCTGACCCGGTGCGCGGCCGGATCGATCCGCAAACCGGCGATTTCCACCGGCGCCTGGCTTTGGTGCGGCTTTCGGCGGCGGAGGAGCGCACGGATGCGCGCAACCAGCTCCTTCGTCGAGAACGGCTTGGTGATGTAGTCGTCGGCGCCCACCTCGAGGCCGGCGACCTTGTCGAGCTCTTCGGCGCGCGCGGTCAGGAAGATGATCGGCAGCTCGCGGGTGCGCGCATCGGCGCGCAGCCGGCGCGCGAGCGAGAGCCCGGACTGGCCCGGAAGCATCCAGTCGAGCAGCACGAGATCGGGCAGCACCTCCACCAGCCGCTGCGCGGCTTCCTCGGCGTTCTTCGCGCGCAGCGTGTCGTAGCCGGCGTGCTCGAGGTTGATCGCGACCAGCTCGAGGATCGCGGGCTCGTCCTCGACGATCAGGATCGAGGCGGGCATCCCTTTCCCTACTCCCTCGCGATCTCGCGCTCGACGTCGGCGAACGACGTATGGCGCACATCGGTGCCTTTGACGATGTAGATCACCTGCTCGGCAAGATTCTTCGCGTGGTCGCCGATGCGCTCGATCGCCTTTGCGACCCAGACGATCTCGAGGGCCGGCGTGATGGTGCGCGGGTCCTCCATCATGTACGTAATCAGCTGGCGCAGCACCGAGGTAAATTCCTGGTCGATCGCCGTGTCTTCCTTCAGCACCTCGGCTGCGGCGACCACATCGAGCCGCGCAAACGCGTCTAGCGCACGGCGCAGCATGCTGACCGCGATCTGCGCCGCGTGCCGCACCGCCGGGAAGCGCTGCGCGTGCTGCCCGCCATGCTCGTGGATCCGCTTCGCCATGCGCGCGATCTTCTGCGCCTCGTCGCCGATACGCTCCAGGTCGGTGACGATCTTGCTGATCCCCATGATCAGGCGCAGGTCGCTCGCCGCCGGCTGGCGCTTGACGACGATGTGGTTGCAGGCGCCGTCGATCGCGACTTCGTAGCCGTTCACGCGGCGCTCGTTCTCGACCACCTGGCTGATCAGTTCGGAATCGCCGCTCGCGTAGGCGTCGATCGCGGCCAGGATCTGCGCCTCGACGAGGCCGCCCATCTGCAGCACCCGCGTGCGGGTCGTATCGAGGTCGGCTTCGAAGGCTTTCGAGATGTGCTCGGTGACACCCATGGTGAGCTCCTCAGCCAAACCTGCCGGTGATGTAGTCCTCGGTCTGGCGGTTCTTCGGCTTGATGAACAGCTCGTCGGTGCGGCCGAACTCGATCAGCTCGCCCAGATACATGTAAGCAGTGTAGTCCGAGACGCGCGCGGCCTGCTGCATGTTGTGCGTCACGATCAGGATCGTAATCCGCTTCTTCAGGTCGGTGATCAGCTCCTCGATGCTCGCGGTGGCGATCGGGTCGAGCGCCGAGGTCGGCTCGTCGAACAGCAGGATCTCGGGGTCGGTCGCGAGCGCGCGCGCGATGCAAAGGCGCTGCTGCTGGCCGCCGGAGAGATTGAACGCAAGGTCATTCAGCCGGTCCTTGACCTCGTCCCAGAGCGCCGCATCGCGCAGCGCCGTCTCGACGCGTTCCGCGAGCGCGCGCCGCGAGCGCTCGCCCCGCACCCGCAGGCCGTAGGCGACGTTCTCGAAGATCGACTTGGGAAACGGATTGGGCTTCTGAAACACCATCGAAAGGCGCATGCGCACCTCGATCGGGTCGACGCCGGGCGCGAGCAGGTTGGTATCGTCGGGATAGAGCCGGATCTCCCCCTGGTAGCGGTTGCCCGGATAGAGGTCGTGCATGCGGTTGAAGCAGCGCAGGAAGGTCGATTTTCCGCAGCCCGACGGACCGATCAGCGCGGTGACGCGCTGCTCGTGTACGACGAGATTGATGTCCTTGAGTGCGCGGAAGTCGCCGTAGAAAAAGCTGAGCGACTTGGCTTGCGCCTTCGGCACGGCGAGCCCCCGATCGGAACGCGCTTCAACGGATGGCAGTACGGAGAGTGCGGGCATGGGTCACCACTTGATGTTCTTGCGCAACCGGTAGCGCAGCCAAATCGCGAGGCCGTTCATCGCCAGCGTCATCAGCACGAGCACGAATCCGGCTGCGGCGGCGTTCTGGTGGAAGGCGGCTTCGGGGCGCGACGTCCAGTTGAACATCTGGATCGGCATCGCGGTAAAGGGCGACATCACCCAGTCGAGCGAGACGAACGGCGGCTCGGCCTTCAGCGGCGCGCCCGGAAGGAAGGCGATGAACGTGAGCGCGCCGATCGTAATCAGGGGCGCCGTCTCGCCGATCGCACGCGCCATGCCGATGATGATGCCGGTCAGGATCCCGGCCGACGAGTACGGGATGATGTGGTCCCTGCAAACCTGCCACTGCGTGCCACCGAGCGCGTAGGCGCCTTCGCGGATGCCCTGCGGGATGGCTCGAATGGACTCGCGGGTCGCGACGATCACGATGGGCAGGATCAGCAGCGCGAGCGTCAGGCCCGCCGCAAGGATCGACTGGCCGAGCCCGAACTGGTAGACGAAAAGCCCGAGCGCCAGAAGCCCGTACACGATCGAGGGCACGCCCGCGAGATTGGTGATGTTGATCTCGATCAGATCGGTGATCCAGTTCCTCGGCGCATATTCCTCGAGGTACAGCCCCGCGGCGACGCCGAGCGGCACCGCGAAGAACGCGGTCACCAGCATCACCAGGCAGGAGCCGACCCACGCCGAAAGGATGCCCGCCTGCGCCGGGCGGCGCGACGGAAAATTGAAGAAAAAGTCCACACTGAGGCGGGGGATGCCATCGATTGCCATATCGACGAAGAGCGCGGCGAACGTGAGCACGCCCACCATCAGCGCAAGCAGGCCGCACACGCCGAAGATCCGGTCCCAGCGCTTGTGCTGCGCGATCAGCACGCGGACCTGCTCGATGCCCTTCGCGTACGCCATCAGTAGGCCTCGCGGAACGATTTGCGCAGCATGTGGCCGGCGATGTTGCAGGCGAGCGTAAAGAGCAGCAGCGTCAGACCCGCCGCGAAGATCGTCTGGTAGCCGACCGAGCCGTGCGGCAGGTCGCCGAGCGCGACCTGCACGATGTAGGCGGTGATCGTCGCCGCCGGCTCGAGCGGATTGAAGGTGAGGTTGGGCTGCAGGCCTGCAGCGACAGCAAGGATCATGGTCTCGCCAACCGCCCGCGAGATGCCGAGGATGTACGCCGAAGCGATCCCGGAGAACGCCGCCGGCACCACCACTTTGACCGCGGTCTGGAAGCGCGTTGCGCCCATCGCGTAGGAGCCTTCGCGCAGGTTCATCGGCACCGCGCGCATCGCGTCCTCGCTGATCGATGCGACGTAGGGAATGATCATGATGCCCATCACGATCCCCGCAGACAGCAGGTTGAAGCCGGGAAGCTCGGGGTAGAACCACTGCAGTATTGGCGTGACGAACAGCAGCGCGAAATAGCCGTAGACGATGGTCGGCACGCCGCCCAGCAGCTCGAGGAACGGCTTGGCCACCTCGCGCACCGAGAATGGCGCGAACTCGGACAGGTACATCGCGATGATCGTGCCGAGCGGGATCGCAATCGCCAGCGCGACCGCCGAGCTCGTCAGCGTGCCCGAGAGCAGCACCACGATTCCGAAGTGCGCGTCGTCGAAGAGCGGCGTCCATTGGGTGTCGCCGAGGAAATCCGCCAGCGGGACGTGACTGAAGAAGACGACCGACTCCTTCACCAGCACGTACACGATCCCAACCGTGGTGAACACCGAGACGAGCGCGGCGAGGAACAGCGCCAGCTCGATCAGCTTTTCGCGCCAGATGCGCGAGCGGCGATACGCGAGGCGTGCGCTCATCGCCCCGGAAGGGGGCGCAGCAGAGAAGTCGCCGGGCACGGCGGACATTGTAAGACTCCCCGCAGCTCTGCCGGACCGCGGACCGCTCAGAGCTTCGCTTCGCGCTTGAGCAACTCCTCGATCGTCACGCCGACTTCCGGGGTGCCGCCGAATACGGTGCCCTTCTTGCCTTTCGCGACATGCTCCCACGCCACCCGGTACGCCGAATCGGGCAGCGGCACGTACTTGACCTCCTTCGCGAGCTTGGCGCCGTGCGTCATGTAGTACTGCACGAACTCCTTGACCTCGGGCTTGGCGAGCGATTTTTCACTGACATAGATGAAGATCGGGCGCGCGAGCGGCGAGTAGGTGCCCGCGATCACCGCCTCCAGCGAAGGCAGTACTGCCTGGCCCTTCTCGTTGACGATCGGCACCGCTTTCAGCTTGTCCTTGTTTTCCACGTAGTACGCGTAGCCGAAGTAGCCCAAGCCGTTCACGTCGCGCGAGACGCCCTGCACCAGCACGTTGTCGTCCTCCGAGGCCGTGAAGTCGCCGCGGGACGACTTGGATTTTCCGACGACCGCTTCGGTGAAGTAGTCGAACGTTCCCGAGTCTGCGCCCGGCCCGAAGAGTTTCATCGGCGCGTCAGGCCACTGCGGATTGACCTGATTCCACTTCGTAACCTTGCCTTGCGCGCCGGGCTCCCAGATCTTCTTCATCTCGGCGACCGTCAGCTGCTTGATGAACGCGTTCCTGGGGTTGACGACGACGGTAAGCGCATCGAACGCGACCGGCAGCTCGTAATAGTTGATCCCGGCCGCCTTGCAGTCGTGCATCTCCTTCTTCAGGATCGGGCGCGAAGCGCCGGAAACGTCGGTCTCGCCCCGGCAGAATTTCTTGAAGCCGCCGCCGGTTCCGGAGATGCCGACCGTCACCTTGATCGCGTTCTTCTTCGCCTTCTGGAACTCCTCGGCCACCGCTTCCGTGATCGGGAACACCGTGCTCGATCCGTCAATCTTGACGATCTGGCTCTGCGCGGCGAGAGGACAGGCCGCGAGCACCGCAGCGAGCAGCGCTCCAGGTGCCGAAACCGGGGTTCTCATGGGTGCTCCTGTATTCGTTTTCATGGTTCTGGATGGTACGGGGAGCACGTGACAGTTCCGTGACAGCTTGCCTTTGCGTTCGCTGCCGGGCAAAAGCGGTGCGCAGCCTGGAGCGATATCCGGAGCTGAACAGGTACTGGGCGCTCGCTTGCAGGAAACTACGAACGACTTCCGCTTCCATGGCGGCAGTGTGCCTGCGGCATGTGTCAATCCGTTGACAGCGAGGACGCGGTCAGCCGGTGCCCGTTCCCAGATAGGTCGCGCGGAGTTGCTCGGAGCGCAGCAGCTCCCGCGCTGAGCCGTTCATCGCCACCGCTCCGCGTTCGATCACGTAGGCGCTCTGGGCGATCGCGAGCGCCTTGGCGACGTTCTGCTCGACGAGCAGGACCGTGACGCCTTCGTCGCGGATGCGGCATACGATCGCGAGCAGCTCGTCCACCATCTTCGGCGCGAGCCCGAGCGACGGCTCATCCAGCATCAGCAGCCGCGGCCGGCCCATCAGCGCACGGCCCACCGCGAGCATCTGCTGCTCGCCGCCGGAGAGCGTGCCGGCAAGCTGCTTGCGGCGCTCGGCGAGCTTTGGGAAGAACGCGTACGAGCGCTCGATCCGCGTCGCGCGCTCTCCCTTTGCAAGCAGATAGCCGCCAAGCTCGAGATTCTCGGCGACGCTCATCTGCGGAAAGAGTTGCCGGCCTTCGGGCACCTGGGCAAGTCCGCGTGCAACGATCGCCGCAGGCCGCGCAGGCAATGGCTCCGCGCCAAGCAAAACTTCGCCCTCGCGCGGGATCAGCCCGGACAGAGCCTTCAGCAGCGTCGTCTTCCCGGCGCCATTGGGTCCGACGATTGCCGTCAGCTCTCCGGCCGGCGCGTCGAGGTCGATTCCCGCGAGCACGCGGATTCCTCCGTAGCCCGCGCACAGTCTTCTCACGGAGAGCGCGGCGCTCATGCCGCCTCGGCGCCAAGATAAGCCTCGATGACCGCCGCGTCCCGCGCAACCGTGCGCGGATCACCGTCGGCAATCTTGCGCCCCTGATGCAGCACCGCGACCCGCTCGACATGGCTCAGCAGCACCCGCACCGCATGCTCGATCCAGATCACGGCGATCCGCAGCTCGTCGCGGACCCGACGGATCAGCCGCGCTGCGGCTTCCAGTTCCGCGTGCGTAAGGCCCGCGGCAACCTCGTCGAGCAGCAGCACGCCCGGCCGCGCTCCGAGTGCCATGCCGATCTCGAGCAGGCGCTGGCGCGCGGGCGTGAGCGCTCCCGCGGGTGCAGCGGCGAATTGCGCAAGATCGAGGAAGCCGAGGATCGCGCGCGCGTCGTCGAAGGCGTCATGCTCATGCCTGCGCCTGCGCCCGGCGAACTGCAGTGCGAAACGGACATTCGCTTCCGCGCTCATGTCGCGGAACACCCGCGGCGTCTGGAAGGTGCGCGCGACCCCATGCATTGCAAACTCGTGAGTCGGCCGGCCGGTCAGATCCTCGCCGTCCACCACAAGACGGCCGGCGTCGGGAACGAGCACGCCCGAAAGCGCATGAAACAACGTCGTCTTGCCGGCACCGTTGGGTCCGATCAGGCCGACCAGTTCCCCGCGCTCCACAGCCAGGTCCACCCCGTCCACCGCGACCAGCCCGCCGAAGCGCACCGTCACGCCGCGGGCCGAAAGGAGCGCGTCAGCCATTGGCCCGCCGCGAACGCCCAAGGACGGAGGCGATCCCGCCCGGAAGATAGAGCACCAGCACGATCAGCAACGCGCCAAGCAGAACGAGGTACGCATACGGGAACTGCAGGCGCAACAGTTCGGTGAGCAGGCTGAACCCGACCGCGGACACGAGCGGGCCGATCAGTGTGTGCGCACCGCCGAGCATCGCGATCAGCACGGTCTGGAACCCGATGAACGGATTGAACACGGATGCAGGCTCGATGTAGGTCCAGCGCACTGCGACCGCGGCACCCAGCGCGCCGGCGAAGAAGGCCGATAGCGCGAAACCGGCGATTTTCGTGCGCCGCGTGTCGACGCCGAGCGTCTGCGCGCGCTCTTCGTCCGAGCCGATGCCGGCGAGCGCAAGTCCCAGGCGACTCGCGCGCACCACAGCGCACACCGTGACCCCGGCCAGCGCGACGAGCAGCACCGTGAGATAGACCAGGGTCGAGTCCGGCACGTCGGACAGGACCCTGCCGACGGTTTTCGCGTACGTTTTCTCGGAGTACGTGATCGCGTGACGAACGAGCTCGCCGAGGCCGAACGTGAGGACCGCGAAATACGCGCCGCGCAGATGCAGCACTGCAAAGCCGACGAGCACCGCGAACGCGGCCGCTACGAGTCCGCCGAGCGGGACCACAGCCGCATAGGGGAGGACCTCCAGCCCCCATGCGGTGACATACGCGCCGATGCCGAAGAATGCCGACGTCGCGAGAGAGAGGTAATTCGTGGCACCTGAAAACAGCGCCCATGTCGCCGCAAGCCCTGCATACATCACGCACGTAAGCGCGAGCGAAAGCACGAAGTCCGACGCGACCCACGGCATCGCGGCGAGCGCGATGCCGGCCGCGAGGATCGTCCCTAACGTGCGCCGCAGCTCGAGCGTCATCGCGCGAAAAGACCCCTTGGCCGCGCAAGCAGTACGCCGATGAACACGCCGTACGAGAGCAGCATCTTCAGCGACGGACTGGTGAAGTGCATGCCGAACGATTCGACCAGTCCGAGCAGCATGCCTCCGACGAGGCAGCCTGCGGCGCTTCCCAGGCCGCCGAGCGTAATCACGATCAGCGCGGTCACGGTGTAGGGCTCGCCCATGCCGGGAGTGATCTCATAGACCATCGAGAGCAGCGCCCCCGCAACGCCGGCGAGTGCCAGGCCTGCGCCGAACACGAGCGGGTGGAGCACTCCGGTATCGATGCCGACGAGCTGCGCGCCGACCGGCGACTGCATCATTGCGCGCACGGCCTTGCCGATCATGGTCCAGCGCAGAAGCGCCAGCAGCGCCAGGCTCGCCGCGACCGCGAAGCCGAACGCAAGCAGCCGGTTGGCGGCGAAGCGCGCGCCGCCGATCTCGATCGCATCGGCAAGGAACGAATAGCCGCGCAGGTCGGCGCCCCACGCGAGGTACGCCGCGTTCTGTACCAGGTACATCAGACCGAAGCCGACCAGCAGGCTGCGGGCCTCGATCACCTCGACCGAGGGCGAGGTACGCGCGATGCGGCTGAAGCAGAGCCGGTAGACCAGCAGCCCCGCAATGAACAGCGTAAGCGCCACTGCCGGCAGGAACGCCACCGGGTTGATGCCGAACACGGTGTACGCGAGCCAGGTGAGGTAGGCGCCCAGCATCAGGAACTCGCCGTGCGAGATGTTCATGATGCGCATCAGCCCGTACTGCAGGTTGAGGCCCATCGCGACCAGCGCGTAGATGCCCCCGGTGATCAGGCCGGAGGCAGCTAGCTCAGCCCAGAAACTCAAGTATTCCTAGCGCCAGCTCGGTTTCGGATGCATCGCGGGCGCGGTCGCGCGATCGGGCGGCCATACGACCTCGAACTCGCCGCTTTGCCATTGGCTCACCACACCCGGCGTGCTGACGTTCTCGCCATTGCGGAAACGCACCTTGCCGATGACGGTGTCGAACTCGTTCGAGGCGATCGCGTCGCGCAGGGCCTTGCGATCGAGCCCCGCTTTTGCGACGGCCTGCTCCATGACCTGCAGCGCAGCCCACGCATGCGCGCTCGCCCAGCGGTCCGGCTCCTTCTTGTGCCGCGCGACGTGCGCGTCGAAATACGCCTTGGCTGCCGCGCTCGTCTTCGGATTGAGCGTGCCGAGGCCCATCACGCCTTCCACGGTCGGCCCGAGCTTGTCGCGATAGATCGGGAACGCGGTGCCGACCGAGGCGTAGAACGCCTTGGGGTTGAACGCGATCTCGCGCGCCTGTGCGGTGACGAGAAACGTATCGGGCGGATACGAAAGCGCGACGAACGCGTCCGGATTCTTCGCCTTGATGTCGTTCAGCACCGACTTCAGGTCTTTGACGCCGAGCGGGTAGCTCTTCTTCTCGATGACCTGGATGCCCTTTTCCTTGAACGCCGCCTCGAGCGCGCTCGCCTGCTCCAGGCCGAACAGCTCGTCGACGTGGATCACCGCCGCCGTCTTCACGTTTCTCGCCTTGAGGAACTCGGCGAGCGCGTTCATCATCAGGTCGGGCTGCTGCAGGATCGCGAAGAAGTAGGGATTCTTCATCCCGAGCAGCTTCCGGCCGGTCGCGGTCGGCGCGATCATCGGGTAGCCGTATTTCTGTATGACCGGCATCACCGCGAAGTTCGCTCCAGTGCCCCACGGTGGCAGGATGAGATCGACCTTGTCGCTGCCCATCAGCTTCTCGTAGGTGCGCACCACCGTCTCGGCTTCGCTGCGATCGTCGAACCCGACCAGCTCGACCTTTCTTTTCTTGCCTTTCACGTTCAAGCCGCCGGCAGCGTTCACTCCCTCGGCCCACATCACGTAGTTCGGCTCCTGCGTCAGCTGCGCCCCGGCCGACCATGGGCCGGTGCGCGCGATCGCGTAGCCGATCTTGACCGGCGCGTCCTGGGCAAACGCGGGCGCGAGTGCGGCAGCGAGCAACGTCGCCGCGGCCAGGCGGATTGCGGTTCTGCAAATCATGGGTGCCTCCTCTGGAAATGCTGTTTGTCCATTATTTTCAAGGCACTCTACACTAGAATTCGCGCTTCGCAGGTCAAAGGAGATTCGGTGGCCGGAACGGAGATCGCATGGCGGCCGGACGCAGCAACCAGCGCCGCCTCGAACATGACGGCGTTCATGCGCTCGCTCGGCGTTGCGACCTACGAGGAGCTGCTGGCGCGCGCCGACCGGGAGCCGGCGTGGTTCGTCGAGGGTTTGCTGAAGCATCTCGACTACCGCTTCTATCGCGGCTACGACCGGGTGCTCGACGAATCGCGCGGCGCACCCTGGACTCGCTGGTGCGTCGGCGGCACGACCAACGTCGTATTGAACGCGCTGGATCGCTGGCGCGGCACGCCGACGCGGGAAAAGATCGCGCTCGTCTGGGAGGGCGAAGACGGCGCGAAGGCCGAATACACCTACCGCGATCTCGACGCCGCCGTCTGCCGCACGGCGGGCGCGCTGCGCTCGCTGGGCCTGGGCCGCGGCGACGTCATCGCGCTCTACATGCCGAACGTGCCCGAAGCGATGATCACGCTGCTCGCGGCATCGAAGATCGGCGCGATCGCGATGCCGCTCTTTTCCGGCTTCGGCGCGGACGCGATGCTTGCGCGCCTGCAGCTCGGCCGCGCCAGGGCGCTCGTCACCGTCGACGGCACGCTGCGGCGAGGCAAGCCGGTCGACGCGAAATCGATCGTCGATGAGGCGCTCGCGCAGGCGCCTCTGGTGGAAAGCGTCCTCGTGCTGCGCCGCGCCGGCAACCCGGTGGCGATGACGCCGGGGCGCGACCACTGGTGGCACGAGATCGTTCCACCGCAGCCTGATCAGGCGCCGACCGAGGAGCTGCCTGCCGATGCACCGTTCCTGCTGGTCTTTACTTCGGGGACGACCGGCAAGCCGAAAGGCGTGGTCCACGGACACGCGGGATTTCCCGCGAAAATCGTCATGGACCTGTCGCTTCTGATGGACTTCAAGGCCGAGGACCGGATGCTGTGGATGTCCGACATGGGATGGGTCGTCGGTCCGCTGATCGTGTACACCACGCCGCTCATTGGCGCGACGCTGGTGCTCGTCGAAGGCGCACCCAATGCGCCCGATCCGGACCGGATGTGGCGGCTCGTCGCCGAGCACGGCGTCACCTACCTTGGCGTCGCGCCGACCACGATCCGCACGTTCATGGCGCAGGCGAGCGAGCCGTGGAAACGCTACGACCTCTCGCGGTTGCGCGTGATGGTATCGAGCGGCGAGCCGTGGACGCCTGAAGCATGGTGGTGGCTTTTCGAGCGCGTCGGGCAAAAGCGCGTGCCGCTGCTGAATTTTTCCGGCGGCACCGAGATGATGGGAATCCTTTCGTGCTGCGTGCTGCGGCCGCTCAAGCCCTGCGCGTTCAATACGCCGGTGCCCGGGACCGGAGCGGACGTCTTGGATGAGTCGGGAAGGCCGGTCGCGCCGGGTACGGTCGGCGAGCTCGTCATGCGCAAGGCGGTAATCGGGTTGACGCAGGGCTTGTGGAACGAAGACGAGCGCTACGTGCAGAACTATTGGAGCACGTGGCCCGGAATCTGGCACCACGGCGATTTTGCGAGCCGCGACGACGACGGTCACTGGTACATCTGGGGCCGCTCCGACGACACGCTGAAGATCGCCGGAAAGCGCACCGGCCCATCGGAAATCGAGGCGCTCTTGATGGCGACCGGCAAGCTCGCCGAGGCCGCGGCGATCGGCGTACCCGATCCGATCAAGGGCTCGACGCTGGTGCTCGTATGCGTCGCCAAGCCCGGAATCGAAGTCACGGCGGACGAGCTTGCACGGGTGGTCGTCCACGGCCTCGGCGCTCCGTTCAAGCCCAAGGCCGTGCTCTTCATCCCGGACCTGCCGAAGACGCGCAACCTGAAGATCATGCGGCGCGTGATCCGCGCCGCCTACCTCGGCGAGAATCCAGGCGACCTGACCTCGCTCGTCAATCCCGAATCGATCGGCGAGATCCGGGCGCGGCGCTAGCGTCGGCGCAAGGCGCGAGCGGACGGCGCTCGGGAATCGCGCTCGATCGCTCGGTCAGGGATTCGAGAAATGCCACGACGTCGGCGATCTCCTCCTCGCTCAACTTGAGTGGTTTCAGGATTGCCTCGCCGTCTGCGTGCAGGCGATCGAGGTTCAGCTCGGAATAGTGCCGCACGACTTCGGCCAGCGTGGCAAAACGGCCGCTGTGCATGTACGGCGAAGTGAGGGCGACGTTGCGCAATGCCGGAACCTTGAACTCGCCGAAATTGCGGTGATCGAGCGCTACATGCTTCGTCTTGATCGACGCCGTACCGGAGCGGTCGTCGTTGTAGCGGCCGAGCAGGTTGAACGGACTCGCGTTCAGCCGCTGGATGCCGCCGTGGCGGCCGGCGTCGACTTCGCCGCGGCGGATGAAATGCGGGATGCCGATGTCGTGAAATTCTCCGTTCGTGAAAGCGGGACCCACGTGGCACATGGCGCAGTTTCCCTTGCCGACGAAGATCTTCAACCCGCGCTGCGCCGGGAGCGGATACGCCGCGGCGCGCGCGGCCTCGCCGCGTTCCAGCGCGTCACGAAAGTCATCGAACGGCGCACGCCCGCTGACCAGCGTCTCCTGGAACGCAGCGAGCGCCTTGCCGATGTCGACGAGCAGCGCTTCGTCCGCCTGCGGCGGCGTGGAGCCGAAGGCGTCGCGGTACCGGCATGCGTATTCCGCGTCGCGCCGCAAGAGCGCCGCCGCGTTCGTCGCGCTGCCGCCCATCTCGCGCGTATCGAGGATCGGCCGGATGCTCTGCGCCCAGAGCGAATCGCCCGCGCCGTCCCAGCCGAACCAGCGGTTCCAGCGCACGTCGAGCAGGCTCTGCGTGTTGCGATCGACCTCGACGTGTCCCATCGCGCGCGCCCGTCCGTCCTGCCAGCCGCGATACGGCACGTGGCAGGTCGCGCAGAGGAAGTCTCCTTTCGCGGAAAGGCGCGGCTCGAAGAAGAGCTTTTCTCCGAGCACGATCGCCGCCGGTTTTCCGGAGACGCGGTTGGACGGGTCGGGTTTCCACGCAGGCGGCCAGGGGCCGTGACGCAGGATTGCGCGCGTTTCCTCGGGCGTGAACTCGAGCGCCGGCGCCGGCGCCGCCGCAGCGAGCAGAAGCGCGGCGAGGACTCCTGCCCTCATTCGATCGGAATGTTTTCGGCGATTCGCTCGCCGTCGATATCGAACAGGAACTGCCACAGGCCCGGCATGTGGAACATCAGTCCCGTCGCGTAGAACCGCCCGCCGCCGTACGATTTCACCTCTGCCCTGTAGTTCATGCCGTGCTTGTGCGCGGGCATCCACGCATCGACCTTTGCCGCGCTCGGCGGTGGCCGGCCGTCCTTTGCGCACACGCTGAAGTCGAGCGCGAAGTGCTCGCCGACGGAAATGCGCGCCGGCTGCGTGCGGTAGCTGAGCGAGTAGCGCGGCGAGTCGACGAAATAGCCGCCCGCAGGGAGCTCGCACGCGAGGCCCTGCACGGCAAATCCGAGCAGCGCAGCCGCGACCGCCCCTTTCACTTGGATTTCAGGATCGCTTCGAAGAGCGCGTCGCCGTTCTTCCAGGCAATTCGCTCCGCGACGTCGGCGGGCAGATCGGCGAGCCACTGGCGCGACCAGTTCGCGTGCTCGACGATGTAGTGCCAGCGCTCCGGCGTGAACGAGTCGGTGCCGACCATGAACCGGCCCGGGAACTCGAGGAACGCCGCGCGCCATTCCGGGTTCACCTTGCCGCCCGAGCCGTGCTCGCTGCGAAAGGCGAGGTCTGCCCACAAGTTCGCGTGCCTGCGCAGCGTCTCGCGCACTTTCTCCGGGCGATCGAAGCCGGAGTGCGCCCAGAGGATTCTTGCTTCGGGCCACTGCTTGAACAGGCGCTCCACTGCGTCGGCGTCCGAATGCGCATGCAGCACGAGCCCGTGCTGCCTGGCAAGCTGGACCATCCGCCGCGGCACCGGCAGATCGGCGTCGGCGCCGTACAGATGGAACTCGCCGATCGCCACGTAGCGGAACTTGCGCAGCCGCTCCTCCAGGTACGCAGGCACGGTCTCGTCGCGCACCCAGGTCGAGACGTCGCCGCGCGAGCGATACGGCCGCAGCGAGCGCAGCACGAGATCAGGCGCCTCGGCGTGCAGCCGTTGCTGGCCATCGTCCCCGGAACTCGAGATCAGCGCCCGCTTGAGGCCGGCCTTGCGCAGGATCGCGACGGCCTCCTTGGGCGGCAGCGTCTCCCAGGCATCGTGCGAGTAGTGGATGTGCGCGTCGAAAATCGGCAAATCGGCGGCGGCGACCGCACCGGGGACCAGCAGAAGCGCGATCAGAAGTCGCAGCGGCGGCATGCGTCTCTCCTCGGTTGGCATCGATCATACACGTGTGCGAAACGCACCTGAACGCGTCCGGCGAGTCGTAGTAAACTTCGCCGCTTATTCACTGGAGGCTCGTCAAAGTGGAAAGAAAACTGCTCGCCGTTTGCGTCTGCGCCTGCATGCTGGGCGCCTGTGCGACCAATGACAAGGCAGCATCCGATCAGCCACGTGATGACGGCACCTACGTCACCGGCAGCCGGCTGCCGCAGAAAACCACCGGCACGGCACCAGTCAGCCAGACCGGCCAGGAAGGCTGGGAAGACTCGACTAGGGGCCACAAACAGGTCAACCCGCAGGGCCGGTAGTACGGGCTCCTGCCCTCAGACGTTGAAGCGAAAGTAGATCACGTCGCCGTCCCGCACCACGTAGTCGCGTCCCTCGAGACGCATTTTCCCGGCTTCCTTGGCGCGCTGCTCGCCGCCGCAGGCGACATAGTCCTCGGACGCAATCACCTCGGCGCGGATGAAGCCGCGCTCGAAGTCCGTGTGGATCGTGCCTGCTGCTTCGGATGCCGTCTGGCCGATGTGCAGCTGCCACGCGTGCACCTCGCGCGGTCCGGCGGTAAAGAAGGTCTCCAGCCCGAGTAGCTTGTAGCCGGCGCGAATCACCCGGTTCAACCCGGGCTCGTGCATCCCCATGTCGTCGAGGAAAAGCTGCTTGTCCTCGTTCGGCATGTCCGCGATTTGTGCTTCGAGCGCCGCGCAGATCGCGACTACTGGCGCGTCTTCGCTCGCTGCGTACCGCTCGACCGCGTCGAGCAGCCGGTTGCCCTCGAAGCCGTGCTCGCCGACATTCGCCACGTACAGCGCGGGCTTCGCGGTGAGCAGGAAGAGCGGATCCAGAACGGCGTGCTCTTCCTTCGACCAGTCGAGCGTGCGGACCGGCTTGCCCTGATCGAGCCCGCGCTGCGCTTTCTCCAGCACCGCCACGAGGCGCTGCGCGACCTTGTCCCCGCCCGTCTGCGCCACCTTCGCGGATTTTGCGAGCTGCTTCTCGACCGACTGCAGGTCCGCGAGCGCGAGCTCGGTGTGGATCGTCTCGATGTCCGAGACCGGATCGACGCGCCCGCCGACATGCAGCACGTTCGGATCCTCGAAGCAGCGCACGACGTGCGCGATCGCGTCGACCTCGCGGATGTGCGCGAGGAACTGGTTGCCCAGGCCCTCGCCCTTGGAGGCCCCGGCCACGAGGCCCGCGATGTCGACGAATTCGACCGCAGCCGGAACGATGCGCTGCGGTTTCGCGACCTCGGCAATGTGCTCCAGCCTCGGGTCGGGCACCTGCACGATGCCGACGTTCGGCTCGATCGTGCAAAAGGGATAGTTCTCGGCGGGGATCGCAGCGCGCGTCAGTGCGTTGAAGAGCGTGGACTTGCCGACGTTCGGCAGGCCCACGATACCGCAACGCAGGCTCAAGACTTGCCCGCGGGCGGCGCTTCGGACGCCGCGCCTGCGCGCTCTGCGCCCTTGTCCTGCGTGTGCAGCTTCAGCATTGCGGCCTGCAAGTCGCCCGCCAGGCAAAGCGGTACGACGGTGAGCGCGCGATCGATCGCAGCGTCGATCGCAGCGCGATCTTCCGCGGCCGGCTTCTGCAGCACGTAATCGGCGCCCAGGTCCTTGTCGCCCGGATGGCCGATTCCGATCCGCAACCGCCAGTAGTCGTGCGAAGCGATCTTCTGCGAAATGTCGCGCAAGCCGTTATGGCCCGCGATGCCGCCGCCCTGCTTCAGCTTGGCGACGCCCGGCGCGAAATCCAGCTCGTCGTGCGCCACCAGGATCTCCTCCGGCGCGATGCGGAAGAAACCCGCGAGCATCAGCACCGAGCGGCCGCTCGCGTTCATGAACGTCTGCGGCAGCAGCAGCCATGCACCGCTCTCGTGACGGCCGACCAGCGCCTGGTACTTCAGGTCCTTGCGCATTGCGATGCCGCACGACGCCGCAAAGCGCTCGACGAGCCAGTACCCGGCGTTATGCCGCGTGCGCTCGTACTCCCGGCCCGGGTTGCCCAGGCCGACGATGAGACGGATCTTGGAGGACAACTATTTCTTCTCTTTCTTCTCGGGCTTGTCGGCCTTGTCGGCCTTCTCCGCTTTCTCGCCGCCTTTCGCGGCAGGCTTGTCCCCGGCGGCTTCTTCGCCTTCCGCGGGTGCAGCCTGCTCGGTCGTCGGCACTTCGCCTGCAGCCGGAATCGCCTCGGCGGCTGCGGCTTCTTCCTCCTCGGTGATGAGTACCGGCACGACGATCGTCGCTACGACGGGGTTTTCGCCCCGGTGCAGCACCGGCAGCACGCCGTTGGGCAGCACGAGGTCCTTGACGTGGATCGAGTGGCCGACCGTGAGGTTGCCCATGTCGACTTCGATGAACCCCGGCAGGTCGTCCGGCAGGCACGAGATGTCGAGCTCGTTGATCACGTGGTTCGGCAGGCCGCCCTGCTCCTTTACGCCGGGCGACTTCTCCGCGTTGATGAAGTGCAGCGGCACCTTCATGTGGATCTTGCGATCCTTCGAGACGCGCTGGAAGTCGACGTGCTGCACCTGCTGCTTGAACGGGTGCATGTTGTACGCGCGCAGCAGCACCGGCTCTTCCGACGAGTCCAGCTTCAGCGTGAGGATCGACGCGTGGAACGCTTCGTTGCGGAGATGCCGGTGGAGCTCCTTGTGGTCGAGCTCGATGTTCAACGCGTCGCGCTCGCCGCCGTAGAGGATGCCCGGCACCCGGCCGGCAGTGCGCATGCGCCGGCTTGCGCCGGTACCACGGGTCTCGCGCTTGCGCGCGTTGATTTCGATCTTCATCGTGTTGCTCCTATTCTATGAACAGCGAGCTCACCGAGTCCTCGGTGAAGATTCGCAGAATCGTTTCGGCCAGCAGTCCCGCGACCGAGAGCTGGCGGATCTTGGTGCAATTGCGCGCATCTTCCTGCAGCGGAATCGTGTCGGTCACCACCAGCTCGTCGAGATCGGAGCCCTTGATGCGCTCGATCGCGCCGCCCGAGAGCACCGGGTGCGTGCAATACGCGACCACCTTCTTCGCGCCTTCTTCCTTCAGTACCTGTGCGGCCTTCACCAGCGTCCCGGCCGTGTCGACCATGTCGTCCATGATCACGCACGTGCGTCCCTTCACTTCGCCGATCACGTTCATCACTTCGGACACGTTCGCCTTCGGGCGGCGCTTGTCGATGATCGCGAGGTCCGATTCGAGCCGCTTGGCGAGCGCTCGCGCGCGCACCACGCCGCCCACGTCGGGCGAGACTACGATCAGGTCCTCGTAACGCTGCTTCCACACGTCGCCGAGCAGCACCGGCGCGGCGTAGATGTTGTCGACCGGGATGTCGAAGAATCCCTGGATCTGGTCGGCGTGCAGGTCCATCGTCAGCACGCGGGCCACGCCGACCGAAGCGAGCATGTTGGCAACCACCTTGGCGCTGATCGCAACCCGCGCCGAGCGCGGCCGGCGGTCCTGGCGTGCGTAGCCGAAGTACGGGATCGCAGCCGAGACGCGCGCCGCCGAGGAGCGCTTCAGCGCATCGATCATCACCATCAGCTCGAGCAGGTTCTCGTTCGTCGGCGTGCACGTCGACTGCAGCACGAATACGTCCCTGCCGCGCACGTTCTCGAGGATCTCGATCATCACTTCGCCGTCGGAGAAGCGCCCGACGATCGCCCGCCCGAGCGAAATGTTCAGGTGCTTCACCACGTCCTGGGCGAGGCGCGGATTGGCGTTCCCGGTGAACACCATCATCCGTTCGAGCGGCAAAGAGACCATGTTTCCCTGGTTCATGTGTGCATTGAAGGCTGGCTGGGGAGGTAGGATTCGAACCCACGAATGCCGGAATCAAAATCCGGTGCCTTAACCAACTTGGCGACTCCCCAACGGTAATCGGTTCAATCTACCCAGTCGTGCAGCGGATGCCGGTCCAGGCCGCGCGTCACGAAGCCGCGCATCCCTTGTGGAAGCTCCGCTTGCACCCCGCGCGCTTCGCTTTCCTCGGCAAATTCAGCGAATACGCACGCCCCTGAGCCCGTCATTCGGGCCTCGCCCTTGCGCGCCCGAAGCCAGTCCAGGTGCGCTGCGATCTCGGGATGGCGCCGCGCCACCACAGGCTCGAGATCGTTCTTTCCAAGCCCAAAGAAAAAGGGCGGTATTTTGAGTGGTTTCGTATTTCGTGTCAATGCGTTATCTGCGAACACGGACGCCGTGCTGACGCTCGCGCGAGGCGTGAGAACGACGTACCACGCCTCGGGCAGCGCAAGCGCGCTGAGCCGCTCGCCGATGCCTTCGCCGAGCGCATTCTCGCCGTAGACGAAGAACGGCACGTCCGCACCCAGCTCGGCGGCGAGCGCCATGAGTTCGGCGCGCGCATACCCGGTGCCCCAGAGGCGGTTGAGGACGAGCAGCACCGTTGCCGCGTCGGAAGAACCGCCGCCGAGTCCGCCGCCGATCGGCAGAATCTTGCGTAGCTGGAGGTCAGCGCCCAGGCGCGAGCCGCTTGCCGACTGCAGGCGCCGCGCTGCGAGCAGGCACAGATCCTCTTGCGGCGCGATCGGTGCCGGCGGTTCTTCCAGATGGCGGACGATGCCGTCCGTGCGGACTCGCACTCCGACTTGGTCGCCCTGCTCGATGAGGCGAAACACGGTTTGCAGCTCGTGCATCCCATCGGCGCGTCGTCCGAGCACGTGCAGAAAGAGATTCAGTTTTCCCGGGGCCGGAAACCATTCCAGGCCGCGGGCTACTTCCATTGCGCGATCGCCAGCCGCAGCTCGATTCCCGGATAGCTGAGCTTCATGCGCACGGGCAGGCGTCCATCCTCGCCCCACTCCAGATATTCGATCTTCCAGCCGGACTGCTCGAGCTCGGCGATGCGCCCTTGCGCGTCCTTGCGGACTTGCGAGGGACCAGGCCCTGTGCGCGCGCGCACCCAGTCGGCGAGACCGGCGAGCGGCAGGCGAAAGCCGAGCGTCTCCTCGGTCAGGGCCTCTGCGTCCGCGGCGCGGTGGTCGCGTCCTTTCGCGTCGGTCAGCGTCACCGCCTCGCCATCGCGCACGATGCGCGCGACGCCCTGCCCGAGCGAGGTCGTGATCATCACTTCGTCGTTGCGCGCGCCGTGCCGCCAGGCAAAGTTGCCCGTCGACGATTCGTCGCGGAAGCGCACCGCGATGCGGCCGGAGAGCTCGAACTCCACCTGCGCGTCGGGACGCTGGAACTGCATTTCGGCGCATGCGGCAACGAGCAGCGCCGCTGCGAAAGCAAGCACGCGGGACACGGCCGGAACCTTTACTTTTTGAGACGCTGGATCGTCTTCTGCAGGGTATCGCTGTCGGGGCTGGCCTCGAGCGCTTCGCGCCAGATGGCCTCGGCCTCGGCGCGCTCGCCAAGCGCCCACAGTACCTCGCCAAGGTGCGCGCCGATCTCACCGTCGGGCCGCCCCTTCCACGCGCGGCGCAACTGCTGCGCAGCGCCTTTCAGGTCGCCCATCCGGTACAGCACCCAGCCCATCGAATCCATGATGTAGTAGTCCTCGGGCGCGAGCTCGAGCGCTTTTTCGATCAGCTTCCTTGCTTCCGGCAGCCGCTCGTTGCGGTCCGCGAGCGAATAGCCGAGCGCGTTGTAGGCATGGGCGTGATCCGGCTTCAGCTCGATCAGCGCGCGCAAGTTCGATTCGAGCAGGTCCAGGCGATCGAGCTTTTCCGCCGTCAGCGCGTAGTCGTACATCAGGTCCGTTTGCTTGGGATTCGCCGCGAGCGCCTTTCCGAGCAGGTCGAAGGCGTCCTTGTGGCGCTGCGCCTCGCGCAGCAGCTGCGCCTCGGCGATCTGCAGTTGCACGCGCTCGCCGTCGCCGGCGTTCACTGCCTGCAGATAGCGGCGTGCTTCCTCGAGCTTGCCCTGTTTGGCGAGCGCATTCGCGGTGCGCATGCGCGCCGGCATCGCATGCTCGCCGCGCTTGATCGAGTCGTACCAGCCGATTGCGCGCGGCCAGTCTTTCTGCTCCTCGGCGACCTGCGCGAGCGTGAAGCGCAGACCATTCGGGTCGCGAAAGCCGATTTCCAGCAGGCGCGTGAGATTCGACTCCGCGGTCGCATAGTCCTTGGCCTGCAGCGCGAGCAGCCCCACGCCGTAGATCGCTTCGCCATCGTCCTTGTGCAGCGAAAGGAGCTTTTCGAACTGCGTGCGCGCCTCGGGATAGCGCTTTTCGCCGACCAGCAGCCGCGCGTAGTTCATGCGCACATCGCGCGCGGTCGGATACTTGTCGAGGAAGGCGCCGAGCCGCTCGATCGCCTCGCCGGGCGAGCGGCGGCGCAGGATCTGCGCTTCGAAAATCGCCGCGAGGTCCCAGCCCGGGCGAATCGACGCCGCGCGCGTGAGCTCGAGCAACGCGAGCGATTCGTCGTTCGCGGCGAGAGCGGCCTGGGCGACCGCGAAATGCGCTTCCGCGACCTGCGGGTACGGTTCGGCGAGCTTGCGCACCACGCGCAGGTTGGCGCTCTTGTCCGCGTTCTGTCCCAGCAGTTGCCCCAGTTGCAGGAACCCACCCGCTGTCTGATCCTTCCCTTCCAGCAGCTTGGCGATGTACGGCGTGGCATCGTCCACGCGCTTCGCGTTGACGAGAAGCACGGTGACCGTACGCAGTCCCTGCGGCGACTCGGGATCGGACTCGTGCCAGAGGCGCGCCGCATCGAGCGCGACTTCCGGCGTGCGTGCGAACGTGGCGAGCTCCACTGCGCGCCGCGCGATGCGCGGATCGCGGGTCTTGCGCGCGAGATCGAGGTAGGTCTGCGCGGCGGCTGCCGGGCTGCCGCGCTGCGCGGCGATCTCGCCCAGCAGGATCGAATACAGCAGCTGCTCGCTCAGGTCCTGCTGCGGAAGTTTCGAAGGCGGACGCGCCGGCTCTTCCGCAGGCGCGGGCGCATCGTCGTCGTCATCGTCGTCGGCATCGGACGACTGCGCGAGCGCAAGCGCCGGAAAGAGCACCGCAAGAAACAACGCGAGAAGGAGGTGTATTCCGCTGCGCATGAAACGGCCAAGTGTAGGTATATTTGGTGCCCCGCACAAGCAAGAAAGTTGCATGCCCGAGCTGCCTGAAGTGGAAGTCACAAGGCGTGGCAT